>ERZ869909.333-NODE-333-length-63638-cov-27.983653_pt1 | contig 63638 bp, 55 predicted proteins | sample MGYA00520892_ERZ869909 | MGnify/ENA primary metagenome ERZ869909 (study PRJEB32215, sample SAMEA104723947) | bioreactor metagenome | biome: bioreactor; feature: anaerobic bioreactor; material: water | place: China | collected 2015-03-12 ...
TCACCACTTTGAAAAAACTTGGTTTTCGTCCCAGAAACCCCGTCGGACACGTTAAAAACTTCATACACATTGATGTTTATATTAGTTGCAGGTTCTCCTGTAACTATGTTTTTCACACTTACTTTTAATGTTTCTTTTTTGTTGCAGGAGAAGAGCAAGACTACTACACCAATACTGGATAACCATTTCATAATTGTGCGTTTTTCTAGTGAATAATTAATTTGTTCGTTTGTACCGTGGTACCATCTTTTATCCAAGTTACGAAATATACACCAGATGACAAACCTTCTTCTTGTATTTCTAGTTTTTCTGCTGCAATAGGAAAGGACATTATACTTCTACCAGATAGATTGGTAATCGTAATTATACCACTCACTTGTTCAGCAGAAAATTGAAGGGTAAAACTACCGTTATTCGGGTTCGGATAAAGTGTCATTTCTGCTTTTTTCAGAGTGCTATTTGACTCAATATATTCTTCACTCCATTGTTGCGCAACTCTTTCTTTCGGAGCAGTTTCTGCATCCTCGGCGTATTGTGTTAACCCTTGATGCGAACGAGGTCGGTCGCACCCGTCATCGTAAACATAGGCATGCCAAGTAGCGCCTTGTTGCACGTGCAAGGCCTCCCATCCCGGAGGCACTTCAATGGATTCACCGGCATACACCACCACATCACCCGATGGCTTGATGGTAAAATCTCCCTTATTGGTTTTGGGTGTTACATCATACCCTACACGAATCGTTTTCTTTGCCTTGTACCATGCTTTGTAGCGGTATTCCGGCAACCAGTTTACATGATTTTCGCCAATTACCTTGTTTTGCAAACAAACCACATCTGCTTCTACCTCGTTAACAATAAAGTCTCTTAAATAAACTAGATAGTCATCATCATAATCATTATCCTCGGCAGATTCTTGCATTTTGATATGTTCATAAATGAAGGGGTCTGCATAAACAGCCTCAAACGGTGTGATATCGAAATGATTGGTCGGGTTGCCTAAATGGGGGTAACCGAAGATGTCGGATGAAAGATTTAATGATAAACCTTCGTATGAATCAAACATCAACCCATTGCTTTGCAAATTGTAGTAGAGGTTGTTGTTTTGCCAGATGGAGGGGTTAATGGCTAGCGCGGAAACGAGCGGCATGAAAGAGATATAGTCTGTGTAATATTGCTGTCCTCCAAATATTAAAGACAAGGAAGATCGTAAAATAGGAATTGCTCCAATAGGTAAAAATTCAAGACCATAACCATCATAAAAATCATTTTTGTATCCTCCCTGTGCCATATCCCATTCTTGCAACCAATTTGAGCTGTAAACACGTTCATTTTTTATAGGCACTATCCCTAGTAGCATATGCGTGTCATCAATATCGAAAACTCTTTGTAAACTACCGTATTTTGATGCGTATAAGTTTCTTTTTTTTATTGCAAAGCCATATGGGGTAGGCATAAAGGGAATATTATGGGTAAATAAATGGTGTCCCGGGTTTAATGTGTATTTTTCGGTATAATCTTCGGAAAAACTGCCCACAGATATTCCAATATTTCGAGTAAACGTTGGAAACGATTTACGTTGATCCGTTGTATGTGTATAAAAGTGTATGAAATTATTATTTAAGGCATTTACCAAAAAATTACGTTCACTGGTCGGAGCAACATCCAAACTCCAATATTTTCCATTCGTATTTGTCATATTGCTTTCGTGGATATGGTGCACAGCCATATCTTTTGACCCTTCATCAATTAAAGCTTCATAAGCCAATATTGCGAAAATATTGCCTGTTCTTTTAAGTTCGTAGTATACTGTTTGCGTAAACATCGGAATATTTGCGCCATGGTGTGGAGAATCAAAAGGGACGTACAATCTCGTGTGATGATGACCTGCACCCGAATGCATGTGTTCCTTTTCCAAATGCATTAATGCATACCGTGCATGTTGTCCTCCGGCGCTAAAGCCCATCAAAATATTTTCCCAATGTTGCCCAGGGAAGTTAGTAGTTTTTTTATTATTGATGTGGTGAATAAACCTAGCGATCTCCCTACCTGCGCTTTCAATTTTAGCATTCCCTGGTTTCTCTTTCAGAAAAATGACATCATACCCCATCTCGGATAGTGTAAACAATAAACTTTTAAAATCGAACTGGTCATAGTATTTGTTCATGTGAATCCATTGAGCTGATGGTCTATATGGCGGTGCAATAATAATTGGTCTGCGTATCTTATTATCATTCCCACAACCATATTTTATCGCAACACGCAAATCAATTTCTTCCCCTTTATACGTGTATTTATGATCCCAACGTTCTTTAGCGCGCATGTTTGCATTTCGCATGTCCCCAACATCCAAGGTCAAATAGAAATTGAGTGTATCAACCGTTAAAACATTATCAAGATAATACGTAAGTTCCGCTTGTGCCACGATAGAGTCAGAAAAGCGGTTGTATGGAATGAGATTATTTACTACATCAAATGTTGTAAACCCATTGCCTAAGTTAATGCGAATGCCTTCTAATGTAATTTCATCGCTGGTTGTAATAAAACGCTCGTCGTATTTTAAAAATCCAGAATCAAAACCATTATCACTATAAAACTCCAAAGCAGCCGCGCTTTTTAGTACAACCGATTTATAGAGCGTACTTTCAGCTACTGTAGCACTCAATTTCCCGTTGTTATTTACAATAGCCCCATTGGCAACTAAAGATGAATCAAACGTATTTGTTTTATGGAGAAGTAAAGAAAAGGGTACTATCAACTTTTCATCCTCACCATCTGGTATATCCATCATTTCCATTTCGTAAAAGAAATTCATGATGCGCGCAACAAGCGAATCTTTGGAAATAATTGCAGTTGAGTCAACGTAAGAATCAATTATTGCATCATAAATCGATAACCATGAAGTGACATCATGAGTCTGTGCATAATTACCTTTTATTTGTTCATAAACATACGAAACATCAGATAGTGAGCGTTCGATTAACTTCCCTCCATAAGCTTGCGCATCCAGTTCACTAAAAACTTCGTGCATGGTGGTACGTAAGTCATCCGTGAATATGGTATCAGATTGTCCCTTTGCACTGAAAGAGACAACCCATATAATGAGTAATACAAAATACCTCATGATTGTCTTATTTTTTGGTTTCGGACACCTCCAGTTTTCTCTCCAAATCAGCAATTCGCTTATTCTGCTCAATCAAATACAGTGTCAATTCTTCAACTTTTTCCATGAGCATTTTGTTTGTTTCAGCGAGGTTGATACCATCTTCCTCCATTTCTTGAGCAGCAGGTACATTAGGCAAGTGACCATTGTCGTTGATAAATTGTTCCACCTCTTCAAGTGGCATCAACGGATAGTTTTTTGCAAACACATAATCAGGCCATACTTGCATATCAACTTTTATTTCGCGTGCACGTAACATCCCATTACTCGCCAATTGCAACAACACTTGGTCATTGTTTTCTATTAATAGTAATCGGGCATTAGGGTTCGTTGAAATGTGCGAAATTTGAAAATCTGCACGTAGTGTTTCGCTTTCTCCGATAAGTAGTCTGTTGCTAAAACGACCAGTTCCTATTACTTCAAGACTATACTGCGGATCATTTGTCCCTATCCCCACATTTCCACAAAGTGCCCATAGTTTACCTGGTCCATTTGCCCATGTAGGAGAGACTGTTCCAAAACACAAACGAGGTCTGTAAAAAATATCTGCAAAGTTGTCAATTCCCCATCTAGTTAATTCGCCATCACTACCTCGCAACACAAAACTAGCTAAACTCATAGCAGTGCTATCACTCAAATCAGCTAGAGCCAAACTATCTAGGTATAATTTATTTGCCAAGCGCACTTCTCCCATAAAGTCTGTACTACCTGCCACTTGTAAGTTCCCAACTAAACTCAAATCGTCTTTACTAACAGAAATACATGACGTTAACACGTTTTCATTTGGACAGGTTATTGAAGTAATTTCAACGGCATAAACTCCTGTACTGAGTGGAGAAAATGCTTGTAACGTAGCACCAACAATCGGTTCGTTATCTTGGTCGCAACGCACCCATTGGTAGGTAGCATCCGATTGTACAGCAGCTAATATAGTTCCGTCTTGGCTAGTTGTTATGTTGTTATTTAAGTCAACTTGAGTTACAGTAAGTGAAGTAACAACGGTGCTGTCACAACCCTGTGTGCTTTGCAGTACATCGGTGTAGGTTCCAGAAGAGGTGTAGGTATTACCACCTACGGAATAACTATCGCCTTGGCAAATGGTTTGTGGATTTTGTACGGTTTGTGGCTGACATGTTGCTGTAGAATTTCCCGAAATAACCATGTTTTTGTTGCGAAATGCTGTAGCTGGCGCTACTAAGTCCATTCCAAAAATGCGTAATGTAAGTGTGCTTCCGTCTGGCACTTCGATGTTTAGCCCAGAATGAGATGTGTTATTACGTGAACCTAATGCGGTATAAGTAGAAAACCCATCCAATGAATAATACGCAAACCACGATGCGCCGGAAGTAGATGCTGATGCTTCAAAACTAATGGAATTAATTGTGAAATTATTTCCATTAGTGGGCGATACGGTATATTGGTAATAATCTTGGTTGTAATATTGGCTGGTAATGCTAAATTGTAGGTGGGTGTAACCTATCCAGTTGGTCGAGCTAACGCCGTTGGAGGTATAACTCATGGAACTTATTCCACCCGAACGATACCCAGGTCCTGTTGAAACAGCTCCCGCAGTTATATTACCCGAAGTGGTAGCGTTGCCGTTGGATGTTAGATTCCATGTGGCGGAGGTTTGCGAAAAAGAGTAAATAGATAGCATAATGCACAAGATTACTCCTGTTAGGGTAGAAAATGTTGTTTTCATAGAAGTTGTTTTTTTAATGTTGTTTCCACAAATAAAAACAAAAAAAATTAAATACGGAATATATTTCGCGCTTTAAATTAGCGTGTTATCCACTTTTGTTTCATAGTGGAAGATGAATTTAGTACTAAATTGTGTAGCTATATCATCAAAAATTTCCGTTCAAAATATTCGTCAAACAGATATTTTTCGCTAAGTTGCGGAATTGATGAAAAAACGGTAAGGCTGATTCATCAGGGAAAATATAATCTTTCGTTGAAACTATTCCATCAAATCTGTGAGTCCCAAAATGTAAAGATGAGCGACGTGCTTAGAGAGATAGGGGAGTAGGTAGTTGTTTCGTTGTCGTTTATAGGCAAAAACAGAGGTGAAATGATTTTCATGAACACAAAAGAATAATCGAACTCAGATTTTTATCATTCTTCTTTCAGTATTTCTTCATAAAGTCAAAAAAATAGTAACTTTGTCCGCATTCAAATAAAAGAAAATGAGTAATTACGATGTAACCATCATTGGTTCAGGCCCTGGAGGATATGTAGCAGCAATTAGATGTGCCCAATTGGGAATGAAAACAGCTATTATTGAAAAATACAGTAACCTTGGAGGTACGTGTCTAAATGTGGGGTGTATCCCATCTAAAGCATTGTTGGATTCTTCAGAACATTTTCATAATGCGAAACACAATTTTGCCAAACACGGTATTGTAATCAATGAACCTAAAGCTGATTTGACTCAAATGATTGCCCGTAAAACAGAAGTCGTTGATCAAACCAGTGGTGGTATCAAGTTTTTAATGGAGAAAAACAAAATTGATGTATACAATGGTTTGGGTTCATTTGTAACTAAAAATCAAATTAAAGTCGTTGATGCAGCAGGTAAAGAAACTGTATTAGAGACTAAAAATACAATTATTGCTACAGGTTCTAAACCAAATTATTTTCCAGGAATGGAACCGGATAAAAAGCGAATTATTACCTCTACGGAGGCATTGAAATTGACTGAAATCCCTAAAAAAATGATTGTCATTGGGGGTGGAGTTATTGGTCTAGAGCTGGGTTCTGTTTATGCACGTATCGGTAGTGAGATTGAGGTGGTAGAATTTGCAGATTCTATTATTCCTACAATGGATCGCACGATGGGGAAAGAATTAACCAAAGTTCTTAAAAAAGAAGGATTCAAGTTTAATTTAGAACACCGTGTACAGAAAGTTGAAAATACAGGTAAGGGTGTAAAAGTTACGGCGCTAGATAAAAAAGATAACGAAGTTGTTTTTGAAGGTGATTATTGCCTTGTTGCTGTTGGCCGTAAGCCATTTACAGAAGGCTTAGGATTGGAAAATGCAGGTGTAAAATTAAACAATAGAGGACAGGTTGAAGTAGATAATCATTTGCAAACCAATGTGCCTGGAATTTACGCAGTGGGCGATGTGGTTCGCGGTGCGATGTTGGCGCATAAAGCTGAAGAAGAAGGCGTATTTGTAGCTGAATTATTGGCGGGTCAAAAGCCACACATGAATTACAACTTAATTCCAGGAGTTGTTTACACATGGCCTGAAGTGGCGGCTGTGGGTAAAACGGAAGAGGAATTAAAGGAAGCAGGAATTGCGTATAAAGTAGGCTCGTTTCCTATGAAAGCACTCGGACGTGCACGTGCTAGTATGGATTTGATGGGATTGATTAAGGTTCTTGCTGATAAAGAGACGGATGAAATACTCGGAGTTCATATGATTGCCCCTCGTGCAGCAGATTTAATTATGGAAGCAGTAACTGCAATGGAGTATAGAGCCTCCGCTGAAGATATTGCTCGTATTTGTCATCCTCACCCGACATTTTCAGAAGCACTGAAAGAAGCGGCATTGGATGCAACAGACGGGAGAGCATTGCATATTTAACAGTTATCGAATCGAATACGTTATTTGCCGTATAGGTTAATCACTTCATAGTCATTACATTTGTGTCATAATCTATGAATGTAATAATTATGAAAAAAGGGTTTAACATAGTACTGATTTTGTGTGGATGTGCATTGTCAATTCATGCACAAAACGTGAATATTCCAGATGCAAATTTCAAAGCTGAATTATTAGCGAACGAAGCTATTAATACCAATTTGGACAATGAAATTCAGCTTTCAGAAGCAGCTGCATTTACGGACACTATTAATGTGGTATTCAAGGGTATTGTTGATTTAACAGGTATAGAAGCGTTTACCTCGCTGACGGGATTAAATATTGCTTACAACTCCCTTACAACACCTCTTGACGTCAGCTCCAATACACAACTCCAATACTTGAATTGTGCTCATACGACTATTAATGATTTAACTGTTTCAGCAAATACCATATTGACCTATTTAGATTGTTCGTCTAATAATGCATTGACTGCCCTAGATGTCAGTGCGAATAGTGCGCTGGAATACCTGAATTGCTCTTATACAGGGATTTCATCTTTAGATGTTTCCGATAACAATGCACTTGAGTATTTGGATTGCAGTAATGCACAATTAACAACACTTGATTTGCCCACTGCTGGCGTATTAGTTGAGTTGAATTGCGAAAATAATGTGCTCAATACAATTGATTTAACGAATCAGCCTGATATAGAAGTGTTAAATATTCGAAATATCAATATTTCGACGTTGGATGTTACATCCAATCTTGCATTGAGAACGCTTTTTTGCAATAGTAACCCATTGTATACATTGGATGTGAGCCAGAATTTAGCGTTAGAACGTTTGACATGCCCTTACACCTTCCTGTCCAGTCTGGATGTTAGCGCCAATGTTAATTTGATTCTATTGAATTGTATGGGGAATGATATTGCCGAGATAGATGTGACAAACAATGTCAATTTAGAACTATTGGATATTAGCTACAACAATAATATCAAAGAAATAGATGTGAGTGCGAACACTAAGCTAAAAAATTTCAATTGTTCATTTAATGATATTGACGAGTTGGATGTCACCAATAATATCGATTTAGTAACCTTGACATTTTTCAGAAATAACATTCAAGAAATTGATTTGTCCAATAACACACAAATCGAAATATTGAAATTTGATCGAAATGATATCGAAGAGTTAGATGTGACAAACCTTGTTAAATTACGCATTTTAGACTGTTCTGCAAATAAAATAACTGATTTAGATTTGAGTAATAACCCCGCGTTCGTAAACTTAACAGCGTATACCAATGGTATGCAATCCCTAAATGTAAAAAATGGAAATAATGTAAATGTAACCTATTTTAGTACGTTTAATAATTCTGGCTTGACATGTATTACAGTTGATGACGCCGATTATTCGACGCAAAATTGGGGAACATCAGGTTATGTAGACGCTACGACTAGTTTTTCAGAAAATTGTGAAGATTCGGATTTAGGAATGAATAATTTTGCGAAGCAGAACGCCATTATTTATCCAAATCCTGCAACAACTTCATTTCAGATTCAATATGATGGCGAAATCAAGACATATGTCGTGTATAACTACATGGGATCTCTAGTGGATTCAGGAGTAGGTAATACAGTATTTGTTGAGCATCTCGCCCCTGGAAGCTACATTTTACACGTTGAGTCTATTGATGGGGTGTATTTTCAAGGCTTTTTTGTGAAGGGGTAGAGGTGTTGAATAAAAATTTAATAGGATATTTCAAAAAAAATAAAAAAGGGAACAATGAAAAATAATTTTCATTATTCCCTTTTTTTAGGCTGTTGGTTGCAGCTCTAGAATAGTAAGCCAATACTCATAACCGCTTGTTGAGTGTACACCCTATTGTTATTGATTCTTCCTATACTTTCAACTCCAAAACTATGTCTGAAATCTACATAAAAAGTGTTGTTATCTTTTGTTTGTGAGTAGAAACCAAATCCATATAAAAATCCAGGGTTGAATGTATGAATGCCGTCTAATCTTGTACGATTATTATATTCTCTTAAATCACGGTCATTATATACCCGATTTCGATCACCATACATAAATAAGTTAATACTTGGTCCCGCCATAAAACCTACGCGGAACTTTTCATTTCCCAAACTTACATTGGCTGTCAATGGGATACTGGCATATAACATATTTGTTCTATCCACATAATCTGCAGGACCAAAATCATTCCAATTTGCTATAAAGCCTGTCCCATTTCTATACATCGAACGATAATCCATAAGGAAGTCTGCACTTATTCCAAAGAAACGTGTAAACTTATACATCGTTGTAATACCTGTTGCGGTACTTAATCCTAGACGCTCACCTGATACATCAGTAATGTTAATATCTGATGCTCCTATTCCAACTCGAGGCCCTATATGAAATCCTTTTTCTTGACTTAATACTGATGCTGTAAATACAATTGCTGTACTCAATAACATTATTTTTAATCTTGACATTTTCATAATTATATATTTTAGTGTTCACGATCATGTTTCAATCCATGTACCAAAAGGGGATTTTTATTTTAAAAATTTTGTAAATCAGATTGTTAGGTATTTTAATTGTTCAATCTGATTTTGATTAATGTTTCATAATGAATCATTAAGTTTCAATTTGGAACAGTTGATTTATTTCATTACATTTAGGAATTCGGTAGTTTTAATATAACTTTTTTTAAAAAAATATTGAAAATGAATTGATTAAAGATGTAACCATTATTAAAATAATGCGGGAATTATTTTGTGGTACTACTATTGAAATCAATAGAAGTAAAAACAATTATCATGACTTTTAAAGGGAAACAAACATCGAATAAAATCATTCTGCTCATAGCGATAGGGTTATGTGGAGTGATTCTAGTGGGGATTATTTCAAATCGCTATTTATCAGGTTTATTGAATGAAGTAATGACTGAAGCAAAATCGGACAGTGAAATTATGCTTGCCGTAACTATTCAAGATGATTTTGCTGATGCTGAGATTTCACTCTTGTCTTACAAACTCTATTCTGATTCAGTTTACTTCTATAGTTACCAAAGAGCTTCTTTGTCAATAGATTCATTGATAGAGAGATTCTTTAAAGGGCATGATAATAAGGAGATTAGTTATTTAATGAACCAGATTTCAGTCCGCGCCATAGAGAAAAGAATTTTACTCGATTCTTTATTGACTTATAATTTACTTCCAAATTATCAAGTGATTCTAAAACAACTTGAGGCAGATTTGGCTTCTATTCCAGTTGTGAAGAGCGAAAAGAAACGTGTGGTAGGACAGCGAAAGGTGAAGGAGGAATATGAGATTCAAGCTGGGGGAGTATTCTCTAAAATGAGTGGAGATTTGAAAAATGTGGTGCGCAAACGGGAACAAGAATATGCTTGGATCCATGCATCTTTAGTTGAAGTTAGTGAAGACTTATCTTTATTATTAGCTGAACTTTCAGAAAAAAAGAAAGCGTTGACTATTGATAAAGGAAGTATTGCTGAGAAACAAGCTGAAGAGGTCAAAATATTAATTACAACATTTTCTATTTTTACAGCCTTATTAATGATATCTCTTGTATTATTAATTCTTCAATACCAAAAGAGATCAAAAAAATCTAAAAAGGTACTTGAAGAAGCCAAACAGAATGCAGAAAAACTAGCAAAAACGAGAGAAGATTTCATGGCAAATATGAGTCATGAGATCAGAACACCTATGAATGCTATTGTTGGATTCTCAGATGAACTTCTCAAAAAAGAACTCGATCCTGAAATTTTTGAAGAAGTAATTGTCATCAAAAAAAGTTCAGATCATTTATTGCATATTATTAATGAAATACTTGATTTCTCAGCTCTCGAACAGGGGGCTATGAAACTTGAATTATTTGGTTTTAACCCAAAGTTAGTACTTGAAGATGCATGTGGAATGCTTAGAAATAAAGCAAAGGAACGTGGGAATGAAATAAATATTCATTGCGAGGATAATGTGCCAAATTGGATTATGAGTGACCCTTCGCGAATGAGACAAATCGTACTAAACTTAGTTGGTAATGCGGTAAAGTTTTCTGAAAATGATACAATTGATGTTAAACTATCTATTCAGGAGAAACAACAGGATTATGCTGAGTTAGTGATAAGCGTTATAGATAAGGGAATTGGAATAGAGCAATCTCAGCAGAGTCATATTTTTGATATGTTTGTGCAAGCCAGTTCTGAAACGTTCAGAAAATACGGTGGTTCAGGTTTAGGATTATCAATTACTAAACGAATTGTGGACTTGTTTGGAGGAAGTATTTCTGTACACAGTGAGATGGGTAAAGGAACAGAGTTCGTGGTTGTTCTTCCAGTTGAATTTATTGATGAAAATGAAGCGTTGGGTGATTTGAAGATGATTGATTTCACTAATCTTAATTTATCTAATTTATCCGTTTTAATTGTCGATGACAACGAGTTTAATAGAAAACTCCTGCGTACAATTTTAGCTAGAAGAAAAGCAACTATTCATGAGTTGTCTGATGGCAGTGAAGTAATCGATTATGTATTGTCCAATAAGATTGATGTGATTTTAATGGATCTTAGAATGCCTGGGATGAATGGAGTAACGGCAACTGAACTACTTAAGAATAATGACGATCAAATAATCCGTTCTATTCCTGTGATTGGTATTTCTGCAACCGTTTCGGGTGATGAAAAAGCGGATGCAATTGGTGTTGGAATGGCTGCATTTATCAATAAGCCCTTTACTGAGGCTCGACTAATGAAAATTTTGCAGGATGTACTTCCGACCAAATATCAAATTTTTTGGGGTGAAAAACTTGATTTTACCGAATTGGAATCGTTGAGTAATGGTAAAAATGAATTTGTGCTTGAGCTTCTTGAGATGTTTCTGAAAACAACAGGAGAAGGAATAGATAAGTTAGATCAGGCATTTAAGAATCAAGATTTGAATGAAATTCGTGAAGTGGCTCATCAAATAGCTTCACCTAATAAACATATCGGTGCGAAGACATTATATACCCATTTAAAGAAACTGGAAGGGTTAGCTCTGAAAGAGTCTTCGTGGAGTGAGTTACGTTCTGTAATGACTGAAGTTGATGCAGAATACTCTTCTGTGAAACATATGGTTCAAAATAAAATAAATGAATTGAAATCTAAAATATGAATTCGAATTTAAAAATTGCAGTCGTAGAAGACAACGAGTGGTTTAACAAATATTTGTGTCATATAATTAACCTTATTCCTGAGTACGAGGTAAAAGGATACCTGACTGGAAAAACTTTTCTAGCTGATTTTGATAAGTTTCGACCAGATATCGTCAGTATCGATTATCGCCTCCCAGACATAATGGGAGACAAGTTGATGAAACAGGTTCTCGAGGCAAATGAGCATGTTGATGTGCTTATCATTTCGGAGCAAGATGATGTAGAAACCGCAATTGATTTAATGAGAAATGGAGCTTCTGATTATTTGGTTAAGAATACTGAAATGAAGAATGTGTTATTTAAATCAATTCAAAATATTGACGAGAAACGCACACTTAAAAGTGAAATTGCCGAGTTAAAAAAAGAGGTAGTTAAACGCTACGATTTCTCAAAAGCGATTATCGGTAAATCAGCTGCACTCAAAGAGGTCCTCAATTTGGCAGAGCGGGCTGTAAATACAAATATCTCTGTCGTAATAAATGGTGAAACAGGAACAGGAAAAGATGTGTTGGCAAAAGCAATTCACTACGCTTCGAAGAAAAAAGACAACAATTTTGTAGCTGTTAATATGGCTGCAATTCCAACAGAACTTATAGAAAGTGAATTGTTCGGATTTGAAAAAGGAGCGTTTACCAATGCTCACGCTCGTCGAATTGGTAAGTTTGAAGAAGCTAATGGAGGCACTTTATTCTTAGATGAAATAGGAGAGATGCCTTTGCCTATTCAATCTAAACTTTTGCGTGTGCTACAAGAGCGAGAAGTAAGTCGACTAGGAAGCAATGAAATCATTAAAGTTGATTGTAGAATAATTTGTGCGACGCATCGAAATTTACTCGATGAGGTGAAAAATGGAAATTTTAGAGAAGATCTATATTACCGATTATTCGGGTTAAAAATCATTTTACCACCATTACGTGAGCGTGAACAGGACGCATTACTTCTTGCGAATCATTTTCTAAAGCAGTTTGTAAAGGAAAATGAACTGCCAGAAAAAGTGTTTTCAGAAGAAGCGAAGAGTAAAATTCTCAATTATTATTGGCCTGGAAATATTCGCGAACTACGTTCGGTAGTCGAATTGGCAACTGTTTTGAGCGACGGAGATATTATCGAAGCAACACACGTGAATATTCAGTCTTCGACAGATGTCAAACACCTTTTTAGTAAGGAGAAAACTTTACGTGAATATTCAATTGATATTGTTCAACACTATTTGGAGAAGCACGATAATGATGTTACAAAGGTTTCGAAAGTGTTAGATATAGGAAGAACCACAATATATAGAATGTTGAAAGAAAAGGAATAGAGTTACCGATTTGAAAACAAGTGTTCCAAAATGGAACAATGTTTCACAACTTTAAAAGTTAAATCCACTAATAATCATCTATTTATGTTTTTGGTCTTTTGTTTGTTTTATGAAAAGTAAAACAAGCAGGTATGAAAACGATTAAAATTATAACAATAGAAGATGATCCGTATTTTGACAGATTATTAGAACAGAGTATTGATAGTATTTCAAGAGATAAGCTTTTTTCAGATTATGAGTTTGTTACAAAACGTTTCTCAACAGGATTTGAGGCGCTTTTAGAAATAAATGACACAATTGACATTCTTATTATAGACTTGGTATTGCCAAAATCTAAAAATGGTAAACATATTCAAGGTTTGGACATCTTAAGAGAGTTGGAACAATTGAACCGAAAATGTGATGTCATTGTAATTTCAGGAGAAACGTCAATTGAGCGTGTCTCAGTTTTCCTCGACAACCGTGTTAAAGGTTTTGTGGAGAAAGACGAGAAAATGATAAGTAGACTTACTCATCTAATTCAAGGGCTCTTAATAAAGAAATTGGGCATCAAAGTGACATTAAATTAGAGAATTAAAAAGCGCTTGTTTTAGTTTAGTACTGAAAATACCCTCGCAGAAATTTGGTTATGGGGGTGTTTTTTTCTCGTGAGAAGTATAAATCCTGCACATTTTTTTCAATTCTCTTGCAAGAACATTAAATAGTCACTATATTTGCACTCCTGTTTCGATACAGCGGTATCATTAGGGAAGAAAAAAATAATAAACGCATTATAATAATATTGCGGGGTGGAGCAGTTGGTAGCTCGTCGGGCTCATAACCCGAAGGTCGCACGTTCGAGTCGTGTCCCCGCTACTAAGAGAAAGGTTGTCAAGTTTTGACAGCCTTTTTTTGTTTTTAGAATGTCTAGTCAGAACAGTGCATTGTTTTTTTTAAAATATTGTTTGGAGGATTTTTAAATGTTATACGTTCGTTTTATATTGTAGGGACGTTTTAAATAATGTAGGGACACACGGCCGTGTGTCCCTACATTATTTAAAACTACAGCAATTTTCCAATTTTATTTCTTAACTTGGTTTTTTCTTCTTTATATGCAATTGAACCTAATATATTACCTCATCCTCTTCATATTCCTCCTTATCGGATGTAATCTAAAACATTCTCAAATCGATGCAGATAAATTGGATGCTTCATTAAGTGAACAACTTACTGGAATTGGTAAAATTGGTACACACCCCGATTCTTTAATAGAATACTTTTGTTATTTTCCAGTCCCTGATTCGGTTGAGAATTTGGAGTTGTATAATAAAATGAGAAATTATTCAAAATTAATGGTGGACACTATTCAGTTTCGTTTGATTGATATTTACTCTTTAGTAAATGACATAGAAGATAATTTACATTCTATTTTACATGATTCCATTCAATACACTATTTCCAAATCGGAAGATGAGGTGTTCTTGTTTACACTTATTTCAGATTATTCTTTCGCTCCAAAAATACTTTACTTCCGTCATTTATCCACTAAATTACCTGAAGAATTTGCGTACTATAGGCATTATGTGCAAAGTTCAAGGTTAGGAATGGTAGATATAGAGCTTGTGGGTAATAACTTTGTTAAATTCATGACGTCCTCTAGGCATCTTGTAAGTGATTCGATAATATTACATCAAATTTCGCTAAAAGATTATGATATAGTTGTACAGTTTTTAAATGGCTTAATTGAAGAGAGGCAAACGTTAATAGATAATGGAATCAGTTCGATGTTTGGAACTTATGAGTCTATTGACTTAGTATACAAGGACAGTGTCTTTAGTTTTAACCACATACATCCTTCTGTTATTCCACAACAATGGATAACCCATTATTTTTTATTTAACCCACCAAAAATTCATTCTTACGTTGGTCATAAGGACACGACATATCGCGAACGATTTGCTCCTTTTTCCAAGTATCCGTATGGAAATGATTTTGAAGAAAAATGGTTAGGTAATCTGCCTAAATTGTAGTTTTTTTAATCACCTCACCACAACCTTTTGTTGCCCAATAATATTACGTTGTTCATCAATCAATATAACCAAATAAACACCAGAGGTTAAATCAATAAGGTCAATTTTTGTTGTACCAGCTTCAATTTTCATTGTTTTCAATGTTCTGCCAGCTAGATCTTTAAAATGAAGAGTCCCTTTATTTTCTTCTGTGTAAATTGACAGATAATCATCTGCTGGGTTGGGGAATAAATTAAAAACGGGTTGATTAATTTCAGATTCATTAGTCGAAAGATTCTCGTTGGATAAAAGTGCGTGAATTTTAAACAGGAAATTCTCATACGATTCAATTTTGTGGAGATTGAACTGATATGCTACGATTACATCTAAATCTTCAAAATACCATAATCCAGATGTATTGAAGTACGAACCTCCATGTCCTATGATTGTGTTATTAAGAATTACTAATCCTAAGCCATAAGTAAAGGTTGGGTGAGGAGCAACTGGAGTTCGCATTTCATTGTAGGAGGTTTCCAAAATGACATGACCATCAAGTAATTGGTTAAAATAAGTGAGTTGATCTTCAAGGGTCGATACTATTTCTCCCGCGCCTAAAGCCCAAGTTGTGTTAAGATCTGTGTAATCTTCAAGAATCCCATCTTGTGAATAGTCGGCGTAACAACGCATGTGATTTGTTGGAATATTGTTAGCTACAGGAAAGTAAGTATTATTTAATCCAAGAGGAGTAAGTATACTATCTGTAGCGTACTGATGATAACTAATCCCTGAAGCTGATTCGATGATATCTGTTAGGATGACATATCCCGTATTATTGTAGTTCCAATTTGTGCCAGGAATAAAATCAGGTGGGTGCGATAACGAAATATCGACTATATCAATAAAAGAAAAAGAAGTATCAGGATTTGTCAGTAGTGCCAATAGAAATGACTGATCTCCTGTATAGGAATATAAACCTGAGGTGTGATTCAATAACTGCTTAATCGTAATTTGGTTGCTATACGGCATTTGAGACGTTATAGAAGGGTCAAGCCACATTTCAATTCCATCATCTAAGGAAAGTAGATTGTGTTCAACCAAGTGTAACACAGTTGCTGCTAATACATTTTTTGATATACTACCAATTCGATAATGAAAAGTAGTGTCTGCGACTTGCATGGTAGTAACATTTGCAACTCCCTGTTGACCTTTCCAAACCCAATTATTACTGCGATGGTGAATTGCAACAATACCTCCAGGAATGTTTTCTAATTCAACACAATTTGCTAAGATTTGTTGTAAGCTATCTGAAATGATACTCGGAGCTGTTTGTGCGACAGTTACTTGAAGTTGCCAGAACAGCATGGCTAAAACGAAAATTATTTTACGCATGTAGACACTTTTGTAGATGAAGATAACACTTTTTACGAAATATCATTTCATTACAGTAATCAGATTATATTGTAAATAGCGATAATTTATCACGTTTATATTGAGGTAATCGATTTTTTTAGGATATTAGAGAATTCAATAAAACACGTATGATTCAAAAAATTATTCGCACAGATAATTCAAAAACGACCATTCTCGTTCGCTTTATGGTAGGAGCGGTCTTTTTATCGGAAGGAATCCAAAAATTTATGTTTCCCGCTATTCGTGGAGCAGGAAGATTTGAGAAAATTGGCTTACCCTTTCCTGATTTTTTAGGAAGTTTTGTAGGAGCTTTTGAAGTTTCCTGCGGAGCACTTATTTTAGTTGGATTATTTACTCGACTAGCAAGTGTACCCCTCATCCTAATTATGCTTGTAGCTTTTGCTACTACCAAATCGGAAGTGTTTTTAGAAAAAGGTTTTTGGGAATTGCTTCATGGTAGTAGAACAGATTGGGCAATGCTTTTAGGCAGTATTTTCCTATTGATTAAAGGCGGTGGTTTGTGGTCGATAGATTATAGCATGTTTTCAAAAAAATAGCGAGCGAGCTATTAAACAATGATATAAATACTAGCGTTAAATGAGAATTAATATATATTGTATACCAACACTGATTTTAATAATGGGAATATTATCTTTTAATAAACAATCTAAAGAAGACAAATTCTGGACTTGGTTTTCTGCAAATGAAAATGTGTATTATACTGAAGTAGAAGATGGAAAGTATAGAAAAGTTATTTTTGATAAACTGGCAAATGAATTACAAAAAATTCATGAAGATTTATCATTTGAGTTTAGCCCAATTCATGAGAATGGAGTTAGAGAGCTAACTATTTCAGCTGAAGGAATTATAGATGTTTTTCCTATTGTTGAGAGTCTAATTCGAAAAGCACCTAAGTTAGTGAATTGGAAGTTTAATGCATTCAGACAACGAGTTCCAGGTGACGATATCGAATTAGAACTTGGTGAAAAAAAGATTGGGTATTCAGATATCTATTACAGATATAAAGATGGAGATTATGGAGAGATTGGTATTGAACTAAATATCAGAAATTATGATGAAAGCAGACTAATACAACACGCAACATACATTCTTTTGGATGGTTTAATAGGAGAATATGATTTAACAGTAGGTATAGATTGGATAGAATGGGTAAAGTTAGATGAATCAACTATTCCTAGTTTGTCCCCGATTATTGAATTACGAACCTTAATAGACACAAAAAAGTAGATTCAAGACTTTATGAATGAGCGAATTATTGAATATCATTAGTTATAAGAATTATACAATGCCAGAAATAAACAAATTTGTTTAGAAAATAATTATTCAGTAACTTTGTAGAAATTAATAGAATAACAAATGTTACCAGAATTGTCAAAAATCAAAGGAATGCATCCTGGTGCAATATTGAAAAGAGAAATAAAGCTCCGTGGGTTGAAAAACTATGAATTGGCTGATTCTGTGAATGAATTTCCTCAAACCATCAGTGCAATTCTAAAAGAAAAGAGGGGAGTTACCCCAAAATTATCTATTAAGTTAGGAAAGGAATTTAGTGTGGATGACGATTATTTCATGTTGTTACAAGCGAGTTATGATGTCAAAAATGCTGCAGGTAGTTCATCACAAATGACCCCTGATTTAACTAAAATTAGAAAAGTATTATTTTGGGACACGGATTTTGATAAGATTGACTGGCTGAAAAATAAAAAAGCAATTCTGAAAAGAATATTTGAAAGAGGCAACGATACAGAAATTCAAGAAATCATCACTTTTTATGGGAAAGATGAAATTAGAAAAGTGTTAATTGACGTGGAAAATAACTTTTTACCATCCTACAATGAGAATTTGAAAAAATACAACATAATTTGAAGGGATGAAAATCTTTAAGAATACCGTTTCTGATTCTCTTTGGGAAATTCTAACAAAATTGATGGAGTTAGAAGTGATACAACCTTTTAGATTGGTAGGAGGGACATGTTTGAGTTTGCTTTTAGGACATAGAATGTCGATTGATATTGATTTGTTTACTGATGCGGAATACGATTCAATAGATTTTCGAAAGATTGAAAATGAATTAAAAATGACTTTTAACTATGTAGAATCAGGTTACGGTGGTAACAAAGGAATGGGAAAAAGCTATTATATCGGTAAGAGCAAAGATGATGTAGTAAAGGTTGATTTGTTTTATACAGATAAATTCATACGCCCTATACAATTGTATCAAAATATTAGATTTTCACAAATAGAAGAAATAGCGGCTATGAAATTGGAAGTTGTTGGAAATGCTGGTAGAAAGAAAGATTTTTGGGATTTGCACGAGCTATTGGAGCACTTTTCAATCAACCAAATGTTACGGCTTTATGAGGAAAGATATCCATATAGTTTTTCCAAAACGGAAATATTGGATAAATTGACGGACTTTAATGAAGCTGAAAATGACTTTAATCCAATATGTTTAAAAGACAAATATTGGGAATTGATAAAACTAGATATTGAGCATGAAGTAGCGAATAATCGATAATTTTTAAAAACTACAGCTATAAGAAAATATAGAGGGAATTGACATAAAACAACATTTCTCCCTAACAATTGCTCCCCAACCAAATTCGTCGTATCTTTGCACCCGCAAATGGAAGAGATTAAAAAACATAGAGCTGGATTCGTGAATATCGTGGGGAGTCCAAACGTGGGGAAATCGACGTTGATGAACGCTATGGTGGGTGAGAAATTATCCATCGTTACGTCAAAGGCACAAACGACCCGTCACCGGATTCATGGGATTGTAAATGAAGACGATTACCAAATCATTTTTTCAGATACACCAGGAGTTGTAAATGCAGCGTATAAGTTGCATGAGGCGATGATGAGCTTTGTGGAATCTTCGCTGAAAGACGCAGATATTCTGTTATTTATCACAGATATCTTTGAAAATGAAATGAACCACTTACAGACACTTGAAACCATCAAAAAGATGAACAAGCCTGTACTTTGCCTTATCAATAAAATTGACCTTGGAGATCAAGATAAGGCGGTGGAAAGAGCAGAATATTGGAAAGAAAAATTGCCCAATGCACAAGTGCTTCCTGTTTCGGCGTTGCACGGATTTAATTTGGACTTGGTGTGGGAGCGAATTTTGGAATTACTTCCTGAATCACCACCCTATTTTGATAAAGAAGATATCAGCGATAGACCGATGCGCTTTTTTGTGTCGGAAATTATTCGCGAAAAGATTTTTGTCCACTGCCAAAAGGAAATTCCTTACTCGTGCCAAGTGGAAATTGAAGAATATAAAGAAGATTTACGAATCGCTCACATTCGTGCAATTGTGATAGTGGAACGCGATTCACAAAAAGGAATTATCATCGGTGCAGGTGGAGCGATGCTGAAGCGAATAGGTCGCGAGGCACGTTTAGATATGGAGAAGTTTATCGGAAAGAAGGTTTTTCTGGAAACATTTGTGAAAGTTGACAAAGACTGGCGCGCTTCTGAAGGTAAATTGAAAAAATACGGATACAAATCATGAGTAATATTATAGCTATTGTAGGTCGACCTAATGTAGGTAAATCGACCCTTTTTAATCGTTTGACAGAGTCGAATCAGGCTATTGTAAAAGAAATTAGCGGTGTTACGCGAGATCGTATTTATGGTCGTGGTGAGTGGAATGGAATTCCCTTTTCTGTAATTGATACAGGAGGTTATGTGCAAGGATCCGATGATATCTTTGAAGGTGAAATTCGAAAGCAGGTCCAAATAGCTATTGAAGAAGCGAATGTAATTATTTTCATGGTGGATGTCATGACGGGAATTACAGATTTGGACGAAAAAGTCGCGGAATTATTGCGTAAAAGCAAGAAAAAGGTATTTGTTGGTGCTAATAAAGTAGATAATTCAGAGCGAATAGGTTTGTCCTCTGAGTTTTATTCGTTTGGATTAGGAGATATCTATGATTTATCAGCTGTAAATGGTACAGGAACAGGAGACTTGTTGGATGATATTGTGAAGCAATTTGACAAGAATGCGAACATGGATGAACCAGACATACCGCGCATTGCTGTAGTTGGTAAACCAAATGTGGGAAAATCATCTTTGATTAATGCACTAACTGGAGAGGAACGCAATATTGTGACAGATATATCCGGTACCACACGAGATGCTATTAATTCTCGCTATACAGCTTTCGGCTTTGACTTTATGTTGATTGATACAGCTGGAATTCGAAAGAAAAGTAAAGTACATGAAGATATTGAATATTATTCTGTATTACGATCGGTTCGCGCCATCGAAAATTCAGATGTGTGTATCTTCATGATTGATGCTACTGAAGGTGTACAAAAGCAAGATTTGAGTATTTTCTATATCGCAGAGAAAAACCATAAAGGTGTGGTAGTTTTGGTCAATAAGTGGGATTTAATTGAAAAAGACCATAAAACAACCAAAGAATACGAGGATAAAATTCGTGAAGAATTAGCCCCTTTTAATGATGTGCCGATTTTGTTCACCTCTACTGTCACTAAACAACGTATTCACAAAACCTTGGAAACCGTAATGCGTGTTTTTGAAAACCGTATTCAACGTATTCCAACAAGTGAACTAAATGAAGTGATGCAAGAAGTGGTCGCGTCTAATCCACCACCATCTATAAAAGGGAAGTATATCAAAATAAAATACATTCAACAGTTACCCACACACGCACCAGCTTTTGCATTTTTCTGTAATTTACCACAATACATCAGTGAATCGTACAAGCGTTTCCTAGAAAACCGTATCCGTGAGACATGGGATTTTGAAGGCGTACCAATTCGAATCTTTTTTAGGAAGAAGTAGGGTTGAGTATTGAGTTTTAAGTATCGATTTTTTTTGTTTATGTCAAACATTCTTTCGTCTTAAAGTTCCCGCTCAAGCGGCACAAGTTTTGAGTCTTGAATATTGCAGTCGTGATTACCGGTGACCTCGATACACCACCCAACAATTGTTTTTAATATTCCTTTGAAACAAATTTGTCTAATTGTCGGGATACACTCGATCACCTCTATTTAGGGAAGTACAAGTGTCTTTTGTCTAGCTTCTAACAGTCTTTTGTCTTTTACAAAAGTCTAAACTTCGCCACTGCCTCAATATGACTAGTATGTGGAAACTGATCCACCAACGACACTTTTTCCAACTCATAGCCAGCATCCAACAAGGTTTCAGCATCACGAGCTTGGGTTGCGGGGTTGCACGAAATGTACACGATGCGTTCTGCGCCTAAGTCGATGACTTTTTGGAGGGTTTTGGGTGCAATTCCTGCTCGGGGTGGGTCGAGGATGATGGTCGCTATTTTTCCTGCGTATTGGGGAAATTCTTTCAAAAACTTACCTACATCCGCAGCGAAAAACTTGACGTTGTCAATCTTGTTGCGCTTGGCATTGCGTTTGGCGTCTTCAATGGCTTCGGGAACGATGTCTACACCGATAATCTCGGTATTTGTCGTGCGAGTCGAAATGATTTGTCCGATTGTTCCTGTGCCGCAAAATAAGTCCATGAGGACTTTGTTGTCCAAGTCGTTGTTTTCGAAAGCGTAGTCCAACGCTTTGTTGTAGAGCTTTTCTGCACTTTTAGGATTGGTTTGAAAGAAACTCTCCATCGAGATTTCAAAGTGTAAACCAAGCAGTTCTTCTATGATTTTTTCTTCGCCAAAAACTAAACGCCATGTGCCGTTTTCAATTTTCGCGCGATCTGCTACATTGTCATTGATTGTATGCTGAAAACCAGCGATTCGTTCTCCAAAAAGTGCTTTTAATTTCGCTCCAAAGGCATCCGCATCAAATTGGTCGATGTCTACAGATGACGTTACAAGATTAATCAACAAACGGTCTTGGTAAAATGATTTGCGAACGACAATGTGACGGAAAAAACCTTCTTTTTTCGGTGGATGCCATGCTGGAAGTCCTGTTGATTGTAAGTATTCGCGAATTTCACGCAATTTCGTTTCCCATTCCGCATCAAACAAGCCCGATTCTTTATTCAAACTTTCTACTTTCCACCATGTGCCACGGTGTTTGAAGCCTAAAGCAAAGGCGTCGTCGAGTTCTTGGTCGGTATGGATGTCGTGTTCGATACAAGAGAAGGAATACTCCATCTTGTTGCGGTAGTTAAATGCATCGGGTGAAGGAATGAATTCGTCAAATTTATCTTGAATGTCGGTAATATGCCCCAACTTTCTATACACATCCAATGTGTTTTGTTTCTTCAACTCAATCTGACGTTCTACGGGAACAAAAATATAGGGCGCACCTGAAATGGGCTGATAAGGTAAATTAATCTCTTCGGGTGATCTCTCCAAAATCTTCACCAACGAACATTCTGCATGGCGCTTGCGTTTTTTGGTCACTCGAGCCAACACGCGTTGACCGGGAAAACTATTTTCTACAAATACAGGATAAAGTCCGTCTTCTGTTTCTATTCGAGCTATTCCTTTTCCACCAAATGCCAAGTCGGCTATTGTCAGCTCTATAATTTCACCTCTGTTGAACATACTATTTTTTGCGTTTCTTTTTGGCAGGATTTTTACGAACAGCTATTTTTTTACCATGTTCGTTGTATTCAGCCTTGATTTGCTTTTCCCACGAAGGTTTTGTAGCAATTTTAACCTGAACGTTTGGAATGCGAATGACTTCTTTTTCGTCTTCAATCAACTCGTCTGAGATTTCCAATTCTTCTGGCAACTCTAATTCAGGAATTGCTTGATTCATATAACTTTCGGCAGCTTCTTTGAGTACCACTTCATGTGCTGTGTAGAATGAAATCGATTCTCCAGCGCGTTCTGCACGACCTGTTCTACCAATTCGGTGAAGGTAATACTCAGGATCTTCGGGCATTTCAAAGTTGATGACGTGAGAAATGTCCGTAATGTCTAGACCACGAGCAAATAAATCCGTGGCAATCAGAATGCGAATTGACCCTTCGTTAAATTCATTTGTGGTTCTAAAACGCGTATTTTGCGCTTTGTTCGAGTGCATCACGCCAATTTCTTCTCCAAGTTCTTCCGACAATTTTTCGGAAATAATATCCGCATACTTTCTGGACGACACAAAGACCACCACTTTCTGAAATTCAGTTTTATCCTGAATGAGCAGTTTTAACAAATTGTATTTTGTATTAAAATTAGGCACTGCATAAGCAACCTGATTGATTTTCTCGACAGGAACGCCCGAAGCTGTAGCCTCAATTTTGACAGGTGATGTAAAGAAATCTTCGATTAATTCTTCAATTACAGGACTCATTGTAGCCGAGAAAAGTAAGTTTTGACGACGAGCAGGAATTAAATCCAAAATACTTTTCAGCTGAGGTAAAAACCCCAAACTAAGCATTTCATCCACCTCATCAATAATCAACTGCTTAATCGCTTTAGTGGACACAGCGCCGTTGAGAATAAGATCGTTCAGACGACCTGGAGTAGCGACAAGAAAATCTACACCTTCTCTGATATACCCTTCTTGTGTGCGCATATTTACTCCGCCATATACACCTAACACTTTGACGTTTTGGTACATGGAAAGTTTTTGCGCTTCTTCTACAACTTGAGCGACTAACTCACGCGTAGGCACTACAATCAGCACTTGCGGGTGAATGTCCTTCGTAAATTTCCACATGCGGAGACAGGGTAGAAGATAAGCCAAGGTCTTTCCGGTTCCCGTTTGCGCAATTCCCAACACATCACGACCAGACATGATTACAGAAAACACTTCACGTTGAATATGAGTAGGTTCTGTTAGCTCCAATAAATCAAGCGCTTTTAAAAGAGGCTTGCTAAGATTCAAATCGTGAAATGTCATGCGCGAAAAATTTACGCAAAGATAGGGGATAAAGTGCAATTAAACGAAGTTATGAGGGGAACATTGTGGTGGGGTGTTGGTTTCCCGCAGATTACGCAGATATTCGCAGATTGGATGGTGTGGTTTACATGGATGCTCAAGGTTGAACGCAGAGTCTCGCAGAGTTTTGTAGTATGTGGTTCTTGTTTTCCTCAAATTGGTTAGGGTGGTGTGGATGATGTGGTGAATTTGAAACACAGTAGGCACATAGTTTTACTAAAGAAAGAAATGGAAATACCAGTTAAGATTTGATAATGGATTTTTAGCTTGGCGTTTTTTGGTTATATTTGGTTGGGAATGGAGAGTTAAAAGTCATTTAAAATGAAACACTTAATAACACTAATCTTACTATTTTTTGTCGCTGACCAAATGTGTGCGCAAAGTAATGTAGCGACAATCAAATTAGATAATCAAATCTTCTTGACAGGAACTGTAGAGACCTTTGACCCGACTAAACATACTTATGATACATGCGACACAGGACTTGGTTGGAGGTCATTTTGTTTAATTGACAACAAGATCTGGTTTGGAAGCGATTCAGGAATGGAACTACCTCGTAATCAATTGACCAATCTGAAAATTAAGATAGATGGACAAGTGATTTCCCTTGATGTTGCTGGGATGTATAACCCAAACTGGGATAATACTTTAAGGAGAGAACAGTTTTTAATTAAAAAGGGCGAGGTAGGATATTATCTATATGCATTCTTTTCTGACGGAGCTGGAACATATACTGTTCATTGGAAAATCGTAAAAGGGAATTCGATAAGACTAAAAATCTCAAATGATGATAGTGATTTTTTTTGGCAAACGGAATAAATAATCCAACTTACAACGAAGATAAGTGCCATAAAATTGTCTCTGGAATAAGGAAGGGGATGTGTGAAATTTAAGACGATTATTGAAATTAGAATTATATATTTACCCTAACATCAAAAACAGTATAGTATTGGATTACGACAACATTGATATCAAGCAAACAATGAAATACAAAAAAATCATTGCGCGCACGAGTTGGTTTAATTTGATTTTAGATAACCTAATCCATTTCACCTTATTTTTGGCATATCCAATGTCTGTAATTGTTTATATATATGTAGAGAACCAAAATGGTAAAGCGGTTTCTGTTCTTGTATTAATAAACCTACTATTTTCAATCTTATTTGCATATTCATTGTTCTATGCTGTACATAACACTACCCGATTTAAAATTATTGAAGCTCTAGAGATTACAAAAAATCGAGAATTAATAGACAAGCTAATTGTTCAAAATAAGTGGATTCAAAGGAGAAAAACGAAAACATTGTTGGTTGCATCTCCAAAATGGGACTTTTTTTCATTTAACTGGGGAAGGCAATTCAGTTTTTTATTTGAAAAAAACAATATTTATATCAATGTAGTTAGCTTTGGACGATTTGATATGGTGTCACCTTTTCATTGGTTTGCAGATAGACAAAAGGAGCGACAAATTAAGAAAGCAATTATACAATTGATTAATGAAGAGATACAAAAAACTACACAAAATTATGAAACAGTTTAGCATTTTATTAGCGATAATCGTTCTAATAGGAAATTCAATATTTGCTCAGACAACAGAGGTAGAGGAAGTATATCCTGAAAAATACACTTTTGAAAAAGCAGATGACTTTCAGCAAAAGGGCGAATACGAAAAGGCGATTTGGTTTTATATCAATTTGTTCCCTGACAATACAACTCAAGTTGTTGAAGCGGTGAAAGCACTTGTAGAAAAACTTGACACAGATGACGTGAGTTTGTTTATCAAAACATCATTTGCCCAATATGTAATATTTGATCCTGCAATTAATACGGATGTGGATGGAGCGCCAAAAATGGACATGGGAAAACTGAAGTTGAAAGGTGCTTGGGGTGATGAACTTATTCAGAAAATTTCTGACCCAAATAAGCCGTTGACTTCTGCAGCTGAATACAACTTTAGAGGACTTGACAAAGCGAACGCAGGTAGTTTCAAAGAAGCAATTGAAGATTTTGACAAAGCAATCGAAATTAAACCAACTGGACAGATTTACTTCAATAGAGCCTATTCAAAAAGTATGATAGAGGAGTTTAATAGTGCGATTCAAGACTTTGATAAATCTATAGAACTTGAATATAGACTTACAGAAAGCTATTTTGAAAGAGCTTATTGCAAAGAACAAGTTGGTAATGCTGACGGTGCAATTGCTGATTATACTAAAGCGATTGAGACAAATAAAAATTACGTGAACGCATATAACAACCGAGCAATAATAAAACTGACTAAAGGAGAGTATAAAGCAGCCATAAAAGACTTTGACACAGCTATAAAAATAAATCCTGAGTTTGTTGGAGCATACGTAAGTCGTGGTTTTACCAAAAATGAAATGGGAGATAATTCAGGTGCTTGTAAAGACTGGGACAAAGCGGTTAAGCTTGGGTACAAACAAGCGAGTGAGTTTATAGAGAAATATTGCAAATGAAAATAGTTTTAATCCAAATATTCCTTTTCTCTCTATTTTCAAATACTCTACTTTTTTCTCAAAAAATTGAAAAAAATATGGAGAAAGGATATTCATTAAATGTTTTTATTAGACCTATAGGTGATGCATACACCAACCCAAATGATGAGATAAATATCAAGTTAATTACTTTAGGAGGGATTTACTACATCGAACTTTGTAGGAGCGAAATTGTAGTTAGAAAAGAATTACTAAAGGAGGAGGCAATTAACGTTGTAGAATATTTCAATGCTTGGAAATCTTATCGGCTCAAAGGAGCTGAAATGTCATATTCTAAAGTGAATATTTCAATTGGTAGATGGAAAAGAAATTTTAAGTCTAACTTTAACTATGGTGAGGTTATTTTAAAGAAGTATTTAGATTTTGCAACCGATAAATAATCCTCAAAACAATCTATATGCGAGCAATACTCCTAATACTTATTGTCACTTCAATAATAAGTTGTGACCAACCTTCCCCAGTTGAGCATGACATTGAAGAAGTAACTGAAGCTCCAATTATTATTCAAACTTCGGATGAATTAGACCCAAGCGATAGTATTGTTAAAGAATACCCATTGATTAGAGATACATTAATCATTGGAAAACAAAAATTCATTGTGTTTCAAAGTGACCCAAGAAGTGATAGTGTCGTCAATTTGACTATTACAAATTCATTAAATGAAATTATTTACGTCCATGATTATCGGGCTTCTAATGGTTTTGAATTTGAAGACTTTGATGGTGATGGGTTTTTAGATATTCGCCTTTATCAAATCACTAATATAGGTGGGATAAGTGAACTAATAATGTTTGATAAAGCAAAGAGTAAATTTAGAACAATTGAAAATTTCGATAATTTTCCACAACCTGAAAAAATAGAGAATACAGCCTATTGGTATTCTTATCACCGCAGTGGTTGCTCAGGTGCTAATTGGGGTAGTGAATTGTTTAAAATTGAGAATTTCAACGCAATTCAATTAGGGAGAATTGATGGATATGGATGTGAAGACTCTCAAAGACCCGGAATGGTAATTTATAAAAACAACAAATCAACTGAAATTGAACTAGCATACATAAAAAAAGAAGATACATACTACCCATATGAAAGGGATATCATAAAAGAATACTGGAATGAAAATTATAAGCTTTTCAATAATTTTAATTCGATAACTTATAGAAGTGAATCAAATAGTCTCGCTTTTATCGAGTTAACACTTTTACCAAATTCTCAGTTTTATTTGAAAATGGAAATATTTTCTGGCATGGAGGATGATGAAGAATCTACATTTGTGGAATCAAGGGGTTCTTGGAGTAATACAAAAACTGGTTTTAAACTGACGTTTAACCCATCATCTAAAATAGACATCAAATCTGTTTTTATAAATGGTTTTCAAAAATTAAAACCATATAAATACATTGATTCCAAAACAGTTGAAGTAAACCCCTATTTCGGTTTCTTGCCTATTTATAATGTGTTATGTTCGATTGGAGATTAGTGGAAGTGGAAAACCAGTTAAGTTTAAAAATCAGGCATCTAGCTTGGCGTTTTTTTGATTATTTCAGAGAAATATTTGAACATCAAAAATGACACTGTTAGTTGAAGTGTTTTGTTCTCTCTTTCCCATTTTTGTATTTACTTCTGCTGTATAATTTACCATTTTGATCATAAAATTTGTAAAGCAGAAGATCCCCTTTCTTGTATTTATATCTTTTGAATTTTGTTCCATCTGAATAATTCCAGATCCATCGTCCATGTTTCTTACCATTTTTGTAATACCCAAAAATTTCTGGCTTTTTATGATTTTTCCAATAGGATTTTATAGAGTTACCATCTCGAATTATGAAATTGCCTAATGAATCCTTTTTTGTCCAATATAATTGACCTTTTTCTGTGTTGAACTTCTCTTCTTTTAGAACACCATTATCAAAATAGTCTGTTCGAAACCCAATTGTAAGTGATTTATTCCATAAAGTTGTGAAGGATAATTGTCCATTCGGATAATATGAAAAAATTAATTCAGTAGAATCATTTAACTTTGTCATATTATAGCTCAATTGCCCTGTTTCATACCAATTCATCTTCAATAGAAGTGTATCATTTTTCCATTTATATATGCTCTTCAGTGTTCCATCTGCATAATAGGTAGTATCGGTGCTGTTTCTAGGAATTGGATCAGGTATAGGATTTGAACTGTTATTAACCTCACCTTCGCCAGATGCCAAGTAAATTCTAGCGTAAGAATATTGGTCGGGTCTACTTTTAAAATCTGATATTATTAATTTTTGATATCCTATTGCACTAACTTCCACTGAATACCACCCTGGTCCAAAACCAATATCTTGTCTATGATTTTCTTTAAGTTCAAATGCCCTTTCAATTCCAGATTCATTAAAAATCTGAATAGTAGAATTGTAAAGTGGTTTAAACTCATTTGTGATAGAATCAAGTGTGAGAACTTCAACGGTCAAAATTGCCACAATTGTGTCACCATAACCGCCATAATAAAATTTTAATATGCGACTAGAATCAGATTGAGAAAACCCAACAATTGAAAAAAAGAATAGAATGAGATATAGAATGATGTATTTCATAAGCTAATTTCGTAGTGAAATTAATAATATTCCCTTTATATTAGCCCTAATTCTATTCCATTGTTTTTTTGAGTAGGCTAATTAAAAGTAACAAAAAATCATCAAAGCGTTATTTACAAGAATTTGATTAGGTATATTTTACATAGACAAATATGACTTTAAGAAATACAATAGTTTTCACATTACTAGTTCTCCTAATAAATTCTAATGGTATTAGTGCCCAGGATGATTTTGACCTTTACAATATTCACCTTCACAAAAAAGAATTAAGCAATATTTCAGGTCCTGACAACTCAATCTGTGAGATAAGATTTTTTGAAAATAGAGCGAATGTTTCTATTCTCTTTGATAAGAGCAGTAATAAGCAGTCTACGACTTTCAATGTGGATTATAAATGGAATGACAGTGTTTTTGTATTGTATCATCCTTTAAATTTAAAGTCTGAGTTAATAGATTGGACTTTGTCTAAACGTAATGAACTCTCGAAAGTACTTGATTTTGAACATTGGATATCTTCTAATTATGGAATAGAGTATCCTGCCTTTTACAGGGTATCATTTGACGGAATTAATTTGCATGAATTAGATAAAACCAGTATTTCCTATGAAAATATAAAATTCGACTCTGTATTCGTAAACGGATATTGGATCCCCATTTCTTCAGATACACTTTCAGGAAGTTATGATATAACAATAGAAACCATAGAAACTTACGAAGAATTTATATCTGAAATGTGTTCAATTAATTTCGATTCTCTCGTGTATGCTTTTGATGGTAAAAGCTGGCAAATTGAAAGTGGCGAGCTAACTCCCTGTATAGCTAAATACATGAATAATTTAGTCGAAAAGAATTGGTATAGATATGCTAATAATTACAGTATAAATTACAATACGAATACACATCTCCCTAATTCTTATGTGACAAGTATACAAATTGATAGCACATTTAATAAAGTCTTAGATTTTTCCCATTATCCTTCTTTAAAGAGTCTTGATATCAATACGAATCAGAATAAATTAAAAATTAAGTTACCTCATGACAATCTAAATTTAAAAATTCAGACGTTAGATTCATTGTCTCCATTCAAATTGAAAGTTAATGATGTTAAAATAAAATCATTGAGTATTAATACTCCAAAAGTTGAAATTTCATCAGGTACCATTCACGCACTATCATTAAGCCAGTACTCTATCTCTGACTTAAAACATTTAAAAAACATCCCTTCTGTTAAGCATCTATCTCTAAATTATCATTACAACCCAGATTTAACCAAGCTCGATATTCGTCAAGATATTAAATCTTTACTTATCTCAGCAGATACTATCCATATAGATTGTGATTCAAAACTACCGAAATCATTAGATTCGTTAGTCTTGTATGGTTATTCCGATTCTTTTGGGTTTTTAAATTGCTCACATAATTTATCTTATCTAGGGATTTACTATTTGAACAGTGATGACAAACCTGTGTTAGACCAAAAGTTTCCGGAATTAAAAAAAGAATTGTGGTGTTTTCCTGATTATGCGACAGTCGCAACACCCAAGGGAGAAAAAATTATAAGTGACATAGTTGTAGGAGACACCGTAATTTGCCTCAATGAAAATGGCGAGATCTCGCAAACAATAGTCACACAAGTTGAATTTCACTACAACTGCAATACAGCGTTGATTCAGCTCAACGATCGATTGGAGTATGCAACGATTAATCAAAATCAGATTGAATCATCTACTTTTTCAGCTCAATTTGTTCCAAATCATCCCTTATACGTAGACGGATTAGTGAAAAAGGCTTTTGTTGAATTGAATAATGATGATAAACTGGTTACATTATCTAACGAGCGAGTTCAAAGGCACTACATAGAATCAAGGCACATTAGCTACTCAGGGACATTAATTAATCTTTCTACTAAAGAGGGTAACTATTTTATCAATGGGATTTGCTTTTCGAATAAGTAAACATCAAAAAACCAGTTAAGTTTAAACATCAAGCTTTTAGTTTGGCTTTTTTTTGGTTATATTTGGTTTTCACTAAATATTCAACTCTGTATATATACACAAGTAATTCAATAGGTTGATGTGGTTTATTGTATAGATAAGCAAGCTAACTGTAAAAGATAATTATGAAAAAATTAACAACAATATTCTACACCATCCTTATTTTACTTTTCATTGCTGCGTGTGCTGATACTACTGATAACACTGTAGAATCATCAAATGATGAAGTTATTATTCCCATTGAGCCACGTATAAAATATATAGATGGTGAAATTAATGACTTACTTGCTTCTATCAGGTCAGAGAGTCAGAAGTTTGCTATTAATTCAAGTGATGATACTTTTCTAGTTGGAGAGAATGGAACATTGATATCTATTCCCAAAGGAACTTTTTTGAATGATAGAAATCAAACGGTACAAGGTGAAATCAAAATTGAATTGATTGAGGCAATTAATATCTCGGATTTTGTGCTAAATGGTCTGCAAACTACTTCTGATAGAAGTGTATTGAAATCAGGAGGTATGATATTTATTGATGCTACTCAAAATAACGAACCATTAAAAATTGATCCAAATAAACAAATAACAATAGACTTTAAAACAGATTGGGTTGACCCTAAAATGCAGTTGTTTATTGGTGATTTATTCGAAGGTTCTGTGAATTGGATTAAATCAGGAAAGCTCGAATCTGATTATTTAATTTCTGTTCCGTTGGACTTATTGGAATTTGGTATATGTGGCTGGGAGTGCGCGTTTACTGAAGATCAGATTTCTGAAATGAAGAAGAGTGAATTTCAGGATACGTATATTTCAACGCGTGAATTTGAACAGCGTATGTGCGAATTGGCTTTTTTAACTTGTGAGCAATATAATCCACTGATTGATAATATATTAAAAATTTATAAGGATAATATAAAAAGAAACCTTAGCTATGCTGACAGTATGGTTGTAAAGCATTTTGAAGAAATTTACGGCGATATCATTGATTCAAATTACATTAAGGATGTGTTCCATTTTGATGAAAAAGGGTGGATTACTGGTATGTACATGAACTATTTAGCTTTAGCTAAACAAGGATTGTCTAAGCCTCTATCCGTAAATGGTATTGATTGGAATTCGAATATCTCTCGTGTCGAACTAGAGAAGAAAGGATACAGTGAAAAGGATATTGATAAAATCATTTCGTACAAAAATTCGAGAAATAGAGTAATGCAAGAGTTAAAAGACGAAGCCGTAATTCGAAAAATCGCCTCATATAATTTTAATATAAATGAATTAGGTTGGATTAATATTGATGCATTCTTGGATGACCCTACTTGTAAAGAGTCCGATTTTGAAGTCGTAATCAGTAGCAAAGATAGTATCAATACAATAAGTGTGTCTTTAGTTATACCAAGTAGAAAAGTATCAGTATTTTCAATTACAAATCACGGTAATACGTACAGCTTTACAAAAAACAAGGAAGGATACAGAAAACTTCCTATTAATGAACGAGCCTTTATAGTAGCTATTGGGGTTAATAAAGGAGTTCCATTTTTTGGCATGAAAGAAATTAAAATTCCGAGAAATGGAACCATTCAACTCAATATTAAGCAAACAGAAAAAGACATAATTGAGAGGGAAATAAAGGAGATTTCAAAAACTAAAACCATATAAATTCATTGATTCCAAAACAGTTGAAGTAAACCCCTATTTCGGTTTTTTGCTTAATTTATAATGTGCTTTGTTCGATTGGAGATTAGACTATGAATGTGAATTTGATGTCATGAAACCATTTCACAAGTAACAAAAACCCATCAATACGTTATTTACAAGAATTTGATTAGGTTTATATTCGTAACTATCATATTATAAATTATTATATTCTGAAAAACATGAGAATTTTACTTTCTATTTTAATGCTTTGCACAACTTTTGTTTCATGGTCTCAGGATACTACTTTTATTCCTTTTTATTCAGATTATCATTTGAAATATGATTTTAGGAATTTCAATTATGAACTTGAAAACAGTGTGGACTTTATGCCTAATAGACATTACTCTTTTTTGAATGATGGGATTTATGTTTTTTTTGATTCATTATCCAACAAAACAAGACTCACTGGGAAAGTAATTAATGGGAGTAAAAATGGAAAATGGAGATATTTTGATTCTTTGGGTATACTTCGAATTGAAGATGTATTTTTAAATGATCCAGATTCAACTCTTATTACTAATTACTTTCACTCAAATGGCAATCTCTATAGAGTAAAGGAGAGTTCTAATAAGTATTTACGAACAACTCGTTACAATAGTGATGGAGTGAAGTCAATCTATTTTATGGATTACATTGATAGCAACAATATTCAAATGAGTTTTGATAGTTTGGGAAGGATAAGTTATCAATCTTCAATGGTGAAAGGAAAGAAACATGGCATATTCTATTGGACGCATGATGATGGATCTCTTTACTCTAAAAGAACATATATTCATGGTAAAAAAGAAGGAATCTGGCAGAGTGGATTTAAAGGAGATCGTAAGGTTTGGTGTCAAGAAGTATATCATAATGATAAACTTGTATCAATCACTTTTTATGATAAGCTAAGCTATGAAATTGATTCAAGTGAAATTATTGTTAAAGATTATTACGAAAACAGAAAAATTAGAATAGAAGGTAAAGTTGTGAATGGATATAAGAGTGGTATTTGGAAATTTTATGACATTGAAGGGGAAGTAATTGGTGAATTTTATCATGATGAATTTGGGAATGTAAGTAGTATAAGTTCGCTTAATGGTAAGCTGAGTGGTATGCCAGCAATTTAACTATTTATAACACATAACTCTCACCAAAAAACTTCTTTAACAACCTATTTGCAGCACTAATTGCTTATAACTTTAATGACACTAAACAACTCTATTTCCCATTCTAGTCATATCGAACTCACGTTAAATAGCTAAAACCTACAAATTTTATGGTGTATAAAAGCCATGTGGTAGAAAGAATATAGGTTGCAGCGCCAAAGGCTACTATACTTGAATGCACGATAAGTCCTGAACACAAACCTAGTGCAATAGCAAATCCTGTGTTGAATCCTTTAGAAGAACTGCTTGTGATGACATATAAAATGTCTGGTCCTGGAGATAATGTCAGAATAATCGATGCAGTAAGAAAAGTGAGGATTACATGAAGTTCCACTAATCACGATTTAAGAGAATGATTCGATCTTTTTCGATTCGAATACGTTGTTCTTTATACAAATGACCTACTGCTTTTTTGAATGTTTTCTTACTCATTCCAAAAGCTTCGTAAATCATTTCAGGTTCACTTTTATCGGTAATAAACATCACGCCATCATGAGCGTTCAAGTATTCAAGAATGGGGTCTTTCTTAGATTTCGAAAAAGTTGTTCCAATTGGTTGAAGGGAGACATCAATTTTTTCGTCTTCGCGAATGAGTTTGATGTATGCTTTGTATGAAGTTCCAACGTAAACGGGAGTAAATATTTCATTTTTGTAAATCATTCCTGAGTGCAAATGATTAATGATACACCTGAATCCCAGTTCGTGTTCGTCTGTGATGAGGATGGTTACTTCTTCGCCTTTTTGGTATTCAGGGGGAACGGTATCTAAAAATTTCAAGGTTTTAGTCGAGCCTACTAAGCGCTCACTTTCATGGTCGTAATAGCAATATATCAAGTAGTTGCCATTGGCTTGTATGGTCGCTTTTTGTTCGCGAAAAGGTACAAATAAGTCTTTTTGTAATCCCCAGTCCATGAACGCTCCAATTTTGTTAGCCTCTTTTACGTCCAAGAATGCAAATTGGTCGCGCATAACATACGGTTGTTCGGTAGTTGCTACAATTCGATCTTCCGAATCAAAATAAACAAATACGTCTACTGCATCGCCATCAACTAATTCATCTGATACATAGCGTTTAGGTAAAAGAATATCACCTAAATCTCCACCGTCAAGTATTGCGCCATGCGGAATAATTCGAAGTACGTTTAAAGAACTTCTGCGACCAATTATCGAGTTGTCTATCATGATACAAAAGTACGTATTTTATAACGTGGTATCGTATACGGAAGCTTAGTTTAATTTTTTAAAACTACAAAAAATGAAATTTTGAACAGTATCAAAAGGTGTATGATGGTCTATTGTGACGCATTTTATTTTATTAAACAAATGACTCAAGCTTGCTAAAAGTGATTGTTCTGAGTATTGTTTAATTTCGATACCACTACATTTTTTCGGCCCTTCTTCTGAAAACGTACCTATTAATAACACTCCATTTGGATTAATTGCGTGGTGAGCTGTTTGGATATAATGCGCAATTTCTGCCTCGTCAGTTAAAAAATGAAAAGCTGCACGGTCATGCCAAAAATCATACTGTGTAGTAGGTTCAAATTGACTAGCGTCCGCTACAATCCATGTGACGCGTGATGCACTTTCTCCAAGTCGTTGTTTAGCTCTTTCGATAGCTGCTTCGGAAATATCCAATACAGTTATATCTTGATAACCTTTCTCAAGTAAGTGATCAACTAAATAGCTGTCTCCACCACCCACATCAATAATTTTTGCCGAATAAGGTAATTTTGATTCTTCAATAAACTGGAGAGACGTTTCTGGTAAGGGTTGATACCAACTTACTTCATTTAGCTGTTTCGTTTGGTATATATTTTCCCAATGTGCTTTACGATCAATATTACTCATGTTATTTTATTGATTACGCCATTTCTAATACGGACACTTTCATTACACCATCTCGATCTATTTCATTCAATTTCACGTCGATAAATGTATTTGCTAAAACAGGGTTAAATAGAATTTTCACTTTAATATAGTTCGCTGTGAAACCGTGCATATAGCCAAATTCTTCTTCAGCTTCTACTAAAACACGCCCTGTGTCGCCGATTACGGATTCGTAAAATGCACGTTTTTTCTTATCGGAAAGAATGTGTAACATTTTACTACGCTCTTTTCGTTTTTCCATTGGTACAGCCTCATCCATTTTAATAGCCGTAGTGTTTGCACGTTCTGAATAAGTAAATACGTGTAGATAGGAAATGTCAAGATTGTTCAAGAAATTGTAGGTTTCCATAAAATCATCATCACTTTCTCCTGGAAAACCAACAATCACATCTACGCCGATACATGTTTTGGGGTTCAGCGTTTTGATTTTCGCCACGCGATTCTCATACAATTCACGGTCATATTTACGACGCATGGCTTTCAGTAATTTATTGGAGCCAGATTGAAGTGGAATATGAAAATGAGGCACAAATCGTTGTGATTTGGTTAGACAGAATTCGATAATTTCGTTACTTAATAAGTTTGGTTCAATTGATGAAATTCTGAAACGTTCAATTCCTTCAACGCGGTCTAGTTGCTGAATCAGTTGGTAGAAATTTTCTTCACCATCTTGCCCAAAATCACCAATATTGACTCCTGTCAAGACAACCTCTTTGATGTCTGTTGCTGCTATTTTTTGTGCTTCTCCTACTGTTTCCTCAATTGTTGCATTTCTACTTTTTCCGCGGGCCAATGGTATAGTACAAAACGTGCAAAAATAATCACAACCATCTTGTATTTTGAGAAAACTCCGAGTACGGTCGCCGTAGGAGTATGAGGGAACAAATTCGTTTGTCTTTTTAATATTGTCATATGAAACGGTAGCCTTAGTCTTTTTCTCCAGTGATTCGATATGATCTAATACGTTGAACTTTTCATTTGCACCCAAAACAAGGTCTACACCGGGTATTTTAGCAATTTCTTCGGGTTTTAATTGCGCATAACATCCCACTACGATAACAAACGTATCGGGGTTGTTTTTCATGACTTTTTTTACAAGTTGTTTGCATTTTTTGTCTGCATTTTCTGTAACAGAACAGGTGTTGAGTACAAAGATATCAGGTTGTTCATTCATGTCAACCTTAGCAAACCCCGCATCTTCAAAAAGCCTAGATATGGTCGAGGTTTCTGAAAAATTTAACTTGCAACCCAGGGTGTAAAACGCTACTTTTTTGTACTGAATCATAATTGAATGCAAATTTACGCTTAATTTTCGAAATTGTAGTGTGTTTAGTTGAACCATTAAGAAGTTAAGAATAGCTAAGGTAAATTCTTTATGTCCCTAAATGCCTTAATGGTTTTGAAAAAATAACCTTCATTTTAAACCATTAAGAAGTTAAGAATAGTTAAGGTAAATTCTTAATGTCCCTAAATGCCTTAATGGTTTTGAAAAAATAACCATTCATTTTGAACCATTAAGAAGTTAAGAATAGTTAAGGTAAATTCTTAATGTCCCTAAATGCCTTAATGGTTTTGAAAAAATAACGATTCATTTTGAAGCATTAAGAAGTTAGGAATAGTTAAGGAAAAATCATAATGTCCCTAAATGCCTTAATGGTTTTGAAAAAATAACGATTCATTTTGAAGCATTAAGAAGTTAAGAATAGTTAGGGAAAATCTTAATGTCCCTAAATGCCTTAATGGTTTTGAAAAAAATATCCTCAAATTTTGAGTTATTTACAGTTGAGCCATTAAAATTTTGCGTTGCTTGTACTTCGACAAAAAAGATATATCCTTAGATTTTAAATTCGATATGAATACTCACGTATTAACAACTAATTTGTCACGTTAATAATCCCAACTCTGATATTCTTCATTGTGGGTTTTCATATCCTCGTACAACCAAACCATTCGATCTAAATACCAACTTTTTCCAAGATAAGCTAATGAAATGCCCAGAATTGCTCCCCAAATTGAATACGTTACAATTGCCCAAATGGCTATACCCATCCCTGTTGAGGAGATTAGATTTAGTATTTTGTAAATGGGTTTTTTGTGTATTTCGGGTATATCAATGTTATCTCTGTTTAAATATACGCGTTCTCCCATAACGGATTTTGATGCCCAATTTTTAGTAGAACGGGGTGCCTTAAAAAATACAGGGTTGAAAAACATCCATAATATAGCTAGTAAACCGGGGATTAAACACCACCATCCAATTTGTACTCGACTCCAAAAAGCCAACACGATGAAAGGAAGTACGGAATACCTCGTCCACACACTCCACGGGTTAGCGTGTTTCATCCAATTTTCGTGTGTTAGGTTAAATACTTTTGCCACTTTTCGCTCTAAAGTCATCTTATTTATTTTAAGTGATTATATCATTTGTGCTATGATAATTAATGACTTAACTCCAATTCAGTCCAGATAGCTCTGTGGTCTGAATAAACCTCTTTTTGAATATGGAATGTGAGTGCATTGAATGTGTTGTCATAAAAAATAAAGTCGATGCGGTTAGCTGGTATTTTACCTGCATACGTTGTGCCTATTCCACTTCCAGCAGCTAAAAAAGCATCTTGATACAACCCGTAAAAACGATGGTATGCGTGACTCAGTGGCGTGTCGTTAAAATCCCCACAAATAATTACAGGATAGGGTGAATTTTGACTGTGTGTTAAAATGGCTTCCACTTGATCTTTGCGTTTTCGAAAAGCACCAAGTAATCGCCCTAATAATCGTTTGCTTCGTACGGCTTTGTCCTCTTCTAAACTGTTAGGTTTATCTGAAAACAAGTCATATTCGTCATCTTGTATTTGAATACTTCCAATATGTAAATTATACACTCTAAAACGGATAGAATCTTTAATGATATCGGTATAAATACAATGGTTACTTGCTGCAGAATTCAAATCTACGTAACCTGTTTCTACGATTGGAAATTTACTGATGGTCATTACTCCAAAATGGGTTTTCCCTTTTGAACCTGATGTGTATCTTCCGTAATGGTAGGGGGCGTTTAAAATGCGTGAAATTTTTTGTGTCGTTTCGAAGTTCGTGGGTTCGTTTTCGTAATAATATTCTTGAAAACAGACGATATCTGTGTTAGTGGTTTCCAGGTAATTAAAAATATCTTGTTTTGTGGTATCTCCTCTTTCAAACCAATTGTACACATCAAACAATCTAACGTTATAGCTCATGATGGAAATGAACCGTGTAGTATCGTCTTGTCGTGATGACGATGTCGCAAAAAAACGTGCATGAAAGGGGAGGCCGATAAGTAAGATTAGCAGTATAAAGATGCTCGTTTTCCAACGCTTTCGCAAAAGCCAATAAGTTAATGCTAAACCAACGCTGAGTAGAATAGCAGGATAGAATAGCCCAAATAGTGGAATAAATCGATACGTTTTTGGATTGGCAAACGGACTAAAGTAGCTTAGAATTAAACAGACCAATGCAATCAAGGTCAACACAAGTAAAAGTGAATCGAGCGATAGGATTCTATTTTTGCGGATAGTCATTAGTCTTCCTTTTGATTAAAGAGAAATTGCTTCTCGTCTTTGGATAAACTATCGTATCCTTTTTTCGAAATTTTATCTAAAATGGCATCAATACGTTCTTGTTTAGCTTTCTTTTCTGCTAGAAAAGCTTCGTCGCTTTTAGCACGACCGTAGTTTGGCGTTTTTGTTTGGGTATTTTTATAGACACGCATTGTTGGGGTTTTGCGAAAAATACGCATCAATTGTGCCCATTTTCGATCTCCCCACATTTCAATCTTTGACATGAAATTGTTGTGTGAGTGAACGTTTTGTACCGACAAATACCCAACCAATGCTCCTCCTAAATGAGCCAAATGACCTACATTGTCGTTAGCAGTTAGGTTTAAAAAATCCATGGCTATAAATACGAGCGCCAATACGATTAAACGTACAGCAAAAATTCCAAAAAGATATACTTGAGCATTTGGTCTAAAAAAAGCAACCGCAATAAATACAGCCATTACCGAAGCAGAAGCTCCTATCATTCCACCAACTGATCGCTCCATGAAAAAAGGAATGAACTCGTTTGCTGTAATTTGCAACAAACCTCCTGCAATACCCCCTACAAGATAGGTGTATAACAATCTGCGTTCGCCCAATAAATTTCGAAATAAATCTCCACCAAAGTAAAGAAAAATCATGTTGCCCAAGATGTGAAAAAAATCAATGTGTGCAAACATGTAGGTGAATAAAGTCCATGGTTTGAATAGTAATGAACCAAAATCAGGAGGCAAAACAATTAATGCATTGACAAAACTTGCAAACACTCCCGAAGTCATAAACAATTGATCCAACATCAAGAGGATGTTGATAACTAAAAATGCAGAAATATTGATGAACAACAATCTAATGTGCACACCACCATACTTATATTGGTGTTTGATATCTTCTATAAATGTCCTTCTCATGGCATTCTTTTTAATAGAATGTATTTCGTTTTCGTTGCCAAATTTTAACCATAATAAAACCTGCTACTCCACCACCTACATGGGCTAGATGGGCAATAGTACTTCCCATACCACTTGTGAAACTTAAGTATACTTCAATTGCCATTAAACCAATAACTAGGTATTTAGCTTTGATTGGAATAGGAGGGAACAACAGCATCAGTTGTGTGTTCGGGAAGAGCATACCAAAAGCCGCTAATAAACCAAAAATAGCCCCCGAAGCGCCCACCATTGGTATTAATCCTGCTCTATAATAAGAATTTAGCAATGGATTGACATACTGTCTATATTCTCCCGTTTTAGCGTCTGAAATGATTTGTTGATCAAGTTCATAAAAAATTAGATCGGCGTCACCGATTGTCGCTTGAATTTCTTGTTTTATTTGATACAAATCATAAGTTCCAAATCCTCCGTACAATAAATATGCACTTACAGCTGAAATCACGTAGAACATGAAAAAGCGCTTAGGACCCCATACACGCTCCAAGTGCGAACCAAACATTACTAAGGCAAACATATTAAAGAAAATATGCATCAATCCTCCGTGCATAAAGAAATGTGATACAATTTGATAGGGTTGAAAAACAGGTGAATTAAAGACGTGTACACCTAATTCTTGTGTTAAATTGACTTGCCCTTGAAATAAAAAGGTCGCCACAAACATAATCACGTTAATGATTAAAATGTTTTTGGTGATGTGTGGCAAATTTTGCAATAGTTGAAACATGATTAAAATGAGTTAGTTAATTCTTCTATGGTAATGTGTTGCACAATTTTTTTTCCATCGGGGGAATAATTGGGTTCCTTCGTTTGAAACAATTTTTCTACAATATGAACCATTTCTTCTTTATGTAATGATTCACCCGATTTGATTGCTGCCGATTTACTGAGTCGTAAAATTAAGGCATGTGCAAATTCGCCCGCATCGATATCTTCTAACGCTAATTTGTATAGAAGTTCATCTATAAACAATTCAATTCCTTCTTCGTTGATGATATGTGGAACGCCGTTGACGATTAAGTGTTCATCATTCCATGTCCAACTAAACCCTAAGCGTTCAATTTGCTTGGTATGTGCTTCCCAAAATTCTTTTTCACCTTTGTTTACCTTTTTTTCGATTGGAAAAAGCAATTGTTGTGAAGGAATGGGGTTTGACATAAATTGTTCCATTAATTCTTCATAAAGCACACGCACATGAGCACGATGGTGATCGATGAGAAAAATTCCAGATTTAACTGGACAGAGAATATATTTTTTTTGAAGTTGTATTAAATCTCCAACTTCTGAAATGGCTTGATGGGATTCATTAGTAGTTGTTTCGTTATCATTTTCAGGCAAGAACTCCATTTTAAGTGCTTCCAAATCTTCTTTTTCAGTTTGGGTAACGGCATAAAAATCCTCCCAATCTGATTTATTTGGTTTGATGGGTTTGAAAGCTGGTTGTGAGTTTGATACTGCTGTTTTTGAGCTGCTTGCTGCGGCAGGTTGAGCAAAGGGGTTGTAATTAGGATTTACTTGAATTGTGGGAATCCGAATGGGTTCACCCGCTTTTGGTTTGCTGTGTGGAAATGCCATCTCTTGTTCAAAGTCAAGTGTAGGTGCGATATTGTATTTCCCTAAAGCCTGTCTTATACTGCTCTTAAGAATGGCATAAATGGAGCGGTCTTCTTCAAATTTTATTTCCGTTTTAGTTGGATGTACGTTCACGTCAATGGTGGCAGGATCGATTTCGAAATATAAAAAATACGAAGGTTGATGATCTTTGGGGATTAAATTTTCAAACGCAGATTTTATTGCGTGATGAAAATACCGCTCTTTAAAAAAGCGGTTGTTTACAAACAGATACTGTTCGCCCGTTGTCTTTCTTGCGAATTCAGGTTTTACCACAAATCCCGAAATACCTATGATATCCGTAAATTCTTCAACAGGAACGAGTTTGTCATTGATTGCTTTTCCAAACAAATCGACAATGCGTTTACGTCTGTTTTGTGTAGCTTCCAATCGGTGAATTTCAGAGCCGTTGTGGTGAAAAGTGAACGCGACCTCGGGGTGGGTGAGTGCTATGCGTAGAAATTCTTCAATGATATGTTTCGTTTCGATAGGGTCTGATTTCAGAAAATTGCGGCGTGCAGGAACGTTGAAAAACAGGTTTTTGACTGAAAAGCAACTTCCTTCAGCTACCATTTCGGGCTCAACTGATTTTATTTCAGACCCTTCAACTTGGATAACTGTGCCCAGTTCTTTGCCAGGTTGTTTTGTTTTAAGTTCGACGTGTGCAATTGCAGCAATGGACGCTAAGGCTTCGCCTCTAAATCCTTTTGTTTTCAGTGCATATAAATCTTCGGCGGCTGATACTTTACTGGTAGCGTGACGTTCAAAAGCGAGGTAGGTGTCGTTTTCTGAAATACCACAACCGTTGTCAATAACTTGTATTAATGTTTTTCCAGCGTCTTTAATAATGAGATTTACCTTGTCTGCACCAGCATCAATCGCATTTTCCATCAATTCTTTTACGACAGAAGCAGGGCGTTGAATCACCTCGCCAGCTGCAATTTGATTGGCTATGTTATCCGGTAAAAGTTTGATTACATCACTCATCCGTTATTTTGATTTTAGTTGTTCGATGTAAGTTCCCCCAATTTCCAACCCATTGAACACAAAAAATACAAGCGCCAAAATGACAGCAAGAATGATGACAATTCGAAGATTTGACTGTACAATACTTTTTTTGTATTCTTCTCCTCTAATCCAATTGTCGCTGATTTTATCGCGTAAGGTGATTAAGCGTTCGTCGTGTGTCGATGCTTCATTTTCTTTCTGAAACTGCTCAATACGTGCTTTCAATCTTTCCTTGCGTTCATCGTAATGACGAGGAGCGTAATCATATCGTCTATGACCATTGATTTTCATAAAGGAAAAATTTTTAAACATCATACACTATTTTTTATCGTATTCAATTCCAAATTTAAAACTATCACTATGCAAATTTAAGTAACTAAAACAGGAATTAAAATTACATTCACGACGAATTGTGCACAATTTTTGTTCCAATTGTGTCAAAATGCCATTTAGGCAGTGTAATTTTAGCGAAATTATGAGTGCAATTTCAAATACTAAAGGTTTTGTATACGGCTTTTCAGGCGTGATTTTGATTGCATTTATCATGCAGTTTAACGCACTGAGACTCCCTGAAATGAGACACGTCATTTCGAAAACGGTTGAGACACCCTCATTTTTAAAAGCTGGTGAAAAATGGTCTGATAGCATCATTGCACAACTTTCGTTAGAAAAAAAAATAGCGCAATTTTTTATGGTTGCTGCGTGGACTTCTGATTCAAAAGAAAATAGGGCGGAAGTTGAAAATTGGATCACCTCAAAAGGTATTGGTGGAATTATTTTTTTTCAAGGTGATACCCGCCAACAAAAAGAATTTGTAAAAAGGTATCAGTCCTTAAGTGAAATTCCGTTGCTAATAGGTATGGATGCCGAATGGGGACCAGCTATGCGCATGACAGATTCTGAACGATATCCGTATCAACTGACAATGGGCGCAACGGGCAATGATTCACTTATTCGACAAGCGGGGTATTGGATAGGGCGAGAGTGTGCGGATTTGGGAGTGCATATTAATTTTGCGCCAGTTGTGGATGTCAATGTCAATCCTCAAAATCCAGTAATCAGCTACCGATCGTTTGGAGAAAATCCGCGTGATGTGGCTAAGTTTTCGCTAGCGTTCTCTCAAGGAATGGAAAGTTCTGGTGTAATGGCTTGTGTCAAACATTTTCCGGGACATGGTGATACAGACAAAGACTCCCATTTGGAACTCCCAACGGTTAACCATACCCAAACACAATTTCAAGCCGTAGATTTTGTGCCGTTTTACCGTACTATTGATGAGGGAGTTTCTGCTGTTATGGTAGCTCATCTCAATGTGCCTTCATTGGATAGTTCTGGAACTCCTTCGAGTTTATCGGCTAAGGTAATTAAGAACTGGTTACAAGACAGTTTAGGATTTAAAGGCCTAGTAATTTCCGATGCACTCAATATGAAAGGTGTAGCGAATCATTATGGGAAAACAGAGGTTGTGGTGAAGGCATTTATGGCAGGTAATGATATTTTGCTTTTCCCTGAAAGTGTGGATGAAGCTATTGATGCCATCGCACAAGCGGTTAAGTCAAATCGAATCTCTGAAAAGGAAATCAATCAACGTTGCAAAAAAGTGCTACAAGCAAAATTCCATGCCATTCAACAGCAAAAAAAGGTAACGCAAATTACGGCAAAAGAGCGTGGTCAAATTGAATTGTTGAAGCGAGAAATTATTAAACAAGCAATAACTGTAGCAAAGAATAACGATGGGATATTACCTATATTGGATATGCGTCCCAAAACGGCAATCGTGATTTTAGGAAATGAGGGGCATTTGGTGGAAAATAGATTGTTGGACTACATTGGTGCGGATGTATTTTATTTTCAAACAGGTATGGAGCCGCTAGGGCTACTCCACAAACTCACAACTTATGAGCGTATCATATCGGTGTGTGTAGCCGAAACCAACCGACCAATTGTCAATTATGGTTATCCTGATGGATGGGAAACCTATGTACGAAACATGGATGAGGGTAAAATACAGATTGGATTATTTTTGGGAAATCCTTATGCTTTGGTGTCTCCACTTAAACTTGATAAGTTTGATGCAGTGGTGATTGGGTACGAAAACTCGAGGTATACACAAGATATTATCGCTCAAGTTGTGATGGGGGCATACGGTGCTCAGGGTAGTTTGCCTATTACGATTCAACCAACTTTTAAACGAGATCAGTCGATAGCTACGTTGGGTGAATTTAAACTGCAATTTACCATTCCGGAAGAATTGGGAATAAGTCGAGCTCACTTGGCTAAAATTGATTCGTTAGCTCAATATGGTATTGCTCAAGGTGCATATCCAGGTTGTCAAGTTGTGGCGGCTAAAGATGGGAAAGTATTTTATCGAAAAAACTTTGGACATCATACCTATGACAAATCCCAACCCGTTACAGATAGAACGGTGTATGACCTTGCTTCAATAACGAAAATTGCAGCATCGACCTTAGCTTTAATGCGTATGGCGGGGGAACAACAATTTCATTTAGATTCCACATTAAGTTGTTATTTACCTGAAATAGTAAGCGGTACAGCATACGCGAATCTGACAATGCGCGATATATTGACTCACCAAGCAGGTTTATCTCCTTGGATTCCGTTTTATACCAAGACATTGTTGTCAGGTCAATGGATTCAGGAAATTTATTCGACAACACCCAAAACAGGATTTTCGACACAGGTGGCCGATAATTTATATATTTTGGATAGCTATCACGATAGCATTTTTAAACGCATACTAGAAACACCCATAAAAAAAGGTCAGGGCTATAAATATTCGGATGTGGGATATTATTTCATCAAGGAAATTATCCGCAAGCAAACTGGCATGACCATAGACCAATATGTGACAACATATTTTTATGAACCTATGGGTTTATCAACTATGTGTTTCAATCCGTTGACAAATTATGGGAAAAACCGTATTGCTCCAACCGAAAACGATAAGATTTTCAGAAAGCAACTGATTCATGGTCATGTTCATGATCAAGGGTCTGCCATGATGGGCGGAGTAGGTGGTCATGCGGGGTTGTTCGCTAATGCAATTGATTTAACTGCGCTCATGCAAATGATGTTAAACAAAGGAAAGTATGGCGGAGATACGTATTTGAACGACCAAGTTGTGACACAGTATACGAAGTGTCAACATTGCGGCACCAATCGACGTGCCATAGGTTTTGATAAACCTGTTCGCAATTTGGCAGGAGGCCCTACCTGTGAGTTGGTGTCACTCGATAGTTATGGTCACACAGGATTTACAGGGACAATGACATGGGTTGACCCTAAAAATGGGATCAACTATGTATTTTTGTCAAATAGGGTGTATCCTGATGCAGAGAACAAAAAGCTGTTAAGTTTGTCTACACGTACAGAAATTCAGCGCATCATATACGAAGCATTGAAAAAAACGAACTAATGCCCAATAGAAAGCTTGAGCGTTAACAATAGATTGAAAAAAATAAATACAGATGAAAATTGGAATGGTGTTATATCCTACTTATGGAGGGTCGGGAGTTGTTGCAACAGAATTGGGTATCGCTTTAGCAGAAAAAGGACACGAGGTGCATTTTATTACGTATTCACAACCTGTAAGATTGGATGGGTTAACGGAAAATATTTTTTATCACGAGGTAACAGTAAGCAGTTACCCGTTGTTTGAATACCAACCTTACGAAACTGTTTTGGCTAGCAAATTGGTTGATGTGGTGAAATTTGAAAAATTGGATATTTTACATGTGCATTATGCTATTCCACATGCTTCAGCGGCTTATATGGCGCAACAGATATTGAAATCAGAAGGAATTCACATTCCATTTGTGACAACGCTACACGGAACAGATATCACCTTAGTTGGTCGTGATGCATCGTTTGCACCTGTCATTCGATTTTGTATTGATCAATCCAATGCGGTTACGGCTGTGTCGAATAGTTTGAAGCGAGATACAGTCAGCCATTTTAACACCTCTCGCGAAATTGAGGTAATTCCCAACTTCATTTGCCCAGACGACTACCAAATTCCACGTGATTTTGAAATGCGAAGAAAATATGCCCAAGATGACGAGCCTATTTTGTGTCATATTTCGAATTTTAGAAAGGTAAAAAGAGTAGAAGACGTGATCCGTGTTTTCAAACAAGTGAATGATGTCATTCCTTCAAAATTACTGCTTGTTGGAGATGGACCAGAACGATATAATGTCGAACTGCTTTGTCGGGAAATGGGGACTTGTGACAGGGTGATTATGTTAGGTAAACTTCAGGTTACACACAAGCCATTGAGTATTTCAGATTTATTTTTGTTGCCTTCTCAAACAGAAAGTTTTGGCTTAGCTGCATTGGAAGCAATGGCGGCGGGTGTCCCCGTTATTTCATCGAATACTGGAGGTATTCCCGAAGTGAATGTCCATGGTGAAACGGGTTATTTATCCGAAGTAGGTGATGTGGACGACATGGCTCGTAATGCGATTTCCATCCTATCAAACCCAACCGAACTGCATAAGTTTAAAGCGAATGCCCTCAATCGGGCAAGGCATTTTTCTATTGACAATGTATTGCCTCTTTATGAAACACTATACGAACGAACCTTGAAGGGTAAGTAAAATGGGCGTTATCAAGCTGAGTGCTAGATTCCGTTACTAGGGTTGATGTAGTGGATTAGCTCGTCCTGTTCGATTGTGCGTTGGTTAATTGGAGTAGCTTGAATTGAAGGTGCTTTGGTTCCTTTGTTAAAGTTATTCGGTCCAATAAAACGGTAAATCTCATCCCACAAATTTGCATCGATGAGGTGTTGATGTGTCAAACTACCTCCTTCGACATAGACCGAAAGGATATTGGTTTGGTGAAGGTAATCACAAATAGAATACACATTTAATGGTGACAGTTGTACATGCGTCAATGCGCCTTTTTGCTCACTTTTGAGATCGTTTAGCACGACTGTTGGTAAGCCATCGGTGAATACAGTAGAATCTTTCGGTGATTTGAGTTGGGGGTCGATGATGAAACGCAAGGGATTTTTTCCATCTACCTCACGTACAGTCAGTGTAGCATTGTCTGCCGCAATTGTTTTCCATCCCACCATAATTGCTGATTCTTGGCTGCGTTGTGTATGTGTTAGGATTTTGCTTAACGTTCCTGTAATCCACACAATTTCATGCAAGTCCGTCTCTTCCTGATCCAAAAAACCATCTCGAGATTCTGCCCACTTGAGCACAATATAAGGTCGTTTCTTCTCGTGAAATGTAAAAAAGCGCTTATTCAGTTCCTTACATTCCTTTTCCAATACACCCGTATCCACTTGAATTCCTGCTTCCTTCAATCGGTTAATTCCTGCACCATTCACCTTTGCAAAAGGATCTTGGGTGCCAATCACCACACGTTTAAACTGATGTGTCACCAACAAGTCTGCGCAAGGCGGTGTTTTTCCATAATGCGCACAAGGTTCGAGCGTCACGTAGATAGTAGACTCAGCCAGCAACGATTTATCCTGCACCGCATTCACCGCATTCACTTCCGCATGTGCCTCACCAAATTTTTGATGATACCCTTCACCGATAATGTTATCTTTCCACACAATCACCGCTCCCACCATAGGATTAGGCGCTGCATTCACTCCCGCCAGTTTAGCCAGATCCACAGCGCGTTGCATGTATTTCTCATCCCGTGTCATGGGGGTAAAGTTAGGGAATAATTGCAAATTTGGGAGATTGGGAGATTTGAGATTTGAAATTGGTGTGGAGATTAGATCTACTGAAAATGAAATTGAGATAATTTATTCAACGGACTTTAATAATGAGATTAAGAGAACGAAAGTGAATAAAGTTGGTCGCTAATCTCAATTTGTATTAATTCTGCTATTACCTTAGGCTTTACCAAATGATTATTTTTCACCTTTTATTATACAGCTTTTCCTGAATGATAACTCATTCACTTATTTTTGTTTTATCTAGAAACGAATGAGTTGTCATTCACAAAATTTTTTCATGTTAAAATATTTACTATATTTGTATGAAATAGCATTCAAATAGAAGTAATAATAATAGATATGAATGATATGTCACACGTTGATTGGAGAGCGATGTCGGATAAATCGCTAATGGAAACCATTGGGAATTTTATTCAATCGAATCGCTTAAATCAAAATAAAACACAAGACCAAGTGGCTAACGACGCGGGGATAAGCCGCTCTACCTTAAGTTTATTGGAGAGGGGAGAAAAAGTAAGAATAGATAGTCTTATTCAAGTGTTGCGAGTTCTTGATTTGCTTGCTGTTATGAGTGTATTTAAGGTGGAAGACCAAATGAGTCCAATTGAATATGCTAAACTTAAGAAAAAACAGCGAAAACAAGCTTCGCCTAGAAAGGAGAAGAACGATGACAAAGATGGAATAGGATGGTAGATGTAGCAGAAGTTAAGATTTGGGGTGAGTTGGTTGGGGCTGTTCGCTGGGACGAGTCACAGCAGTTAGGGTATTTTCAATATGATTCAACATTTATTCAAAAAGGATGGGATTTATCACCTCTCAAAATGCCAATTTCACAAGGTTCAAGAATATATGGTTTTCCCGAATTACGAAAAGGACGCAATGAGACAGAAGACACCTTCAAGGGATTGCCAGGATTGTTGTCCGATATCCTGCCTGATAAGTACGGAAATAGGTTGATTAATATTTGGTTGGCACAGCAAGGGCGACCTGAAAATAGCATGAACCCAGTGGAGAAGCTGTGTTTTATTGGTACGAGAGGAATGGGGGCATTGGAGTTTGAACCTGCACAAATTAGAACAGAAACAAAAAGTTTCTCATTAGCCTTGGATGGTTTGGTAGATGTGGCAAAAAGAATGTTGAATCAGCGGGAAACCTTTTTTGGAAACCTGAACAAGGATGAAGAGAAGGTGATGATGGAGATTTTAAAAATAGGAACTTCGGCTGGTGGAGCACGTCCAAAGGCTGTTATTGCCTATAACCCAAAAACCAAAGCAATAAAATCTGGACAGGGAAATGTTTCTAACGATTTTGAACATTGGTTGCTCAAGCTAGATGGAGTAAGTGGAGAACAGTTTGGCGAAAGTTCGGGTTGGGGTAGAGTAGAATATGCGTATTATCTGATGGCAAGGGATTGTGAAATTGACATAAGTGAATGTCAGTTGCTAGAAGAAAATGGGCGAGCACATTTCATGACCAAACGTTTTGACAGAGAGGGCAATACCAAACATCATATCCATTCGCTGTGTGGATTGCAACACTATGATTTTAATGACATGTATGGGTATAGCTATGAGCAAGTTTTTCAAACCATGCGCTTGTTGCGTTTGACTTATCCTGAAGCAGAACAAATGTTTCGAAGGATGGTGTTTAATGTGTTGGCTACCAACTACGACGACCATACAAAGAATTTTTCTTTCATTTTAAAAAAAGACGAGAATTGGAGACTCGCTCCAGCCTACGATTTATGTTTTTCATTTGACCCGAGCAATCATTGGGTAAACAAACAAACGTTGAGTGTCAATGGTAAAAGACTTGATATTACGAAGGCAGATATGATGACTATAGCTAAAGAGAATAATATCAAGAAAGGAGATAAGATTATTGATTACATTAACTCTATAGTTAAATCATGGTATAAATATGCAGAACGCGCCGAAGTCAGAAGTGATTTAAGAGAGATGATTGGTCGTTATTTGAATACGTACTAAAAACCAATGTTTAGAACTTGTAGTCTTAAAGTAAATTTAACCTAAATACACAAGGGCTTTTTAAAATTTGAATATAAAATTGATATGAATACCAAGAAGATTTAGTCGTGATTTATAGCTTGGTGCAGCAATGTGAAATGAAATATCTTCGTGAATTATTTGGTAAGAAGAGACATCTTCTCCTTCAAAAACAGGGCATTCGTAAGTCCCGTTTGTATAAGATTGACATGCTTGTCTTTTTCGGAGGTTTATAAAATCAACACTGCTAAATGAGTGAAGATAACTCATACCTATTCTTAAGGTAAGCATCTCCATTGACTTGTCTTCTTTAGCCCAAAAGTTAAAGTCAATACCTATGTTGCCATCAAAATACATTGAACTAGACTTGTTTATAGGAATTCCTTCTCTATGCCATTCGCTATGTGCGTCAACAGCTATTGCTGTATAGGTAGAACGAATCATTAATCTTCCAATTCCAGCAGATAAGTAGGGTTGGATTCGCCTCTTTTTATACCATTCAGAAAATTTAAGGCTTAACGAACCCATATAGATTTGGTTACTACCTGAAAACCGAACCAAATTAGCATTAATCTCATTTTCTGGAACGCTATAAAAGATGCGATTTTCGATTTTATTTACGTTGCCCATGTTTATGTTCATTTCTAAACCTATTGGTATTTTTAGTTTAGAATAGTAGGTGAATTGCGTACCAAAAAACATGTGAATAGGTCGTGACCTATCATCTTTAAAACCTATAGGAAACATCCATTTATAGGAATGCAAGAATAAAAATGGCACTTCTATTCTTGATTTAAGCGGTTTATCAATCGCATCACCTTTTTCAAAATGAGATTCTTCTACCTGTGTGAATATGAGTTGATGAAACAACAGGATAGAAACAATTAATAATAAGAATTTTGAATTCACAACTTGAAGATAAAGAAAATTCAATAATTTAGTTGAAGGATATTCTCGAAATAGTTAGCCCTTATAAAAGTAATGACTTGTCCTAAAATAGGTTTACACAAAACACACTTTTGTTTTCATAATCATTGTCATTATCAATTGATTAATGAATTTTTGTTATTTTCACCAAAGCAATATTGCGACTTGTAATAAGTTTTTTGTAAAAAAGAAACCTTATTTACTTAGAATCAATCTATCAAATAATTTAAATTTAATCATTATGAAAACAATTAAACATCTTATAATTTGTTTTTTTATTATTTTTTTCATTCAGTTATAGTTTTGGTCAAAATAATGACAATACAATTTTGACGATTACTGTTTATGAATCGACAGACAAAACCTATTGTAAAATATTGGTGTTTGAAAATGAACAAAAATTGGAAGAAATACAAATGCCTCAGTTTAATTATAGAAATTTGGACTCAAGACAAAATATAATAAATCAAACTTTGTTAAAGTATATGAATCAGGGGTATAAAAGAGAATCTGAACTTATGGGTGGTGTTTCTGGAGTTATGGTAACAACATATCTGTTTACAAAATGATAAAAAACAGATGTAAGTAGATTTTTTTGTCTTGAGAGGATAATTTAAGGTTTATGTGGCGGATAAATATAAAGTTCAAAGTACATCATCACGAAAATATTTAGATCAATATAAACAACAATGAAACTACTAATCATTACAATTTTCTTAACCGCATTACACGCATTTGGTCAGCAAATGACACTTGAAGAATGGAATCGCGAAGCAGAGACGAATATTAGGTTATTGCCTAAATACGGTATGGTAGATAAAACTCCAGAGCAAAAAGCTTCTGACGAAAGTTTAAGGGCAGATATGTTGAGTCAAGGACTTACTGCACGTGAAGCGTCTGAACAGTTTATTGATTTAGGTTTTAAATATCTGTATCAGGACATCAAAACAGCCATGTATCGTTTTAATCAAGCTTATTTAATGGACTCTAATAATATAGATATTTATTGGGGTTACGGAGGTGTTTATATGGTTCTAGGAGATATAGATAGGGCAAAAGAACAATTTCAAATTGGACTCAGCAAAGAACCGAACAATGCTAAAATACTTACAGATCTTGCTACATGTTATTTGGGTGAATATTATGATTTAAGTCAAAGAGACCTAGATAAAGCGAAGTTAAAACTCAATAAAGCAATTGAACTGTTTACCAAGTCGTATAAAATAGATAAAACGAATCAAAACACGCTTTTTAAAATTTCTGTATGCTACTACCAGCAGGAAGATTGTGAAAATGCACTTAAATTCTATAATGAATGTATGGAGTTGGGTGGTAATCCCATATCTAAAGAATATAAAGCTGCGATTAAAGTGGCTTGTGGAGCGGAGTAGTGTGATGAATGATTTCACCCGTCAGCTGACGGACGTCATCCCCAAACGATGGGCGGTCCGTCGAGATAGTTAATAACACTAGACAACAAAGCCCGTCAGCTGACGGGCGTAATAACAATATGTACGGGACAATCACTCGTAAGAAACTATATACAATCGTCTTTAGCACAAAACACCGAAAACCGATGATTCATCATTGTGCCTAAAATTTTGATTTCGTTTTCAGTTTGATTATTGTTTGATTAACTGTTTGAAAAATATGCCATTTTCGTTTTGTACATTTAGTAAATAGGCTCCATTGGGTAAATCACTCAATTCAATAATAGGGTTAGTAGTAAAGTAGCCTTCTTTTAAAATACGCCCACTTTTATCTGTAATGTGATAGGTACTCGAAGAGGTTGTTCCTTCAATCGTAATTATATCGGTAAAAGGATTGGGAAAAACGTTTAATGTACTTTCTAATGTTTTGTGGTCAATTTTTAAAGTTGAATTAATTTTCCCTAGATGGTTCAGTTGTACATTGTTTAGGTTAGTTGTAAAATCACCTCCAATATAAATTTCACTATTCCTTGAAGCTATAGTGTTTACACTATTGTTTAAATTGGCAATTAACTTTATTGAGCCATTAAACACATCATAACTAGCTAAGTTATTGCCTTGAACTCCAATCATTGGAATAATATGAAATTGACCACCAATTATCAACGAACCATTGGTTAGTCCAAAGTTAATTGAATTTATGGAAACAGGATTGTCACCAGAAAATGAAGAAGCTAATAAAATAGGCTGCAACACATTATTTAAATAACGAGCTAGAACTACTCCGCTAGAATTTGGTTCTTTAGAAGCAATTCCTCCAAAATAAATTTGATTATTTATGACAAGAACTGCTTTTACTGTGTCACTTATTTCCGTTCCATTAATCCCTTCCCATTCATTATTATTGAAATGATTTCTAAAAATTACATTATTGGTCATAACAGTACCGCTTGCTTCACCTTGCTCGTCGAATGTGGTTGCTTCATCGAACTTCCCTGCAAACACTCTTCCTAAAGGAGAAGCTCCAATTTGATTGACAATACCATTTACAGTTAGTTCTTTTTTCCAAGTAGCTGAAGTAGATTGAAACCAAATCTCCTGAACACCTTCTTCAGTAGGATGATTAATGACAACTTCAATTCTGCCACCACCTGTAAATCCAGCAGTAGCAACAACTCCTTCACGTGTAGGAATGTTTATATATTGCCAAGTACCTTGACTAAAAATTGCCATTGTGTATGTATTCCCTTCCTTTTCAAATTGCCCATACGCAATAACTCCCATTTGATTTTCAGAAATATCATTGATTATGCCAGAAAGTCCATTCCCTAAACAGGACAATTGATTATCTAAATATTGCCCAATATTTAAACAAGGCGATAAGTCTAAACTATCAAATACTCCAGCTATTATTGTTCTACTGTTAAGTGTACTTGCTAATATTTTTTTCACTGATCCATTAGTTCCATTGTCAATAGGATGAATATTATTGGAAGGGGAATAAGCAGGTTGAATCCACTTTAACTCATCAACTGTAAAGCCATGTTCAGAAGCCCATTCTGCTACTCCTAAAGTTTTAATGTCTGCGATATAACTGTAATTTTCATTCGCCCTAATTTCTGCAACGAGGTTTTTATTTCCTGATTGACTCATTAAATAGCCAACTGCGCAATGTACATCAAAATCATCTACAAAATAGGGTGTTCGTATCGAATGGTGTAAATTCGTTGGAAATACCTTTTTTAAAGCATATTCGCGCAATACTTGTATCAGGTGTAATCGCGATGTTAATTCTTTTTTACCTAAACCAGTAGGAGTGTGTTGCGATAAACTATTACAAACTAATAAAAGATGTGCTTGAATGGCATCTTCATCAGTTTCAAAATGAATTAACTCATTGGGACTTTCCTGTTGATGTGTTAGCCATTGTTTGTTTATGTTACATAATTGGGCAAAATAATCTTCATCAACTGAATTTTGCGCAAAAAATACAATAGGCCAGATTGAAAAGAATGTTGCAATAAGTATTTTCATGTGACGTAAGTTACTATTTAATAACTACTAATATAGAAAACATTATCGTACTGACAAACTACGATTCTAAATACAACGATTACTCAGTTAAGGCTAAAGAAACGAGGATATATCGGAATGTTGGAACTACACTCATCATTTAACCCAACAAGATACGAAGCGTCTAATACGAGACCCGTATTTACGGTGGTGTTTGAAAGAAGTGTTTATTTTCATGCATTTTTCAAGATATCGCTTCGCTAAATTGAGAGGCGCACTCTGTTCCCGACTAATCGGGAGCGGAGCTGTCTACTCGATTATGCGGTCGTTTTTCTTCAATTTTAAAATAGTTTATTTGTCTTTCATATTTACTCAAGTTAATTTGCCCATATTTCTTGAAAATATAAATAGCAATAAAAATAAAACCTGTGCTTAAAACGGCAACAATTATTTCTTTGTCAAACTGAGAACATAGATTATTTAAAAGGTGGAAAGTAACGACTGTGAGAATAGAACCACGACTTGAATTGTAGATTGAGGTCAGAATAATTGAACCAACAAATAATCCAAAGAAAAAACCAATGGCTACACCAATTGAAAAATCAAAGCGGTAAAAGAAAAATGGGATATGCCATACTGCCCAAATAAACGTTAATATTATTGTTGATTTCCAAGCAGAATATTTCTCTTGCATATGTGGTAATAAAAAGCCTCTCCAACCTATCTCTTCAAAAACAGCATATGTAATTGATGGTGAAAACCAAATAATAAAGGAATTAGCTGAACTCCAATTAATTGTTGCAAAGTTGTCAAAGTCAAAAAATGTTGATTTAATTATAGGATAAAATAAGATACCAACAACAAAAAACAAGAGGGGTGAAATAATGAATAGAACAGTTTGCCCATCATAAACTTGAAATTTGAGTTTGTCCAACATTTTTTTTATCCCTTGTTTTCCATAAAACAAATACGTTGTGACTAATGCTGCAACTGTCGGACCTATTGCGGCAAATGAGTGAAGAGAGTTCAATTGAATTGTGTTGATTGTTGACTTTTCGGATAACCAATAAATAGAAAAACCTATTGTCCATGTAAGACAAAAAGCAATGCTTGAAAAGACAATTGTGATTTTATTATTATTTGTCATATTCTACTACCTCCACAGTCTGCTTGGTCTAAAATGCCGCATAACGTCATGTCAAATAGGTTCAGTCGACCCTTGAGTATGTTCGTTTGTCGATTGAACTTATTTGACAGTTATAAATAGTTTCTTTTTCTATTGTTTAACTTTCTAAAAATAACAATAAAAAGAAAGTAAGCACGTGATTTTGCGTTCGGACGGGCTTTTTAGCACTGTACTTGATGCGAAGCACACAGTTCAAATATAGCAAAAAGCGTCAAACGAAGCACTTCGCCCCGCCTGACGCAAAGGTGTTATAGGCAGTTTTTTATTGCGGTATTTCTTCAATCAGAATTTTGTTTCCTGCTTTGTCGTAATAAGTACAGGTCATTTCGTCCATACAAACAGTCCATTTTTCAATACCCGATTTGGCTGCGTCATTACAAAAAGTCGGATAATCTGTCTTTCCGTCCTGATGCGCTTTTAAGTCAGCTTTAAATTGTTCTTCGTTAGATGTTTCCGTTACTGTCGAAATTTCGTATTTCGCAGGCGATGTCGTTTTATAATCATTCGCTCCGTAATAGTCGGTATGTCCATCTGCTACAAAAGTTTCGTAATACTTTACTCCTAACTTTTTCAGGTCTTGAATGTATGCAGGGAAGTCTGCACCCGATTTCACTTTGTTGTGAGCTGTTTTGATTTGTTCTACTGTAAACATTTTCTCTTGTTTTTTTAATTGTTAACGATTTGTTGAATTACAATGCAAAAATGCGATGATGGAAAGCCCTGTAATTGTAAAAAATCGTTTTTCTACAAGAAGCGTTTAAAGTTTTCTGGGGTGTCTCCCGCAAATTGTTTGAAGTCTTTAATGAAATGAGCTTGGTCAAAGAAATTATTCTCGTAACAAATTTCGGTTAATGATTTTGTTTCGTTCATATTGTCAAGCACCGAATTGAAGCGAACAATGGATGCAAATTTTTTGGCAGTAGTTCCAACAACTTTTCTAAACCTTTTTTCAAAAGGACTTTGGCTAATAAATAATTTTTCGTTCAATTCTTTTATTCTGATTGTTCCCTTACTTTGATAAATGAGTTTAACGGCTTCAACTACTAACTTGTCTGTTTGAATATCTTTGAGCTGGGATACGAAAAACTGCTCCACAATTTTTATTCGTTGTTTGTCTGTGGAAACTGTCGCTAACTTTTCTTCTACTTCGTTCACTTTACTTTTTTCAAAAATATCGTCAAGTGAGAGGCTTAAATTAAAAAGTTCGTTGGCAGGATGTGAAGTAAGATGTGTAAAGCCAATTTCTGTAAAGTAAACCAAGATTGTTCCGATGTTTGCCGAGTTTTTAAAGACTTTGTAGCTGTCAGAAATACCTGTAATGCCTGCTGATGTCAGTTTGATAATGGACTTGTCAGTAATTGATGAAAGTTGTCCCCTGTACTGAAACCCAATAACAAGTCCAGGCAATGGAAAAACTTTGTATTCGGTTTCAACGTCATTCTCCGATACCACATAATATTTTATGTAGTCCCTTAATTTGTCTGTCGGAAAATGCTTGTCAAATTTCATTTCTGTCTGTCGGTGTTGTGGGCAGTTATATACGTCCTATTATATTATGTCGCCAAACAGACCATAGATTTGTGTCTGAATGATATTCTTGTGGACAGGTCGCAAACAATTCTTTCTGAATTTCTTTTGCTCTGGAGAAATTATCAACCAAACCGTACTTGTTTAACTCGCTATTAGCAAAAACTTCTGGAGTACCGCCACAATTTGTCAAAGCGCTGTTACCATGACTTTTGTCAAGTAAATCATAACCTATAAAGGTGAAATTGTCTATAATTAGGTTATCGTACGAAGATGTAGGCTCAAAAAAAACGGCTAATAAATCAAATTCTTTTTTGTTTTTGATTCTACTAATCACATAATCCAAGCTTGAGTAGCAGTCCGTGCTATATTCATTGTTTGGAGCCATAACCGCATATTTCCAATCATTTTGGTTTTTGGAATCGAATTCAAAAGCTCGATCATTTAAACTACAGTCTAAAGAAACAATTTCTTCGCATTGTGTCAGTCCTGAGAATTCAATATACTTTTTCCAACCGTCAGTTGATTTATTGAAAGTATTTCTCGCAGTATACCAAAGTTTCATGTGTCTGCTATTAATTGTCGCATAACGGTTGGCATATGCTCGACCACCGATTTAAAACCAGAAAACTTGCCGCCGAGAATAAAGATAATTAAAATCCATTAAATCTCGGCTTACACTGCACTCGTTGGTCGAGTATATGCAGTGTTACCAGTAGTATTTTTATTTAGTCAACTGTGTTATTCTTTTATACTCCTTCCATTTTGGGTCATGGTTAAATCCACAACCAAATTCAACAAGCTTATTATCACTTTCACTTAATTCTCCTAAAATATTTTGTGCAAATTCTGGATTATCAATGTATAAATCCATAATAATTCCAAAATCTGTAACTACTCTTGCCACTGGATGAACAACACACTCTTTTTTTAATATGTTAATAAAATAATCTTCTATTGTCCCCATGTCTAATTCTTCGGGAGTTGTTTCATTAATCCAAATATTGAATTGTAAATTGAAAGGGCAATATTTTTTATAAGCATATTCTGTATATCCCAAATCTACCCATCCAGTTGCTGGTTTACCACTTTCGGTTTGGGTCATTACAACAGAAATTGAGTTTGCAGGGTGGACAATATCTTTTAATCGAATTTCCTCCCAGTTAATTTCGTCTTTACTACTTTTTAAAAAATCAAATAATCCCATTTATGTGTTTTTTTTAATATTACTGGTAACGGTTTCTGGCTTGGCGACGTGCCGACTTTTTAATGTAAATCCAAACCCGAAGATAGATTTTTTTATTTCAAATTAAATGATTTTTCGAAGAAAGAACGAAGGCATGAGGCTAAACCCGGGTTATACGCATTCATTTTTTCTTAATTGGGGTGAGAGTAGTTATATCTTTTGACGAATTATCGATTTCAATAATTTCAACTTTTTCAATCAGACCATGCTCGTCGTAATAATAGATCGTTCGTCTAGTCAATATTGTTTCACTAATTATTTTTTCTGAATTTTCAAAACCACCGGCATACTGAGTCGTAGATATCATGATGATATTTTCATTACCACTTTGAGTTTTCACTTCAACATAATCGAAAAACATGAACCATTTATTATCCCTGTATACAGAACTCTGAACTCTTTTTGAACTATCAGATAAATGTGTTGAGATAATTTTCTGAATGTACCATATAGAATCAGATAAGTACTTGCTTATTTCCGTTTTTGTTTTTCCTTCTTCTTTGATTGAATATTCAGCAATAAGCACAGTGTCTAGTTTGTTAACTGAAAAAGTAGAATTGGTTCTGAAGCCAGAAGAATCATTTGATGTAAATATTTTGTCTTTCTTATAATTCTCATACCAAAGGCTATCTCTGGGATCAATTATTGAAATATATTTACCATCTTCAAATTTGTATAATGACTTATTTGTTTTATACTTATGTTCTAAGATCGAATCATTTATAAAATGGTATTTGAACTGATCTTTCCATGGTCTTTGTTTGTTGAACTGCTGCTTATACTTAATTTCAAATTTTTCGATTTCAAATTTTTTATAGTTCAATATGATTTCGGAAACTTCTAATTGACAATCATAATCAATAGAGAGCTGCCCTAAATTGAAAAGGGGAAACAGTAATGAAAAAGTAATTATTAGAAGATAATTCGTCATAATTCTATAACCAATTTCGGTTGCTTTTGTAACATTGCGTATAACGTTATGTCAAATAGGTTCAGTCGACCCTTGAGTATGTTCGTTTGTCGATTGAACTTATTTGACAGTTATAAATAGTTTCTTTTTTCTATTGTTTAACTTTCTAAAAATAACAATAAAAAGAAACGGAGTCACGTGCTTACTTTCTTTTCAACCACCTTGTACCATTTTGAGCACGAATTGCGCTTGTATGGGTACAGGCGTAGTTCAATAGTGCGTTGGTGAATTTTGTTACTAATTACTATGTAATTAGTAACTCATAATGAGTTGATTAAGATCCTGTCTCCCAATGATCGTCATTATTTCTACTACATCGTCATTCATTTTGTAGAAGATGCTATCTACACCACAAACACAACGCCGATATCCGGGTTTAATAAAATCGACGGATTCGAATGAGTGTGGATGTTCCGCAATACGTTCAAAGTGCATAAAGAATGAGTTAAAATACTTGTCAGCTTGTTTTATACCAAATTGTTTTACGCCATAATGATGGATGCGTATCAAATCTTCCTTGGCAACATTGCTTAAATTGTATTTAGCCATTCAGCAACTTTTTAGATTGCTTAAGGATTTCAGATTTTGAATCAGTTGTAAATCCTGATTTTTCAGCACGATCTAACTTCAGTCGAATTAAGTCAATTTGCTGTTGCTGATTTCTTGCTTGACGAATTAAATCATTAACTAATTCACTCTTACTTGAATATTCTTTGTTGTCAATCTGACGTTTAAGCCATTCATCATTTGGCTCAGTAAAGGAAATACTTTGTCTTCTCATAATACTTGTATTGTGGTGTAAATATACACCAATAATGAACCATATGCAAATTTATTTTAAGAGTTGGATGGGAGAGGGTGGTAGTGGGTGATTTGTGCTAACGTTTTGCCTTTGCGAAGGCGGGGATTTTTAGCACTAAACTTCATTAGATGCACAAAGCTTGAATTTAGCACTTCACTGTCATAGAAGCACGAAACCCCCGCTTTTGCAAAACGGCTGTTAGCAGCAGATTATTCATTGTCAAAGTGAAAATATAGTATGTCAGACCAATAATTTACTCCTAGCATATTCCATTTTTCTTGTTCTATGTTTATAATTTTCTTTTCTAATTCTTTAATTTTTGTTGAGTTGTCCGAAGAAAATAATTTTGATAAAAATCCTTTGGGTTTCGACAAATCCGAGATTTCATTTTTTAAGTTTTGAACTGTTTCATTCATACTTCTAAAATCGTTCAAATATTCAGTTATTTGACTTTCAATTTTCACAATATCTTCGTCAAATAACTCTTTATTTTGGTCTTCTAATTCTCCATCGCCCATTTCATAAATTTCCCCACATTCTAAAATTATGTTTTCAAGTTGATGACTATTTAAAAATGTCCGAGTTTCATTTATTTGCTTTTCTAATTCTAACGTTTCAAACAAATTTTCACTTTGAAGTTTCATTAGAAAATCTAACAATCTTTGCTTTCCTTTTATATAATTTCCTTGAATTGCAATTGGGTGTTCATAGTCCCAGTTTATTGATTTAGAAATTTTGGAATCTTGACTCACTAATATTTTATAAGAAAGCGGTATAGAATAAGAGTATTCTGATAGTCCAAGAATCTTCTCTCCTGCTTTTCTTTCACCCTTTGCTCTGTCAAAGTCAATTGAATATAAATAACTTCTATTTGCCATATTGTTTTGTTTAATTTGCCGCTAACGGTTCTCAACTAGGAGACGCGGGCTTCTCGAATATGGTTGTTCAGCCCGTGGCTCTTAGTTGATGTTATGCTCATTTTATTCATAGGTATATTCTCTTAAAATACGTGATGTTAATTTCTTCCTTTCATAATATATTGCCCAGTTTTCTTTAATTAAAATATTGCCGTATAGGTCGAATTGATATTCATAAAAATTACTGGATGAGTACCCTTTGATAAAATCATAAGATCGTTCAAAAATAATATTTGAATTATTATCATATACCAATGAGTCCGTCGATATAGAATAACCATCTCGATCGAACCAATCTCTTCTGTTTACTCTGCCTAGAGAATCGTAATAGGTTAAAAAGTGTTGGTCATACTTTCTATCTGAATTCCAAACATGAGTAGAGGATAATCGACCAATGGAGTCATATTTAAGCTCAGTAAATAGTTTTTTTGAACCTAAAGCATCAATTGTATATCTCTTTAATGGTTGATTTCTATTGTTTAATTCAGTATAAATTATATTCTCTTCATTGCCATCAACAAGTTCTTTGGATATCTCAATCAGTTCATCTCGCAGATAGACTGTCGAACTGTATAAGCTATCCTTTACATTGTAGCGATCTATTCTAGTCAAAAGACCATTTTCCCAAGTGTTTACGATTCTTGTGTCTACTTTACCATAGTAATTGAATGTGGTTTTTATTAAAGGTTGGTCTTCTGATGTATATGTTTTTGTGCAACGACAAAATGGTGAATCATTTGCCCCAAGTACTTGTTTTTCTATAATCAGACCATTATTTACTCGAATCAAAGCTTTTTCAGTTAACCTTATTGTGTCCTCGGTTTCATTGTATGAACTCAATACCCTTCTTTCGGGTAATTTATATATAGTTTCATTAACAAAAACAACAGGGCCATTGAATGTTTCTTCTGCTGGGCAATATATTTGGGCATAAATACATTCTGTAATCAAAGTACAGAATAGAATCAATATCTGAAGTAAGTATTTTAAGTACACAATAGTTATAATATTTAAGAGAATTATGGTTACACTTTTCTACGCATTGTTTTGTATTGAGCATAACGTTTCGCTACCCGAAGGTGGCGATTTCGGAGCACGAAACTGTCAACCAAGCAGAAACTTTGATAGATGCACAAAGCTTGAATTAACCACTGAACCGCCACTTTTGGGTAGTACCCATGTAAAAGCATAAATTTGAATCGACTAAAATTAAACATATACAATCACAGGGTAATACTCATAATCCAAAGATATACATTGGGTTAGATATACACAAGAAAAGTTGGTCAGTATCTATTCAAACTGGTCTGTTTTTTCACAAAACATATAATACAGAAGGTCAATTTGCTTCATTTATTGGACTTGTTCCGGGAATCTACAACAGCGGTGGTTCTGAAAATTGTC
>ERZ869909.334-NODE-334-length-63551-cov-7.664209_pt1 | contig 63551 bp, 54 predicted proteins | sample MGYA00520892_ERZ869909 | MGnify/ENA primary metagenome ERZ869909 (study PRJEB32215, sample SAMEA104723947) | bioreactor metagenome | biome: bioreactor; feature: anaerobic bioreactor; material: water | place: China | collected 2015-03-12 ...
CCGTCAGGACGCATCGGGTGGGCAACGACAGACCGGGGGCTGCCCCTTCTTCGCGTTGCACGCTTCGAAGGGTTGCCGCCCGGCTACTCACGGTGCCCCTCACGGGGCAAACGGACCGGCAAATCCGCTACAGGAGTCCGGCTCATAACCCGCGCCGTTTCTTGTCGTGCACTTTCAGCGCACGATCCGTACTACGCGTCCGTACCCAGGGCGCCGTCTCCTATGCTCTTCGAGCTTCGGAGACTCTACCCTGGGCTATCATGTCCAGGCCCTTCGGGCCTGCGTGATCTCGAGGGTAGATGGAGCGACCTCTGCGGCGCCTCTACAGTCGTGACAAGCCAATCAACACCATGTCGTCCAAACCCGCTTTCATGACGCAGGCCCTCGCCGCACTCCGGATGGCCCCGCCGCGCATGAATGCGGTACGCTATGGCCTGTGGGCGCGTTGCGCACCGGGAGCCATCATGCGCGTATTGCATCTATTCGCGAATTACCGTTGGACGGGGCCTGCGGAGCCGGCACTCAATCTGTGCGTGGCGCTGCGGGAGCTGGGCGTCGAGGCGGACTTCGCCTGCAACCCATACCTGCCTCCGGGCGGCAACAAGCTGGTCGAGACGGCGCGGGATCGGGGCGTGGAGCCCATCGATTCCCTGCGTCTGCACAAGCATGCCCATCCACTCAAGAATTGGCTCGACAAGCGCGCGCTGGGGGCCCTGCTGGATGCGCAGCACTACGACCTCATCCACTGCCACATGGACAACGACCACCGCATCGCGCTGGGGCCCGCACAGAGGCTTGGTATCCCCGTGGTGCGTTCGAGCTACCACGGCGAGGGGTTTAGTTTGCCACGGCGGCATGGGCCGCTCCTGAAGGCCACACGGTTTGTCATTGAGCCCTCGCAACGGGCGCTGGACCACGACTGCACCATCTACCGCCTGCCGCTGGAGCGATTGCGTGTCATCCCGAATGCCATCGACACGGAACGATTTGACCCAGTTCGCGAGCTTCCAGATGGCCGCAAGCGCTTGAACATCCCGGCGGACGCTTTTCTCATCGGTATCGTCGCGCGCATGCAGACCCACCGGCGCTACGAGGATTTCTGGGGGGCCATCGAGACCGTCACCCGGGAGCACCCGAACGCCCGGGTCGTCGTGATCGGCAGGGGCACGAAGCAGGATAGCGTCGGCATGCAGCCCGTTCGCGAGCGAAAACTCGAGGACAAGGTCCACTTTTCCGGATATCTCACCGGGGACGACTACGACGGTATGTTGCGCGCCCTGGATGTGAAGGTCTATCTCGTGCCCGGCTCCGATGGCACCTGCCGCGCCGTGCGCGAGGCCATGGCCCTCGCCCGCCCCGTGATTACCTCGAACCGCGGCATGCTGGGCGAAATCGTCGACCACGGCGTCAACGGCTTCGTGACGGACGGCAGTCCCGTCGCCCTTGCGCAACGCTTGGGAGAACTCGCCTCGGACCGGGCCCTGGCGCGGCGGCTGGGGCAGGCAGCGCGGTCGAAGGCGGAGTCGGAATTTGCCTTGCCGGTTCAAGCGCGGCGGGTTCGGGAAGTGTACGAATTGGTGGTGGAATCGGGCCGGATTTAGCGCCACTTTGGAGCGATTGGGCCTGGCTACGCCCGACTCCTTGAAGGCATCGTTCCTGGGCCGTCTCAAGCCCGGCAAAATCACTACATAATCGTGCTCTAATGGCCGTAAATCACAAAATATTGCGGATTTAGGTTGCCCTGATCCATCCGATTTGTTATACTGCGGCCTGTGATATGGGGGAATGCTGCGCGCACCCGCGCCATCCGAGGTAAACTAAATGGCAGAAACGACTTACGACTCCAGTTCTATTCAGGTCCTCGAGGGCCTTGAGGCCGTCCGAAAACGGCCCTCCATGTACATCGGCGACACCGCCTCCCGCGGTCTCCATCACCTCGTCTATGAAGTCGTGGACAACTCTGTCGACGAGGCCCTCGGCGGTTTTTGCGACACCATCTCCGTCACGGTTCACATCGACAACAGCGTCTCGGTGAGCGACAACGGCCGCGGCATTCCCGTGGACATCAGCAAGGACAAGAAGCTCAAGGGCAAGAGCGGCGTCGAGGTCGTGATGACCGTGCTGCATGCCGGCGGCAAGTTCGACAACAGCTCCTACAAGGTTTCCGGCGGTCTGCACGGTGTCGGCGTGAGCTGCGTGAACGCGCTCTCCGACTGGTGCGAAGTCGAGGTGAAGCGCGGCGGCAATCTGCACAAGATGTCGTTCCGCCGGGGCAAGCCGGACGGCCCGCTGGAAGTGGTGGGCAAGTCCCGCGCGACGGGCACCCGCGTCACCTTCCACCCGGACCCCGAAATTTTCGAGGTGACGGAATACGACGGCGATATTCTCCTGGCGCGGTTGCGCGAGTTGGCGTTCCTCAACAAGGGCCTCAAGATTTTCTTCGAGGACGAGCGGAACGAGAACGAGAAGGTCGAGCTGTTCTACAAGGGCGGCATCATCGAGTATGTGGCCTACCTGAACGGCAAGCGCGAGCCTTTGCACCGCAAGCCGATCTATTGCGAAGAGTCCAGCGGCGGCGTCGAGGTCGAGGTGGCGGTGCAGTACAACACCAGCTACAACGAGACCGTCTTCAGTTTTGCCAACAACATCAATACGCGCGAGGGCGGCACGCACTTGAGCGGCTTCCGCGCGGCCCTGACGCGCGCCCTGAACGACTATGCCAAGAAGAACAACAAGGGCAAGGGCCAGACGATCAGCGGGGATGACACGCGCGAGGGCCTGACGGCCATCGTGAGTGTGCGCATTCCGGATCCGCAGTTTGAAGGCCAGACGAAGATGAAGCTCGGCAACAGCAATGTGCAGGGCATCGTCTCGTCGCTGGTGTACAGCGGGTTGACCACCTATTTCGAGGAAAACCCGACCACCGCGAACAAGATTGTCCAGAAGTGCTTCGATGCGGCCCGGGCACGCGACGCGGCCCGCAAGGCGCGCGACCTCACCCGGCGCAAGACGCCGCTGGATACCCTGGGCCAGGCCGCCAAACTGGCGGACTGCTCGGAGAAGGACCCCGCCCGCTGCGAGATCTTCATCGTCGAGGGTGACAGCGCCGGCGGCTCGGCCAAGCAGGGCCGCAACCGCGGGTTCCAGGCCATTCTCCCCTTGCGCGGCAAGGTGCTCAATGTGGAGAAGGCCCGCATCGACAAGATGCTCAACAACAACGAAATCCGCTCGCTCGTGCAATCGCTCGGCGTGGGGATTGGCAGCGACGAAGTCGACTACGAAAAGCTGCGCTACCACAAGGTCATCATCATGACCGACGCCGATGTGGACGGCGCGCACATTCGCACGCTGCTGCTGACCTTCTTTTTCCGCCAGATGCCGGAGCTGATCAAGCGCGGGCACCTCTACATCGCCCAGCCGCCGCTCTACCGCATCACCAAGGGCAAGACCAGCCGCTATGTGAACACCGAGACCGAATTCGAGCGCTTCATCTTCGATACCGTTCTTGATGGCCTCGAGATCACCTCGGGCATCAACGGCGAGCGGCAGAAAGTTACCCTCAAGCCCCTCACCACGGCCATTCAAGCCGCCTGGGACCGGGACCGCATGCTCTCGCGCCTTACGCGCGTTTACGGTGTGCCGCGTGATTCGGTCAAGTTGTGCCTGAAGCTGCCGGCGGAGAAGCTGGAAGACCCGACGCTGCTGACGCCGAGCGAGTTGACCGAGCTGTTTGGCCCCGATCACGAGATCATCAACACCGCGGCCAAGCAACTGGACTTGGAGGAAGAGGGCGATGAGCCCTCGACCAACGGCAGCCCGCCCGCATCCGATAACGGCCAGGCGGCCGCCCGCGCCCTCGTGCGCGGTGTGCAACAGATTGATCTGGCCTTCTTCAAGAGCCATGAATTCACCACGCTGGAGAAGAACAGCGAGGCCCTGCGCGCAATCGGCGAGGCCCCGTACCGCGTCCTGCTCAAGAGCGCCCCGAAGGGCGAGCCGGAGTTCGAGACCGACAACCTCCTCGTGCTGCGCGACCACCTGCTCGAGGTCGGCCGCAAGGGGCTCAACATCCAGCGCTACAAGGGTCTGGGTGAGATGAACGCCGACCAGCTCGCCGAAACCACCATGGACCCCGAAAAGCGCACGCTGCTCCAGGTCTCCACCGAAGACGAAACACTGGCCGACGACCTCTTCGTCACCCTCATGGGCGACATGGTCGAGCCGCGCAAGGAATTCATCGAGAAGCACGCCCCCGAGGTGCAGAACCTGGACATTTAATGGGGGCGAGCGAAGGACACACGGACGGACACGGACTTGCATGGACGAACACGATTCGAGCCCGGGAGGGCGAGCGTCCTCGCGAGCCGCGCCGCAGCGCCTTGGCGTAGGCGGGCGAGCTATGGGCAACGAGAATGCTCTCCCTCACCCCGGCCCTCTCCCAGTGGGAGAGGGGGAAACCGGGCGGGCGAGCGGCATGGGACAGAGACGGTATGAATGAAAATGGCGGCACCGCATTGATGCGTGACACGCGTCCCGAGGCGCAAGAGGTGTATTTCGAGATACTGGCGAAGATTCCGCCGGCAAAAAAGCTCGAACAGGCACTGAAGTTTTCGCGCGCCCTCAAGGATACGATGCGGATCGCCATACGAGAGCAGCATCCGGAATACACGGAGCATCAGGTGCGCTTGGAACTGATCCGTCGATGCCATGGCGATGAAGTATTGCGTGAGCATTTTCCAGAGGCCGAGAATGAACTTTGATCGAAGAGCTTACATTTCTCCGGAAAGTGGTCAGGGCGCTGGAAAGAAATGGGATTCCGTACATGATGACGGGCTCACTTGCGTCCATCGTCTATGGCGAGAAGCGAAGCACCATGGATGCTGACATCGTCATCGAGCCGGAGAAGTCTGCTCTACGGGCATTCGTGGAAGAAGTTGCCGAATGGGCCTATGTGTCACCGGAAGCCGCGAAAGATGCGATGCGGCGGCGCAGCATGTTCAACATAATGGACTACGAAACGGGTGACAAGGCGGACCTGATCATCAAGAAGCACCGCCCCTTCAGTGATTCGGAGTTTGAACGGCGCCGAGTATTCTCCTACCCCGGCTGGCAACTGAGTATCGTCACCCCCGAGGACTGCATTCTTAGCAAGCTCGAGTGGGCGAAGGAGGGCGAGTCCGAGCGCCAGCTGCGGGATGTGGCGGGCGTGATTAAGCTACAGGCGAAGACACTGGACTGGGACTACATTGACCAATGGGCACGGGAGCTGGGGGTCGAGGGGCAGCTACAGACGGCGCGCACGCTAGCCGGTCACACCGCATGACGGCATTGAACGAGAACAACCAACCACACGGGACGACATCATGAGCGATCGGGTCAAGGACATCTCCATCGAGCAGGAAATGCGCACGGCATTCATGGATTACTCCATGAGCGTCATCGTGAGCCGTGCCCTGCCGGATGTGCGGGACGGCTTAAAACCTGTCCATCGCCGCATTCTCTATGTCATGCAGGAGTTGGGTCTCCAGCGCAACCGGCCGTACCGCAAGTGCGCGGCCATCGTCGGTGAGGCGCTGGGTAAGTACCACCCGCATGGTGATCAGTCGGTCTACGACGCCCTCGTGCGCATGGCGCAATCGTGGAATATGCGCTACCCGCTGGTGGATGGTCAGGGTAACTTTGGCTCGATCGACGGCGACAGCCCGGCCGCCTACCGTTATACCGAGGCGCGCATGCAGGGGATCTCGTCGGAGATGCTCGCCGATCTCGACAAGAAAACCGTCGACATGCAGGACAACTTCGACGGACGCGAGCAGGAGCCGACGGTGCTGCCGGCGGGCATTCCGAATCTGCTGGTGAACGGTGCGTACGGCATTGCCGTGGGCATGGCGACGAGCTGCCCGCCACACAACCTCACCGAGGTGTGCGAAGGCACCATCCATTTCATCGACAACCCCGACTGCACCGTGGCCGACCTGATGACCTTCGTGAAGGCCCCGGACTTTCCCACCGGCGGCATTATCTGCGGCACGGACGGCCTCTCGCGGGCCTACCACACCGGCCGCGGCCGCGTGGTGGTGCGCGCCCGCATCCACGAGGAAGAAAACCAGAAGAACGGCAAGATCAGCCTGATTGTCACCGAGATCCCCTACCAGGTGAACAAGTCCCGCCTGATCGAAAGCATCGCCCACCTCGTGCACGACAAGATCATCGAGGGCATCACCGATCTGCGCGACGAGTCGGACAAGGACGGCATGCGCCTGGTGATTGAACTGCGCAAGGGCGATGAGCCGGAGGTGGTGAAGAACCTGTTGTTCAAGCACACGCAGCTCCAGCTAAGTCACAGCATCATCATGCTGGCGCTGGTGAAGAACCAGCCGCGCGTGCTCAGCCTGCTCGAGGTCATCGGCTACTATGTCGCCCACCGCACGGAGATCGTCGAGCGGCGCACGCGCTACCTGCTCTCGCAGGCCGAGGCCCGCGCCCACATTCTCGAGGGTTTGCTCAAGGCCATCGACTCGATCGACGCGATCATCGCGCTGATTCGCTCGAGCGCCGACTCGGACGAGGCGCGTTCGCGCTTGATCGCCGAGTTTCAGTTTTCCGAGGTGCAGGCCAACGCCATTCTCGCCATGCGTCTTCGCCGCCTCACCGGGCTTGAGCGGGAGGAGCTGGAATCGGAGTACGCCGACATCCTCAAGGAAATCGAGCAGTATCGCCATATTCTCTCGAGTCCGCAGACGATTCTGGCCGAAGTGCGCAAGGAAATCGTCGAGATCAAGGAAAAGTACGGCGATGCACGCCGCACCATGCTGGGCGCCGAGGCAGGCGACTTCACCACCGAGGAACTCATCACCGAGGAAAACATGGTGGTGACCGTCTCGAACGGCGGGTACATCAAGCGCCTGCCCGTGAGCACCTACCGCCAGCAACGGCGCGGGGGCAAGGGCGTGGCCGGCATGGCAACGAAGGAAGACGACTTCGTCAAGGACCTGTTCATCGCGTCGACGCACGACTTCATGCTCTTCTTCACCAATCGCGGCCAGTTGCACTGGCGCAAGGTGTACGAGCTTCCCCAGGCCGGCCGCACGGCCCGCGGCCGCGCGATGGTGAATGTGTTGGACCTGCAGAGCGAAGAGCGCGTCACGGCCTTCATGAATGTGCGCGACCTCACCGAGGAGAGTCGGTATCTGCTCATGGTCACGCGCAAGGGCGTCATCAAGAAGACGGCGCTCAACCAGTTCAAGAATGTCCGCGTGGCGGGCATCCGCGCCATCGAGCTGGACGCCGACGACGAACTCATCGCGGTGAAGATTACCAGCGGCGGCGACAATGTCCTCATCGCCACTTACGAGGGCATGGCCATCAAGTTCCCCGAGAAGGATGTGCGCCCGATGGGCCGCACGGCCCGTGGCGTGATCGGCATGAAGCTCGCCCCCGAGGACCGCGTGATCGGCGTCTCGATCGCCCACGATGACCACACCGTGCTCAGCGTGACGGAGAACGGCTTTGGCAAGCGCACCAAGATCAGCGAGTACCGCTTGCAGGCCCGCGGCGGCAAGGGCATCATCAACATCAAGACGACCGAGCGCAACGGCAAGGTCGTGGGGATGATGACGGTGACCGATGAGGACGAGATCGTGCTGGCCAGCACGGATGGCGTGGTGATTCGCACCGGCGTGAAGGATATCAGCACGATTGGCCGCAACACCCAAGGCGTGCGCCTGATGAAGCCGGGCGGCGGCGCCAAGGTCAGCGGGGCTGCGTGGGCCCTGGCCGACTCGACCGAGGAGCAGATCACCGAGGCCGCGCCGGACATGGCGGATCCGAAGCCGAAGCAGGAGTAGGGGCGTAGCAGGGCCGGGTTGGAACACCGCCAGCCCCTTTGGTGTTCTTTGAGATCACCATAGGGATTGCGGGCGCTCGGCACTCGACTTGAACAAACCTGCGTTTATTTGATAGCATTCGTCCACTTTGCCCCTACGGCGGGATGTGGCCTGTGAGCATTTTGCAATACACCCTGTCCCAGATCCCGGATGAGGGTCTCGATATCGATGAGACCGTCACCGGGGAAGATGTGCGCCCGGAGGGCGCCAAGGACATCGGGTTGCAGTCCGTCCGGGTGGAAGGACGCCTGCTCGGTGTTGGCGATGCGTGGCAGTTTCGTGGCTCCGTGAGCGGTTCCCTCCAGGGGATCAGCGACTGGACCGGCGAGACCGTCACGGTGCTGTACCAGCTGCGCGTGGAGTGGTATTTCGTCCAGGGAGACGCGGGCGACGAGGATGGCATCGAGGGCGGCGACGCCGAACGCGATGACGGGACGATAACCTCGACGCATGTCTTCGTGGGTGAGACGATAGATTTGGCCCCGGCAGCGTGGGAGGAAGTTGTCCTCTCGCAGCCGATGACGATGCCGTGGCAACAGAGCACAGCCTCCGGGCTGGGCATGGATTTGACGAAAGAGCCGTATGTCAGCGGCAGTTTGCGGGCGGAGGATACCCCCCCTCGCGAAACGGCCTTCGGGAAGCTCGCGGAATTGTTCCCCGACACGAAGCCGAAACAGGAGTAACGATCGATGCCCGTACCTAAACGCAAAACTGCGCGCACGAAGCGCGACATGCGTCGTTCGCACCATGCCCTCACGCCCCCGGTACTCACCGAGTGCTCCGAGACCGGCATGCCCAAGCGCCCCCACCGGGTCAGCAAGGCAGGGTTCTACAAGGGCCGCCGCGTAACCGCCGGCTCCGAGGACTAGCCAGCGGGGCTTTTGCCCGCTTGCACCCGCTACCCATGCGCATCGTCTTGGACGCCATGGGAGCCGACGACGCCCCCAGCCCCGAGATTGCCGGGGCCGTCGAGGCGGCCCGCGACGGCCAGTGCGATATCGTACTGGTCGGCGACGAGACCGTGCTCAAGCGGGGACTCGCCCGCTTTCCCACTCAGCCCAATATCTCCGTCGTCCACGCGTCGGAGGCCATCGGCATGCACGAGAAGCCGGTCATGGCGGTCCGCAAGAAGAAGGACGCCTCGATGCTGGTGGGGCTGCGTCTCGTCAAGAATGGCGAGGGGGATGCCTTCGTCAGCGCGGGCAACACCGGCGCCGTCATGGTGGCCGCGCGCACCATCCTCATGCCCATCAAGGGCGTGCAGCGCAGCGCCGTCTGCCAGACTCTCCCGACCTTCAAGGAACCCGTCGTCGTGCTCGACCTCGGGGCCAATGTCGATTGCACCGCCCGGCATCTCTGCCAATTCGCGGAAATGGGCACCGTATTCGCCCGGCATTTGCTTGGCAAGGAGAACCCCCGCGTCGGCCTGCTAAACATTGGCGAGGAAGACATCAAGGGCACGGAAATCTCGCGCGCGGTGAACCGCAGCCTCGAGGCCGAACCCCATGTGAACTTCATCGGCAATGTCGAGCCGAAGGCCATCTTCAAGGGCGACACCGATGTCGTCGTGTGCGATGGCTTCGCCGGCAACCTTGTGCTGAAAACCAGCGAGGCCTCCGCCTCCCTCATGGGCGCAATGCTGCGCCGCGAGCTGGAGAGCAACTGGCTCACCAAGCTCGGCGCGCTGCTCAGCAAGAACGCCTTCAAAAACCTCAAGAAAAAAGTCGACCCCAACGAGTACCACGGCGCTACGCTCCTGGGTGTCAACGGCGTCTGCATCATCCTTCACGGCTCCAGCACCGCCCAAGGCGTCGCCAACGGCATCCGCGGGGCGGTCCACGCCGTCAAGCACGACATCAACAGCCACATCCGCGAGGCGATGGAAGACCTGCGCGCCGCCGAGGAGCGCCTCGCAGAGGGACTCACCCAAGCATGAGCCGTTTTTTCCTCTTTCCCGGCCAAGGCAGCCAGCACCCCGGCATGGGCAAGTCCCTCTACGAGAATTCCCCCGGGGCCCGCGCGATCTTTGACGAAACCGCCAAGCTCAACGCCCCCTCCTTCCTCAGCACCCTGTTCGAGGGGAGCGCCGAGGACCTCACCGACACCCGAACGGCCCAACCCGCCCTGCTGGCCGCCAGCGTTGCCACCGTGGCCGCCCTGCGTGAGCGCGGCATCGAGCCGGACGGATGCGCCGGTCACAGCCTGGGCGAATTTGCCGCGCTCGTCACCGCGGGCTGCATCCCCTTCACCACCGCCTTCGGCCTCGTGCAGACCCGCGCGCGACTGATGGCCGAGCGCGCCCCGAAGGGCGCCATGGCCGCCGTGCTGGGCCTCGACGCCGAGGCCATCCAAGCGGCCCTGCCGGAGGGCGTCACCATCGCGAATTTTAATGGACCATCGCAGACGATCATCGCCGGGACGGTCGAGGGAATCGAGGCGGCGACCGAACCGCTCAAGGCCGCCGGCGCCAAGCGCGTCTTGCCCATTCCCGTGTCCGGCCCGTTTCACTCGCCCCTGATGCTGGATGCCGCCGACGCCTTTGCCGCAGCGCTCGAAGCCATCAACATGGCGCCGCCATCGATACCCTTCATCTCCTCCGTGAGTGGACAACCCGAAGCCGACCCCGGACGCATCCGCCATCTTTTGTCCGAGCAGATCGCCAAGCCCGTCCGCTGGACGGAAGTCATGGCCGTCGTCGGCGAAGTCGACGCGCTCGAGGTCGGGCCCGGCGCCGTACTACAGGGACTCGCCAAACGCACCCCCGGCGGCCCCACCGTGGCCCCCGCAGGCACCTGGGACGCCATCTGCGCGTTGTCGTGATGAGTGTGCCCGTCGTGTCCCACCCAGGGCGCCGCATGTCCCAACGGGGCCAAGACATGAAAGCCCATCGCGCCATAGCCGCAACCAATCAAGCGCATTCCATGCTCCCTGCGCGCGAAGCGCGCTATGGAGTGCGAGAAGCTTGCTCTCGCTAATTTACTGAGGCAGCTTGCTGCCGTACCATGGCCATTCGCGTCACGATTGGTGATTAATCTACCGCAACGCTCAAGTCAACGCCCATTGCCCGCCGCATGCCGCAGTATTGACAAGAAGCAAGGGTTCCGACATCATGCGTGCAGTAGGGGCATGGAATTCGTTGCTGATATGGAGGCTGTTCCTCGTGAGTAAAAGCATCCATCAGACAATGAAGTTTGTTTTTATTCAGAGGGAAGCCCTAAGAGAAGACTGTCGATAGTCACGGCAACCCTCAAGGAGAGGAATTGACATGAACGAAAGTCGACTGCAGTCTCCGCAGCACAATACGATTCGCACTATACTTCGAGTGGGGGGACCTCTGTTCGCAGGCCTTGGGCTAATCCTGATTGCTGTAGGCGTCGGTAGCTTTTTCAACTCAATCGGCAGCTTTGAGCCGCCTCGCTTCTTCTGGGGCACCTTTGTCGGCATGCCACTCCTGTTCATCGGGTTGGTCATGTGTAAATTCGGCTATATGAGTGTCGTCTATCGCTACATGGCCGGTGAGACTGCGCCAGTGGTCAAAGACACCGTCAACTATATAGGGGAAAACATCCAGCCGGGAGTCAAGGCTATCTCCAAAGCAGTTGCCGATGGAGTCAAGGAATCTCATCAAGAGCAGCAGCGTGGCGAGTAGTTCAAAGCTGGCCCCGCCCGAACGGGGTCATTCTCGGGCTCCGGAAATACCGCATTCTGTTGGACGGCTCGGAAATCGGACGGGTTGGCGAAGGTGAAGGGAAGGCCACTTAAGTTTTCCTTCGGCGCTAAGACGCCTGACCACCACCCGCAGCGCTTCCGCAATTGACAAGATGCATGGGTTTCGACATCATCTGCATGGTAGGGGTGCGACACCCGCATCGTTCGCGGATTCATCCACTTGCCACTAAATGGCTTTGAGGCCCGCGCATGAAAGAGACCGCCTACTTATTTCAATCTGCATTGATCTGCGTGTGGTGGGTTGGGCTCGCGTCAAGCGAAGTGTTTTTCGCCGCGTTTCAGTTTGACCAAATTCCACCGGCTGCGTTCTGGTCTTTCTTTGCGCCGGACATCATTGTGATCGCAGCGTTGTCTACGGTTCGTGCCTATCGCCAGAACCGCGCCATCGAATACATAATCCTGGGAGCCTTTGGCTACGCATCCATCTACTGCGTCAATGCGACCGTGCTAACTGCCAGCGGTTATCTGCCAACCGGCCTGATGCTCTTGGGATTGGCCTACAATATATTGCTCTGTTTCAGCGAGTCCCTGTTTCGTGCGTCTTCAACCAGTCGAGCGCAAAATGCCTTGAAGACGCTGATCCAGATTGTTTGCATCTGGATTTTGGCGTTGGTCGTCATTCCTTATGTGATTCTGGATGCATTCGACGCGATAATCACACCGCAATTGGGGATTCGGCTCATTTTCTCAGTGCTTCTTTTCCTATTCTTCAGTCTGCTCGGGCTCACGAGCGCATATTTCATGGTTCGAGATGGTGCAGGCACTCCGCTTCCACTTGATCAAACGAACAACCTCGTAGTTTCGGGTCCGTATCACTATGTGCGAAATCCCATGGCGATCGCTGGAATTGGGAAGGGACTGGCAATCGCAATTGCTTTTCAGTCGATTCCAATATTGATTTACTGTGTTCTTGGTGCCTTGGTTTGGCAGTTGGTTGTGAGACCAATAGAAGAACACGACATGGCCGGACGATTTGGTGAATCCTATGCTGAATATCGTCGTCGTGTTTCCTGCTGGATACCGACATTCGACCGACGCGCTACATAGCGACACGATGCAAGACCCGGATGCGGCCTGAAGGGCCGCCGCACGACAGCCCAGGGTAAGCCTCCGCAGTTCAACGAGCGAAGGAGGCGCGGCCCTGGGAAAGGCATCGCCCCCGCGATCATGCCCTGTAAGGGTACGACAGGCAACGGCCGTGATTTTGTCATACCCTTTCAGGGCATGTTTTTTTCATCCATAACCCAGGGCTGCGCCGCCTTGCTCTTCGAGCTACGGCGGCTTACCCTGGGCTACCCTGTTTTGCCCCGTTGGGGCACGGGGGATTGACCGAAAGCGCGGGACTTTCCAATGGTTACTTTGGAGGCCTTCTCGTTGTGCCCCGTTGGGGCACGGGAATTCGAAAGGAATCGCGCGCTTTTCCCATGATTCCGTACGGAGGAAACGAACGCGCCCCACCAATTTTTCCAATCCGGAGAATCGGCGCGCGCGGGCGAAAATGGGCGGCATCATTTCCTGAAATGCGCGATGCCTCACCCTGCGCGTTGGCGGCGCTTCTCCCAGAAGTCCCTTTTCGCGTGCTATAGTCGGCGGCGATTATCGCGTCCCACTGGCGAAGTTCCAGCATACAGGAGACCCCCACACCATGAGAGACACATCCAACCGCCTGGTCCTCGTCACCGGCGGCACCCGGGGCATCGGGCGTGCCTGCGCGGATTTTTTCGCGGCGAATGGCGATGCCGTGGCCATTTGTGGGCGTGATCTCGACGGGGCACAAGCGGCGGCCAAGGAGATGGGCGGGGGCGTCACCGGGTTTCAGTGCGACATGGCCGAGCCGGCGCAGATCGAGAAACTCATCGCGGATGTGACGGAGCAACTCGGGCCGATTTCCGTCCTGGTCAACAACGCCGGCCTCACGAAGGATGGCCTCCTCATGCGCATGAAGGACGAGGATTGGGACGCCGTGATGAACGCCAACCTGCGCGGGGTGTTCCAGTGCTGCCGCGCGGCCATCCGCGGCATGATCAAGCAGCGCCATGGGCGCATCATCAACCTGTCATCCATCGTCGGTGTGCGCGGGCAGGGCGGGCAGGCGAATTACGCGGCCTCGAAGGCGGGCATCATCGGCTTCACGAAGTCGATGGCGCAGGAATTGGGCAGCCGCAACATCACCGCCAATGTCGTCGCGCCGGGCTACATTCAGACCGACATGACGGCGGCCTTCAAGCCCGAGCAGGCCGAGGCGATCACGAACCAGGTGCCCCTCAAGCGCGCGGGAACGCCGGGAGATGTCGCGGGGGTCGTGCATTTCCTCGCCAGTGATGCCGCCGCGTACATCACCGGTGCGGTGATTCCCGTGGATGGCGGCTTGGGGATGTAGCGCGGAACGCGGCTTCGTTCGTGCCGGCCGCTGTTCTTTACCCGTCGTACGCAGCTTGCAGCGCGGCGATGTCGAGCTTCTTCATCTCCATCATGGCGGCCAAGGCGCGCTCGCGCTTGGCCGTGTCCGGGTCCTGGAGCATCTCGAACAATACCCGCGGGACTACCTGCCAGGAAACGCCAAATTTGTCCTTCAGCCAGCCGCATTGTTGCGCCTCGACCGGACCGCCCTCGCCGAGTTTGTGCCAGAAGTGGTCCACTTCCTCCTGCGAGTCGCAGTGAATCATGAACGAGATGGCCTCGGTGAACTGGAACATGGGCCCGCCGTTGAGCCCGGTGAAGGGTTGCCCGTCCAGCTCGAAGGACACCGTCATCACGGTGCCGGGCTCTTGGCCGTGTATTTCCTTCCCGGCCTCGCCAAAGCGCTGAGCGTCTGTGACCCTCGAATTCGGGAAGATGGCGGTGTAGAAATTGGCGGCTTCCTCGGCTTGTCCGTCAAACCAGAGGCAGGGGGTGAGATTGTGAATGCTTGCCATGGAGTTTCTCCCGGGCTATTTCCCCGCGCGGCGCCACGCGGCCGCGCTCACAGGGTAGTCGATTGGGAGGCGGGTGGATCGACAGGCTTCACGGACCCACACGGACTAACACGGACCCACACGGACGAAAGCAACCCCTGACACCGTCCGTGTCTGTCCGTGTAAGTCCGTGTCGCCCTTCCCTTACCCCTTCGTCAATTCCTCGTCCATGTGGATGCGGGAGCCGGTGGTGACCGCCTGCCCCTGGTACTTGCCGGAATAGGGCTTGTCGACGGGGCCGTCGGCACGGGCGATGACGAGCTGGCAAATGCGGCGGCCGGCCTCGATGCGCATGGGGGCGGCGTTGGCGTTGTACAGCTCGAGGGTGATGGCCCCCTCGAAGCCCGGGTCGACCCAACCGGCGTTCTGGATGAACAGGCCGAGGCGGCCGACGCTGCTGCGGCCCTCGACGAAGGCGGTGAGGTCGTGGGGCAGCACGATGCGCTCCATCGTCGTGGCGAGCACAAAGCCGTGGGTGGGCACGATGAAGTAGTCATCCTCGACAACCTCGTACTCGGCCGGCTCGGACATGGTGAAAATGCCCTCGCGGGTCGGCCTTGGCGTGAGGAACATGCGCCCGAGGCGCAGGTCCACGGAAGCGGGGCCCACTTGTTCGTCGGAAATCGGGGCGACCACGAGGTCCCCCTTGGCAAATCGCTCGCGAATGCCGCGGTCGGTCAATATCACGGTTGGTTCCTCCCTCTGCTGAGGTCGAAGTGTAGCAAAGGCAGGGCCTTGGGCAGAAATGGCGGACTCAGGCGGGCCGGTCCCGCGCGGCTTGTTCCGGGCGCCAACCGATCCATTCCGCCGCATCCTCCCCGAATCGCGCGGCCATCACGGCCATGGCTTCGGGGTTGTTGTCCACCAGGATGCAATCCCGCCCGAGGGCTAGGGCCGACTCGCCGAGCGTGCCGCTGCCGGCGAAAAAATCGAGCAACAAATCGCCCGGGCGCGAGTGCACCTTGACGATGCGGTCGATGATCCCCCGCGGCTTTTGCGTCGGGTATCCGGTCTTTTCCTTGCCGCTCGGGCTGACGATCGTATGCCACCAGGTGTCCGTCGGCAGTTTGCCCCTCGCTGCCTTCTCCGGCCCCACGAGCCCCGGCGCCATGTAGGCGATGCGGTCGCACTCATCGAGGTGGAACTGGTAGTTCAACGGCGACTTGGCGTACCAGAGGATGTTGTCGTGCTTGGCGGGCCATTTTTTCCGGGTGCGCGCGCCGTAGTCGTAGGCCCAGATGATCTCGTTGATGAACGACGCGCGGCCGAAGATGCCGTCCAGCAACACCTTGCAGTAGTGAACCTCGCGGTAGTCGATGTGGAAAAAGAGACTGCCGTCGTCCTTCAACACGCGGTACGCCTCGAGCAGCCGCGGCTCCAGGAAGCCGAGGTAGTCGTCAAAGGCATCCGTGTACTGCTTCGTGCCCACCTGCGTGGTGCGGTACCGCCGCCCGCTGAACCCGAGCCGATCGCCCTCGGAATCGCGCTCCACGGTGATTTGCGTGCGCGATTGCATCTTGCCCGTGTTGAACGGCGGGTCGATGTAGATGAGATCCACGCTGCCCGAGTCGAGGGCACGCAGGACGGCGAGGTTGTCATCAAAGTGGATGCGGATGGAGGTCACGATTGGGTACAACTCCCCGAAAAAGGCCTTGGGCGGGCAGCATAGCACGGCCGAGGGGGGTGGCGTTTTCGAGCGATTGTTGGTATACTAACAGTCTGGCTGCTTGCAATTCACCCCGGCGGGAGTCTCCTCATGGCGTCCTTCATGCCCATTCAGTATCCCGTTGCCACCGATCCGCCCCGCGCCCTGCCCCGATGGTGGCGCAACGGCCGCATGGCCACGCGCATGGGCCTCGTCTTCGCGTGGACCTTCCTGCACCTCGTCGTGCGCCTGACCTTGTTGCCGCTGCGCTGGTGGGCGCCGCCGTCGGTGGACTGGCGCATCCGGGAGGTTATCCAGAAGGTGTGGGGCCGCGGCACGCAGCGGATCATGGGCATTCGCGTCAAGGTGATTGGCAAGGAGCCGGAAGACCCGTACTTTCTCGTGTCGAATCACCTGAGTTATGTGGACATCATCGCGTTTTCCGGTTGTGTGCGGTGTATTTTCGTGGCGATGAAGGAAATGAGCCACTGGCCGCTCATCGGGTACACGGTGACGCAGATGCAGACGATCTTCATCGACCGGATGAAGCCGCGCGATGCGGTCCGCGTGAACGAGGCCGTGGCGGACGCCCTGAGCAACGGCAAGAGCGTGATCATGTTTCCCGAGGCCACGACCTCTGCTGGCGATGAAGTGCTGCCCTTCCGTGGGGCGATCCTCGACGCGGCCGTCCGCCTGAAGCACCCCGTGCACTACGCGACGATACAGTTCCACCCGACGCCATCCTGCCCCTTCCCGACGCGAACGGTGTGCTGGGTAGATGAGACGCCCTTCGGCGAACATGCGCGCGAGTTGCTGCGCGCTCGCCGCATTGACGCGACGATCACCTTCGCGCCCGAGCCCATCCAGGCCGATACGCGCAAAGACCTCGCCTTAAAGCTGGAGGCCGCCGTTCGCGCGCAATTGCTGGGGGAGAACCCGGCGCTGCCCTCGCCCTGAGCCGTACAAAGTGCGCACAAAAAGGCCGCACCGGTTCCTGATGAACCGATGCGGCCTGCGATATCCGTTCGGAATCGTTGCCTAATCCTGCAGCGAGGGCTCCGGGCGCACGAGTACGGCCTGGTCCTCGGTGCTGAGCTGCTCTATGCTGGCGGCCTTGTAGCCCGGGGGGGTGCTTTCCTCGCTGTCGCGGGTGTGGTTGGCGTACCGGCCCGCAACGATGAGGTTGCGCAGCTCCTGCGGGGTATCAAAATGAGTGTCCGTCTCAATCCAGAAGCGGTTCAAGTAGTTCACGCCTTGCGCATCGCCGGTGTAGACCGGGGCGAGGCCTCGGATGCCGGCGAATTCCTCCGCGCTGTCAGCCGCACGCGGGTATGGCAGCGAGGTGGTTTGCGTCTCGACCGCGTCCACGAGTGAGGCGTAGGGCGGCCAGCCGTCCTTGTGGTTGTAGGGGTGCACGAGCACGGTGAGGTAGCCATCCTTGGCCGCACGCGAAAGCACGGCTGCTGGGGTGTGCAACTCGGCGTACTCGGGGTCGTCCGCGCCAAGCACGAGCACTTCGCAGCCATCGTCGAGGGTGATTTCAATGCCGGGGAACAGGCGCACGGTGTCGCACAGCTCCCGCAGGCCCGCCAGTTCCATGCGCGGCCACACGGCGTTGTGCTCGGTGAGGAACACGGCGTCGTAGCCACTGGCTTCCGCCATCGCGATCAATTCGCGCGGTGGAATGGCAGAGGCCGCGGAGTAGCGGGTGGTGAGGCAGTGCAACTCGACCTTCATCGAGCGGCGCTCCGTTCCGAATGCGAGGTCTTCAATCATCAGGGCATGTCCTCCTCGGGCCGGTTCACGGTCCATACCAATTAGACGCGAACTCGTTCCGCTTCATTCAATGCCATGCGCACAATGTCACCATGCGCACAATGTCCCCGAATCCAGACGACACGCTGCGCGGCGTGTGCTGGCCTCCCCTGCTTGAACGCGTAACGCAATCCCCTCCATTCCCCGGCGTCTCGGCGCGGTTGCATGGCTCCGAAACACCGTGACACAATCCTCGTGGCCGCGAGCCAACGCGGCCTTCACGCAAGACTGTACCACGGAAAGGCCTCTTTCATGTCTGAACCGATCGGAAATGTCCTCGTCGCCCAAGGCGGCGGACCCACCGCCGTCATCAATCAAAGCTTTGTTGGTGTTGTCCACGAAGCCCGGAAATTCGCCCAGGTCGGCCGCGTATATGGTGCTGCCCACGGGGTTTCCGGAATCCTCAACGAGGATTTCTACGACCTGACCGAAGCGACCACGCCTAATCTCGAGGCGGTCGCCAACACGCCGTCGTCTGGCTTGCGTTCCACACGGGACAAGCCGGATGTCGAGTATTGCCGCGAGATTTTCAAGGTCTGCCAAGCCCACAATGTGCGGTACTTCTTCTACATCGGGGGCAATGACAGCGCGGATACCTGCCGGATCGTCCATGAGGAGTCCAGCAAGGCGGGCTATGCCATGCGGGTTATTCATGTCCCTAAAACGGTCGATAACGACCTTAAGGTGACAGACCACTGCCCGGGCTTCGGTTCCGCCGCCAAATTCGTCGCGCAGGCCTTCGCCGGGGTGAATCTTGACAACCGCGCGATTCCCGGGGTCTATCTCGCCGTCGTCATGGGCCGCCATGCGGGCTTTCTCACCGCGGCCTCGGCGCTCGGCCGGCAATATCCCGACGATGGCCCCCATCTCATCTACCTCCCCGAGCGCCCCTTCGAGAAGAAGCGCTTCGTGGCGGATGTGAAGAAGATGTATGAGAAACACGGCCGCTGCGTCATTGCCGTGTCCGAGGGCATCGTGGATTCGAAGGGCAAGGCCATTGCCGCGCAATTCACCGGCGGCGAGCGGGACTCCCACGGGAATGTACAGCTCAGCGGCACCGGTGCACTCGGCGATTGCCTGGCCACCTGGGTGAAGGAGGAGACGGGCATCGGCCGTGTGCGCGCGGACACCTTCGGCTACCTGCAGCGCAGTTTTCTCGGCTGCGTGAGCGAGGTGGATGCCCGCGAGGCCCGCGAGGTGGGCGAACGCGCCGTGCATTTCGCGGTGGGTCACAACCTCGATGGGTCCGTGGCCATGAAGCGCGTAGGTGACTACGCGATCGAGTATTTCCTCGCCCGGTTGGACCAGGTTGCGCGTCACTCCACCGAGATGCCCGCCAAGTTCATCAACAAGGACGGCAACGATGTGACGGAGGCGTTCATCAAGTACGCGCGGCCGCTGATCGGCGAGATTCCCCACTTCGAGCGCATCTCCGCGCCCAAGGTGAAGAAGATCCTCATCCGAAAAAAGTAGCCACCACGAGCAGCCGAACACCCCACGCCCCCGTTGCGAGCAATCGCAGCGGGGGTGTTTTGATTACGCCGTCGCGAGGGCCTCCTCGACGAGCGCGCGGATGTCCGCCTCAACTTCTTCCAATGGCCGATCAGCGTCCACGATCTTCATGCGCTCCGGCTCCAGACCGGCCAGCAGCACGAAACTTTCTCGCACGGCGTCGTGAAAATCCATCGGCTCGTGCTCGAGGCGGTCCAGCGCGCGTTTCTCGACCACGCGCTGCATGCCGATGCGCGGGTCGAGGTCGAGCACGAGGGTGAGGTCGGGCCAGACGCGCCGCGTGGCCATGCTATGCACCTGGGAAATCAGGTCAACCCCCAGTTGCCGCGCCGCACCCTGGTAGGCCGTTGTGCTGTCCGCAAAGCGATCGCTGATGACGATCGCCCCCCGATCCAGCGCCGGGCGGATGACCTGGTCCACATGTTGCGCACGCGAGGCCGCGTACAGCAGCACCTCCGTCATCGGGCTCATGCTCGTGTGGTCCGGGTCGAGCAGTATGGTGCGAATCGCCTCGCCAACAGGCGTGCCGCCGGGCTCACGCGTGACGACCACATCGAGCCCGCGGTCTTTCAGGTAGTGCGCGAGCCGGTCGATCTGCGTGGACTTTCCGCAGCCCTCAACTCCCTCGAATGTGATGAACATGCTGCCGGGTCCCCATGCGTTTTGATACTTCCCTAGCCTTCAGCATACGCCTTCGGGCCGGATTCTGCCAGAGTTCCGAAACGCGTTGCGAATCAGCCCCCAAGCCTTCCTGCACTATGGCGCAGATTCAGCCAAGGCCGACAGGGCGGCCTCGTGAAGCGGGCCGTTGGAGGCCAACACCCCGGCGTTCTTCGCGAGCGTGCGCCCCTGGCCAAAGTCCAACGGTTTGCCCGACAGGTCCGTGATTCGTCCGCCCGCTTCCTCGATGACAATCGAGCCCGCCGCCTGATCCCAGATGCACTCCTTGTAGTCCGGCTTGCTGGCCGAGAGCAGCCGGAGCAGCAGATCGCCCTTGCCACCGGCCAGTACCCCGTACTTCGCCTGGCTGTCCAGCCGAACCGGGTCCGCCTCGACGCCCATGCGCTCGAGCACGACATCCATCTGGTCGACATTGGTGTGGCCCGACTCGACCGAGCGCAGCACGCGCGCGTCTTTCGGGTCGGCAATGGCGGAGACCTTGAGTGGCGACCATGAGTCGTTGTCCAATGCGGCCGCCCAAGTGCCCTCGCCGCGCGCGGCGATGATGACCGAGCCGGTTCCGCCGATCGCCTGTTCGCAGCCGTTCACGAGGTTCGGGCAACCGAGGCCGCCCAAGGTGACCTTGCCCCCCTCAATGAGGGCGAGCGCCGCCGCGTATTGCTCCCCACGCAGGAAGCCCTTTGTGCCGTCGATGGGGTCCAGCGTCCAGAATCGGCTGCCCGGTTCGGCGTTGCCACGGTCGATCCACGCGCAGACGGCCCCGGGCGTCGCCTCCGGGAACTCCGTTTTCACGAAATGCGTGACCTGCTCGAGCAGGGCGGCGTTTTCGGCCTCGCGCAGGGCCCCGGCGTCCTCCTCCCCCACGAGGGCGTCGTTCGGCAGGGCCTTCTCCATCAAGGCGCCCACGACGGCCTGCACGGCAAAATCCCCGACCGTCACAGGGGAGCGGTCGTCCTTGCTGAGGGCGTTGGCGGTCATTTCCCGCTGGACGGTGGCTGCCAGACGGCTCGAGGCCCGCAAGGCCTCGATAAGAAAGCGCACTTCGGCGCGGTTCACATCGATCATGGGGGCTTACTCCTCAATTGGGCACAAAACGAAGATGGTACCTGATTGTGCTTCGCCGCTTCCTCCCGCAGCTCAGGTGAGGTTCAAGCTTCGTACGCGGGAGTACGAAGGCCGGGACCCGCGTGTCCGCCGTAGCGCGGAGCGCGAAGGGGGAAGCGTCCCCTCCTTCGCCAAGGCTACGGAGCGCAGGCCCGCGAGTTTAGACCGCCGAAGGCGGGGGTGTGAGGAAGAAAGGTCCCGTCAGCTTGGTTATGGCCCCCGGCCCACTCGGCGTTCCGCAGCGGCGCTTCTTGTCCCCTCGTGGTGACCGGGTCAGCATGAATTAACCACAAAGATCGCAAAGAACACAAAGAATACCTCTCTGTGCCCTCTGTGTCTCTGTGGTTCAATTCCGGAATCGCCAGCTACCGAGACCTGCCGATAGAATGTGGTTGCAGCCAGTTTTGATCTGTGCTTTCTTAGCAGGATGGACGCCCTGAATGCCTTTGCTCGCCCCCCTTCGCCAAGGCGCTACGGCGCGGGACCCGAGGACGCTCGCCTCCCATCGCCTTTTCTCGTTCGGAAAGATTCATGGTGAGACAATTTCGCCCCCTTGTACGCGCACGGCGGCTCGCGTACCATATGGCAGTCGGCCACTGAGCCGCAGGGAGGATCTACCCTCGTGGATGTCGCCTATCTCGTGACCGAGGGCGGGCGTGCTGCGCCCCGAAGCGAACCGATCGACGGTGTGCTCATCATCGGGCGTGGCAACGATTGCGACTTCGTCGTAGACGATGCCGCTGCCTCGCGACAACATGTCGAGATTGCACGCCGCAGCAACGGGTTTGTCTGGCGGGATCTGGAAAGCACCAACGGCACGCTGCTCAACGGCACCCGCATGCTCGAGGGCTTGCTGAAAAAGGGGGATCGTCTCCAAATTGGCGAGACCGTGCTCCGGCTTGAGGTGGAAGAATCCGAGACCGAGGCGCCCCCGATCGAGGATTCGAGCTTCTTCAAGCAGACCGTGCTCGAGTCTACCGGGGCCATGCCCGCGCGCACCCGCGTGGCCAAGGCGGACGAAGTGCTCGGGGCTCTGTACCGTGTGATCAACGAGATCGCCTCGAATTACGAGCCCTGCTCGCTTGTGGACCGCATTCTCGAGGCCACCACGGGCGCCATCCACGCGCAACGCGCCGCGCTCTTCTTCGCCACGCCGGACGGGGAGCTCGCCCCGTGTCCCGTGTGCGGCCGCTACCACCTCATCCAAGACGGACGCCTTCAGCATGTCGACCGCGAGTCGGCGCGCATCAGCACGACCGTGACCCGGCGGGTGCTCAGCGAGGGCGAGAGCGTTTTGTACAAGGACAACGCCTCCGACCGGGAGATCGAGGCGGCCGAGAGCGTGCTTGCCCTCGACCTGCGCTCGATTCTGTGCGTGCCGCTTCGGGGCAAGCAGCGGATCTTCGGGCTGCTGTATCTCGACTCGAACCGGCCGGGGCAGCCCTACTCGCACGAGGACATGCTGCTCACCTCGGCCATCGGTCATAGCGCCGGTCTCGCGCTGGACAACGCCCATCTCCACATGGATTTGCTCGAAAAGCAGCGCGTGGACCTCGATATTCAGAATGCCTGGAGCATTCAGCAGGGCTTTCTCTTCAAGGACTGGCCCGAAAACGACCCCCGTTTCCGGGTCTACGGCGTCACTTATCCCGCCCGTGTCGTGGGAGGCGATTTCTACGACTTCGCGCACCTGCCCGATGACCGCGTGGGCATCCTCATCGGCGATGTGAGCGGCAAGGGCGTTCCGGCGGCCTTGAGCATGGCGCAATTGCTGGCCGAGTTCCGCATCACCGTGCTGCAGGACTGGCGGCCCGGCTTCGTCATGAGTGTGTTGAACCAGCAGATGTACGAGCGCAGCCGTCACGGGGTCTTTTGCACCATATGCTACGGCGTGGTGGATCTGCGCACGGGCAAGGTGGAGTTCTGCAATGCCGGCCATCACGCCGCGCTGGTGGGTGGTCCGTCGGGCGTGCGGGAGTTGGCCCCGGCCTCGGGTCCGCCGATCGGCATACTGCCGGAGGTGCATTGGACTGCCGAGGAGGCGCAACTGGCCCCCGGCGAGACGATTCTGCTCTACACCGACGGCATCGCCGAGGCCACGCCCGTACTGGGCGAAGGAAGCGAGTACGGCGAGGTGAAACTTGAGGACAAGCTCGCGTCGCATGTCGCGGACAGCCCGCGGGAGATGGTCGAGGCCGTGTATGCGGACGCCTGCGCGTATTGTATCCCGGCGGACCCGCACGACGACTGCACGCTCATTGCCTTGCGCTACGAGGGTGGCCCATGACGACCGAGGCGTACGCTCCCGAGGTGAAGATGCGCATCAAGGCGGAACCGCGCCTGCTCGGCGCCGTGCGCGGCGCGGTGCGTGCGTATCTCGCCGGGGCCGGCATTAACGGCGACCGTCTGGATGAGGCCGTGCTGGCCGTGGATGAGGCCTGCACAAATTGCATCCGGCATGCCTATGGCGGCAACACCGAGTGCTCCTACAGCGTGGAGCTGAGCGAAGACGAGCAGGGGATCGTTGTGGCCGTGACCGACGATGGCGCTCCGTGCCCCGAGTCCAAACTGGCCAAGCGCGATATCGAGGCCCCCAGCCGCGAGGCCGTGACGCCGGGCGGACTGGGCATACAGCTTATACATCGCGCTTTTGACGAAGTGCATTACGCCTCCCGGGGTGATGCAGGCAACCGAATGGAAATGCGGCTTCACCGCAACCCACATTAGCCGAAAGGAAATCCGTAGATGCCCATCAGTGTGGAAACCAACGAAACCGGCGGTCAAACCGCCATCAAGGTCACGGGAGAGATCGATCTCTACACCTCGCCGGACCTGCGCAACGCCATCAGCAAGGCGTTGGGCAAGGGCTCCGGGCCCGTGAGCGTGCACCTCGAGGAGGTGTCCTACATGGACAGTTCCGGGGTGGCCACGCTCGTCGAGGCCTTGCGCAGCGCCGATCGCGGCAGCATCGAGTTCGTCCTCGACACCCCCTCGAAGGCCGTGATGAAAGTGCTGCAGTTGTCCCGGCTCGATAGTGTGTTTACAATACACGGTTCGCCCGAGTCGGCGGTCTGATCGCGTGCGATCGGGCCGAGCCCGGTCCGGGTGGGGAACAGTGTGCCCGTGAGGGCGCCGAGTGACGCAAAGCGAGACCGAATGCACGCGCAGCGAGTTGCAACAGAGCATGACCCGGGCCACGGCCGCGAGGGTCTCCAGTCGTGAGCGCCGCCACCATGGTGTTTGGCGCCACGGGGCGCATCGCCCTTAATCAGGTGTTCGCCGCCACGCGGGTGACCCTGCTGATCGCGGACACCTTTTATTGGATGCTGATCGCGCCCTTTTTGGGCAAAGGTCTGCGCGTCCGCGCCACTTTGGTTCAGTTCGTGTCCTACGGCGCCCATTCCCTTCCCATTGTCGGCCTCATCTGCTTCCTTATCGGCGCGATCATGGCCATGCAGTCCGCCTATCAGCTCGAGGCCTTCGGCATGCTCCAGCTTGTGCCCGCCCTCGTCGGTGTCTCCGGCATGCGGGAGCTGGCGCCGCTGATGGCCGCCATCATCGTCACCGGGCGCAGCGGCTCGGCCATCACCGCCGAAATCGGCACGATGAAGGTTTCCGAGGAACTCGACGCGCTCGAGGTCATGGGGGTGAACATCACCAAGCAGCTCGTCGTGCCGAAGGTGCTGGGCATGCTGCTGGCCCTTCCCTGCCTCACCGTCCTGGCCATCCTCATCATGATGGCCGGGGGCTATACCTTGTCCGTGTTTGCGCTGGGACTCACGCATGGCCTCTACATTGAGAACACGATGGCCTTCCTCGACCCCGTCGATTTCATCACGGGCATGACCAAGAGCGTGTTTTTCGCCCTGACCATCAGCCTGGTGGGCGTGTACCGTGGTTTTCAGGTGGAAGGCGGGGCCGAGGGCGTGGGCAAGATGACCACCGCCTCGGTCGTGACTTCCATCTTCCTGATTATCGTCGTGGACCTCGTGTTCACGGCGTTGTTTTTCTTCTGAGCAACCCAAGGGCGGGCCGGCCCCCGGGAACACGGGGAAAGGCGCGCGGAGACACCACCGAGCATGCATACGACCTACAAGCGGCTGCGCGTGTGGAAGAAATCCATCCAACTGGTGAAGCAAATCCATGCCTTGGCCGGCCAGTTGCCCGGCGCCGAGCGGGACAACCTCACCCCCCGTCTGCGCCGTGCGGCCGTCGCCATCCCGACGAGCATCGCCGAGGGGCGCTCGCGTCTTTCCGGGCGTGAGTGCCGCTATCACCTGGGCATTGCACGCGGGGCCCTGTTCGAGCTGGGCACCCAGCTGGACCTCGCCGTGCAGCTCGATTACACCACCGAGCCGGCCGCGGAGCCGTTGCGCGAGCGCCTGCGCGAGGTGGATTTCCTGCTCGATCGCCTCATCCGCTCGTCCACCGACCGGCACGACAACTGAGGCCTGAACGCACCCATGTCCGCTCCTGAGGAGATCATCGAGGTCGAGAACCTCGTCGTCCGCTACGGCAATGTGACCGTGCTGAACGATGTGAACTTCAGTATCCGCCGGGGGGAGGTCTTCGTTATCCTCGGGGGAAGTGGCAGCGGAAAGAGCACGCTTCTGCGCAATCTCGTCGGCTTAATGCGGCCCCACAGCGGCCGCATTCGTTTTCGCGGGCAGGATTTCACCGCCATGTCCGACGCGGAGCGCGTCGAGGCCCGTAAGAAGATGGGCATGTGCTTTCAAGGCTCGGCCCTGTTCGGTTCGATGACCCTCGCGGAGAATGTCGCCCTGCCCCTGCGGGAGCACACCAAGCTTGAGGATTCCACCATCGACATCATGACGCGCATCAAGCTCGAGCTGGTCGGCCTCGGTGGTTTCGAGGACTACCTGCCGGACGAGATTAGCGGTGGCATGAAGAAACGCGCGGGTCTCGCGCGGGCCATGGCGATGGACCCCGACATCATTTTCTACGACGAGCCCTCGGCCGGGCTGGATCCGATCGTGGCCGCGGGGCTCGACAGCCTTATTCGTAAGATGCAACACACCTTCAACCTGACGAGCGTCGTGGTCACGCACGAGATGGCCAGCGTCGAGCTGATTGCCGACCGTGTCTGCATGCTGCACCGGGGCAAGGTAATCGCCCTCGGCACGCTGGACGAGGTCAAGCGGGTGGACCACCCCTTCATTGAGCAGTTTTTCCGTCGCGAACCCGACGCAGACGATGCGCAAAATCCCGAGTACATCCGCTCGCTTACCGGCAAAGAGGTATAACTTTCCATGCCCCGCAAGAAACACGACTTCACCGCCACCGAGATCAAGGCTGGCGTTTTCCTCTTGGCGGCCGCGGTGGTCTTCGCGCTGTTCGTCGGCATCGTCACCAATCGCCTGCCCTCCGTAAGCGGGAAGGACTTCGTGGTCTACTTTCAGGATACCGGCGGGCTGGACGAAGGGGCGGATGTGCGCTTTGGCGGCTTCAAGGTCGGCCGCGTCAACTCCATCGGCCTGGATCCGGAGAATCAATCGCGGATTCGTGTCGGTATCACCGTCCAAGACAGTGTGCCGGTGAACGAGGCCTCCGAGGTGCTGATTACCTCCGTGACGCTCACCTCCGCGCGCCATGTCGAGATCAAGACCGGCGAGTCCGACGCGCCCTTGTTGGTCGCGGGCAGCGTCATTCCGGCCAAGGACGGCGGCCTCTTCAGCGGGGTGGACGCCATCACGCAGCGCGTAGCCGATTTGCTCGAGGATGTGCAGACGCTCATCGGGGTCGAGGCGCAGCAGGCGGTGGACGAGGCAACCGGCGAGCCCGGCGAACTCGTCACGGTCGCCAAGTTGATGAGCAATGTCGAGAATATCCTTACCGAGGGCGAGGGCCTCGCGGTGGACATCCGCAGCGTGGTGACCGATCACCGCCCGGACATCGACGCCGTCTTCGAGGGCATCCAGGGGATTACGGATTCCGCGACGGACATCGTCTCCGCGGTGGAGGATATTCTGCAGGAGAACCGCGGAAATCTAAGCGCGACGACCGCCAATGTGCGTGCAGCCACCGATAGCCTCGCGCCGATCATGGAGGACGCCCGCGCGCTTTCCGGCCGTATCGATGGCTTGGCGGATGCCTTGCAGAGCACGCTCGACTATGCCACCACATTCAGCAATGACGCCTCCGGCCTTCTTGGCGACAACCGCCCCGCCATGGACGACCTCGTGCATGAACTCAGCGAGGCGGTCCGGTATCTTAAGATTTTTGCCCGCACCCTTGCCGAGAGCCCGCAGTCGCTCGTCATCGGCAAGCCAAACTAAGGAATTCGCATGCGTGCCCACGGACTCCGCACCGCCCGCGTGATGGCTTTGCTCGTGCCCCTTGTCCTCCTCGGGGGATGCCTGGGCTCGTCGAACAGCCGCCACTTCCACCTCGACATGGCGCCCGCAGGCAACCCGCCCGAGTCGATCAACATCATGGTGGACCGGCTCATCGCCGCGGATCCACTCGTGCGGAGCGAGATCATGATTCAGGCCAGCTCCACGGAGGTGCGCTACCACTCCGACGCCCTCTGGGCCTCCAGCATGTCCGACATGGTCCGCCAGAAATTCGCCGCTGAGTTCGGGCCGATCGAGCCGAACCGCCCGACCATTCTGCTCACCGGGCGTATCCGCAATTGTGGGCGGCTCGAGGAAAATGGCAATGCCTTTGCCCATGTCCGCATGGACATCGCGATGCGTTTGCAGGGAACCGGCCGCTACGCCGACCCCCTCCACCACCGCACCTACGAGGCCAAGCGCCCCCTCACAAGTACGGACCCCGGCGACCTCGTGGTCGAGCTTTCGCGAGGGATTGAGAATATCGCCGAGGAGATCATCGAGGACGCCATGCAGATTTCGCTTGAAGCGGAGTAGCCGTACGCCGTAGCCTCGATGAGCCGGGAGTCGCGGGGCGCCATGCCATAGCTGAACAAGGGGGAGCCAAGTTTTTATGAGTCACGCCATACCCGATGGGGCACATTGCCTCCTACGCGTCATGGGGCAGCAGTTTTGGATTCGCGTGACCGAGAGCGGTGACGATGCCATGCGGGTGTCGTTTCCGGGCCTCGATTACCCCCTCGAGGGGATGCAGATCGAACTCGAGCTGCACGAGGAGGGCGGCTACCGCGTCTTTAACACCCACATGATTGGCCGTGGCGAAACCCTCGAGGAAGGCATCGTGCTCGCCCCGCCCCAGGAACGACAGCAGCGCACGCACCGCAGTGCCATCCGCGTGGACACCCAGTTGCCGGTCATCGTCAAGGATCAGGTTTCCCTCAAAAAGCACGAAGGGACGCTCATCAACCTGAGCCAGGGCGGGGCGCTGTTCACCACCGAGGCCCCGTTCGATTTCGATTCCACCATCGAGATGACCCTCACCCTGCCCGGTGAGCCCGCGTACACCTTCATGGGCCAGGTGCGCCATGTGGACTCCGCGCGCGGGGCGACGCATCGCCAGATTGGGATTCGGTTTATCTCGCCGGAATCCGTTGCGATGACAGCGGTGGAGCAGTACATTGTGACGCAATTGCGGGCGCTTTACCCCACGATATAGGGCGGAAACGGGCAAAAAGCCGCAAGGGGTGGTGTTCGGGCGTGATAAACTATTGACAAATCGCGCCCCATCGCATACTCTCTTCCATAGTCCTATTGTCACCGCGCACTGCTCGCGCGTCACCCCTGCGGATGCGGATCGTGTACTTCCGAAGCAACCGTAACGCGGCTCATTCGGCCGCCTCAGCTCCCATCTGGGCGGCCGCTGGCCGTTTTCCGGGGTTCTGTCTGCCCACGGCGCTGCTCGTCTGCACCCTCCTGCTGACCGCGCTGGCCGCCGAGGCCTCCACCGTGGTGCGCCGCCCCATCAGCGATGGCATCTTCGCGCACATGCGCAACGGCAATCAGCCCAGCCTTGAGGTGCATGTGCCAAGCGGCGAACCGGGCAAGGCCTTTCTGGCGAACATCCTGCGCACGACAGCGGACACGGATACCTACTCCGCGGCGAGCCGGGTCCTGATTCCCTACGCGCGCCTGAATGCCGAGATGCAGCGCTCGCTCCTGCTGACCATTTTCGAAAAGGACTATGTGAACGACGACGGCTGGCACCACATCGTTGAGTTCGCCGGCGCCGACGGCAAGGAGACGCTCTGGTCCATCGCAGAGTGGTTGACCGGCCGCGGGTTCAACCACCGCGCCATCCAGTCGCACAACAATCTTGCCTCGGCCAATTTGGAGAAGGGGCAGCTGATCGTTGTGCCGCAAGAGCTGCTGCTCGACATAATGCGCCGCCCGACGCCGGACCGCGTACCGGTGCTCTTGCCGGTGGAGGCCATCGAGCCCCCACACCCGACGCTGGAGTTATCCCAACCCAGCCAGGTACAGCTCGCACGCTTTGGGGAAAACGGTGGCGGGGAGAGCTTTGACGCGAGTCAGGCCGAGAGCGAGCTAACCTTCGGCGAGGACCACGACGGCCCGTATGCGCTCTACCTCATCAAGCCGGGCGAGGCCATCTACAGCGCCGTTGTCGTGCGCTTCACCAATTTCGACACGAACCAGGCCATCATGGAAGCCAGCGCCATCATTGCCCAGCGCAGCGGCATCACCGATGTGACCGACATCGACGACTACACGCCGATCAAGGTGCCGGTCGATATGCTGGCCGATCGCTTCAAGCCTCGGAGCGACCCCGCCCGCATGCTGTACGAGGCCTCGCTGGAGGAATCGCGGCGCTTGCGTGAGGAAATCCGGCGCGACAGGACCTTCACGGGCGACCTAGAGGGCGTTGTGATCGTGCTGGACCCGGGCCATGGCAGCCGCGATCCCGGCGCGATTCAGCCGGCCTACGGGTTGTACGAGTCCGAGATCGCCTACGATGTCGTGTGCCGCATCATCCAGCTGCTTGAACCCACCGGCGCGCGGGTGTACTCGACGATGGTGGTGCCCGGTCGCGGCTACACCCCGACGAATGCCACCCGGTTCCGCCACGACCAGAGCGGCATTTTGCTCACCACGCCGCATTACCCCGACAGCCCCAGCCAGTACGACACGCGGGTCTCCGCCAATCTCCGCTATTACATCGCCAACGAGATCTTCGCCAAGGAAACCGCCGCCGGGGTCGACCCGCGCCGCATCATTTTCTCCAGCGTGCATTGCGACGCCCTGTTCAACACGCAGCACCGCGGCGCGATGTTCTACATCCCCGGCGCCGCCGTGCGCGCGAGCCAGGGCAATCCCGACCACACGCAACAGTGGCCCTACCGCAACTTCCGTGAGGTCAAGCCCGTTTCTACCACGGATGCCGAACGCCGCCGCGATGAGGCCCTCTCCCGCTTGTTCGCCCAGACGCTGTATGACGAGTTCGGCGCGATGCAGGTGCAGCGCTTCCGCCATGGGCCGGCCATCCGCACGGAGATTCGCCGTTCCCGCACGAATGTCTTCGTGCCCGCGGTGCTTCGTGGGAACAAGATTCCCACCAAGGTGCTCATCGAGATCGCCAACATGACCAACCACACCGACCGCGAACGCATGGCCGACCCCGAATGGCGCCAGCGCGTCGCCCAGGCCTATGTGAACGCGGTGAAGGCCCATTTCGCCGCGCAAGGCTGACGGTCCGGTCCCAGTGACAGATTTCCCCGCGGGTTGTATACTCAAGGTGGACCAACCAAAAGGGAAATCGACCCATGAATCGCACGCGCCCCGTTACCCGTAGCTTGTTCATCCGAGAGCTTGAGGAAGGCCCCAAGACCGCCGCGATTTTTACCACCTTTGCCTGTGGCGAAGAGGCTGGATTCGGCGATTGCGGTGCCCCTCCGCTGTATGGCAAGAAAATAGCCACCACCCTCGCCATCGGGGAAGAAAGCACCTGGTAGCCGCCGCCCCGTGACGAATGCGGAAGGCCTCGTCATCGCGGTCATCGGGCCGCCGCATGATCCCCAGGCCGCGCGAGTTGAGGACGCCCTCAAGCAGCGCGGCGAGCCCACCCTTTTTCTCGACGCGACCGCCTTTCCCGAGTCCCTTCGCATGACACTCAGCCCGGATGGCTGGCACATCAACGAGCGGGCTGCCCCATCCATTCGCGCGGCCTACATTCGCGCCACGGGCGGCAACCCCCTCAGCCCTCGCCACGAAGCGGAACTCGCCGTGCGGCCCCGGGGCGTCGTTGCGCAATGCGCGGAAAAGCGGGCATTTCTAAGAGGTTGGCTCAACCATCTTGAGGCGAACGGCTGCGTTTTGGTCAATACGCCCGAAGCCAATGACCAGCACCAGGAAAAACCCCGCCAACTCGGCCTGCTCGAACGCGCAAACCTCCCCGTGCCCCCATGGATCGCCACCAACGACCCGGCAGTGGTGCAGGCCTTCGCCCATGAGCATCCGCTGGTCTACAAGCCCCTCGCCGGTGGTGCAACCGTACACGCGGTGACGCCTGAGGACCTCGACGATGAGCGCCTTGAGGCCCTTGCGCTGGCGCCGGTGCTGTTTCAACGCCGTATTGACGGGCTCGCCCTTCGGGCCTATGTGGTGGGTGGCGTCGTGGTTGCGGCCGTGGCCATTCACAGCGAGGCCATCGACTACCGGGGCAACGAGACCGCCGTCGAGGCGATCACCCTTACCGATGCCGAATCCGAGATCGCCGTGCGTGCGGCAGCGGCATGCGGCATGGCGTTCAGTGGCGTGGACATCATCCGCGATGCGGAAGGCCGTCCGTGGCTGCTCGAGTGCAACCCCTCGCCGATGTTCGCCGCGATTGAGGATGCCACGGGGGTGAGAGTCGCCGAGCCGCTGGCCGAGTATCTCGCCGCTACGGCGCGGCACGCCTGACTCCCTCTCCCCCTGGGAGAGGGCTGGGGTGAGGGGGGAATTGGGTATTGCTTTTCCTCGCGGGGATGCTCGGCTCCCGGGGAGGAATCCTTCAAATCCCCCTCGGTCCCCCTTTTCCAAAGGGGGAAGAATGCTGGCGATTTTTTGGCCGTGGCGCGGCTCTCCAGTCCCCGTCTTGCTGGGTTTCGAGCAAAGAAGATCTGCCCAGCCACGGTTCATGGCGTCCGCGGTTCCCCCCTTTGACAAAGGGGGGTAGGGGGGATTTCTTCCGGAACGACCGCATGCGATCAGCTTTTCTGGAAGGGCCAAAAGGGGGAGGCTGGACTCCCTACTTGAAGACTGCGAACTCGATGCCGACGGTGTCGGGCAGCATGCCGGCCTCGATGAGGAAGGTGTTCATCAGCGCTTCCCACTCCTCCGGCGCGCGGCGGTAGTGGTTGGTGTGCCCGTGCCCCTCGAACAGGTGCAAACGCTTGAGCGGGGCCTCGCAGGCCTCGAATATCGCCAGGGTGTCGCGCACGGGCAGCTCGGGCTCGGCGTCGCCCGCCATGACGATGGTCGGCACGCGGCTCAGGGCGATGTGCTCGACGGGGCGTAGGTCGCGCGTGCGCACGCTGGCATACCACTGCGTGAACACCGTCGTGGGCCAGCCGAGGAAGCGCGGCACGGAAAACATCGCCAGGCGGTTGTCCAAGGCGGAATCGATGGTGTCGTAGGCCGATTCCAGCGCGATGAAGGCGTAATCCTCCACTTCCTGCAGGGAGTAGATGATCGTCGCCGCGCCGAGGCTGTGCCCGTGTGCGCCGACATGCTCGTATCCCTTCGTGTGCAGCCAATCCTTCGCCGCGGCCAGATCGTGCCGCTCGTGCCAGCCCATGGACACCGGCACGCGCTCGCTCTGACCCGTGCCGCGCAGATCGAGCAGCACCACGCTGAAGCCGCGCTCGAGGTAGTAATCCGCGTGCCGCAGCCCGTTGCGCCGGTTCGCGCTGATGCCCGAGGCCCAGATCACCGCCTTGTCGCTGTTGGCATCCACATACCAGGCCGAAAGCGCGAGTCCGTCGGCGGTGGTGATGGTCACATCCTCGACGGGCAGCTCCAGGCGTGGCGCCCATGCGCCGACATCCCACGCATCGTTGGTGCAGAGGTAGTAAGTGGCGACGGCGCCGCTGAGGAACCAGATCGTCACGAAGACGCCTGCGCCCGCGGCGCTCAATCGGCGCAGCCATTTCCAAACTCGAGGATTCATGGGCCGGATCCTACCGCACGGGGGCGGAGAATCGCGAACTCCACCCGGAGCGCTACGGCGCCCTGCGGCCTTGGGCGGCTTCCCAGAGCTGGAACCACTGCGTGCGGGTGAGGGTCAGCTCGGTGCTTTTGGCGGCGTCTTGGATGCGCTCGATCCGATTGGTGCCGATCACCACCTGCGGTTGGCAGGGAAGCATGGCCACCCACGCGAGGGCGACCTGCTCCGGGGTGACGCCGTACTCGGCCCCGATCTGGGTCAGGCGTTCCATGGTGCGAACGGCGGCCTCGTTTCCGGCATCAAACAGGCGGCCGCCGGCGAGGGGCGACCATGCCATCGGGTGCACGCCCTTGAACTGACACTGGTCCAGCGTGCCGTCGTAGATGGCATCCATGTGCAGCAGGCTGATCTCCACTTGGTTTGTCGCCGGGGGTTGCCCGAGGAAACACTCGAGCAGCGAATATTGGTGCGTATTGTAGTTCGACACGCCCACGCGCAAGACTTTGCCCGACGCCATTACCCGCCGCAGGCCGATGGCCGTCTCTTCTGCACTGGTGAGCCAGTCGGGCCGATGAATGAGCAAGAGGTCGATACGATCGGTCTGCAGCTCCTGCAACGAGCGCTCCACGCATTGCTCGATCATGGCGGCCGAGGTGTCGTATTGCTTCGCCTCGACATCCGGCAGGGCCGCGCAGGGGTTGCGGATGCCGCACTTCGTCACGATCTCCATGGAATCGCGCAGGCCCGGCGCCTCGGCCAGGGCCCTGCCGAACAGGCCCTCGCAGGTGTAGCCGCCGTAGATGTCCGCATGGTCGAACGAGGTGATGCCCGCCTCAAGACACGCGTCGATCTTCGCCCGCACGCGGGCCGTGTCCGTGCCCTCGGGGTCATCGGCCAGTCGCCAGACGCCGTAGGCGATCTGGGAAACTTCGGGGCCATCGGGGGCGAGATTAAAGCGGCGCATGGTGGGTATTCTCCCGTTCGCCGGAGTGCATCCCGGGGTTAAGCCGGAATCAATCCGTCTCGAGGTTGTACTTCTTGAGGCGGTAGCGCAGGGAGCGCGAGGTGAGGCCGAGAATTTCCGCCGCGCGTTTCTGGCTGTATTTGCCGCGCTCAAGGGCCTGCTTGATGTAGCGCTTCTCGATGCCCTCGATATAGGCCTCGAGGTCGAAGCCGGTCAGCGGCAACTCCTCCGGAGCTTCCTCGGGGGCCGCCGGCCGCACCCCCCCGGTAATGGCAGGGGGCAGGTCGGACAGTCCGATCTCATCCGCGCGGCACAGGGCCACCGCGCGCTCCATGCTGTTGGCCAGCTCGCGCACATTGCCCGGCCAGTGGTAGGCCTGCAGGGCTTCCTCCGCCACGCGCGACAGGCGCAGCTCGGGGCGGCCGAGTTTGGCGGCATGGCTGGTGATGAAGGTGCAGGCGAGCAATGCGATGTCCTCCCCGCGATTCCGCAGGGGAGGCACGATGATCGGGATGACATTGAGCCGGTAGTACAGGTCCTCGCGAAAGCCGCCCTCGTTGGCCATTGATGAAAGGTCGCGATTGGTGGCGGAGAGGATGCGCACATCCACCTTGCGCGCCGCCGTGCCGCCGACGGGCATGACCTCGCTGTTGTCGAGCACGCGCAGCAACTTTACTTGCAGGGCCAGGGGCATCTCACCAATTTCGTCGAGAAAAAGCGTGCCGCCATCCGCACTGACGAACAGGCCTTCCTTGTCCTCGTGCGCCCCGGTGAAGGAGCCGCGCTTATGCCCGAAAAGCTCGCTCTCGAGCAGGTTTTCCGGGATGCCGCCGCAGTTGATCGCCACGAACGGCTTGGAGGAGCGTGCGCTCAGTTGATGAATGGCCCGCGCGACCAGCTCCTTACCTGTGCCGCTCTCCCCGTGGATGTGGACGGTGCTGGGCAGTTGCGCGACGCGGCGGATCATGTCGCGCACTTCCTCAATGGCCGCGCTGCTGCCGACGATGTTGTCCAGGTTTCCGCGGGCGGCCTGGTCCGCGCGGAAGGCGCGGTTTTCCCGTTCGAGTTCCTGCTGCTCCATGGCGCGCTGCACGACGAGGCGGACCTCGTCGTTCTTGAAGGGTTTCATGATGTAGTCGATCGCGCCGCGCTTCATGGCCTCGACCGCCGTGTCGACGCTGCCGTAGGCGGTCATCATCACGGCGGGCAACCCGGGGTGGTTCTGCTGGAGCCAGCCGAGCAGGTCCATGCCCGCCTTGCGTTCCTGCCCCATGCGCAGATCGGTGAGTACGCAATCGAAGGCATGCTTGTCGAGAAGGGCGCTGGCCTCGGCCACATCCGCGGCAAGCATGACGGAGTAGCCGGCATTGCCGAGTACAATCTCGAGCAATTCCCGCATGCTTTCCTCGTCATCCACTACCAACACGGTGCGTACTTGTGGCGCCATGGCGCGCGTCTCCCGGCCGGGGGTCAGGCCTCTGTCTTGGCGATGGGCAGGCGCACAATCACGCTCGCGCCGCCGCCTTCGCGCGAGGTAATGCGGATGGTGCCGTCATGCGCGGTGATGATGCGCTGTACCACGGACAGTCCCATGCCCACGCCCGAGGGTTTCGTAGTATAGAAGGGCTCGAATATGCGGGCAACCTTGTCCGGCTCGATGCCGGGCCCTTCGTCCAGAAAGCGCACCTCCACCGAGCCCGCCTCGGCCACGATTGCGATTTCGAGCGTGCCCTTCGTCGGCATTGCTTCAATGCCGTTGGTGGCAAGGTTCATGAACACCTGCTTGAGCTGCGAGGGATCCCCCGAGATGGTGCAGGGCCCCTCCGGCAGCGTGGTGGCGATGGTGATGCCGCCGCCGTTGAACTTGCGCCTCAGCGTCTCGACCAGACTCTCGACCAGTGCGACGACATCCACGCGTTGGCGCTCGATGGTCGGGTTGCGTGCGAAGTCGAGGAACCCCTGCACGATCTGGTTGAGGTGGTCCGATTCGCGGATCGCGATGGCCGTGAGTCGCTGGGCCATGTGGTTCTCCGTGGGTACCTGGCTCAGCTCGTCCATGGCGCCGCGAATCGCCGCCACGGGGTTGCGGATCTCATGCGCGAGGCCGGCGGACAACTCACCGATGTAGGCCAGCCGGTCCTGGCGTTGCAACTCCTCGCGCATCATGGCCGAGTCGGTCAGATCGGTGAACGACGCGATCACCCCCTTGAGCCGCTCGCGCGGGTCGTGGATGCGGCTCGTGGTGAGGCCGAGCAATTTGAGTTTGCCACTGCGAAGAATGGCGTGGAACTCGTAGCTATTGAAATCGCGTTCGGAGCGAATGGCCGTCAATACGGGCGATTCCGCGCCCGATTCCAGTCGGAGGATCTCCTGCACGGGCCGGCCGATGCCCTCGAGGCGGTCGATCTCGAGGATGCGCTCGGCGGCGCGGTTGTGCGCGGTGACAAGGCCTTTTTCGTCCGTGACGACGAAGCCGCTGTTCATGTTGTCGAGGATTTCGCTCTGGAAGTGCTGCATGAGGCGAATGCGGTGATTCCAGAAGCCGCTGATGGCGGCGGTGAGGAAGTAGGCCAGGCCCTGCACGACGAAGTTGTACCAGAGGTGGAGGAGGTTGGGTTCCTGGCCGGAGTAGGCGCCCCAGCCGGCCTGGGCCAGCATGAACGCGGTCGCGAACAAGGCGAACACAAAGCCCTGGCGAATGCCGACGAGCAGGGCCGTCTCCAGGATCACCACGACGAACAGGAAGGTGAAGAAGCTGCCGGGACCGCCCGTGAAGTGCACCGTGAGGGCCACCGAGGAGAAGTCGATCAACACTTGCACCCATGTGACGCGTAGCCCGAGGTGCACCCCCCGCAGGAAGGCCATCAGGTGCCAGACACTGGCGGCGGCCGCCATCGTGTAATACGCGGCGAGCAGAAGCACAACATACGCGGCCGGGGGATCGTCGAAGGTGAGCGTGCCGACAATGGCGATCAGGAGGATCACGCAACGAATCAGGCCTGCGTAGCCAACCCAGCTCTCGCGATTCTCGTGGGCTGTGCGTGCGCCCTCGTGCTGCGCCAACGAATCTGGAGTCTGTGCCGTCATGTCCCCTTGTCGATCAGGCGCTGGAGCCCGCCTGGGTCGCTCGTGCGCTTCAGGGCCATGTCCATCGTGATCACGCCACGGCGCATGAGGCGATACAGCGACTGATTCATCGTCATCATGCCCTCGCCCGTGCCGATTTCAATCATCGATGGAATCTGCTCGAGCTTTTCCGAGCGAATCAGCGAGCGGATGGCGGTGTTCGGCACCATGATTTCCATCGCCAGGGCGCGGCCCATGCCATCGGCACGCGGCACGAGTTGCTGCACCAACACGCCTTCGAGCACGAACGACAACTGCGTGCGCACCTGTGCCTGCTGGGCCGAGGGGAACACATCCACGATGCGGTTGATCGTCTGCAGCGCGTCGTTGGTATGCAGCGTGGCGAACGCAAGGTGGCCCGTTTCCGCCGTGGTCAGCGCGGCGGAGATGGTCTCCGGATCGCGCATTTCGCCGATGAGAATCACATCCGGGTCCTGGCGCAGCACATACTTCAAGGCGTTCGCGAAGGACTTCGTATCCGCGTGCACCTCGCGCTGATTGACCACGCTCTGCTGGTGGCTGTGCAGGAACTCGATCGGATCCTCCACCGTGATGATGTGGCAATTCCGCTCCCGGTTGATGCGGTCGATGATGGATGCCAGCGTGGTGGATTTACCCGAGCCCGTGGGCCCGCACACCAGCACGAGGCCGACCGGCTTGAAGGCGAAATCCGCCACGACGCGCGGCAGGCCCAACTCCTGAAAGGTGGAGATATTGAAGGGAATTGCGCGGAATGCCGCCACGACCGAACCGCGATCGCGGTACACATTCAGGCGGAAACGGCTCAGGCCGTCAATACCGAATGACAAGTCGCACTCGCGTTCCGACTCGAAGGTCGCGACTTGCTCCTCGTTCATGACGGTGTAGATGATTTCCTGCGTATCCTCGGCCGACAGCTTCGGATAGCCCGGCAGGGGCTCCAGCTCGCCGTTCAGGCGAATCATGGGTGGCGCGCCGACGACAACATGCAAGTCGCTGGCACCCAGCTCGATGACTTTCTGGAGCAATTCACGAATGCTGATATCTACCATGCCGCCTCCCGGACTTGGCCGGCACGCACCTCCCCATGGGCGTACCGTCCCCGTTTAATCGCCGCCGTTGATTCCTGCCCTTCGAATGCGAAGCCTAATCCGCCGCCGAGACCCGCAACACTTCCTCGATGGTGGTCGTACCGCGGCCGGCCGCGGCCAAGGAGTTCTGGCGCAGCGTTTTCATGCCGCACTTGATGGCCGTTTCCTTAATCTCCATCGACGAGGCATGGCCCTGGATGAGCGACTGCAACTGTGGATAGTTGGGCATCGCCTCGATCACGGCAAGGCGGCCCTTGTACCCGGTGTTGTTGCACTTGCTGCAGCCCTTGACGCGCACGAATTGAGGCTCGGCGCCGTCCGGCTGACCCTTGTACTGGATGCGGTCGAGCACATCCTGCGGAACCTTGATGGGCTCCATGCAGTACTTGCAGTTGCGGCGTAACAGGCGCTGTGCAGCGGCCAGCACGACCGAGGACTGCACCAGGAAGGGCTCGATGCCCATGTCGATCATACGGGTGTAGACGCTGGAGGCGTCGTTCGTGTGCAGCGTGCTCAAGACGAGGTGACCCGTCAATGCCGCCTTCACGGCGATATCCGCCGTCTCCAGGTCACGAATCTCACCGATCATCACGATGTCCGGGTCCTGGCGCAAAATACTGCGCAAGGCCGCGGCGAAATTCATGCCGATCTGGGGCTTGCACTGCACCTGGTTGATTCCGTACAGCTCGTACTCGACCGGGTCTTCCACGGTGATGACATTGGTCTCGATCTTGTTCAGCTTGTGCAGCGCGCTGTACAGCGTGGTCGTCTTACCCGAACCGGTCGGGCCCGTGACTAGCAACATGCCGTACGGCAGCTTGAGGGCGTCCTTGAAGGCCTGCATCGGCTGCGCCTCAAAGCCCAGGGTGTCGAGGTCAAGGGTGAGGTTGCCCTTGTCCAAGATACGCATCACGACCTTCTCACCGTAGTAGCACGGCAGAAACGAAATACGGAAGTCGATCTCTCGGCCCTGGAAACGAATGCGGAATCGGCCGTCCTGCGGCAGGCGCGTCTCGGAGATGTCGAGGTTCGACATGATCTTCAGGCGCGAGGTAATGGCGTTCTGCATCGTCTTCGGGATGCCCTTCTGCTCCTCGCAGACGCCATCCACGCGGTAGCGCAACCGCACCGCCTTCTCGAACGGCTCGATATGCAAGTCGCTCGCGCCGGTATCCAGCGCGTTCTTGAGAATAAGGTTGACCATCCGGATGACCGGCGCGTCCTCCGCGTCCGAGGCCATCGTATCGATGTCGTGCTGCTCGTTTTGCTCCTCGACGACTTCCATGCCCGTCGAGTCATCGCCGATGATCGAGTTGTAGACCTGGTCGCTCGCGCCCTGGCCGTAGTGCCGCTTGATGGCGTCGACCAGCTCCGACTCGACCGCGACCACCGGCTCGATCTCGTGCTTGGTGATCATGCGCAGGTCGTCCAGCGCCATGATGTTGAGCGGGTCGGACATGGCCAGCGTCATCACATCGCCCGTGAGGGAGACGGGAAGCATGGTGTACTGCCGTGCGAGGGATTCGGGCACCTCGGCGAGGACTTCCTTGGGAATCTTGTAGTTCGCCACGCGAATATGGGGAATGCCGAGCTGTTCGCTCAGCGTAACCACAAGGTCTTCCTCATTGAGGTACTGTTTTTTCACGAGGATGGTGGCCAGACTCTGCCCGGAAGTGCGCTGAATATTCACGCACTCCTGCAGTTGTTCCTCGGTGATCAACTCCTGCTCGAGCAGTACATCGCCCAAGCGGCGCTTGATTATCTTTGGCGGCATCGCACTCTCCTTGTTCTCGTTGTCTGCACGGGCCGCACCCGCTCGCGCCGGACCCTACGCGGTGTCGTTTTCTGTGTCTTGGCTGCGTGCCCACTCACGGGGCCACCGCCTCCGCCACGCCCATCTTGCTCAGGATATCGTAGGCCGTCTCGCTGGTAACATCTTGGCCCACCAGCCCGGTAAACGCAATGATTTTCCGCATCGCGCCCACCATGCGCCGCACATCGCGCGGCACCCGGGTCGCCACGATGGCGAGCACATCCTCCGGCACCTTTGCCTTGGCCTGCTTGGTCAGGGCTTTGAGAATATCCACCCGCGTCTCGAAATCGGGCGGTTCCAAGGGGGTGACCATGCCTCCCGCAAACCGGGAAATCAGGCGTTGTTCCAATTGGCCGAGCTGGTCCGGGGCCTTGTCTGCGGCGATGATGATCTGCCGGCCCTCCTGCTGCAAGGCGTTGAAGATGTGGAAAAATTCCTCCTGGGCCTCCACATGGCCGCCCAGGAACTGGATATCGTCCAAGATCAGCACATCCCAGTGGCAGTAGGCCTCACGGAAGGCCGCCGCTGCATGCTCGTGCAATGCCTCCATCGCCTTGCCCGCGAAGCGGCCCGCCGAGGCGTAGCCCACCCGCGTCTCCTTGCGTTCGCTCAGAATGGCATTGCCCACCGCGTTGATCAGGTGCGTCTTGCCGATACCGACGGGCCCGAAGACAAAAAACGGATTGTGCGCGGCGCCGGGTTCGGCCGCAATCTGCCGGGCGAGGTTGACGGAGAACTCGTTTGCCTTGCTCACCAAGAAGCTGTCGAATGAGAAGCCGGCCAACGGGGCGCTGGCATCCAGCGCTTGGCGCACGCGTTCATCTTCCGGCATCACCACCGCCTCGAGGGCATCTGCCACGGCCTTGTCGCCATTGGCGCCGCGAAACGCCTGCACGGTGTTGAAACGCTTAACCTTGCTCGCATAGTCCGACGCGAGGGCCTCGATGGAATCCTTCTGCGCCGACAGGGCCGCCTGCACCGCTGTCATCGCGGTCTCGGCCGAGGCGCGAATCTCGCTGGCCACGCCTTCCAGGCTTTGCGCCGCCGCGGCTCCGCCGGCCTCATCACCACGGTTGGAAGTACTTTGTTGCATTACCTCGGCGATGTCCTTGACCGCCTCGCGCAGGCTTTCCTGCACGGCGGAGGCCATCGCCGCGACGGTATCCGGCTGGTTCTCCGGCGTAGATGCCGCGCTGGGCAATGCCGCCAATGACTCCTGCATCGCCGTGCGAAGGGCATCGGCCAAGGCCGCCGGGTCCATCCCGGAACTCGTGGAGGTCTCACTCAGGCGCTCGAGCAAGGGCCGCATGGCATCGTCCATGGCGCCTTTCACGCTTTCGCGGATGGCGCCCGCCAACTCGGACGAGGAGGGCATGGTGGAGGCAGCGGGTGCGGGGGCGTCACCACCCGCCGCTGCCGGCTGTTCCCGCAGCGCGCGCAGTTCATTTGCCATTCCGCCGAGACCATCGCGTAGGGCCTGGGTGATGCTCGCCTCGATGGTGGTGGACATGACCTCGAGCGAGAGGCTCCCGCCCCCGGCGGCGGCCTCGGCCCGCTCGGCGAGCATCGTCTTCAGCACCGCCAGCGTTTCTTGGTTCGACTCGCGCATACCCTCGCGCATGGCGGTCACCAACGCGCCAAGGTCCGCACTGCTTGCCCCGGCAGATACCGGAACGGGTGCGGCCACGGACTTTGGAGGCGCAGGTTCCTCTTGGACAAGTTTGCTCGGAGCGGCAGGGGCTTCCTCCGCCTTCTTTTCCGGGTGCTCCGCCAGGCCAAAGCTGCTCATGGAGATCTCGGCCCCGCCGCCGGGAGACGACGCAAAGAGCCGTGTCGCGACCTGATCGTAGTCTTCCCAGTCGCAGAGAATGGGCTTGATCTTCAGTTGCGGGCACAACTCGCGCATTTGGGCGAGGGCTTCGCCGTCAAGCGGGTTGACCATCGCGAGCGTCAGGATGCGGCCGAGCTTGTCGATCGGCAGCACGCGATACTGCAGGCACGCATCCTTCGGGATCAACTGCAGCAGGTCCGGGTTGATCTCATAGTCCACCAGGCTCAGGTGGGGGATGCGGCACTCTTTGACGATAAACGAGGTGAGCTGCTTACGGTCGACGCTGCCGGCCTCAACCAGTACCCGGCCGATGAAGGTGCTTTCGGATTCCGCCTTCGCCAAGGCCTCGCTCATCTGGTCTGCACTGACCAAGCCAGCCTCGACGAGCATCTCCCCGAACTCGGTCGCGGTGGGAAAACGGTCCTGTCCACCGGCCCCGCCGGACGACGGGGCCCCGTGTTCGGATTCCGAACCCTTTTCCTTGCGCCAACTTAGCATAGGCCGACCTCACGGCGTCGGCAGACAGTCCATCCCCCTTCCAACGCCGAGGTGGATTGTACCATCCGCAGGCGAAATGGGCAAGAAAAAATCCCGCTAAACCCGTATAGTGTGGAGGCTTGTGCCAATCCGTCAAGAATTTACTGATGCGCCGAGAATTCCCCTACGGACGCGTCGGCATTCCGGAGGCTATCGCCTCATTCACCGCCAGCCCCACCTGAAGTGTCTTTACCGCATCGGCATACGGCGACCGGATGCGCGTACGCTTCCCGCCCAGCACGGCATCCACGAAGGCCCGTGCCTGCTCCTCCAGCGGGTCCACCGTGGGCGTATAGGTGGTGGTCTTTCCCTCCTCGCGCACGGTGAGCACGCCATCGTCGATGCGCACGACCCGCTCCGGCGTGATCAGCTCGACACCCGAGCGGGAGCCGCAATCATCCACGCAGGTGGCCGTGACAACCCCAACCGCGCCACTCTTGAAGGCCATGGTCACGGCGGTGCTGTCGTAGATGGTGTATTCGGCGCGCTCGGGCAGGCAACCGCGCGAGCCCAGGGCGTAGACCTCGCGCACCTCGCCGCACAACACGCGCAGCAGGTCGACCACATGCGTGGTCTGCTCGAAGAACTGTCCGCCACTGGCATCAAACTGCTGCCACCATGGGGACTCCGGGATACCCCCGTGCCACCATCCGCGTGCGAGGGAGATGCATTGCCCCTTGAGCGCCTCACGCGCCCGTTGCACCGTATCGAGGTAGCGCCACTGGTAGCCTGCCGCGCCGACGAGCTTGCGTGTGCGCAGTCCCCGCGCGATCTCCTTGGCCTTTGGGGCGTCCAAGGCGAGCGGCTTCTCGACAAACAAGTGCGTGCCCCGCTCGATGAGCGCCTGCTCAATGTCGCCGTGCGCATTCGGCGGCACGCATACGAAGACGGCCTCGGCCTTGGCGGAGTCACACAGCGCGGCGGGACTGGAGCAGGCTTTTCCCCCGAAACGCTCTACTGCTGCTGCGGAGCGCTTGGCGTCGATGTCGTAATGCCCGGCAATCACCACATCCGGCATTTCGGCCAGCCGTTGGGCATGCTCAGCGTGAATAGCCCCACAGCCCACAAAACCAATACGAATACTCATTCGACTGCGTGCCCCCAAAAGCAAAGGCTGCCCGGCCCCAAATGGGCAGCACTGGAACCAACCAGCATATCAGAAGATTGCTGTTGGCGACAGAGGGATGTACGCGCGACCGGAAACCCTTGTATGCAAAAGGCAAAGCGTATGCGGGGGCTTCTCGTCTTATCGAGAACGGTACTTCACCGCGGCCAGCCAATTCCGGCCTCCGACTCGCCATGGGCCCTTTGCGTTCTTTGCGCCTTTGCGTGAGACCTTCCGGAATGCGCACGCAAAGCCGCCAAGAACGCGAAGCGGAATCCCGGCGTGGCGCGGTCAGGAGACCACGCCACATCAAGTTAGGGAGGGCGAGTCGGGGCATTCAGAGTGCTCATCCTCGCGAGGTCGCTCGGCTCCCGGGGTCGAACGCCGTCGGAACAGGGGGAAGTTCTCCGGCCCAGCATCCTTGAATCACAAGGTTCGCAATAGGTCCGGGTTTTCTTTGCGTTCTTTGCGCCTTTGCGTGAGACCTTCCGGAAAACGCACGCAAAGCCGCCAAGAACGCGAAGCGGGATCGGGTGAGGCAATTACAGCTCTTGCGAACGCACAGGTGGGAGCCTTCTTGTCTATCGCTGTGTCATCGGAAGCATTTCGTGGAGCACCGGGTTCCACCTACAAAGAAATATTCTCCACCGGGAGCCCACCCAACATGCCTTCTCATTTTGACCAGATCGATCGGGCAATCGCCGGGTTCATGGAGCGCTGGGGCGTCTGGACGCTTCGTCTGGCGCTCGGGGTGATCTTCATCTGGTTCGGGCTGCTCAAGCCGCTCGGGCTCTCTCCTGCCGAGGGTCTGGTGAAGGCTACCGTTGCTTGGATGCCCTTGCTTGGTCCGGACGGCTGGCTCGCCGTGATTGGCTGGTGGGAGGTCATCATCGGTGTGGCGTTTCTCTTCCACAAAACCCTGCGCATCGCAATCGCCCTTTTGGCGCTCCAAATGGTTGGTACTTTCATGCCCCTCGTGATGCTGCCGGAGGTGACCTTCCAAGCGGGCCGTATTCCGTACGGATTGACAATGGAAGGGCAGTATATCGTCAAGAATCTGCTCATTATCGCGGCGGCCCTGGTCGTTGGGGGCACGGTGCGGCGGGCGCCGCGCAATCCGCGATCCCATGGCGTTGAGGCCGAATCCCGTTGACGCCGAAGCTTTTTGGATGTTTTGGAAAGATGCTATGCTATCTCGTAACTGACCGGTGAGTCAGTATCCGGGAGCCCCTATGCCAGCCACGACCCATCGCACCGCCGCCGCGCGTACGCGCCGACCGGACGAACGCCCCGAGGAGATCCTTGAAGCGGCATTGACGGTGTTTGCCGAGCGGGGCTACCGGCCGGCGACGATGGAGGCCATTGCCCGGGAGGCGGGCATCACCAAGGGGACGATCTACCTCTACTTTGAGAACAAGGAAGAGCTGTTCGTCTCGATGGTTCGGGAGAAGCTGAGGGAGTTGGCCGCGCTGCTTCCGCCCGTCGCCTACGAGCCCGGGATGGATTTCGCCAAAATATTGAAAGAAGCGGGCCAAAAGTACCTGGAAGTCATGATGACCCCGCGCGCGGCGCAACTTATGAGCCTGATGATCGGTCAATACAACCAGGTGCCGGGCTTGCGTTCGTTGTACCTCGAGGAGGTAATCCCGAGGGGCAACATGGAGCTGGCGCGTTTGTTGGAACTGGGGCAGCAGGTGGGGCTCGTGCGTCCGTTGGATACGGTCATCGCCGCGCGCAGCCTCTTCGGCATGTTTTTTATCTTCGTGCTCACGCAGGAAGTGTTCGGGGCGAAGGCGGTCACGCCGATGTCGCCGGAAATGATCGCAGACACGGTCGCGTCCATCTGGTTGGAGGGCGTGCTGGAACGAGGGAATCCATCGTGAAATGTGCATGGGTGCTTTTGGCGCCGATGGTATTCGGGTTGATGGCATGCAACGGGCAAGACAACGGCGCCCTGCGCGTATCGGGCCAGATCGAGGGCATCGCCGCCGATGTCGGCTCGCGCATTGGTGGTCGCGTGCAGGAGGTCCTCGTGCAAGAGGGGGACCGCGTCGACGCCGGCGCCGTGTTGGTCCGCTTCGAGTCGGACGAGGCGGAGTCGGCCGTGGCGGCCGCCCGGGCGCAATTGGCCTCGGCGGAAGCGCAGTTGGCCAAGCTCGAGGCGGGTGCGCGCGAGGAAGAATTACGACAGGCCGAGGCCCTTGCCGAGATGGCCGCCGCGCAATACGAGATGGCGCTGGAAGGGGCGCGCTCCGAGGAGATCGCCGGTGCCCGTGCCCGTCGCGATGCCGCACGCGCACAGCGGGATGATGCCCGCTCCGAGTGGCAACGCGCGGAGCGCCTCCATGCGGATGCGGTGATTTCCGCGCAGATACATGAGCGGGCGCGGCATGCCTACGAAGGCGCGGAAGCGCAATTGGCCGCGGCCGAGCAGCAACTGGCGGCCTTGGTGAAAGGGCTTCGGGACGAGGAGATCCGTGCGGCGAGGGCGCAAGCCGAGCAGGCCGCCGCCGCGCGGGATCTGTTGCAGGCCGGCGCGCGGGTGGAGGACTTGGCTGCCGCGCGCGCCATGCGCGATGCCGCCGCGGCGGATGTGCGCCGGGCGGAGGTGGCGCTTCGAGAGATGACGGTCACCGCGCCATGGGCAGGCGTGATCGAAAGCATCGATATTGAGCCGGGCGATTTGGCCGGTCCCGGCGCTGTCGCACGCATCACGAATCCGGATGTGTTGGAGCTGCGGGTATTCGTCTCGGCGCATACCCTGGGCGTGATTGGCCTGGGCCAAGGGGTATCGCTCACGGCGGACGCGCACGGCGAGCGCGCGTTTGAGGGCGAGATAGCCTTCATTGCCGAGGAGGGCGAGTTCACGCCGCGCAACCTTCAGACCTCGGAAGAGCGCGCGCGGCAGGTGTTCGCCGTCAAGATTCGCCTCTCCCCGTACGACGGCGCCCTTCGGGCGGGGATGACGGCCACCGCGCATTTCCCGCTCGACGCCGATGCGGCCATTGCGGCGCGGTGAAGGGACTCCATCACCCGTGAGTGCCGTCATCCAATCCACCGGTCTGACTCGTCACTTCGGCTCCGTCGAGGCGGTGAACGATGTGGACCTCACTGTCGAAGAGGGCAGTATCTTTGGCTTTCTCGGCCCGAACGGGAGCGGAAAGTCGACCGTCATCCGTATGTTGTGCGGCTTGCTCGCGCCGACGGCCGGCGCGGCCACGGTGCTCGGCCACGATGTGGCGAGCCAGGGCGAGCGCGTCAAGGAGAGCATCGGGTACATGTCGCAGCAGTTCAGTCTGTACTCCGACTTGACCGTGATGCAGAACCTCACTTTTTACGCGCGCATCTACGGAATTCCGCGGCGGGAGCGCAAGGATCGAATCGAGGATGTCATCGGCATCGTGGGCATCGGCGATTATCGCAAGCGCATGGCCTCGCAGCTCTCGGGCGGCTGGAAGCAGCGGCTCGCCCTCGCGTGCGCATTGGTGCATCAACCCAAGCTCATGTTTCTGGATGAGCCCACGGCCGGGATCGACCCCGTCGCGCGCCGTGAGTTGTGGAACCTCATCTTCAAGCTCAGTGGCCGGGGCGTTACCTTCTTCGTGACCACGCACTACATGGACGAGGCCGAGCGCTGCAGCCATGTCGGCTATATCTACTTCTCCAAACTGATCGTGTGCGGCACGCCGAACCAGCTCAAGGCCCTGCCGGAGATCGTGCCGGAGAACACCACCCGGCTCGAGGTGCGGTGCACGCGGCTGCCGCAGGCCATGCAGACCCTCTCGGATTTGGCGTGCATCCGCGATGTCACCATCTTCGCGGACTCCCTGCATGTACTGGCGGACGAAGGCAATGAGGGGGTGATCGATCGCGCCCTGCGGGAAGGTGGATTCGGGGAGCCGATGGTCAACCAGATTCCGCCGACGCTCGAGGATGTGTTCGTGACGCTTACCCGCAAGCACGCGCGGGAAAATGGGAAGTCGGCCGTTGTTTAGGGGCATCACGAGCATCATCTATAAGGAAAGCATCCACATCCTGCGCGATCCGCGTACGCTCTTCCTGATGATCCTCGTGCCCGGCGTACAGCTCACCATCTTCGGCTACGCCATCAATCTCGATGTCAAGAACATCCCGACCGTCATTCACGACATGGACAACCGCCGCGAGAGCCGGGAGCTGGTGGATTCCTTCGTCAATTCCGGCTATTTCAACATCGTGGCCGTGGCGGATTCGGACGAGGAGTTGATGCGCAGCATCATCCGAGGCGAGGCGAAGGTAGGGTTGAAGGTACCGCCGGACTACTCCGATCGCATCGTGCGTGGGCAGGATACGCAACTGCAGATACTCATCGACGGAAGCGATTCCACCATCTCAATGCAGGCGCTCAATGTGGCCAATGCGATCGCCTTGCGAAAATCCATCGAGGTGCTCACCATGCGCGGGGCGACCGTTGCCGCGCCGGGACTCGACAACCTGCCCATCGATGCGCGGCCGCGTGTGCTGTTCAATCCGGACATGAAGACCGTGAACTTCATGGTGCCTGGGCTGGTGGGTATTGTGATGCAGGTGGTCACCATGTTTCTCACCGCCTTCGCCATTGTGCGCGAGAAGGAAAACGGCACCCTCGAGCAGTTGATGGTCACCCCCGTGTCGCGCCTCGGGTTGATGTGTGGCAAGCTCGTTCCCTACGGCGTGATCGGCACGATTGAGACCGGCATCGTGCTTGGGCTGATGACCATGCTCTTCCGCGTGCCGATATCGGGAAGTCTGTTGCTGCTCGCGGCGCTCTGCCTGCTCTTCCTCTTTACCGCGCTCGGGCTGGGCTTGCTGCTGTCCACCCTCGCCAACAACCAGATTCAGGCTATTCAATTCGCCTTCGTCATCATGCTGCCCAGCGTCCTGCTGTCCGGCTTCATCTTCCCGCAGGAATCCATGCCCACGCCGATCTGGTGGATCGGGCAATTCATCCCCGTCACATACTTCATCCAGATTCTGCGCGGGATCATCATTCGCGGGGCCGGCTTCGAGGACCTCTGGTTCCAGACCCTGTGCCTCGCCGGGATGGGCTTCGCGCTGCTGACGATCAGCACCCTGCGCTTCCGCAAGCGCTTGGGGTAGAGAAATCGAGGGACGGACCCCTCATTTCCTCGGGTGGCACCCGAGTTCGGAATCCGCTTTGGGAAATGCGGGGTCCGTCCCGTGATCACCTGCGCGCTACTCGTATTTCCGTGAATGGCCCTACCGGCAGGCGAGGCGCTTCCTTCCAAGATCCAGCAGAAAAATCAGTGGAACGCCGAGCCATGCGAGGGCATACACCTGCCAAGGCACAGGCCCTGTACCTAGAAATCCTTGGACCGGGGGAAAGTACAGAATAGCCCAGGAGAAGATGATCTCCACGCCAATGCCGATCAGGAGAAGCCAATTCCGGAACAGGCCGGCATCAAGGCCGGAACGGTGCAGGGAGCGCCGCCCAGCGACATTACCTATTTGCATCAGAATGATGGTGGCGAGGGTAATGCCAGTCGCGGATTGGTACAGCGGGTCGTTCATGGCGAGTTCCTGGCCCCATTCCCATCCACCTTGATGAAGCACGAGAAAGAACATGCACAGCGACCAGGCTGCCTGGATGACGCCAAGGAAGAGGTAGGCGGTCACCATCACGGGCAGTGAAAGCAGGCGCTCGTGCTGGCGCCGCGGCGCCCGTTCCATCGCATCGTGCTCGGGCGCTTCCTCCCCCAGACCGATGGCAGGCAGAATGTCGGTGCCGAGGTCGATGCAGAGAATTTGGATGACCGTTAGCGCCAGCGGCACGGGCAGCACGATATAGAGCAGGAAGGGCGTGATTTCGGGGATGTTGCTGGCAAGTACATAGGTCGTGAACTTCTGAATATTGGCGAAGACTGCGCGCCCTTCCTCGATGCCAGCGACGATTGAAGCAAAATTATCATCCAGCAGCACGATGTCTGCGGCCTCGCGGGCGACATCCGTGCCGCTGCTCCCCATTGCGATTCCGACATCGGCTGACTTGAGGGCAGGCATATCGTTTACGCCGTCACCCGTCATGGCCACCACATGTCCAAGGCGTTTGAATGCGGATACAATCGTCATCTTCTGCTCGGGGGTGGTGCGGGCGAAGATCATCGTGCCGTTGCGCAGGTGCTCGATCAACGAAGCCTCGTCAAGAGTCTGCAAATCCTTGCCCAAAAGCACGCGCCCTTCCGCCGGGTCGTCTGCGCCGAGGATGCCGCATGTGCGTGCGACGGACACGGCGGTGTCCGGGTGGTCGCCGGTGATCATCACGACCCGCACACCGGCCGCATGACAGCGCGCAACCGCAGGGGGCACCTCGTCCCGGACGGGGTCATTCAAGACGAGAAAGCCATTCAACAGCAGCGACTTCTCGAGCGACTCCTCGTGGGCGTCCGGTGCGGGCACGGTGGGGAGCTTTCGGCAGGCAACGGCAATCACGCGGGATCCGCGTGACGATGCGTTGCGGACGATTTCATCGGCACGGGCGAGCGATGCGTCCCCGGCGGGGCTGGCGCCCTCGCCGGGTGCGTCGACAAAGGCAATCAGGGGTCGCAGCGATTCCCAAGCGCCTTTTACCGCAAAGAGCACCTCTGTGTGATTGACATAGATGCCTGCTTCACGGCGCTTGTGCAAATCAAAAGGGAAGTGGCGAAGGGTCTCATGGATCACTCGATCCGGAGCGCCGCACAAGGCCGTATAGCGTTCGGCGATCGCCACATCCAGCGGATCGCCGGACCAGTGCGGGGTTTCGGCAATGTGTCTCCTCGAGACGCCCGCCGGGCTCCCCCGGGCACGCGGCCGAATCTCGGAGGCGATTAGAGCAGCGCGGTAAAGCATGTGCAGCTGATCGCCGTCCAGCGGCTCGCCGGAGACCGGATCAAGTGCTGCGGCAATCGCCAGCTCGTTGCGCGTAAGCGTGCCGGTCTTGTCGGTGCAGATTACATGCACGGCGCCGAGCGCCTCTACAGCTTCGAGGGTCTTGACGAGAACCTGCTTGCGAGCCATGCGCTGGCTGGCCATGGACAGGGCCAAGGTGAAGGTGGGCAGCAGTCCTTCGGGCACATTGGCGACGATGATGCCGAGCATAAAAACGATGTTGACCCAAAGCGACCGACCGCTCGCCACTCCATAGGTGAAAAAGAGGATTCCCATGGCCACGGCTATGACTGTAAGCAAGCGTATCATGCGTAGCGTTTCCTGCCGGATTGGGGACGGAGGACGGCGCAGATCGCGCGAAAGCACGGCGATTTTGCCGAACTCCGTATCGTGCCCGGTGGCGAACACCACCGCGGTGCCATTGCCACGCAGTACCGAGCATCCAGCGAACGCAATGTTCTGGCTGTCCAACAGACGCCCCGCCGCGGGTGCGCTCACCATCGTCAGCGAGCGCGATTCCCCCGTGAGTGGCGCGTTGTTGCACATCAACTCTTCCGTCTCGACCAAGCGGGCATCAGCTGGCACTCGATCGCCCTCGGTCAGCAAGAGAACATCGCCCGGCACCAACTGCTCGACAAGGACCTCCTGCTCGCTCCCGTCTCGGCGCACACGAATGGAATGGGGGAGAAACCTCTGCAACTCCGCCATGGCCCGCTCGGCGCGCATTTCCTGCGCGAAGGCAAACAGCGCATTCAGCACGGAAACCAACAGCAGGGCCCAGCCGAGCACGGCCATGCCCTCTCCCGGCTGGATTGAGTCAGCAATGAAGCAGGTGAAGGCGGCGACATTTAGCAGGATGCTGAACAGGTTGACGAAATGTTTGCCCAGCAATTTCGTCCAGCGCCACCGGGAGGGCAACTCGAGCCGGTTCATGCCCGTTTCGAGCAGCCGGGCCGATACCTCCGCGCTCGTTAGACCGCTTCTGCGAGTTTCCAGCAGACCAAAGACATCACCCGGTGCTGCACAGTGGATGCCCATGGCATCCCCGTCCACGGCGCCAACCGGTCCCGCCGCAGGCTCAGACCGACCCGAACTCGTACCACTGGTGTACACTTCCACCGTCCATGCTTTGCTAAGGCTGAATCCCATTAGAATCGAAGAGTAAGACTCCGTCTAAACGCATGCCTTGTATAAAGTATGCGCCTGATTCCTTGGGTGGTCAAGGATGGCCATCCGGCTCGCTTGCAAGAGGAAGAACCCAGTTGGACTGGGCGCCAAGTCGCACCCTCGGAGAGGCTCGCACCAGTCCTTCGGCCTTCCTGCGTGGCGATGCTGATACCCCAAAAAGACGCCCGCCGCTTCCGTGGGGTAGAAGCGGCGGGCAATAGCGAAAGAAACGCACCTTCGCGGGGATGGATAGGGGGTTATAGGACCTGCGTTACATAGAACCAGGCAGACATAACCACTACGGCACCGCCCATCAGGCTGTAGATGCGCTCGCGTAGGGTTTCGCTGTTCATGGTTTCATTCTCCTTCGTATTCCCGGTGGCCAAAGTTGTATGCGGCTCGGTCATATAGATGCAGATATCGTGCCAAGATCGGCGAGACGCTTCGGAGTCCATATCTTGGCGTCAGACCCGGCCACACCCCACAATGCAGTAGAAATAATGGATTTTTGTAGAGATCTTGAAAGCGTGGCTTGAATACATCCACTTACATCTGAAACTGATTGTTCAATTAAGACAAACTATCGATACGAATTGGCTGATGTTTGCAAATACCTCTTTCCCGCTTGGTCGCGGCATGACGTGCGGGGGGTATGGTCCGCATTGAACCTCAGGCCTCGGTTCAGGCACACTCTACGGGTCCAATACCAACCGCGCGGCACCAAATTACGGATCCGCGCCTACTTTGGGGAACCTCATCTATGCGCCGGCGCGGCTTCACCCTGATTGAACTGTTGGTGGTGATCGCCATCATCGGCATTCTGGCGGCGATTCTCCTGCCGGTGTTGAGCCGCACGCGGCAAGCGGCCAAGCGGACGAATTCGGCGAACAACCTTCGCCAGATCTGGACGGCGATCGAGCTGTACAAGCTCGAGCACCGGGATACCTACCCGGCCGCGGCCAACCCGATGGATGAGTCCAACCCGTATCTCTGGCTGTGGATGGGGCGTGGTTTCCGCGAGCTGCTGGCGCCGTATGTGCCCGGTTCGGGCAACAGCCCCAGCATCTACTGGGATCCGAGCGATTCCCGCTCGGAGAACCAGTACGACAGCACCTCGTACGCCTACTCGATGGCGTTTTACATGTCGCCGAGGGTGATTGACAGCATCCCCGAGCTGGAGCCGATTGAGATTCTGCGCACGCAGTACTGCTGGAACGGCGGCGACCCGTCGCGTGTCCTCCCCGTCCAGCCGCAGACAGACGCAATGGTGCGCTACCCGACGAAGAAGATTCTCGTGGGGGAATGGTTCGCCAATCATGCCGCGTACGGCACGGACGGCGGCTGGTTTCGCGACCAGAACGGCGATCCCCCCGGGGGCAAGCGGCTCTACCTCTTCGCCGACGGCCATGTCGAATACCTGGCCACGACGGAGCTGAACCCCGCCTGGGACGGCCTCGGCAACCCGAACCTCACCCGCGGCGGCATCACCGGGCAGGATGTTCGGTAGCGGCGGATTCGTCGGCGAATACCCAGTCGTACGCGGCAATCATGAAGCCCTGCCGCTCCGTCACGGTGATTTCCCCAGCGGCCTGCACGGTGACGATTTTTCGGGTATAAAGACCGCCCTCGCTCATCACATACTCCGTGACGAGCGCCTCGTGCGTTGTTGAGGCCGTGACCGCTTCAAAATGCACTTGGGACTTGCGGGGCACGGGCAGCGACAACCGGGCCCGGCCGCCAGGAGGGATTTCGTCCACCGCATGGCGATCATCGCGGTACCGGATGACGACATCTCGCAGCGGTTCCGCTCCCTCGTTTTGAATCTCGATGCGGTATTAGGTTCCGATGGTCTCCGTGGCGTGGCGAACCGCGTAGGCCGCCGGGAAATTCGCGCTGAGAAGCAGTGCGGCCAGCAGGAAGGACGGCCAAAAGCGTGTCACCTTCACACGGCGGTCAATGTGCGCGGCAATGGCGTACCCCAGCAGTGCCAGAAACCCATAGCCGATCATGATCAATAACGGCGGGATGAAAGCCACGCCGATCAGGACAAACGAGAAATCCCGCGTGATGAGCCAGGCAAGGAACAGGCCCAGCCCGATTCCCAACGGAACCGCCCCGCATTTAATCGCGGTGCGGCGGAGCTTCGGCGCAGATTGCGTCGTGTCCATTCGGCTGGCCCTCCTCGCCCTAAGTGTGCGCCATGATCGGCATCTCCACAATACCTTACCGCCCCTCGTCATCCTCTTCATCGTCGTCGAGTTCCCAGTCGTAGAGATCGCCGTCGGGGAGGACTTCGCTGGGGAGGAGGATGTCGTCGGCTTCGTCTTCTTCCCATTGCGCGAGTTTTAATTGGCGTTGGCGGCGCTTTCGCCACCAGGCGACGAGAACGAGCAGGGCTGCGAACTGGAAGAGCCCGAATCCGGAGATGAGGGAGACGACGAGGGCGATGCCCCAGAGCGAGCGGCGCCAGGCTTCCCAAAACTCGTACGGAATCCAGCCGGTGTACTCCATCAGCAAGTCGGGAAATGTCTCGCCGTCGAGCCGGGCGATGAGTTCCCAAAAGGCGTCGTCGCCGAGGTGGCCGTGAAGAAAGCGGGTCATGGAGAGGCTTTGCGCGTAGGCGTTGCCGAAGGCCATCTCGCCGGGGCTGCCGGCGAGCACGCCGGTCAACTCGGGGTACTCCATGATCTGACCGCGCATATACATGGTCGAGATCGTGAAGGGGCCCTCCCAGGTGTGCTCGTTTGCGAGCATCATGGCAATGCCCTCGTTGAGCCAGCGCGGCAGGTTGTCGTAGTTGGTGTTGCGATAGAGCAGGACATGGACCAACTCGTGCCGCAGCACCTCGGGGTAGCGGCCGGCGCTGCGCTGGACGCCGGGGGCCTTGATGACAATCAGACCCTCGTGGGCCCGGGCGAGGCCACCAACGCGAACATCGCCCAGTCGCCCGGCGAGGGCGTTGAAGGCGGCCTGGGAACCGGCGATGACGACGCGCACGGGTTCGTCCCCCGCGGGCAGGCGCTTGGCGAGGTCGGCCTCGGATTCCTGCAGCCACGCCAGCGACTCCCGCGCGAGTCGCTCTTCGCCTTGGGGATACTCGATGGTGTAGATGCCGCCTTGTAGGGTGTTGGTGGTGTCTTGCGCAGCGGCCACGAGGGGCGCCAGCACGAAGAGCAGGGCGGCAAGCGCGCGGCCCGCGTTCACGCGTCCTCCGTCACGGCCATGCCGAGCGTGCGCAGGGTGATGAGTGCGTTTCGGGCGGACGATAGCGTATCGGCGATCACTTTCTCCGAAATGTCGACCGATTCAATCCGACCTTCATCCACATAGACCAGGCAGGCCGCGGGTGATGGATGCCCCAGTGCATGCGCGGCGGCGGCGTAAAGTTGCAACTGCCGCTCGTACCGCGCGTGCAACTTCGGGTCGAATCGCCCCGTTTTCCAATCGATCAGCGTGCCATCGGGCAGAACGGCGTCGAACATACCGGTGACGAGGGCGTCATCGGTGAGGCGGAACACGAATGCCAGCTCGCGCTGGGTGGCCGGGTCCCGCAGGGGCTCCGCGAGGTGCGATTCGTGGACAAACGCGGCCATCGCGACCAAGGCCTCGCGCAGGGCCGCATCCACCGGCATCGGGTAGTCCTCGCGCAGGAGGGTGGCAACCGCATCGGCCGGCGGCACGCGGAAATCCCAGCGCTCGAACAGCCGGTGCACCATCGAACCCCTCAATTTGCCATCCACGAGCGAATCCGTCTGCTTGGAGGGCGCGTGATGCTCTTCCTCGTCGATCCCGGCGAGACCTTCCATGGCATTGAGCAAAGCGGAGACAGAAACGGTGCGTCCCGCCGCCGCGGCCTGTTCAATCGGCAGCGCCCGGCGGAGGGCTGCGTCGAGATCGAGCCTCTTTGCCGGCGCCGCACTTATGGCCTCGGCGTACCAGGAGAACTTTGCCGTGCGTTGCACAACAGCCGCCCAATTCGCTCCATTAAAAGTGTCGCCATCGGCACGAGAAGTGAGGGCGAATGCCTCCTCGAACAGTCCGAACCAGCTCGGCGTCCTGTTCGTGACGCCCGCACCGAGCAGCAGGTAGTCCTCCGCGCGCGTCATGGCAACATAGAGGATGCGCGCGTGTTCGGCGTCTTCCTCCTCCTTGCGCACGCAACTGAGCGCGGCGTGGAGGTAGTCCTCGGCGGGCTGTCCATTCGGTCCGGTCGGCTTGAGGGCGATGCCGTGCTCCCGGTGAACGATCACGCGCGTGGAGTCCGCGTGCCGCAACTGACGGCCGAGGTCGGGCAGGCAGACGATGGGAAACTCAAGGCCTTTCGACTTATGGATGGTCATGATGGCGACCGCGTTGGCGCCCTCGCGCTGGAGGCCCGCCTCGCCCTCCTGAATTTCGCGCGCGGCGACTTCATCCATATAGGCGATGAAGCGGCGCAGGGAGGCCCCCTCCACCGCGGCGAACTCCGCGGCCAGCTCGATGACCTTGCGCACATTGGCCGCGCGGGATTCACCCAGGGGAAGGCCGAGCAGCATGGCCTCGTATCCGCTGCGTTCGAGGGCGAGGGCGACGAATTCCGGCAGGGTGCGCTCAGCGTCCACACGCAGTGCTTGCACCAGCGCGCGGGCTCGTCCCCACGCGGCGGATTCCGCAAAGCCGGCGGGCGCCCTGCCCGTTGCAAACGCGGCGGCAAGGCTCTGGCTTTGTGTCAGGGATAACAGTGCGTCGTCACTCAGGCCGGCGATGGGACTGCGCAGGTACCCGGCCAGGGCGATCTCGTCGAATGGGTCCGCGATGACGGCGAGGAGGTTGCGCAGGTCGACCACTTCCTGCCGCTCATAAAACCCCTTGCCTGCGACGACGAAGTACGGCACGCCGGCGTCGCGCAGGGCGCGCTCGTAGAGGCCCACATGGTTGATGCTGCGCATGAGGATGGCAGCATCTCCGTAGGCCGCGGGACGGCTCGCATCGCCATGCCCCACCGATACGGGCTCCAGCTCGCACATCTGCTTGAGGCGATCGGCGATGAGCAGCGCCTCGGCCTCGCGCCCTGCCTGCACGCTGATTTTCTCTTCCTCGAACTCGGGCAGCAGAAAGGCGATGCGCGGTTCGGTCGTCTCCGGCCGCCAGATATCCATCGGCACATAGGGCGCCTCGACCGCCTCCAATGCATGGTTCGTGGAGAAGAAGTCATTCACGAAGCCCAGCACGCCCGGCACGGAGCGGTGGTTGCGCGTCATACGAATCTGCTCGTGCGAACCTTCGCGGGCCTCGGCGAATACGCTCACTTCCGCCCCGCGAAACCGGTAGATCGACTGCTTTGCATCGCCAACGATGAAAAGGCTGGGCCCGTTCGACTCGTTGTGCAGCAAATTCGCGATCACGAGCTGGCGCGGGTCCGTATCCTGGAACTCGTCGATGAGGAGATGATCGATGTCCGCAGCCACCTGTTGCCGCAATGCTTCGTTACCTTCCAGCACCTGAACAGCCTTGCGCATGATGTCATCGAAGTAAAACGACTGCCGCCGCTCCTTCTCCGCGTCGATCGCATCCACCACGGCGCCATACAGCGCGATGAGGTCATGCACGAGCGCGGCGGATTGCTCCGTGACGGCGGGGTCCTCGATGGGGACGCTCAACTCCAAGAACAGCGCTCGCGCGGCCTTGATTGCTTCCCCGATGGAATCCTTTGCCCCGGCATCGGGCCAGACCTTTCCGCTCCCACCCCTCAGGTCCGCCTTGGCCAGGGTCTGCTGTGCCGCGCCCCACTCGGCGATGGTCGTCGCGGCGAGGGCCTTCTTGAGCGCGGCAAGGCCGAATCTGCGCGCGACCTCACGGCGGTCGTCGTCCTTGCTGCATTGCCCTTCCCACTGGGCGAGGTCATCGTGAATGGCGTTCAGGCGCTCGCGATTTCGTGGCGTAAACACGCGAGCGGAGTAGAGTCTTTCAGCCGTTTCCCGGGCTTTCGCGGCGATTTGCGCGGGGTCGAGCCCGACCCACGCCGCGAGGGCCGACTCGGTCTGTGCGCGTTGCTTGAGCATGGTATCGAGCGTTTCGCGCAGGCTGTGGGGTCCGAAGTGAACCGCGAGACGGACCGCATGGGGCGCCGCTTCCTCGAGCAGTGCGTTAATCGTGCGCGTGAGGACTTCGTCCTGCAGGATGACCTGCTCGGCGTCGGTCAGCACGGTGAACTCGGGGTCGAGGCCGAGGGCGAGCGCGTTCTCCTTCAACAATTTCAGGCAGAATGCGTCGATCGTGTCGATGCGGGCGCTGTCGAGTTTGCGCTCGAGATCGCGCCAGAAATTGCGGTTCGCGCCGGGTTCATTTGGCTTCGCGTGGGCCGCTTCGCGCAGACGGCTGCGCATCTCGGCGGCGGCCTTGTTCGTGAAGGTGATCGCCACGATGCGGTCGAACGGCACATCGCCCCCGCGCGGGTCGAGCAGGCGCAGGAGGCGATCGATGAGCACGCGTGTCTTGCCCGAGCCGGCGCCGGCATCGACGCAGACCGAGCGCGCGGCCGTCTCGATGGCCTTTATCTGTCCCTCAGTCCTGCTCATCGTACTCGCCATCTGTCTTGCGGCCGATTCGGCCCGACTCGAACCGCACGACGCGCTTGAAGCCGTGGAGATCGATTTTGTCCCGCTTGATGGGCGGGAAGTGTCCCCGGCGCACGGCGTGGATGATCTCGTCGAGCTGACTCAGGACCGCATCGCGGCGCAACTCGCGCTCCGCCGGATTCTTGCCGAGGGCCTCCTGCCAGCCCTTGCCAGTGCCGTCCGTTCCCGGGCGGATGTAGTACGCCTCCGCGCAGGCCGAGTCCGGCGCGAGGAAGCGCTCCCAGGCGAGGGCGTAGAGCCCCAGCTGCAGGTTGACGGCCAAATCGATCATGCCCTTGGCGGGTAGGGCGCCGGTCTTGTAGTCGATGATGCGCGCGTCGCCGTGTTCGTTTCGATCGACGCGATCGATGGTGCCGGACACCAGAATTTCCGTTTCGCCCAGCTCCAGCGGGAAGGGCCCGTGTTTGCTCTTCCTTCGACCGAAGGCCAGTTCGAATTGCTCGGCCACCCAGCCCTTGTTCGCATCCCATTCCGATTGAATGCTGAGAAAGCGACGCAATTCTTCCTTCATTCGCGCGCGTTCCACCGCGACGACGCCCGGCGGCACGCAGCGCAATCCGCGATGGCTTGCGCGCTCATCGAAAGCGGAATCCACGGCGGCGTCCATCGCTGGTGCGTCGTCCGGGCCGATGGCGTCCAACTCGCGGGAGGGGTGATTGCGAAAGAAATGCTCGAGGGCCTTGTGCACGAGGTCGCCGCGCGTGATGGGTTCCAGCGTTTCGCTCGGCGGCTCCGGCTCCTCGAGCTTCAGTACATACTTGAGGAAGAACAACAAGGGGCAGTCGTTGTAGGACTGAAACTGCGCCGCGCTCCAGCTGTGGATATCGCCGAAGGCATCCGCGAGGGCCTCGATGCTTTCGGTATCGGCCAGCACGCCGTCGTGTGCGTCGAATTGGGCGCCCATGTAGCGCTGCTTTTCTATTTCCGCGCCAAGCAGGACGGTTTCAAACAGGGCTGCGTTGAGTTCCTGTGCCACCGATTTCAACACGGCGCCATGGCTGAAGGCGCAGGCGAGAACCTCGCGCGGCGTCGCGGCGTGCTCCGGCGGCGGGAAAAGTTCACCTACAAGCCCGGCGCGCTCGGCATCCGGCAAGAGGCGCTGCACCTCTTGCACGAAGGGACTGGGAAAGCGTTCGCGGCCGTCGGCATCCGCGATGCTCCACGACAACTCGATGCGCTCCTCCGCCGCTTCGAGCACGCGGTGAAAGAGGATCATCTCGAGCCGCGCATGGTGCTCGCGGTCCTCTAGCAACAGGCCGCGCTCGCGGAATTGCTCGCGGTCCTGGCCGGAGAACAAGGGGTCCGCACCGCGTTTGCTGGGCATGACGCCCTCGTTGAGACCGGCGAACAGCACGCGTCGGAACGACAGATGCCGCAAGCCCTCGGGGTGCGTGATCATCACGCCCGAGCCCGTGCCGCCGCGCATGAAGCGCGTGTGGACACAGAGGTCGTCGAACCAGGCGGATGCGTTCGCAATGGCGACACCGGCGTCGCCGTTGCGCGCACGGCCGAGGCCCTCGAGCAAGGCGCGCAGGGCGGCGGACTCCGCGGGGCGTTGGTCATCGGGAAAGGAGCGCAGCATCGCGGCGGGGTGCAGATCGTGCAGCAACGCGATGAGGGCATCCGCGAGGGTCGGCTCTGTCCTGGCCGCGGCCAAGGTGTCCGCGGATGAGGCAAGCCAGTCGAATCGCGCGCGCAGGGCGGTCGCTGCTGCGCGAAGGCCGGGATAGCGCCGCTCATCGCGCGAATTGCCTCCGTCTGCAGTGAGGGCCCCCTCGTAATAGTTGAGGCGCTCGAGCCATTGCTTACGGCCCCCGGTGATCAGGGCCTTGCGGACGATCAAGGGCGCGTGCGCGGGGCCTTCGGCGCCGAAGCGGGCATCCAACCATGGCGACGACAGCACGGCGAGTACATCCTCCGCCGCCCACGACTCCACGGCACGCAATACCTCGGCCAGAAAGCGCGCAACGGCGCAGACGGCGACGGGCCGCTCGTCGCGCAGTTGAATGGGGATGCCCGCCGCCTCGAACGCGAGGCGAAGGGGGCCCGCATGCTGCTCGAGCTGCGGCACGCACACGGCGATCGCATCGCTCGGGAGGTTTTCGTCGACCAGCATGCGCTTGACGCTTCGTGCGAGGTATTCGCGTTCAAGTTGGGCCGAGCCGCAGGGGACGAACGCGACGCCCGGCCGCAAGCCGCCCGGTGGCGGTGGCTCGTCGATGGAAAACACATGGCGCGCGGCGAACTGGGGCGCGGACTCCGGGTCAGGCTCGGCAAAGCGCTCGATGTCGGGCCCGGAAAAGGCCTGCGTGAGCGCGGCGAAGGTGGAGTGCAACAGGCCGTGCAGCGTGCGTTGCCCATCGTCCTTCGGGTCAAAGGCGAGGGAAAAAGCCGTCGTTTCGACATGCGCCGCGAGGGACTTGACCAGACGCAACTCGGAGGGCGTGAAGTCGTCGAAGCCATCCAGCGCGAGCAGGTCCATCTCCGCGAGCAGCGGCGGGCACCCATTCTTCGCCAGCACATCCGCGAGCCAGTACCGGCCGACGGTGTCATACACGGATGCGTCGCGCAGGCTGTCCTGGTAGCGCTCGTACAGCGTGGCCAGCAGTTGGTGGTAAGGCGACGGCGCGCGCTGTTTCGTGAGCGCGGCGCGAAATTCGTGCGGCTCAATGGCGGCCTGCTTCAACTCGGCGATCGCCTTGAGCACCTGGTTGCGGAAGCCGGGCGTCGCGACGCTTGCACTCACGCCCTCGAGGGCCCCTTCCGCGGCGAGGTCGTCGAGGATGCGTTGCATGAGCCGCACGCGCTCGAACTCTTCGAGTTTAATTGCCGATTCGCCGTGGGAATCGAGAAGGGCTTCGACGAATTGCGGGAAGGTGGCGACGCGTTTGCCCCAGGCGCCAGCGTGAGCAGAGCCGGGATGATTGGCGCCAGAATGATTGGAGCCGCCGAGCAGGACACGCTCCGTGACCACGCGGGCATGGGCGGCGGTGGGGGTAATCACGAATGCGCGGGGCCAATGCGCACGAATGAGATCATCAAACGCAGCGGAACGCCCTGAGCGCTTCGGGCCGCACAGGATCCGCACGCGACTCATCCCCTACACATCCTCGGCGTTGAGGATTTCGTAGCGGTAGCCCTGCTCGGTGAGGAAGAGCTGCCGCTTCACGCTGAAGTCCTGGTCCGAAGTCTCGCGCGACACGAGCGAGTAGAAGCGTGCGGTGAGGTTTTCCGTTTTCGGCCGCAGAATGCGCCCGAGGCGTTGGGCTTCCTCCTGGCGCGAGCCGAAGGTGCCGGAGACCTGAATAGCCACATTGGCGTCGGGCAGATCGATGGCGAAATTGGCGACCTTTGAGACGATCAGCAGTTTTTCTTCGCCGTTCCGGAACTTCTTAAAAAGTTCTTCCCGCTTCGAGTTCGGCGTCTGGCCGGTGATGATCGGCGCCTTAAAATGCTTGGCAAGGGCTTTTAATTGGTCCAGGTATTGCCCGATGATGAGGACATTGTCTTCCTTGTGCCGCTTGACCAGCTTCTCGCAGATGGACATCTTCACCGGGTTCGTCGAGGCGATGCGGAACTTCTTACGCTTGTCCGCGATGGCGTACTGGTAGCGCTCATCGTCCGGCAGGGGCACGCGGATCTCGCTGCACAGGGCCTGGGCGATCCAGCCCTGTTTTTCCAGCACCTTCCACGGCACATCGAATTTCTTCGGGCCGATCAGGCTGAACACATCGTCCTCGCGGCCATCCTCGCGCACGAGCGTGGCGGTAAGGCCGAGCCGGCGGCGGGCCTGCAGCTCGGCCGTCGCGCGAAACACCGGCGCGGGCAACAAGTGCACCTCGTCGTAGACGATCACGCCCCATTCGCCCTCGTTGAAGAGGCTGAAGTGAAGGAAAGGCGCGTCTTTGCCCTTGCGGTAGGTCAACACCTGGTAGGTGGCCACGGTAATCTCGCGAATGACCTTCGTGTCACCGCTGTACTCGCCCACCTGGTCATCGGTGAGGGTGGTCTTGTCCAGGAATTCCTGCTTCCACTGGCGCAGGGCGACGGTATTGGTCGTAAGCACGAGCGCGCGCGTTTGCAGGGCATGCACCGCGCCGATGCCCACGATGGTCTTGCCCGCGCCGCAGGGCAATACAACGACGCCGCTGCCGCCCCGGTTGGAGCCGCCGAGGTAGAAGGCATCGATCGATTGCTTCTGGTACTCGCGCAGGCCGAAGTCCTTGCCGCTGAGGCAGGTGTCGCGCAGGTCGAACTTGAGCGGCGCCCCCTCCACATAGCCTGCAAGGTCCTCGACCGGAAAACCAAGCTTGATGAGCGCCTGCTTCACATTGCCGCGATCGCCCGCCTTCACGAAGATGCGGTGGCCATCGGGCGAGCCGGTAATGTAGGGCTGCACATCCTTCTGGTTCTGCAGCTCGCGAATCAGGAGGGCATCCTCGGACTCGAGCACCAGGCCGCCGTCATCTGCCTTGTACAGCTTGATGCGGCCATAACGGGCGACATTCTCCTGAATATCGACGATGACATTCTGCGGAATTTCGTACTTGCTGTACTGCTCGAGCGAGCCGACCATTTCCTCGGCGGTCATGCCTGCCGCCGCGGCATTCCAGAGCGAAAGCGGCGTGATCCGATAGGTATGGATGTGCTCCGGCGACTTCACCAGCTCCGCAAAGGCGGCGATGGAGTCGCGCGCTTCCTCGAAGGCCGGTCCATCCGTCTCGAGGAGGATGGATCGGTCGCTTTGCACGATTACGGGTCGCAAGTCACGGTCGTTCATGATCCACGGAGAGTACCACACCCGCGCGGGGCGAGTCATCGCGCACACGGACGGGGGGCCTGCGTCGTGGTTGTGGGTTTGGTTCGAATGATCTGGGTTTTCCTGCCAGGATTGTACAGGCACCGCAGAGATCGCCACCACGCCCCGTGTGCGCAATCTTGGCCCGAAGGGCCTGGACAAGTTAGCCCGGGGCAGAGCCTCCGAAGCTCGAAGAGCGAGGGGGCGCCGCCCCGG
>ERZ869909.335-NODE-335-length-63166-cov-7.886050_pt1 | contig 63166 bp, 56 predicted proteins | sample MGYA00520892_ERZ869909 | MGnify/ENA primary metagenome ERZ869909 (study PRJEB32215, sample SAMEA104723947) | bioreactor metagenome | biome: bioreactor; feature: anaerobic bioreactor; material: water | place: China | collected 2015-03-12 ...
GGGCACAATAACCGCATTGCGCTGATGATCGCGCTGACGGCCAGCATGGAATTTGTCGTCACGGCGACCGAGACCGAGGCGCTGCTGCTGGAAGCCAATCTCATCAAGCGGCTGAAGCCCCGCTTCAACATCATTTTGCGCGATGACAAGTCCTTCCCCTATATCCTCATCCGGACCGATCATGCGGCCCCCCAGCTGGCCAAGCACCGCGGCGCGCGCAAGATGAAGGGCGATTATTTCGGCCCCTTCGCGTCGGCCGGGGCGGTTAACCACACGCTCAACACGCTGCAGAAGGCGTTTCTCCTGCGCACCTGTACGGACAGCGTGTTCGAGGCGCGTACCCGGCCTTGCATGCTCTATCAGATCAAGCGCTGTGCGGGCCCGTGCGTCGATCTGATCGCGCCGGAGCGCTATGATGAGTTGGTCGGCGAGGCGCGCGAGTTCCTGCGCGGGCGCTCCGGCGCCTTGCGTGAACGCCTGCAGGCCGACATGCAAGCCGCCTCCGAAGCGCTGGATTTCGAGCGCGCCGCCAGATTGAGGGACCGTCTGCGCGCGATTGCTGCCGTCACCACCAGCCAGGGCATCAATCCTGAAGGCATAGAGGAAGCTGATGTCATCGCGGTCCATCAGGAAGGCGGGAAAAGCTGCGTGCAGATCTTCTTCTTCCGGGCCGGCCAGAACTGGGGCAACCGGGCCTTTTACCCGCGCCATGATTCCGAAGCGGGTCCTGAAGACGTCCTTGGCGCTTTCATTGCGCAGTTTTACGAGGACAAGCCTGCGCCCGCCCTGCTGCTGGTTTCGCATGAACCCGAGCAGCGCGAATTGCTGGCCGAGGCGCTGTCCCTGCGGGCAGGCCACGCGGTGGAGATCAGAAGGCCGCAGCGCGGTACCAAGACCCAGCTCGTCGATCAGGCAATGACGAATGCGCGCGAGGCGCTCGGCCGCACGCTGGCGGAATCCAAAAGTCAGGCCCAGCTTCTCGACGGCGTGGCGCGTGTCTTTTCGCTGGATACCCGGCCTGATCGGATCGAGGTCTATGACAACTCCCACATTCAGGGCTCCAGTGCGCTCGGCGCAATGATTGTCGCAGGCCCGGAAGGGTTTGAAAAAAGCCAGTACCGGCGCTTCAACATGAAGGGTGGAGATGCCGCCACGAACGACGATTTCGCGATGATGGCGGCCATGTTGCGCCGCCGCTTCGCACGGCTCGCCAAGGAACGCGAGGAGGGCGCGCCGGTGCCCGGTCTGGTGCTGATCGATGGCGGCAAGGGCCAGCTCTCCGCAGCCATGGCGGTGATGGAGGAACTCGGCATGAGCGATATTCCTCTCGCGGCCGTCGCCAAGGGGCCTGACCGGAATGCGGGCCGGGAGGATTTCTATATGCCCGGCAAGGCGCCCTTCCGCCTGCCGGCCAATGACCCGGTCCTCTACTATCTGCAGCGCCTGCGCGATGAGGCGCACCGCTTTGCGATAACGGGCCACCGCGCCGCGCGCAGCCGGGCTATCAAGGACAATCCGCTCAATGACATTGCCGGTATCGGCGCGTCGCGCCGCGCGGCGCTTCTGAAACATTTCGGCTCCGCAAGGGCAGTATCCCGGGCGAACCTTGCAGACCTTGAGGCGGTCGAGGGTGTCTCGAAGGCGCTCGCCCGCAAGATCTACGATCATTTCCACGAGGGCTAGGAGACAGGCCATGCTGCGCCATATCCCCAATCTGGTCACGGTCCTGCGCGGTGTGGGCGGCATCGCCGGAGCATGGCTGCTCCTGCAGAGCGCAGGCGCGGCACTGGAGGAAGCGGCGGTCTTCTACGCGGTCCTCTCCGGCGTGATCTTCATGGCTGCAGCGCTCACCGACTGGCTTGATGGCTGGCTGGCGCGAAAATTCAACGCTGTCACCCCGCTCGGCGCCCTGCTCGACCCGATCGCCGACAAGGTGCTGACGGGCGCCTATCTGGTCGCCTACACCATCATCGCGGGGGGCAACCCGGTACTGGCCGTTCCGGTGGGCGTCATTCTTCTGCGTGATATCGTCGTGACCGGCCTGCGTCTGGCCGGGCCGCCGCGCGCCCACGGGGCCTACCAGGTCACCAGCGACGCCAAGGCCAAGACGGCCCTGACCATGATCGTGGTCGCCATCCCCTTTGTGCTGGTGGCCGCCGGACTTACGGAGGTTTCGCGCTGGTTCTACATCTGGGCCGGCGGTGTGTGGCTATGCGCCGCGCTGACGGTGTGGAGCGCGGTTCCGTATCTGCGGGCTGCTTTGAGAGAAAGCAATCGGGAAAAAGGTCAATGACCGCCGTCCGAAACGACCCGTTAACCATGCCGTGAGAACGATCGGTTGGCATATTATTATGCCAACCTGCTGAAGGGCCGTCCTATGACCGTCTCACACCTTTCCGAACGATTTGAATTTCTTAACTTTACCGAAAGTGACCGGGCACGCCTTCGCAGTCTCAAGCCCCTCGTGGCTGCCGAACTTCCGGCCATCCTCGACCAGTTCTATTTCGACATTTCGAAGCATCCGGAAGTCGATGTGATGTTCAAGAGCGCGGAGATGCGCGCCCATGCCCGCCAGAAGCAGTTGGAGCACTGGCTGCGGATCTGCGATGCGCAATATGGGGCCGACTATCTCCAGTCCGTTCAGCGCATTGGCGAGACCCATGCCCGGCTCGGTCTGAAGCCGGCCTGGTATTTCGGTGGTTACGCGAAGATTGTCGGTGGTATGGTCAAGGCGGTCGTCCACAAGGCCAATGCCAACCGCAAATTCCTGCAGCGCTTCAGAAGTGACGACGAGCTGGCCATTGCCCTCGACACGCTGGTCAAGGCCGCCATGCTCGACATGGATCTGTGCATGTCCACCATCGATGCCTGCGCGGCGCGCGCCAAGGCAGAAGAGCGCAATGCGCTGGCCAACGAGTTTGAAAAAACGGTTTCGGCAATTGTCGCTTCAGTGGCCGCCGCGTCGGAAGAGCTGTCAACGACCGCAAGAGCGATGGCGCATACCGCTGACGGTACCACCGAGCGTTCTTCCAGCGTGGCGGCGGCGTCCGAGGAAGCCAGTGTCGCTGCCCGAACGGTCGCCCAGGCCGCTGGCGAGCTGACGCGCGCCATCGGCGAGATATCCGAGCGCGCGAGCGAAGCGGCTGGCGCATCCTCGCAGGCGCGCGACGAGGCCCGCAAGACCGCAGAGACAATGGCGGAGCTGTCCGCGGCGGCCGAGCGTATCGGCACGATTGTCAGCCTGATCGAGACGGTGGCCGAGCAGACCAATCTTCTGGCGCTGAACGCCACCATCGAGGCGGCGCGTGCAGGCGAGGCCGGCAAGGGCTTCGCGGTGGTGGCCAGCGAGGTCAAATCACTCGCCGCACAGACTGCCAGGGCCACCGAGGACATTTCCAGCCAGATCGCCAATGTCCAGAGCGTGGTCAATGCTGCGGTGAAAGCGATCGAAGCGGTGTCTGGCTCGATTGAGCAGGTCACGGGCGTATCGGCATCCATCTCGGCAGCGGTGGAAGAACAGAGCGCTGCGACAGCAGAAATCGAGCGTAACACCAGCCAGTCGGCGGAAAGCTCGGGCATGGTCTCCCAGACCATCACAGAGGTGCTTGCCGGTGCGCAGGAAACCAGCAACTCGGCCAGCGCCGTGGTCAACGCGGCAGCCGAGCTGGGCCATCAGGCCGAACAGTTGCGCGGCGATGTGAGCCGCTTCCTGGAGCGTATCCGCGCAGCGTGATGCCGGAGCTGAAATGCTGCGTAACATCCTGCCACTTTGTGACGCGGCCAATCCGGTCCATCCTCGCACCTGACTTTGCTGGCAAAGCGGAGCGAGGATGACCGGCCTGCCACCTGAAACCCACATTCTCGTCGTCGATGATGACGACCGCATCCGCACGCTTCTCAGCCGCTTTCTGCGAGAGCGCGGCTTTCGCGTGTCCTCTGCGCCGGATGCCGCCAAGGCCCTGTCGATGTTGCGCTCGCTTGCGTTCGATCTTCTGATTCTGGACGTGATGATGCCCGGCATGGATGGCTTCGAGCTGACACGGGCCGTGCGCCAGTCGCATGATTGTCCCATCCTGCTTCTGACCGCCCGCGGCGAGCCGGAAGACCGGATCAGGGGACTCTCACTCGGGGCAGATGACTATCTTGCCAAGCCGTTCGAACCCGAAGAGCTGATACTGCGGGTGCAGGCGATCCTGCGTCGCATGATCCCGAAGAAGCTGGGCGCACGGCGGGTCAGTTTCGGCGGCTGGATTTTTGACCTGGAGACCAGCCAGCTTTCCAGGGGAGAGGCACGGGTGCGCCTTACCGGCGGAGAGGCCGCACTGCTGGTAGCTCTGGCCCAGTCGCCAGGGGAAGCCGTGGACCGCTACCTGCTGTCAGAACGGGCTGCCGGCGGGGCGGGCGAGCGGGCCATCGACGTGCAGATGACGCGTCTGCGCCGCAAGATCGAGGATGATCCGAGAAACCCTGTTTTCCTCCAGACGGTCCGCGGTGAAGGCTATAAGCTGGTGGCGGAGCCGGTCTTCGACACCCCGGCAGCCGGAAAGTGAGCCCCGACAGATGCGGTTCGGCCTGAAGCGATACCTGCCAACGAGCCTGTTCGGCCGCTCGTTGCTGATCATCGTGCTCCCGGTGGCGATCATGCAGGTGGCGGTGACCTGGTCCTTCTTCGAGGAGCACTGGCAGACCGTCACCGCGCGGCTTTCTGAAAGTGTTGCCGGCGATGTGGCGATGGTCACGGCGCTTGTGGAGCGCTCGGGACCGGAAGCTGTGGACCCGATTGCCAATCTCGCTTTCGAGACGCTTGGCCTCTCGGTGGATCTGCGCGAGGGAGATGTCCTGCCCACAAGCCGCCGCACCGCGTTCTTCCGCGCACTCGACCGCTCCTTGCGGCGCGCCCTGACGGCACGGCTGGACAATGAGTTCTGGTTCGATACCACGCGCTATCCCGAATATGTGGACATTCGCGTCCAGGTCGACAGGGGCGTCTTGCGTTTCATTGCGTCGCGCGAACGCGCCTTTGCCACCACAGGTCACATCTTCATCTTGTGGATCGTCTTGGCCACGACGCTTCTCAGCGCGATCTCGATCATTTTCATCCGCAATCAGGCCAAGCCCATCCAGCGGCTTGCGGCAGCGGCGGAGGCTTTCGGGCGCGGCCAGGACATTACCGGATTCCGCCCGGCCGGCGCACGGGAGGTGCGGCAGGCGGCGACGGCGTTCATCGACATGCGCGAGCGGCTCATCCGCTATGTCGAACAGCGCACGGCTCTTCTGGCGGGCGTCAGTCATGACCTGCGGACGCCGCTCACACGGCTCCGGCTGCAACTGGCCCTGTTGCCGGCCGGTCCGGACAAGGAGGCAGCGATCCAGGATATCGCCGAGATGGAGATGGCGCTGGAGGAATATCTGGCATTCGCGCGCGGCCAGAGCGGCGAGGAAAGCGCAGCCGAGGATCTTGCAGAGCTCTGCCGGACCGTGGCGGACAACGCCGCAAGGGCAGGTCAGGTCATCGAGCTGGAGGTGCCGGACACGCTCATGCTTGAAGTGCGTCCCGGCACCATCAGCCGCGCGGTATCAAACCTCGTCAACAACGCGCTCGCCCACGGCGAACAGGTCCGCCTGTCCCTTGTCCATGCCGGCGGCCGTATCGAATTTCGCGTCGAGGATGATGGACCGGGTATTCCAGAGGCCTTGCATGAGGAAGCCTTCAAGCCCTTCAGCCGCCTTGATCCGGCGCGCAACGGCAACAAGACGGGGGTGGGGCTGGGCCTTGCCATCGCCCGGGACGCGGCGCGGGCCCATGGCGGGGATGTGTTCCTGGGCCCGAGCGAGCTCGGCGGTCTGAAGGCGGTGTTGTGGATTCCGGCCTGACCGGACCGTTCTAGAGCGCGCTGCCGAGCTTGCGCGACTGGCGTTCAGCAGCCGCGACGGCGTTACGCACCAGCATGGGCAGGCCCCCGCCTGCCATCATCACGTCCAGAGCGGCCTGGGTCGTACCGCCCGGCGATGTGACAGCACGGCGCAATGCTGCCGCATCCGCAGTCTTGCGTTTGTGTCCGTCCTCCAGGAGCGCGCCAGCCCCTGCAACGGTCGCGACGGCCAGCTTTTCGGCAAGGGCAGAAGGCAAGCCTTCGGCTTCGCCGGCGCGGGCCAGCGCTTCACACAGCAGGAACACATAGGCAGGGCCCGAGCCGGAGACGGCGGTAACCGCATCCATCATCCGCTCATCCTCCACCCACTCCACGCTGCCCATCACCTTGAGCAGGGCTTCTGCAGCCGCGCGATAATGGGGTGGATCGGCCTCGATACTGGATATCGCAACCGAAATGCCCTTGCCGATGGCGCCTGGCGTGTTGGGCATGGCCCTGATGATCGGGTGGCCGGGGAATATGCGCCCCAGCGCGATCAGGCCGGCGCCAGCGAGTATGGAGATGATCAGCGCGCCGCGCGGCAGCTTTGCCGCCAGCGTTTCGCCGATAGCAGGCAGGCTTTGCGGTTTTATGGCCAGCACCACACGGTCAACCCCGGCTGCCGCGGACTTGGTCAGTTCCGGCAAGACCTTGATGGCGTATCGCGCAGCCAGCTCCCGAAGTTCGTCAGACGGCTCCGGCTCGACAATGACGAGCGTCTCTGAATCGAGCCCGCCTCGGCGCGCGCGAAGCCAGCCGGCAGCCAAAGCCAGTCCCATCCGGCCAGCGCCGATAAGCGCGACCTTGCCTGTCCGTTCGGTTGATGCGGGCATGGGTGTGCTCTCAGGCCTCCCCGGCCGTATCAAACATGGCGGCTGCGACGGCCTCCTCGACGCTCTTTCCGCCCCACACAAGGTAGTGGAAGGCCGGGTAGAGCCGCTCACCGGCTTCACGTGCGGCGACGATCAGCGCGGCCGCCTGGGCAGGGCTGACGTTTTCGCCGCCAGCCAGTGACAGGGCGTGACGGAACACCACCGAACCATCTTCGGCCCAGACGTCGAAATGGCCCAGCCAGAGGCGCTCGTTGAGCCGGGCTACCAGCTCGCATACTTCACGAAAGCGCGCCGGCGGCGCCTTCAGCTCGAGGCTGGCGCAAACATGCATGACATCCAGTTCCGGACGCCAGGCAAACCAGACCTGATGGTCACGCCATTCGCCCGGCACAGCCATGTGCAGTTCGGTATCGTCACGCTCGTAGGCGTATTGCTCGGCGATGACCGCCTGCTCCACGCTGTCGAGCGGATCGGATATCTGGAAGTGGGTTTCGGTATGCAGATCCATCATTGCGCCTCCCTCAGAGCACATGCCGGCCTCGTCCCGTGAATCGACGGTAAGCCGCTCCGGGGAGAGTGCGCAACGGTGTGCAAGGGGTTGAGATTAAGCTGTTCAGGCGGAAGCCTTTTTTGAAGCGGGTTTGCGCTTCGCTGCTGCGGCCGGACGGGTGGAAGCGGGCTTTTTGCCCTCCAGCGCGTCGAGGCGGCTCTTGAGTGATTCGATTTCGTCACCCTGCCGCGCGATGATCGCGTGCAATGCCCGCACTTCTTCGCCCGAGGCAAGGTCCATGTCCGCTGCCACGCGTTCGGCTTGCGCACGGAAAACCGAGCGTGCCTCGTCGCCAGCCGCCCGCGCCGCGCCGAAGGCGTCGGTCATCAGGTCGGCAAGGTCACTGAAAACGGGGTTGCGGGTCTGCATGGCAGGACAGTCCTTGCTGGTATACGGGACAGGATATAGGCCTTAAGGGCTGGCCAACGCAATGACCGGCCCGCAGATTACGCGGTTAATACCCCACAGGAGACGATACGTCACATGGCTCTGTGTCCCGCGAGTTTCGATCTCATCGACCCGGTCATTTTCGAAATCGGCCCGTTTGCGCTGCGCTGGTATGCCCTTGCTTACATAGCGGGCTTCTTCCTCGGCCTGTTCTATGTGCTCAGGCTGGTCGCCCGCCCGCACCTGTGGACCACCCACGCCAGCCCGAAGGCCGCGCCGCTCGACCGGGCTTTCGTGGAAGAGCTGATGCTGTGGGTGATGATCGGCGTCATTGCCGGCGGGCGGTTCGGCTATGTGCTGTTTTACCAGACGAGTGCGCTCTGGGAGCGCCCGCTCTGGGTGATCACCGGCATCACCGAAGGGGGTATGAGCTTCCATGGCGGCCTTATCGGCGTGATGCTGGCGATGATCCTGACAGCGCGCGTGTGGAAGATACCGCTGCTGAACGTCTCTGACGCGGTGGCCGCCGCGACACCGATCGGCCTCCTGCTCGGACGGCTTGCCAATTTCATCAATGGGGAGCTGTGGGGGCGGCCCGCGCCCGATCTGCCCTGGGCGATGCGCTTTGCCGACGATCCGCTATGTGCGCTGCGTCACCCCAGCCAGCTTTATGAGGCTTTCCTCGAAGGCGCTGTGTTGCTGGCCCTGATCGCTTTCCTGATCTGGCGCTTCCGGGCGCTGTCGCGGCCCGGCCTTGTCACCGGGGTGTTCCTGGCCGGTTACGGCGTATTCCGGGCGTTCGTGGAGATTTTCCGCGAACCGGACCGGCATATGCCCGAAGCGCTGCAGGGGTATGTCACCATGGGCATGCTCTTGTGCGTGCCCATGATCGCTGCAGGCGGGTATCTGATCTGGCGTGCACTGAAGGCTGCGCCTGTGAACACGCCGGGGGAGGTGCGGCCGGAGCGGAAGAAATCCCGGTCCAAAACCGGGTGACCGCATGCCTGGTGTGACGGATCCGGACGGCTTCAATCCAGCGGCGCACATTGCGTCCAACCTGCGCGCGCGCATTGCCGCGCAGGGCCCGTTGCCGGTCTCTGTCTTCATGATGGAGGCGCTGTTCGACCCGATGGCGGGTTTTTACGCCACGCGTGATCCGATCGGCGCCGGCGCGGACTTTGTGACGGCGCCGGAGATCAGCCAGATGTTCGGCGAACTGCTGGGCCTGTGGGCTGCGCAGTGCTGGCAGGACATGGGTGCGCCAGATCCTCTCGTGCTGGCCGAGCTCGGCCCGGGCAAGGGCACGATGATGGCCGACATGCTGCGTGCCGCGCGGGCGGTGCCGGGCTTTGCCGGAGCCCTGAAGGTGAGCCTTGTTGAGGCCAGTGCGGCCTTGAAAATGGTGCAAGGCGAGACGCTGGCCAGGGCGGGCGTGCCGGTGGGCTGGGCCAAGAGCCTCGAAACCATCCCGGCTGGCCCCGCCATCATTGTCGGCAACGAGTTTCTCGACTGCCTGCCGGTGCGGCAGGCGGTCCGTGTGGACGGCCAGTGGCGCGAGCGCTGCGTGGCGCCGCACCCCGATGATGAGAGCCGGTTCGCGTTCGTCACCGGGCCGGTAATCGCCGAGGATGACCCCTTCATTCCGGATGGCCTGCGGGCCAGCCCCGACGGGACGCTGGTGGAGATGCGGCCAGGGGATGCGCAGGTGGTTGATGCGCTGGCGGCGCGCTTCTCGGACCATCCCGGCCATGCCCTGTTTATCGATTACGGACCGGCCGTGCCCGAGCCTGGCGATACGCTGCAGGCGATACGCGCCCACCGGAAAGTTCATCCGCTGGAGGCGCCCGGCACTGCGGATCTCACCGCGCGGGTGGATTTCGGGACGATGGCGCGGCGGGCTCGTGCAGCGGGGCTCGGCGTCTACGGCCCTGCAGGACAGGGCGCGTTTCTCAACGGCCTCGGTATCGACCGGCGGGCTGCCGCTCTGGCGGCCTCCCGGCCGGACCAGCGCGCTGTAATCGCCCGCCAGCTGCACCGGCTGACGGCGTCTGAAGAGATGGGCGACCTCTTCAAGGTGATCGCCATCACTGCGCCGGGCACACCGCCGCCACCCGGCCTGCCGCCTTTCGCCGGATAATCCGTGTACGGGCAATCTGTCAGGGTGCACAAACACGCCGGCGGCGCTTTCGGTAGCGCCTCCGGTCTGCTATGAGCGCGCCCATCACGGCCAGCGCGAGGGGATGACAGCGATGAAACTGATGAGCGGCAACGCCAACAGGCCACTTGCAAAAGCCATCGCCAATTATCTCGACGCCCCGCTCTCCAATGTGGAGATCGAAACGTTCGCAGACGGCGAGCTTTTCGTGCGCGTCGAGGAGAACATGCGCGGTGAGGATGTCTTCCTCATCCAGTCGACCTCCAAACCGGCCAATGATCATCTGATGGAATTGCTCATCTGCATGGATGCGCTTTCCCGCGCCAGTTCCCGGCGGATCACGGCGGTCATCCCCTATTTCGGTTATGCAAGGCAGGACCGCAAAACCGGAGGACGTACGCCGATCACTGCCAAGCTTGTGGCCAACCTCATTGCCAAGGCCGGCGCCAACCGCGTGCTGACGCTCGACCTGCACGCCGGCCAGATACAGGGCTTCTTCGACATCCCGACCGACAACCTGTTTGCCACGCCGGTGTTCGAACAGGATATCCGCAAGCATTACGACACCTCCGACCTCATGATCGTGTCGCCGGACGTGGGCGGTGTGGTGCGCGCCCGCGCGCTCGCGCAGCGTCTGGGCGCCGACATCGCCATCGTTGACAAGCGCCGCCCCAGGGCTGGCGAGAGCGAGGTGATGAACATTATTGGTGACGTCGCGGGCCGGCGGTGCATCATCTTTGACGACATCATCGATAGCGGCGGCACGCTGTGCAACGCCGCGGCGGCCCTTAAAGATCACGGCGCGGCGGAGGTTTCGGCCTACATTACGCACGGTGTCCTCTCCGGCAAGGCGACGAGCCGGATCACGGATTCGGTCCTGAAAGAGCTGGTGGTGACCGATTCCATCGATGTGACGGACAAGGCAGCAGCCTGCGCCAAGGTGCGCACCGTCACCATTGCGCCGCTGCTCGCCGAGGCGATCCGCCGTATCGCCAACGAGGAAAGCGTCTCCAAGCTCTTCGACTAGGCGTGGCTTCACCCAACAAGACTCACTGCCGCCTGTTGCGCGGCGTGCAAAAACCGGCTAATAGCCCGCGCTCGCTTGAGCGCCGCCCGCTTCCAGGCGGCTGATCGCGTTTGAAACCAGAATTTACCACAGGGACCGGACCCCATGAGTGATATTGTTGTTTCCGTTGAGGTGCGTGAGCGCACCGGCACTGGTGGCGCCCGCGAAGCGCGCCGCTCCGGTCTGGTTCCGGGTGTCCTGTATGGCGGTCCCCGCGGCGCGGTGTCGATCAGCGTCAAGCGCAACGAGCTGGTGAAAGCCATCAGCACCGGCAAGCTGATCGCCCAGATGGTCGATCTGGAACACAAGGGCGAGCGCCAGCCGGTGATCGCACGCGACATCCAGTTCCATCCCGTCACCGACGAGCCGGTCCATATCGATTTCTACCGTGTCGAAGAGAACTCGGTCATCACGCTGAACGTGCCGGTTCACTTCATCAATGACGAGAAGTGCCCCGGCCTCAAGCGCGGTGGCGTTCTCAACATCGTGCGTCACGATATCGAAGTACGCTGCAAGGCTGGCAACATCCCCAGCGATATCGTGGTTGACCTCTCCGGCTTTGATATCGGCGATTCCATTCACATCTCCAGCGTCACCCTGCCGCAAGGCGTGAAGCCGGTTATCACCAACCGCGACTTCACCATCGCCACCGTTCAGGGTTCGCGCGCCGTCATTGAAGACAGCGTTGACGAGGACGGCGAAGAGGGTGAAGGCGACGACGAATAGTCGCCTTTGAAAGGTAGCCGGCACGAGTGCCTAGCTGCCTGAATGACACCGGAAAAGGCGGCGCGGGGATCTCCTGCAGCCGCCTTTTTCATGACCTCTCTGCAAGGGTGCGCCGATGTTGATCTTCGCCGGTCTGGGCAATCCGGAGAGCAAGTACCTGAAGAACCGCCACAATGCGGGGTTCATGACGCTTGACGCGATTGCGGGTGCGCACGGGTTCGGCCCGTGGCGGGAGAAATTCCAGGCAGCGGTATGCGAGGGGCTTGTCCAGACGCTTGCCGGGCCCAGAAAGGCCCTGCTGCTGAAGCCGCTGACCTATTACAATAATTCCGGCCTTGCGGTGCGCGCTGCGGCCGATTTCTACCGCGTTGGCCCGGAGGCTGTGACCGTCTTCCATGACGAGCTGGATCTGGCGCCGGGCAAGTTCCGGCTCAAGGCCGGTGGGGGTCATGGCGGCAATAACGGCATCCGTTCGATTGCGGCCCATATCGGCCCGGATTTCCGGCGGGGACGGATCGGCATCGGTCATCCCGGCGACAAGAACATGGTCACCAGCTATGTACTCTCCGATTTTCCCAAAGCCGATGCGGTATGGTTCGAGACATTGACCGATGCCATCGCGCGCAGCTTCCCGCTGCTAGCCGGCGGAGAGTTTGACGCCTTTCAGACCCGCGTGACGCATCTCGCCCCGGCTCCGGGCGGCGCGGACGAGTAAACCGTCCTTTGAGCCGGCCCGAACCGGCGCTAGCATGGGTTCATGAGCCTTGCTGCCCTCACTATCGCGCTGATCCTGCAGACGGCTGCGCCCGCGCCGGCCGTGGAGCCGGGCGCCGTGCCCGAGCGCGCCACACCTTATGTCCATGCCGCTGGCGGTTTTGTGCTCACCCTGCCCGCAGGCTGGCGCTATCTGCCGCTGGAGGACGGCTCCGGCCTTGTCCTCATGACCGAGGGGCTGGATGCACGGATCGAGGCATTTGCGGTCGCTGCCGAACCCTCCGGCGTACCGGGTCTGCCTGATGATACGATTGACGCGCTGATCCTGCGTCTGGAGGGGCCGGGCTTCCGGCGCGGCGCGCGGGTGCGTGTGCCGCTGGTGGTGGCAGCAGAGAGCGCCGCGGACCGTCCGCAGGCAGGCGATGTGGAGGCCCTGTCCTTCACCGGCAGCGATGAGGTGCGCCGCTGGAGCGGGATAGCAGCCACACGCTGCGGGGCCGACATATTGCTGACGCTGGAGGCCACTCCGGCTGACTTCGAGCGCGCAAGACCGGTGTTCGACACGCTGGTGCGAAGCTGGGGGCTGGTCCTGACCGGCGGCACCGATTTCCCTTGTGGCGGGCGGTGACCACACCCGCTCCATTGACGCTGGCGCCTCGCGCGTCTAACCCCACGCCAGCTTCCAGAACTCTTTCCTGACAGGGGCCATCCATGGGCTTCAAATGCGGTATTGTCGGCCTTCCGAACGTAGGCAAGTCGACCCTCTTCAACGCGCTCACCCAGACCGCCGCCGCGCAGGCCGCGAACTATCCGTTCTGCACGATCGAGCCAAATGTCGGCGATGTCGCCGTGCCCGAACCGCGCCTTGAAAAGCTCGCGGGCATTGCCGGTTCCGCCAACGTGATCCCCGCCCGAATGAGCTTTGTGGATATTGCAGGCCTCGTGAAGGGCGCCAGCCAGGGCGAGGGCCTTGGCAACCAGTTTCTCGCCAATATCCGCGAGGTGGATGCGGTCGTCTACGTGCTACGCTGTTTTGTCGATGATGACGTGACGCATGTCGCTGGCAAGGTTGACCCGCTCGCCGATTTCGAGACCGTGGAGACCGAGCTTATGCTCGCCGACATGGAAAGCCTCGAAAAGCGCCGCGCCAATGTCGAGAAGAAGGCCAAGTCCGGCGACAAGGACGCCAAGGCGCAGGTTGCGCTCATTGATCTGGCACTGGAAAAGCTGCGCGAGGGTCAGCCTGCCCGCTTTGCCGACGTGCCCGAGGACCAGCGCCGCGAATGGCGCATGCTGCAGCTTCTCACCTCCAAGCCGGTGCTTTTCATTGCCAATGTGGACGAGGAGAGCGCGGCCACCGGCAACGAGATGAGCCGTGCGGTGGAAAAGCGTGCGGGCGAGGAGGGGGCCATCTGCGTCACCATCTCCGCCAAGATCGAGGCCGAGCTCGCCCTTCTCGATGCAGGCGAGCGCGCCGAGTATCTGGACTCTCTGGGCCTGTCCGAGCCGGGCCTCAACCGCCTGATCTTTGCCGGGTATGAGCTGCTCGGCCTGCAGACCTATTTCACCGCTGGACCGAAAGAGGCGCGCGCCTGGACGATCCGCAAGGGCTGGAAGGCGCCGCGTGCGGCGGGCGTCATCCACGGTGATTTTGAAAAGGGCTTCATCCGCGCCGAAACCATCGCCTTTGATGACTATGTTGCCTTCAATGGCGAGGCGGGTGCCCGTGAAGCTGGCAAGCTGCGCCAGGAAGGCAAGGAATATGTGGTGCAGGACGGCGATGTGATGCTGTTCAAGTTCAACGTCTAGACCTCGCCGCCGCTTTACACGTTTCACTCCCCCGCCCATCCTCCTGGTCGATCAGACAAAGGGGAGGACAGGATGATCCGCCATATGTCAGGCGCGCTGCTGGGGTTGGCCCTGCTCGTGCCCGCAGCGCAGGCGCAGGAGCCATCCATGAGCGCACACAGCGCCACAGGCAGTTTCACCGTCCAGATGGTCCCGCAAGGCGAAGCGGAGCCCGGCGCGCATACGCGCTACGTGATCACCAAGACGTTCAGCGGCGGTTTCGAGGGCAGCGCCTCAGGCGAGATGCTGGGCGTATTCGATGCGCAGGCAGGCTCGGGCGCCTATGTGCTCATCGAACGGCTGGAAGGGCGCCTTGAGGGCCGGGAAGGGGCCTTCTCGCTTGTCCATCGCGGGGTGATGGATGCGGGCGCGCAATCCCTGTCCATTACCATCGTGCCGGGTTCTGGCGGCGGTGCGCTCACCGGCATTGCAGGCGAGTTCCTGCTCGACATCGTGGACGGCGCGCACAATTACTCGCTTGCCTACACACTGCCGTCCGGGGAGGGACAATGAGCTATTCTACGATCAGCTACGCCGCCGCCGACCATATCGCGCTCATCACGCTGAACCGGCCCGAGGCGATGAATGCTTTCACCCATGAGATGGGCCGCGAACTCGTCGCCGCGTTTGACGAGAGTGATGCCGATCCGGACGTGCGCTGCGTGATCGTGACGGGGGCGGGCCGGGCGTTCTGCGCAGGCGCGGACCTCTCCACCGGCGCGGAAACCTTCAACGCCGTCGCGCAGGCGGCGGCCAGCGGCGAGTTTGACGAGACCGACCCCAAATGGCGCGATTCCGGCGGCGTGCTGAACCTGCGCATCTTCAAATCTGCCAAGCCGGTGATCGGGGCCATCAATGGCTCTGCGGTCGGTATCGGCGCGACCATGATCCTGCCGATGGACATCCGCATTGCCGCGGCGGGCGCGAAAATGGCCTATCCCTTTACCAAGCGAGGCATTGCCTGGGATGGCTGTGCGAGCTGGTTCCTGCCGCGCGTGGTGGGTATCGAGACGGCGCTGGACTGGGGCCTTACGGGCCGCACTTTTCTGAGCGAGGAAGCGCTGGAGAAGAGGCTGGTGAGCGAGCTGGCACCGGCAGACAAGGTGCTCGAGCGCGCCTATGAGCGTGCGCGCCTGATCGTGGAGGCGGCGGCGCCGGTTTCCGTGTCGATGAACCGGTATCTTGCCTGGCAGATGCTGACCGCCGCCCATCCAATGGACGCCCACAGGCTGGAAAGCCGGGCCATATTGCGCCGTGGCATGAGCGCGGATGCGCGCGAGGGCGTGATGAGCTTTCTGGAGAAACGCCCGCCCGCCTTTCCAGGCCAGATGCCGGCAGACCTGCCGCCGGGCTGGCCCTACGGGCCTCAACCGGAGTACTGAGCGGCCATGTCACACGATAATCACGCATCCAGGCAGGTATTTTTCCGCCGCTTGCTGATCTGGACGCTGCCGCTCGATCTGGGGCTGGTCGCTCTTGTCGTGGTCATCCTGTTGGGCGGGGAGCTCTGGACCGGCATCGGCTTTGTGATTGCCGGCGCGCTCGGCACGGTGATGCTGGTCGGCCAGCACTACAAGGTGGGACCGGACCGCTAGCCGCCCCTAGCCGAGTGTCAGGTAAAGCAGCGTGGCAATATAGGCCGCGTAGCCCAGCACCAGCACGGCGCCGGTAATCCGGCCCATCGGACGGCGCGAGACGACCAGCAGGGTGACGAATATGGCGCTGCCCAGAAAGACCCACAGATCGAGTCGGAAGAAGCTGGGATCGATGGCAACCCCGCCGGCAAATCCGCCTGCGGCAAGGCCGGTAATACCGCCGACAGCAAAGATGTTGAAGATGTTCGACCCGATCACATTGCCGATCGCCATGTCGGCCTGACGGCGCACGGCTGCCACTATGGACGTGGCCAGCTCGGGAAGCGAGGTGCCAACCGCCAGCAGGGTCAGGCCTATTACCGCTTCCGACACCCCGATCCTGACAGCGAGACTTGCCCCGCCTTCCACGATCAGATTGGCGCCGATGGGCAAGGCCACAAGCCCCACGATCAGGCTGAAGCCGATGCCCAGCGCAGACTTGGGCAGGCCCTCCATCGTATCGACACTGGTCAGCTCCGCCACCATCGGATCGTCGCGTGATCCCATGGCCACAAAGCCCAGATAGACGATATAGGCGATGATCATCGCCGACAGCACTGCGCCTTCAAACAGGCTGATGGCGCCCGGCGCATTGGCTTCCCAGTCCCAGCACAGCGCGATGAAGAGCAGCGATGCAGCCAGCGCGATGAGGGCGTTGGTGCGCACCCCCTTGGCCGTGGTGCCCATCGCCGCGATGAGGGCGGGCAGGCCAAGCACGAGGAGTATGTTGGCGATGTTGGAGCCGACAATATTGCCGACCGCCAGGCCGGGCGAACCGGCAATGGCGGCGAAGACACTGACCACCATTTCCGGCGCACTGGTGCCGAAGGCCACGATGGTCAGGCCGATGAGGAGAGAAGGAACGCCGGTGCGCTTGGCAACCGCGCTGGCTCCGCGCACCAGATAATCACCCCCGAAAAGAATGATGATGATGCCGATAGTCAGCAGCAGCACATCAAGGAGGGTGGCGGACATGGTCGCTCCAGAGCCGGTGGCTGGCCGTCAGGGCTTAGTCCAGACGCTTGAACTCGATGAGGTTGAACAGCGCGAAAAGGCCGAAGCAAAGGCCGAGGGCGATGAGGGCTGCCATGGTGCGTGCTCCTGGATGCGGCGTGCGGCCCGGCGGGGCCAACGGATAATTCGAGAGGTCTATAGCGTGCGTTGCACAGCCGCGCCAGTGCGGCTTGCGGCACGCGGAGAGAAAATCGGCATGCCCGCTGCCGGCTTTCGGGTTGACTCCTTCACTGGGCTGTTAACCATAACCCGCCGTCTTCGCATGAAGGCAGGCACCAACAAACCAGACGGGGAGGACGAAGAATGAAAGCGTTTGCAACAGGCCTGGTGGCCGCATTGGGATTTGCGGGCCTGGCGCTGGCGGATGGACCGGCAGGACATGTCTATGACATCGCCATTCCCTCGGCGGAACTGACCTACACCACGACCTTCCACGCCGATGGCCGTATGGAGAACAGCCTGGGCCAGGAAGGTGTCTGGACATACGAGGGTGGCGAGCTGTGCATCGGTTCTGCCGCGGAACCGACCTGCAATCCCTTTGACATGATGGATGTCGGTGAAAGCGTGACCACCTCCGAATGGTCCCCCGACGGCGCCGAGATGACGATCACCCGGATCGAGTAGTCGCCGGACAATCAGTAATTTGAGGAACCCGTTGTCTTCGCAGGCGACGGGTTCTTCCGTGTTTGGTATGCTGTTTGCGAAGGGCTGGAGACCGGCATGAGGGGATATGTGCCGCCAGCCATGCCATGCCGAGGGAGTCACTCAAAATGAACCGTCTGTTTCTTCGCCCGTTCACTGCGTCGATGACGCTGGCACTGTCGGCGATCCTTGCGCCGATCCTGCTGGTGAGCTTTGCGCTGTTCCAGCCTTCATGGCTGCTGGTGGTCCAGGATGCGTCAGGCGTCGTCTACCGTTTCATAACCAGCACCGACCTGCCGCCCACCTACCGAGCCGCCCTGCGCCAGTGGACGAGTGAGCCCCAGTTTACCCTGGTGTTTTTCACTATCATTGCGCGCGTCATCATCGCCCTGTTCGCGACATCGTTCACCATCGCGGTGCGCCCGCTCATGCGTCGCAAATAGAGCCGCTTGCCCGACATGAAAAAGGGCCGCTTCTGGTCGAAGCGGCCCTTCGCGCTGTCAGGGGCCAGACGCCCTAGTCGGCAGCGTCTTCTATCGCTTCACCGGCACGCTGCACGTCCCGGCCTGCACCTTGAACCGTATTGCATGCCGCAAGAATGAAAACCATCACGGCAAGGCTCAGTAACTGAAGGATCTCACGCATTGCTTTTCTCCTGTCATCGACGGTGCAACGCACGTCGTCTGACGGATTAACGCGCAATCGTGTATTTGGCTCCCGTGCCCGGCCGGGGTGCGCTGGCTCAGGTGGTGAGGTCTTCGAGAACTTCGCCCGTTCGGGTGATGTCACGCCCCACACCCTGGATGGTGTTGCACGCAGAAAGACCCAGCGTCAGCACGGACAGGGCGATTGCCAGCATCATCGTCTTCATCATCTAGTCTCCATCAAGGGCCATTGCGGCCATGAATACCGCCCGGTGCCGGTTACCAACGGTACAAAGCGGTCACCAGTCCTGGCAAGAAGTACGCCCGCTACTGGGTGATGTCCTCAAGAAACTCACCGACACTGGTGATATCCCGCCCGACGCCCTGTATGGTGTTGCAGGCGCAAAGGGCAAGCAGGGCCGTTACGGCCAATGCGGCGTATGCGACAGCTTTCAGCATTGTCATCGTCTCCGGAGTGAGCGCTTCACGCCCGGTTTTGCCTGCCGATGGTAGATAAATGCCTAACGCGGCCGTCTTGCGCTTCAAACAGGAACGCCCGGCCACGAAGGGCCGGGCGTCTGTCTGCAATGTATGGCCGGAATACCGGTTACCAGATACGTACACGCTCTTCGGGCGGGAGGTAGAGCTCGTGCTCTTCCGTCACACCAAAGGCCTCGTACCAGGCGTCCAGGTTCCGCACGACGCCATTCACCCGGTACATGCCCGGCGAATGCGGGCCGGTGGCCAGCTGGGCACGCAGCGCATCATCGCGGAACAGGGTCCGCCAGACCTGCGCCCAGGCCAGGAAGAAGCGCTGATCACCGGTATACCCGTCAATCACCGGCGGTTCGCCATCGGGATAGTGCTCGGCGGCATAGTTGCGATAGGCCTCGTAGGCCATCTGCATGCCGCCCAGATCGCCGATATTCTCGCCGAGCGATACCCGGCCATTCACGCACTCGTCCGGGAACGGGCAGAAGCCGTTATACTGCGCGACCAGACGGTCGGAGCGTTCCACGAAACGTGAATTGGTCTCTTGCGTCCACCAGTCGCGGATACGGCCCTCGGCATCGAAACGCCGGCCATTATCGTCAAAGCCATGCCCGATCTCGTGGCCGATCACGGCGCCGATGGCACCATAGTTCATCGCCGGGTCCGCGTTCATGTCGAAGAACGGAGCCTGCAGGATGCCGGCCGGGAAGGTGATCTGGTTCATCAGCGGGCTGTAGCTGGCGTTCACGATCTGCGGCGGCCACCCCCACAGGCGGCGGTCAACCGGATCGGGGAAGCGGCGCAGCTGCTCGGCCCAGGCAAAGTCGGCAAGACGCTGGCGGTTGCCGAAATAGTCGTCGGCGCGCACTTCCAGCCCGTCATACTCGTTCCAGACTTCCGGATAGCCGATGCGCGGTTCGAAGGTCGACAGCTTGACCAGCGCTTCCTGCCGGGTCTCGTCGTCCATCCATTCCAGACGCTCGAGGCGGCCCCGGAAGCCAGTGATGAGGTTCTGGATCAGCTCGTCCATCTGGCGGCTGGCCTCAGGCGGATAGTGGCGTTCCACATAGACCTGCCCGACGGGGTGGCCCAGCGCGCCATTGACCAGCTGGACACCGCGCAGGTCACGGCTGCGTTGCTCTTCGGTGCCGCTGAGCGTGCGGCTGAAGAAGTCGAAGCTGGCCTCGTCAAATGCGGCAGGCAGCCAGGAGGCGCGCCCGGAAATGAAGTGGAAGCTCAGCCAGGCCTGGAGCAGATCCACGTCGGTGCTGGCGATCAGGGCGCCGGCGCCGGTGATCGCGCTAGGCTGCGCGACGACGATCTCGCCTTCGGTGGGAAGGCCGCGGCTCTCAAGTGCCGCTTGCAGATTGAGTTCCGGCGCAAGCGCGAAGAACTCTTCCATGCTCATCCGGTTATTGGTGCGGGTGACATCGCGGGAGTCCTCGCGCGTCCAGTGCACTTCGGCGAGGGCCGTTTCCAGGGCGAGGATCTGGTCGGCGCGCTGCGCGCCATCCGGCATTCCGGCGAGATCGAAAATCCGTTCGATATAAGCCTTGTAGGCATCGCGGTATTCCGGGAAGCGGCCGGTATTGAGCAGGTAGTAGTCGCGGCTCGGCAGGGCGAGGCCGGACTGGCCCGACCGCACGATATAGCGTTCCGGGTTTTCCGGGTCCGCGCTGATGAACACGCCGTAGGGAGCGTGATAGTCGCGCTGTGCCATCAGGGCGGTGATGTCCTCGAGGCTTTCCGCTGCGGCGATCGCGTCCAGATAGGGCAGTGCGGGTTCCAGGCCGCGCGCCTCGATGGTGTCGGCATCCATCCAGCTGGCGTAGAGGTCGCCGATCATCTGCTCGTTCGAGCCCGGAGCGCCGCCCCTTGCGCTGGCATCCAGCACGATGTCACGAACCTGCTGTTCGACCTCGAGCGAAAGCATGTCGAACACGCCATAGCGTGCCCGGTCGGAGGGTATGTCGGTTGTCTCTGCCCACACGCCGTTGGCATAGGCGAAGAAATCATCGCCCGCTGCCACGGAGGTGTTCATGCCCGCCGTGTCGAAGCCGAAAGTGCCAAAGCGCGGTTCACCCGCGGTCTCGCTTGTCCCGGCGACGGATGCGGCATCGGTCCCCTGATTGGTGGAATCGCCCTGGATGTCGCACGCCATGAGCACGGCGATACAGCACCCGGCCAACAGAAATTTCTTCATGTCAGTCTCCCCTTGCAGAGCCGGCTGGCATGGCTCGGCTCCAATGATATGCCGGCGGGCAAACTAGGGCCCGCCGGCAAGTATGGCCACGGTGTGATGCAGTGTGCATCGCCAGCCGTGGGATATGTGGTCCGGCTATTCTGCCGGCTGAGGCTCGTGGCCGATATCCACGTCGGTGCCGCTGGTGTCGCCTTCATAGGTCGACCCGATGCCAGCGCGCTTCTGCCCGGTCCACAGTGAAAGCACGGAGCGCTTGATATCGACGCCGATGGCGTAGAGGGCAGGCACCATGAACAAGGTGAGGAACAGCGCGAAGATCACCGCAAACCCCAGCGACACGACCATCGGCTTGAGGAATTGTGCCGCGGTCGAGCGCTCGGCAATCATCGGCAGCACGCCGATGAAGGTCGTTACGGTGGTCAGCAGGATGGGCCGGAAGCGCTGGACGCCGGCATCAACGAGGGCCTGGAACGCCCCGACCCCGCGCTCTCGCAGCCTGTTGACGAAGTCGACCAGAACAAGGTTGTCGTTGATGACGATACCGGCCGCGGCGCCAACCCCGAACATGGAGAACAGCGCGAAAGGCACGCCCAGCATCATGTGGCCGAACACTGCACCGGCAAAGGCGAACGGTATCGCCGTCATGATCAGCACGGGCTGCGCATAGGAGCGGAAAGCCACCGCGAGCAGCACGTACATCAGTCCGAGCATCATGCCTTGCAAGCCGAATATCTCGCCCATGAACTCGGCTTCACCCTCGGCCTGGCCGATGGCACCGACCGTCACGCCGGGATAACGCTCCTGCCAGCCGGGAAGAAATTCCTCGGTAATCTGGCGGCGGATGGCGCGCGCCGCATCCGGGTCGCTCACCTCTGCACTTACCCGGACCGTGCGCTGACGCTCGCGGCGCTGGATGCGGTTGATGCCGGGTGCAAACTCGGCTTCCGCCACCGCCGCAAGCGGGATCTGGCGGCCATCGGGTGTGCGGATGCGCAGCTGGTTGATGGCGTCCAGACTCTCACGCGCTTCGCTGGGATAACGCACCATCACGCGGACGTCTTCGCCGCCACGCGGCAGGCGCTGGACTTCCTGACCGTAGAACGCCTGGCGCACCTGCTGCGTCACGTCAACGAGTGTCAGGCCGAGGGCCTGTGCGTCCGGACGCAGGGTGAGGCGCAGCTCATCAGCGGAAGTCTGCAGGTTGTCGACGACATCGTAGGTGGCGGGAAAGCCCCGCAGCGCCTCTTTCAGTTCGTCGGCGGCTGCCCGCAGCGTGTCCAGATCGCGATGATTGATCGCAAAGTCGATGGCCGGGCCGACCTCGTTCAGGGTGGCGTCGAAGCGGATTTCCTCGGCGTCCGGAACCGGGCCCATGGCATCGCGAATGCGCTGGGCGATGTCGGCAGAGGCCAGCCGGCCCGGACGTGATTCCGGCGGCGCAAGGCCGATCCAGGCCCTGATCTGGCCTTGTGTGGCCAGGGTGGAGCGGTTGCGGATCACGTCCTGCTCGCCAGGGAATTCCTCACGGTAGGCGTTCTGGACTTCAAGCTGGGCCTCCTCCAGACGCTGGCGCACCTCGTCAGTCCGTTGCCAGGGTGTACCTTCGGCAAGCTGGATGTTGACCTGGATCTGGTCGCTCTCGATCTCCGGCATGAAACGGAACGGGACGCGGCCGGTAGCCATCAGGACGATCGACAGCGCGAACAGGCCGACAAACACTGCCAGCGTGGCGTAGCGCTGCCGGATCGTGACGGCCAGCAGCGGGCCATACACTCGGCGGGCAAACCAGATCAGGCTGTCGGCGATCCCCGCCTGGAAACGGATGAAGTGACCCGACACGCCCTTGGGACGCTGCGGTTTGATGTGTGCCAGGTGGGCCGGCAGGATCAGGAACGCCTCGATCAGCGAGAAGGTCAGCGCTGCGATCACGACCAGCGATATCTGCCGGGTGAACTGCACCTCCGGACCGGAGAGCATCATCCACGGGGCAAACGCCAGCATGGACGTGATGACAGCGAATACCACCGGCTTGGCCACCATCTGGACGCCCACAACCGCGGCGGTAAGCCCTTCCTCTCCGCGCTCCACCCTGTTGTGGATGTTCTCCCCGACAATGATGGCATCATCGACGATGACCCCGATCACGATGAGGAAGGCGAACAGCGACAGGAAGTTGAGTGTCACGCCGATCAGCGGCAGCAGCATGAACGCGCCGGCAAAGGCCGTGGCGATACCGACCGTGACCCAGAAGGCGACGATCGGGCGCAGGAACAGCACCAGCACGATCAGGACCAGCACCAGGCCGATAATGGCGGAGCTTCCGATGACGCTGAGCTGCGAGTTGAACTGGTCTGCGCCGTCCCACCATTCCGAAATCGTGACGGTTTCCGGCAGCTCGCGCTGCTTGCGTTCGATATAGGCTGAAAGGCGGTTGGACACGTTGATGACGTCGGAATTGCCCGTCGACATCAGCGTGATCAGCACCATGGGCTCGCCATTGAAGGTGGCCTGGAAGGGACGATCCTCCAGCCCGTCGATCACGTTGGCGACGTCACGCACGCGGATGATCCCGCCGCCGGGTGTCTGGCGCACGACAATATTGCCAAACTCGTCTGCCGTGTCGGCCAGCTGGCGGGCAGCAAAACGCACATCACCCAGATCGGTGCGTACCGATCCTGCCGACAGATTGAGAGAGCTCGTGGAAATGGCGCGCGACAGCTCCGCTATGGTGATGCCATAGCGGCGCATGTTGTCTTCTGAAATCTCGATGGAGACCTCTTCGGGCAGGCGGGCCTGGGTGTTGACCGAGGCAATTTCCGGAATGGCCGCGCTCAGCTCGTTGCGGATCTCGCGGGCAATGCGCTGCAGTTCGCGCCGGTCGATATTGCCGTGTATGGCGATGCCGGCAACCTGGCTGCGTGACTGCCATTCGGTCACGCGTGGCTGGAAGGCCTCCACAGGCAGGTTGTTGATGGAATCCACCTGCAGCTTCACCGCGTCGAGGAATTCCTTGGGATCGACGGTGGAATTGCCCTCGACATTGACCCAGCCGCTGCCCTCGACCGCGGTGGCGGTAATGCGGCGCACGCCGTCGACCGCCATCATCGCTTCCTCGATACGCAGGATGATCTGTTCCTCGATCTCCTGCGGCGAGGCACCCGGCCAGGCCACGGACACGGTGGCGCCTGCAAAGGAAGCCGCCGGGTTCTGATCGCGCTGGATCGACATGAAGCCGACAATCCCGCCGATCAGGGCAATGATCATCAGAAGGTTTGCAGCAATCGAGTTGCCGGCCCACCAGGCCAGAAGGCCGCCATGGGGCTTTTCGTCAGGACGTTCAACCATGTCTCTGTTCCTTCACCCTTGGGCCTAGCCTGCGCGCGCTACGGGCGCGTCAGCATCGGTATCGGCAATTTCGGCATCGCTGCCGGTGGCGGGCGTCTGGACGGTGTCGGTGTCGGGGAAAACCGGCTCGCCGTCGCTGTCGAGTGCGCGGATGCGCATGCCATCGGCCGCGCCGCGCAGCGGCGAGGTAACGACATATTCGCCGGCTTCCACGCCGCTTGTAACAACCAGCCGGTCGGGCCGGCTGTCGGCGACCGTGACGGTGCGGACCGAGACCGTGCCGTCAGGACGGGCGACCAGCACCTGGTCAGCACCGCGAAGGGCGCTGCGTGGCAGGGTGATGGCCATTTCCAGCTCGCGGCCCGGCACGCGCGCATCGACGAACAGGCCCATGGCCAGCGGGGCGCCAGCCGCTTCGGCAGCTGCGCCGTACGGATCGGCCACTTCGGCAATGGCGTAAAGCGTACGTGTCTGGGGATCGATCGCGCTGTCTGTGCGGACGATCCGGCCTTCCCATTCGCGCAGTGCTCCACCGAGGCTGGCGGCCAGGCGCACGATCGGGGCCGTTTCCCGGCTTTCAGCCTGGAAGGCGACGGGAATACCGGCCCGGCCGAGCTCGCTGTCCGTGAAAGGCAGGCGCACCTGCGCCGTGTCGGTGGAGAATATCTCACCGATCCGGGCGCCGGGGCCGACATACTGGCCAAGGTCGGCAAGCTTCTGGCGGACGCGTCCGTTGAAAGGCGCCGAAATCCGGGTGCGGGCCAGAGCAAGGCGGGCCTCGCGCAGGGAGGCTTCCGCGCCAGCGAGCTGGGCACGCGCATCGGCCAGTTGCGGTTCGCGCAAGGTGAGGGCCGAGGCGTCGCCATCGCCGATCGCGCGCCATTCTTCCGACGCCAGCTGGGCTTCGGCTTCCTCGCGGATCAGGGCCTGACGGCGCTGGGTTACGAGCGCTTCGGCGCGGATCACCGCCAGCCGGTAATCTTCGTCCTCGAGGCGGACCAGAACCTCGCCCTCTTCAAAAAACCCGCCTTGCGTGAAGCTGGGGTTCACATACGCAATGCGGCCGGACACCTGGGCCACGAGGCCGATTTCAGTGACAGGCGATACCTCGCCCTGTGTACTGACCACCAGCTGAACAGGGCTTTGAACCGCTTCGGCCACAAAGACTGCCACGGGGCGGGGCACCGGCGTTTCACGCTGCGGGCGTGGCTGGGTAGCGCCCAGCACCACGAACAACGCGATGAAGCCGAAGATGATAAGCAGGGGTAAACCGAAGAGAACCAGGCGTCCGGCGACTTTAGACATGACCAACCTCTTGAAACGTATTCTTCTTTTTAGTCTTGAACGGATTTACTGTGCCGGCGCGCTGAACGGACCGGCTATGGCAAGGTGCAAGGTGACCCGGTTGTCCAGCCGTTCCCGGCGCGCGGCGATCAGCTGGCTCTCGGCCTGGATGAGACGCGTCTGGGCGTCGATCAGCTCGAATATCGTGCCCACGCCGCTGGCATACTGGCGCTCGACCAGCTCCAGGGCAGCTGCCGCTTCGGCGCGTGCAGTTTCAAGGGCAGACACCCGCTCGGCAAGCAGGCCGTCTGCCGTGAGCGCGTTTTCAACCTCGCGCAGGGCCGTGAGCGCCGTGTTCACGTAATTGCTCGCCTGCGCGCGGGCCAACGCCGCAGTGCGGTCACGCTCGGCGCGCAGCGCGCCTGCCCGGAAGATCGGCGCTGACAGCGAGGCTGTCAGGCTTTCTACCATGGTTGACGGGGAGAGCACATTGGAGATGTCGGTGCTCTGGCCGGAATACGAGCCGATGAGCGTCAGGGAGGGGTAGAGCGCGCGGCGTGCGGCCGCGGCGGAAAATCCGGCCGCAGCGAGGCGGAATTCGGCGGCGACGATGTCGGGGCGGCGCTCGATCAGCGTTTGCGGCGTACCAGGCGAGGCCAGAGGCGCGAGGTCAGGCAATGCGGTGCCGGGCGTCACCATTCCATCGGGATACTCACCCAGCAGGGTCTGCAGGTTGCGGGCTATCTGGCTTTCCGTGCGTTCTCGCAGCGCCAGGGTCGCCTGCGAGCTGGCGAGGGCCGAGCGGGCGGTGCGTACGTCAGAGGACCGTACGACACCGCGCGTGAAACGCCGCTCGACAATCTCGAGCTGGCGCTGGCGGGTGGAAACATCACGTTCAGACAGCTCCCGCTGGAGGCGGGCCTCGGTCAGCGCGAACCATGTACTGGCGACGCTGGCTGCGATGGACAGCTCGGCGCCCGCAAGGTCGGCTTCGGCCGCTTCAGCGCTGAGCGCGCTGGCACGGGCGAGGCTTGCAATCCGGCCCCAGACATCGGCCTGCCAGGTGACGTCCAGCCCTGCCGAGTAGACCTCGCCGGCCGGGCGGGTGGTCGCGGTGCCGCCGAAGTCCAGCGAAGGCAGCCGGGGGGCCTGACCGGCGCGCGCCGACGCTCTGGCGGCATCTGTATTGGCGCGCGCGGCTGCCAGGTTGGGATTGCCGGACATGGCCGAAGCGATAAGGCCCGGCAACGCGTTGTCTCCCAGCGCGATGATCCAGTCGGCTTCCTGCGGACCGGCTGCGTCGGGTGCACTCACGAAGGCGGCCGGCAGGGTCAGCTCGGGTGCCAGGGAGGCGTCCGGCGTGCCTGCGCATGCCACGACGATCAGGGAGGAGGAGAGTATGAGGCTATGCCGGATCACACCGGAGTCCTTCTTGTGATGATGGTTCAAGATGGGCGCACCCTACCGGCGGCTTTGCGAATGTCAACAAAAGTTTATCGAAAAACGCTAAAAATATCTCGAATTACAGAAAATTCATGGAAGCGCTTTGGGCCTTCATTCTCGCCGGGATGTGCATTGAGCTGTCAAATTCCCGTGCTAAGACCTGCAGATGAGCCAAGGCACGCGTCATGAATGGACCCGCCGCACGCCGGACCGGCCCCGGCGGCGCGATATTGTCATAACGGCCATACTCGGGCTGGTCGTGCTGTTCGTCCTGATGGCCGGAGGGGTGCTGGAAGCCGGCGCGTGGCTGGCGGCATCCCTCGCCTTTGCAGCCCTGGCCTTTGTATACCTGCTGACGGCAGTGACTCGCTCTGCTCCTCATGCCTCGGTACAGGCATCCCGGCCCGCAAGGCCCAGTGAGGCGGAGTCCGCCGAAGCGATGCTGGAGAAGATCGTTGTCCCGGTTCTTCTGATCGGCCCCGGCGGCCGTATCGAGCGCGCCAATCCTGCGGCGAGGGCCTTTCTTGCGCTCGGGGCGGAGGGTGGCCTGCTGTCGACCTCCTTGCGCCAGCCCGGTGTTCTGGAAGCCGTGAGCGCGGCTCTGCGCGGTGAACGCGGCACCGTGGTCGAGTACGCCAGTCTCGCCCCTATCGAAAGCCATGTGCGAGCCTTTGTTGAGCCGATCCGTCTGCCGGTGCCCGGCCCGATGCCCTGGCGGGCCATGCTGGTCCTGGCCGATGAGACATCATCCAAGCGGGCCGAGCGCATGCGGGCCGATTTCCTTGCCAATGCCAGCCATGAGTTGCGGACACCGCTCGCCTCGCTTTCCGGATTCATCGACACCCTGCGAGGCCCTGCCCGCGATGACGAAGAGGCGCGGGACCGATTCCTCGGCATCATGCGTGAGCAGACAGACCGGATGCGCCGTCTGATCGACGATCTGCTGTCACTGAGCCGGGTCGAAATGAACGAGCACGTCCTGCCGTCGGGAGAGGCGGACCTTGCCGCCATCGTGCGTGATGTCATCGACAGCCTGACCCCCATGGCCGATATGCGGTCCATCCGCCTGGAATCCGTTCTGCCCGACGCGCCGGCGCGCGTGACGGGCGACCGCGATCAGGTTTACGAGGTGGTCGAGAACCTGATCGAGAACGCGATCAAGTACTCGCCCGATGGCGCGCGGGTGGAAATAACCGCTCTGGACGGATGCAGTCGCGATGCTGCCGAACACGCCCCGGAGCGTATTGCCCCGGGCAGCGCGCGCCTCCTGCTTGCCGCCCCCTCATTCGACGCCCGCCAGCGCTACGGCGTGGTGCGCGTGCGTGACGAGGGCAGCGGCATTGACCGCCGCTATCTGCCCCGCCTCTCGGAGCGGTTTTTCCGGGTGGACGGCCAGAAGAGCGGGCCGGCGGCCGGGACAGGGCTCGGGCTGGCCATCGTGAAGCACATCATCTCCCGCCACCGCGGCGGCTTTGCGGTCGAGAGCGCGCCGGGCGCCGGCTCGGCATTCAGCGTCTTCCTGCCGAAGCCGGCACCGGCCGCCAAGGAAGATTTGCCCCCGGCAGATGCGGTCGAAGCGCCGCAATAATCCCCGGCCGCAGGCCGGCCTCGTCGCAAAACTGTAACACAAGCGTCATATTTGGGTGATCGATCCGCGCCAGTTTGCGCCGCTAACCGCGAGGTGGAGGCTAGCAGGCCATCAGCGCGGACGAGGTCACTTATGCAATTGTCCCTGTTTACGGCACTGGCGCTGCTCGTGCTTACGGCCGTCGGCTTTCTGGCCGGCCGTAGCCGCGCGCTGGCGTTGGCCGACAGGGAAGGCAAGCGGCTTCATTCCCTGCCCAGCTATCATGGCTACTACGTGGCTCTGTGGACCGGGCTGCCGGGCTTCACGGTCCTGGCCGTCTACGCTGTCTTCGGCTCCATGGCGGTCAATTCCGTTGTGCTCGGCGACATGGAAAGGGCATCCGGGCCTGTCCAGACACGCTACGAAGCCGTACTGGCAGCTGACGAAGCGTATAATGAAGCACGTGGCAACATCGCCCGGCTGGACCAGGAAATCGCCGCCCTGCGTATTGAGGCAGACGCAGTGATCGCCCGCGAGGGCGTTCTGTCCGAAGCGGTGGAGGTGCTGCGCGCCCGCCAGGAAGCACTCCTGTTCGACCAGGATGACGCCCGTTTCGCGCGCGATGCCCGCGCCGAGGCGCTGGCAGATGATGTACTTGCCGGTTTGCCGGCCTCCGAGGCCAGTGCGCTCGCACTGGCGGGATTTGAATATCGCCGCCTGCCTCCCGAGCAGCGCGAGGTCTTCCTCGCTGACGCCCGCGCCCTGGCCTTTGGTGACATGCTCGCCAGCCGCGATACGCCTGAACTGCGCGCCCTGGCAGAGCGGCTCGCGCCCGTCCGCGCGGTTTTTGCGTGGAGCGCGAGCCTGGCTTCCCTGGCGCTGGCGATTGGCGGGCTCATGCTGTCCAGGACCCATCTGGCCAGAACCTTCCGCGCGCGCAACCGGGTGGAATGGGTCGTCTCGGCCGCTCTTGCCACCGCTTCGCTGATCGCGATTCTCACGACGCTCGGGATCGTGTTCTCGCTTCTTTTTGAATCCTTGCGTTTCTTCGCCTCGATCGACTGGCGGGTGCTCGACTTCCTGTTTGGTACCCAGTGGAGTCCGCAGACGGCCATCCGTCCCGGCCAGATCGGCCAGTCCGGCTCGTTCGGGGCCGTACCGCTGTTCGCGGGCACGGCCCTCATCACGTTGATCGCGATGATGGTCGCCGCGCCGGTAGGTCTGTTTGCGGCGATCTATCTGTCTGAATACGCCGACAGCCGCGTGCGCGCCTGGGCCAAGCCGGCGCTCGAAATCCTCGCCGGTGTTCCCACGGTCGTCTACGGCTTCTTCGCGCTGCTGACAGTCGGTCCGCTCCTTCGCGATTTCGCGCTGTTTCTGGGCTACGAGGACGCAGTCACGCAAAGCGCGCTGTCAGCGGGCCTCGTCATGGGGGTGATGATCATCCCCTTTGTCTCCTCCCTGTCGGACGACGTTATCAACGCGGTGCCGCAATCGCTGCGTGACGGCGCCTACGCCATGGGCGCAACGAAATCCGAGACCATCCGCCATGTGGTCTTTCCGGCCGCGCTTCCGGGCATAGTCGGTGCTCTGCTGCTGGCCGTTTCCCGCGCCGTGGGCGAGACCATGATTGTGGTCATGGCCGCCGGACAGGCGGCAAACCTGACCGCCAATCCGCTGGAATCGGTAACGACGATTACGGTGCAGATTGTGATGCTGCTGACGGGCGACCAGGAATTTAACAGCCCCAAGACGCTGTCGGCCTTCGCGCTCGGCCTGGTGCTGTTTGTCCTGACCTTGATCCTCAACATCATCGCGCTGCGCGTGGTGCAAAGCTATCGGGAAAAGTATGACTGATACCGCCCGCCCTGCCATAGCGGACGCGGTCCGTCAGCGCCTTGCGCGCCGCCATCGGGCAGAGGGCCGTTTCCAGGCGTTCGGCATCGGGGCGATTGTGCTCGCGATCACGTTTCTCGTTGTGCTGCTGGGTACGATACTGATCCAGGCCAGCGGCGCCTTTACCCATTATACCCTGACCCTGCCGGTCACGCTGGAACGCGAGATCGCAGATCCGCGCGGAGACATGAGCGAGGCGTCGCTGCGCCGCGGCAGCTATAATCAGCTGATCCAGACCAGCCTGCAGACCGAGTTCCCGGCAGCCTCGTCGCGCGCCGAGCTGCGGGAGCTGTTCGGCCTCTACAGCGGACTGAACGCAGCCTCCATCATGCGCCGCGTTGTGGCCGATCCTTCGCTTGTAGGCACAGACATTGCCGTCACTATGCCGGTGAACCATGAGATCGACCTGTATCTCAAGGGCGTGACCGTCGAGGAGAGCTTCCGGGCCGGATCCGGCATGCTGACGCCTGATGGCACGGCAGGCGACGTCATGCTGTCCGGAGCTACGGCGGTCTTTGCCTCTGCGATCGAGCGTATACGGCAGCAGGCCATCGAGGGGCGCGATGCGTCCCTGGCCCGTGCAGCCCGCCTGGAAGCCGACGCGGGTGCCGCCGAAAACCGGGATGCGCGCGAGGCGGCGCTGGCAGCGGCGCGCCGCGCCCGTGACGAGGCCGCCCGGTTCGATCCGGTCATCGACCCGGAAACGCCTGTCACACTTGGTCCGCGTACGGCCAGCCTGCTGGTGCGGATCAATGGGGGCGTTGTCGCGGTATCCAGCCTCGATCCTGACGGACGGTCCGCACAGGGGCGGGTTCTGCTGCCGCTTCAGAGCGCAGCGGGATCCCGGGAATGGACCGAATGGGTCATCGAGACACCGTCGGCGGGGCGGCGGGTTACCGACCAGCAGGCCGTCTACGCGCGCGCGCTTGAAGAGCGCGGCATGGTGGACCGGCGCTTCAACACCAACCTGTTCTTCAATGCCGACAGCCGCGAGCCCGAACTGGCAGGCGTTCTGGGTGCATTTATCGGCTCCGTCCTGACCATGCTCGTCACCATGCTGCTCGCGGTTCCGGTGGGTGTTGGCACAGCGATCTATCTGGAAGAGTTCGCGCCGAAGAACCGTCTGACAGGCTTTATCGAGGTCAATATCAACAACCTCGCTGCGGTTCCTTCCATCGTCTTCGGCCTTCTGGGCCTGGCGGTTTTCATCAACACGTTCGGCCTGCCACGGTCTGCCCCGCTTGTCGGCGGCATGGTGCTGGCGCTGATGACACTGCCGACGGTGATCATTTCCTCGCGTGCGGCCCTTCGCGCTGTTCCGCCCTCTATCCGTGAGGCGGCGCTCGGCGTTGGAGCATCCCGCACGCAGGCGGTGTTCCAGCATGTGCTGCCGCTGGCCATGCCGGGTATTCTCACCGGCTCCATCATCGGTCTGGCTCAGGCCCTCGGCGAAACTGCGCCGCTCTTGATGATCGGTATGGTAGCCTTTGTGGCCGACGCCCCATCGCTGGGCATCTCCGGCCTTACCCAGCCGTCCACGGTGATGCCGGTGCAGGTCTTCCTGTGGGCAGGTGCGTCCGAGCGCGCTTTCGAGATGCGGACTGCGGCCGCCATTCTGGTGCTGCTGACGCTGATGATCCTATTCAATGCGGTCGCAATCGTCTTGCGCCGCCGTTTCGAACGGAGATGGTGAGATGGCGGACGCCGCTGCCCCCAATAGCTCGACGCTCTACCATCCGGTCCGGATCGATCAGCCGGTGAAGGTCGCTGCGGCGGGCGTGGAGGTTTTCTATGCCGACAAGCAGGCCCTGCACGGCATAAACCTCAACATCCATGACCGTTCGGTCACCGCCTTCATCGGCCCGTCGGGTTGTGGCAAGTCCACCTTCCTGCGCTGCATCAACCGGATGAACGACACCATCGATACCGCACGCGTGTTCGGCTCCATCCGGATCGATGACGAGGAGATCAACGATCGCGGTGTTGATCCGGTGCTGCTGCGGGCGCGCGTCGGCATGGTTTTCCAGAAACCCAACCCGTTTCCGAAGAGCATTTATGACAATGTGGCGTACGGGCCCCGCATCCATGGCCTTGCCTCCGGCAAGGACGAGCTCGACGCCGTTGTCGAGACGTCGTTGAAAAAGGCCGGCCTCTGGGATGAGGTCGCTGACCGGCTCGACCAGCCCGGAAACTCGCTCTCCGGCGGTCAGCAGCAGCGCCTCGTCATCGCGCGCGCCATTGCGGTAAACCCGGAAGTGATCCTCATGGATGAGCCCTGCTCGGCGCTTGACCCCATCGCGACGGCGCGCATCGAGGAACTGATCGACGAGCTGCGCGAGAATTACTGTCTCATCATCGTCACCCACTCGATGGCCCAGGCCGCGCGGGTGTCGCAGATGACGGCCTTCTTCCACCTCGGCCACCTCGTTGAATACGGACCGACGGAAGAGATTTTCACCAATCCGCGTGACCGCCGCACCCAGGACTACATTACCGGCCGCTTCGGTTAGCGCGCCGTACTGACGCATGCAAAGGGCGCTTTTGCCCTGCCAAAAGGTAACAGCCATGAACAGCCCCGCTCAGCAGGGTCATCACATCGTCAAGGCCTTTTCCGAGGAGCTGGAGCAGCTTTCGGCCTCGGTTGCCACCATGGGTGGACTTGCCGAAAGCATGATCTCTGACTCGATTGACGCGATCGTCACCCGCGACAGCGACCTGGCTCTTGACGTTGTGGAGCGTGACAAGCGCATTGACGCGCTTCAGCGCGATGTCGAACGCCAGATCATCCGCCTGCTCGCCCTTCGCCAGCCGCTGGCCTGGGATCTGCGCGTCTGTATCGCCGCGCTGAAAATCTCTGCCGATCTGGAACGGGTGGGTGATCTCGCCAAGAACATTGCCCGGCGCACCCGTGCCCTCAACGAGGTTGAACCGCTCGCCCTGGCCAAGTCGGTGGAACGCATGGGCCGGCTCGTCCAGGGGCATTTGCACGAAGTGCTGGATGCTTACGTGAGCGGGGAGATTGCCGGCGCGGTCGGCGTCTGGGAGCGCGATGATGACGTGGACGAGCACTATAATGCTCTGTTCCGTGAACTCCTGACATGCATGGCAGGCGACGCAAGGCTTATCGGGCCTGGCACGCACCTTCTCTTCATTGCGAAAAATCTCGAGCGGGTGGGCGACCACGCCACCAATATCGCCGAGCTGGTGCACTACGCCGTGACCGGCAGCGAGCTGACGGCCGAGCGGCCCAAGGGCACGCCACTGGAAGACCCTGCAAGCTAGGAAATGATGCGATGCAACCTCATATTCTGGTCGTCGAAGATGAAGACGCGCTTGCCGAACTGCTTCAGTACAATCTGAAGAAGGAAGGTTTTCGCGTCACAGTGGCCGCAGACGGCGAGGAGGCCATGATCCTTGTCGACGAGCGTCAGCCCGACGTGATCCTGCTGGACTGGATGCTGCCCAAAGTGTCGGGCATCGAGGTTTGCCGCCGGCTTCGCAGCCGCCAGGAGACACGAAACATCCCGATCATCATGCTGACGGCGCGCGGTGAGGAGGCCGACCGCATACGCGGCCTCGATACCGGTGCAGATGATTACATCATCAAGCCGTTCCTGATGAAGGAGCTCTTCGCGCGCGTGCGCGCCATATTGCGCCGCATCCGTCCCGGTCTCGCCGACGACAAGGTCGTGGTGGGTGACATCACGATGGACCGGGTTGCACACCGGGTCTCACGGGGGGGACAGGACGTGCATCTGGGCCCGACCGAGTTCCGTCTGCTGGACTATTTCATGCAGCATCCCGGGCGCGTCTTCTCGCGCGAGCAATTGCTGGATGCCGTGTGGGGATCGGACGTCTATGTCGAGGCCCGCACGGTCGATGTCCATGTCGGACGCCTGCGCAAGGCGCTCAATAACGGGCACCAGACCGATCCCATACGTACGGTGCGCTCTGCCGGCTATGCTCTCAACGCCGGTTAGTCCCGGCTGACAGTAAAAAGAGACCCGGCTCATGCGAGCCGGGTCTCTTTTGTGTCCGGAAGCCGCGCCTAGAAGTTCATGCGGCGTCCGGATGCCAGGCTGTCCAGCACCGCGCGGGCATCATCGGTGGGCTTGCGCTTGCGTTTTGCCTGCGGCTGGTAGGCCATTTGCGAATGCGCTTCGCAATAGGCCTGGCCCGGCGTCGTCTTGTGACCGCAGAAGCGGAAGCTGGCATCGGCCGGATCGCCCACCGGCCATTTGCACATGCCTTCGCGCAAGGTCAGCACGGTGGCATAATCACCGGAGGGCAGAACATGCGGCTCCACCGGAGCGAGAACCGGTGCAGCCTGGCGAACGATGGCCGGCACGGTGCCATCGGCGGTTTTCGCCTTGGCATTGGCCGGAGCCGGGCTGGCGGCGATACGCGGACGCGGCGCCAGTTTGGGAGCCGCCACGCGCCGGGTCGGCCGGGATGGCGCGGCGCGGCCGGAAAGGCCCAGCCGGTGCACCTTGCCGATCACGGCATTGCGGGTTACCCCGCCCAGCTGCTTGGCGATCTGGCTGGCGCTCAGTCCGTCAGCCCACAATTTCTTCAGGGTTTCCACCCGTTCGTCAGTCCACGCCATGGCGGTGCGCTCCTCGCCTTATACGCTCCAGTAGGTGGACCCCAACCCGTTGATGCTGGCTAGCCCGCCAGCCCTAGATATTGGGGTCCTACGCCAGATACAGTATCGGCGGCTTCGATTAGCACAAGATGCGGCGGTGATTCGGACGTGGAAAACTTCGGCCTTGCGCACTCGCATCCGGCCCTGTGACCGTGCTAGACGGGGCAGAACCGTGAGACGGACCAGAGCCAAGAGGCCGGGTGATGCCAGACAAATCCAGCCAGAATGATGCAGACAGGGCCGTGCTGGCCGCGCCTGTGCCGCCCCAGCCGCGTGTTATGGGTGCGGTCAACTGGCTCGGCCTGTGGACACTTTACAAGAAAGAAGTGCGCCGTTTTCTGAAGGTGAGCTTCCAGACCGTGCTGGCGCCGGTCGCGACCACGCTGCTCTACATGATGGTGTTCGCGCTCGCCATCGGGGTGACGCGGGAGGCGCCTGGCGGCGTGCCGTTCGTGGTGTTCCTCGCCCCCGGCCTGATGATGATGGGGTTGCTGAACAACGCCTTTGCCAATTCTTCCTCCTCGCTGATCGTGGCAAAGGTGCAGGGCAATACGGTCGATTTCCTGATGCCGCCCCTGTCAGCGGCCGAGCTGGCAGCCGCCTTCATTGGCGGCGCCATTACCCGCGGTGTGCTGGTGGCGGCGGCGTCCGCTGTGGTGATCATCCCCTTTGCCGCGCTGCCGGTGACGCATGCCTGGGCGATAATCTTCTTTGGCATCGGCGCCGCCGCGATGCTGGGCATGGTCGGCGTGATCGCAGGCGTATGGGCGGAGAAGTTTGATCACCTGGCCGTCATCACGAACTTCATCATCATGCCGCTTTCCTTCCTTTCGGGTACGTTCTACTCGATCTCCATCCTGCCCGAGCCCTTCCAGACCATCAGTCACATAAACCCGTTCTTCTATCTGATTGATGGCTTCCGATACGGCTTTATCGGCCATGCGGACGGCAATATCGCCATTGGTGTCGGCGTAACGCTGGTCATCAACGCCGCGCTTCTGGCCACGTGCTACGCCGTGTTGCGCTCTGGCTGGCGCCTGAGAAGCTGATTTTCCCGATACGTCCTGATTTTACCGGAGACCCTTAAATGCCTGCACCGCTTTTCGACACCTATGCGCCGCCCTCCCAGATCTTTGAGCGTGGTGAAGGCGTCTACCTGATCGAGCGCAGTGGCGAGAAATATCTCGACTTCATCTCGGGCATTGCGGTGAACGCGCTGGGGCACGCCCACCCGAAGGCTGTGGCGGCCTTGAAGGCGCAGGCAGAGAAGCTCTGGCATACCTCCAACATGTTCACCGTGCCGGGACAGCACGAGCTGGCCGCCAAGTATTGCAAGGACAGCTTTGCCGATCGTGTCTTCTTCACCAATTCCGGCACCGAGGCGATCGAGTGCGCGATCAAGACCGCGCGCCACTATCATTTCGTCAACGGGCGGCCCGACCGCTACCGCATCATCACCTTCACCGGCGCCTTCCATGGCCGCACCTATGGCGGCATCAATGCCGGGGGCAACCCGGCCTATCTGGAGGGCTTCGGCCCCCGCATGGAGGGGTTTGACTCCGTTCCCTTTGGCGATCACGAGGCCCTGAAGGCCGCCGTGACAGAGGAAACCGCTGCCATCCTTGTCGAGCCGGTGCAGGGCGAGGGCGGCGTGCGTGCCCTGCCGGATGTGTGCCTGCGCGGGCTTCGCGAACTGTGCGACGAGCACGGGCTTCTGCTGATCTATGACGAGGTGCAGTGCGGGGCTGGCCGTACCGGCAAGCTGTGGGCGCATGAATGGGCGGGCAGCGCCGCGCCGGACATCATGGCGGTGGCCAAGGGTGTAGGCGGCGGCTTCCCGATGGGGGCGTGCCTCACCACTGATGCCGCCGGCGCCCACATGGTCGTGGGCACGCATGGATCGACCTTTGGCGGCAACCCGCTCGCCATGGCGGTGGGCAATGTTGTCTTTGACGAGCTGACCGCGCCCGGCTTCATGGATCACGTGGTGGACGTCTCCAACTTCCTGCACCAGCAGCTGCACGGCCTTGCCGACACGCATTCGGCCAAGGTGGAGGAAGTGCGTGGCAAGGGCCTGCTGGTCGGGCTGAAGCTGAAGACGGGCTATCTGAACAAGACACTGGCGGCGCGCGCGCGCGATCACCATCTGCTGATTGGCGCGGCGGGCGACAATGTGGCACGCATGGCCCCGCCGCTGATCATTGAGGAAACCCACGCCCGTCAGGCGATAGAGGCGCTGGATAAGGCCCTCACGGCGCTTGAGCAGGGCTGATACGGCGCAGCAAGGCAGATCATGGACGAGAACAGGGGTGTGTCTGGCCCGGATATGCTGGGCCAGGACGATGACATTGTAGCCGCTTTCCAGCTGGATGCCCGGCCCGTTTCTGGCCGTGTGGTCAGGCTCGGCCCGGTCATTGACGAGATTCTGTCGGCTCACAACCTGCCAATGGGCGTCGCCGCACTGCTCGGCGAGGCCGTACTGCTGGCCGTGCTGATCGGGGACTCGCTGAAGTTCAAGGGCCGCCTCATCGTGCAGGCGAGCGGAGCGAATGCCAACCCGGGCGGGCTTGCCGGCGCGGGCGCGGTAAGCTTTGTCGTCGCCGATTATGCTGTCGGCGAGGGTGTACGCGGCTTTGCCCGCTTCGATGCAGACCGGGTGGCGGCGCTCGAGGCCGAGCATGGACCGCGCCCCGGCGCGGAACGTCTGCTGGGTGCAGGCGCCTTTGCCATGACCATTGATCAGGGCTCCGACATGGACCGCTATCAGGGCGTGGTGGCGCTTGACGGCCCAACGCTCGCGTCCTGTGCCGAGCACTATTTCGCCCAGTCAGAGCAGGTGCCGACGCGCATCCGCCTTGCCGTGGGTCAGGAAATGGTGGCAGGCGGCCAGATGCGCTGGCGCGCCGGTGGCGCAATCCTGCAGCGTATCGCCGGTGACGATGCGCGCGGCCATGATGCGCACGCCTTTGCCGATGCGCAGGTGCTGTTCGATACGGTTGAAGACGATGAGCTGCTGGATCCCGGCGTGTCGTCCGGCCGGTTGCTCTACCGGCTCTTCCACGAGGATGGCGTGCGCCTGCAACCGGGCAAGGCTGTCATCAAGCGCTGTACGTGCGAGCGTGAGCGTCTGGCCCGCATCCTCGCCGGCTTCCCGCCCGAAGATCGCGGCGAGATGATCCGGGACGGCGCGGTCGTGATGACATGCGAGTACTGCAATCGCGACTGGCGGTTTAGCGAAGCCGAGATCGACGCGGCGGGCTGAGTGCCCCGATCACCCGCGCCAGAAGGCCGGCGTGAACAGGGCCAGCATGGTGAGCACTTCCAGCCGCCCGACCAGCATGGTGAAGCTCATCACCCATTTGGCGGCATCGGGCAAAGGCTGGAACGTGCCCGCCGGGCCGATAATATCGCCAAGGCCGGGGCCAACATTGGCTATTGTTGTCGCTGCGCCCGACAGGGCCGTCACCGGGTCCAGACCGATGAGTGACAGCAGCACCGCCGCTATCGCAAACGCCGCGAAGAACAGGAACACAAAGCCCAGTACCGAACGCACCGTAGCTTCCGGTACAGGCTTGCCATCGTAATGCACCGAGCGCACCGCGCGCGGGCGGGCATAGCGGTGCAGATAGGTCAGCATGGCCGAGGCGGCGATCTGGTGTCGGAATATCTTGATCGAACAGGAGCTGGAGCCGGCACACCCGCCCACGAAGAAGAGGATGAAGAACACCATGACCGGCATGGTGCCCCAGCCTGCGAAATCAGCGCTGCCGAAGCCGGTTCCTGTCATCACCGAGACCGCGTTGACCGAAGCCACCCTCCAGGCGGGAAGTTCGCCGGTATCAACGCCGCCGGCCATCAGCATGAACGTCAGCCCGGCACAGGCAATCAGGGCGACCAGCAGAAAGGTGCGCACCTGTGGATCGGTGATGATCCGGTCCGGGCGGCCCTGCACCGCGCGCAGGAACACCAGGAACGGCAGGGCCGAGAGCAGCATGAAGACCAGTGCCACAAGGTCTGCGCCCTCATGTGCCCAGGCCCCGATCGAGCCGTCACTGGTGGAAAATCCGCCTGTTGCCACGGTCGTCATGGCGTGGGCGGCTGCGTCGAATGCCTTCATGCCGGCAAAGCCGTAGGCGATGAAGCAGGCAAACGTCAGGGCAAGGTAGATGAGCCCGACCGCGCCCGCGATCTCGCCCGCCCGCGGCAGCGCCTTGTCCACCTTGTCAGAGCTTTCCAGACGGAAGAGCTGCATGCCGCCAATGCCCAGCACCGGCCAGATCGCCATCGCGGTGACGATGATGCCTATCCCCCCGATCCATTGCAGGATAGCGCGCCAGATCAGGACCCCTGCCGGCAGGTCCTGCAGGCCCGTCAGGACCGTCGCGCCGGTGGTGGTGATGCCCGAAACGGATTCGAAAATGGCGTCGGTCCAGCTCATGCCGATGCCGGCCAGATGCAGCGGGATAGCGGCGGCCAGGCCCAGCACGATCCAGGAGCCGGATGTCACCAGAATGGCGCCTCGTGCGTCCAGATCAAAGCTGTCGCCCCGGCCCATCAGGGTCAGGATGCCGCCGGCAAATCCGCACACTACCGCCGAGCCGAAAAAGGCGTGCGCGGACTCCGCATCGACGTGCAGGTCGATGATGGCAGGCACCAGCATCGCCCCGGCCAGTGCAGCCAGCAACACGCCCATGATGAAGATGACGGTTCGGGTGTAGATGCTCACCGTTCGGACGTCCGCCTTGGCGCGCTAGTGCAGCGTCGCGGGCATGAACGGGCTGTCCAGGGCAAAAGAGGGAATTGCGGCATTGAACATCCCGCCATCTGCGCGGCGCATCTCGTACTGGCCGCTCATGAAGCCTGACGGCGTGGGCAGCGGTGCGCCGGAAGTATAGCGGAAACATTCGCCCGGCGCGATCACGGGCTTTTCGCCGACCACGCCTTCGCCCTTCACCACACGGGTGCGCCCCTTGGCGTCGGTGATCCGCCATTCGCGCGTCATCAGCTGCACCGGATCGGTGCCGTTGTTTTCAATCTCGACGGTATAGGACCAGATATAGCGGTTCTCTTCCGGCTCGGACTCTGTTTCCAGATAGTCGGGCTCGACCCGGATGATAACGCCTTCGGTCTCCAGCATGTACATGGTGGTGCAAAGCTCCTCTGAAACAGATGAGACACGTCTTGGCGGCCGTGCTCAAGGGGGTTCGCGCAGACGCGATGCCCCCTGCCATTGCCATCGGGCCATTCATGCGGAACGGTGCACCCGCTATCCCGCACTTGAGTCGTTCCCCTGTCCATGTCCCAGCCCGGTATTCTTCCCGACCTCGAACTCGACGCGCTGTTTCGCGCCGGCGGCATCCGGGCGGCCGGACTGGAGCCGGGCCAGATACAACCGGCAAGCCTTGATCTGCGTCTTGGAACAAAGGCTTACCGTCTTCGGGCAAGCTTCCTTCCCGGTCCTGCGCGCAGTGTTGCGGACTGTCTGGCATCCGGTCTTGTCATGCACGAGATCGACCTGACGGGCGGGGCCGTGCTGGAGACGGGATGCGTCTATCTTGTCCCGCTGATGGAGAGCCTTGCCCTGCCGGGGGATTTGAGCGCGGCGATGAACCCGAAAAGCTCCACCGGCCGGCTGGATGTCTTCACCCGTGTCATTGGCAATAATGCCGCCGCCTTCGACCAGTTGCCGGCGGGCTATGCCGGCCCGCTCTGGGTGGAAATATCCCCGCGTACATTCTCCATACTCGCCCGTCCGGGTGACCGTCTGGTGCAGGTGCGCCTGCGGCGCGGCGCGCTTGATCCCGGGCTTTCCCAAGTGCTTAGCGTGGATCTGCAGGCGGCGGCCAATGCGCCCGTGGGCTGGCGCGCCAAGCGCCACAGCCCGCTGGTCGATCTCAGCCACATTGGCGCTCATGCGGCCCTGGAGTTCTGGGAACCGCTATACGCCCCCCGTGGACAGATCGTGCTGGATCCGGGGGAGTTCTACATCCTGGCCTCGCGTGAGCCGGTGGAAATCCCGCTGACAGAGGCGGCCGAAATGGCGCCGATTGCGCCGGAAATAGGGGAGTTCCGCGCCCACTATGCCGGATTTTTCGATCCGGGCTTCGGGCTGGGCGCCCCGGCGCGCGCCGTGCTGGAGGTGCGCGGGAGAGACGTGCCCTTTATCCTTGAACATGGCCAGGCCGTGGCCCGCCTTGTCCATGAACCCATGGCCGGCCCCATCGGCTCGCCCTATGGCGCCAACGGCTCCAATTATCAGGGCCAGGGCCTGAAACTCGGCAAGCATTTCAGGGCCTGACGGGCCGCTCTGCCACCCTTCCGCAAACCTTTCACTCCCCATTCATCGCGTCTGCGGTTAGGCTGGATAGATGGCAAAGCGGTCAGGAGGCCGGGCATGGGCGGGTTGTTCAAGTTTATCGGGGATGTTTTCAAACCTATCCTGACAATTGTGGTGACGATTTTCGTCGGCGCCTTCCTGTTGTCGGTGTTCTGGCCGGCCGCCGATGCATGGATAATCGGCCAGGTTCCGGCATGGGAGCGTATGTCTCCGGCCATCCTGCAGGTGCGCGAATGGCTGGGCATTCATCAGCCCGAGCCCGACCCGTGGTGGATGTTCTGGCGCAATGACTGACCGCTAGAACCGGTTTGCAAACAGGCGTCTGAACGCGCCGTCCCCGGCCGCGAGGGTTTCGACGCTGCCGCGCTGGACGATGCGGGCATCCTCCATCACCAGCACCTCGCGCGCGCGCCTGAGAAGCGCCGGGCGGTGTGTGACCATGAGGACAGAGCGGCGCGGGTCTGCATCCAGCCAGGCATCCAGCGCGTCCAGGAACTCGCCCTCTGTCCGGCTGTCCAGCCCTTCGGTCGGTTCATCGAGCAGCATGACAGGCGCATCGCGCAGGAAGGCGCGGGCGAGCGCGATACGCCTTGCCTGTCCGCCGGATACGAGACGGCCCTCCTCGCCGATCCAGGTCAGCAATCCATCGGGCAGAGCGCGCACGAAATCGGCCGCTCTGGCCTGCTCAAGTGCCTGCCATAGCTGGCTTTCTGTCGCGTCGGGCCGGGCCAGCAGGAGGTTTGCCCGCACCGTGGTGGAGAGCAGGTCCGCGCGCTGGTCGACGAGGGATAGCCGCTGCCTTGTCCGTGCCGGGCCGAGATCGGCGAGATCGGCCCCGCCGAGCCGGACAGTCCCGGCATCTGGCGCGTAGAAGCCCATCAACAGCCTGATAACACTGGACTTTCCAGAACCCGATGCGCCAACGAGCGCAACCCGTCCGCCTTCAGGCAGGGTGAAGCTCACATCCCGCAAGGCGGGGCGGAACTGGCCGCCCGGATAGGTAAATCCGACCGAACTGAACACCACATCGTGGCCCTCGGGCAGGGGGAGAGGCGCGTCCGGCTCTTCCACCGAAGGGCGCAGATCATCGAGCGCTTTCAGGCGCTTGGCGGCAGAGAGCGTGCGCCCATACTGCTCCCCGGCGAGGACAAGCGGGGCGGCAGCCTCGAACAATCCGAAGGCAATGAACCCGGCCAGTGCAGCCAGAGGCGGTGATGCGCCCGATGCCGCCGCAGCGAGGAAACCGGCAACGAAACTGGCCGGACCGGCAAAGGCCAGTACGGCCGTATTCATCAGCGCCAGTCCGGCAAGCTGGCGCTGGCCGGAAATCCAGCGGGCGCTCGCCGCATCGAGGCGCGAAAGCACTGCCCCTTCAGCGCCATAGGCTTTCAGCTCGGCCATACCCGCGATCAGGTCAGCGGCCTCTGAACGCGTATCGGAGGCCGACTGCGTGACGTTTTGTCCTGCGGACTGGCCAAGTCTTGCCGCGAGGAGAGGCAGGCCCAGACCCGAGAGGATAAAGAGCCCGATCACGGGCAATATCGCCGCCGGGGCCGTGAATGCGAGGATAAGGACCGCCGCCAGGGCACCGAAAAGCGCGGACAGGGCAGGGGTCACGAGGCGCAGATAAAGCCCGTCCAGCGCATCGACATCGCCGGTCACGCGCGAGAGCAGGTCACCGGCGCGCAGGCCGCCAAGCCCTGCAGGAACAAGCGGCGCGGCCCGGTCAAACACCCACAGGCGCAGGCGCGCCAGGATGCGGAAAGTGGCCTCGTGCGTGGCCAGCCGCTCGGCATATCGCCCGAGGGTACGCGCCATCGCAAAACCGCGGACACCGCCCGATGCAAAAAGATAGTTGAAACTGCGCCCGAGGCCCGCCGCACCGGCGATAGCCGCCGCCGTTATGAACCAGCCCGACAGGGATAGAAGCCCGATCCCGGCCAGCAGAGTGAGGATGGCGAGCACGGCGCCAAGGCGCAGCCACCAGCGGTCGGGCCGGGCAAGGGCGAGGAAAAAGGCGAGCGTTTTCATGGCGCTCCGCCCTCCTGCAGGTCGGCAATCTCGAACACCGCGTCAGCAATCGCGCGCACGGCCAGGCTGTGGGTAGCGATGAGGATTGTCCGCCCATTTTTGTTGGACACAAGCGCCTCCAGGAAACGCGCCTCGGCCTCGCCATCGAGATGGGCCGTCGGCTCGTCCATGAGGACAAGTTTGAGGTCACGGGCAAGGGCGCGTGCGAGAGCTACCCTTTGTATCTGCCCGCCCGACAAGCCAAATCCGCGTTCGCCAAGGGGCGTGTCGAGGCCGTCCGACAGGTGGACAAGGAAGTCGGCGACGCCCGCCTGTGCCACCGCGCGCTCGATCATCTCTCCCGGGATAGAGCCGTCATGCAGGGTGATGTTATCCCGCAAGCTCCCGTGAAACAGGCGCGGGTTCTGGCCAATCCAGCCAGCACGTCCGGCCAGCGGGGTGTCCATCGCCTCGCCATCTATCCGCACCTCCCCGGAGGATAGAGGCGCAAAACCCATCAGGATTTTGAGCAGGGTCGACTTGCCGGAGCCCGACGGACCCCACAAGACGCTCAATCTTCCAGCCGGAATGGAAAGCGTGACGGGATTCAACCCCTTGCGGCCACCTTCGTAAGTGCAGGAGACGCGAGAGAGGTGCAGAGAGGGTGAGGTATGAAAGGGGACGAATGTTACCCTCGAAAGCCCCGATTGCGGGTATTCCAGCAGCGGTTTTAGAGTACCGGCGGCCGCTTCTGCGTCCGCGCGGTCATGATATGCGGCGGACAGACGCCGCAGCGGCATGTAGAATTCCGGTGCCAGGATAAGGACAAACAGCCCCTCGCGCAGGGTGACAGTTTCCCCGGTATCAAACGGCATCTCCCCCAGCAGCGAGAAGCCGACATAGATGGCAATGGCGGCAACCGAGAGGGCGGCGAAAAATTCCAGGATGGCCGAGGACAGGAAGGCGAGCCGGAGCACCTTCATCGTGCGCTGGCGGAAATCCTCCGAGGCGGCGGCGAGGCCCTCGCGCTCGCGCGGCGCGGCGTTGAACGCGTTCAGCAGAGCGAGCGATTGCAGCCGGTCATTGAAGCGCCCGGCGAGGCGGGCGAGCACGGCAAGCTGGTCCTTGCTGGCGGCTGCCGCCGCGCCGCCGACAATTGCCATGAAGACCGGCAGCAGGGGCGCGGTGACGATGAACAGCATCCCCACCACCCAGCTCTGGGTGAAGGCGGCGATGACCATGAGGATCGGCGCCCCCGCAATCACCGGCATGAGCGGGCGGTAGCGGCCGAAATAGCCTTCCAGCTTCTCCACCGCGTCGGTGAGGGCCGAGCCGGCCGCGCCGGTCTCCAGCCGCTCGGTGAAGGCGGGGCCCCTGGCGGCGAGGGCGCGCGCAGCCTCGCCCCGCACATGGGCCTTCACCCGCGCGGCCGCTTCAAACCCGGCGCGCGTCTCCAGCGCCTGAGCGCCCGCCCGCACCAGAGCGAACAGGGCAGCCAGCAACGCAGGCACGAGAAAATCCTCGCCATTGACGAGGTTTGCTATCGCGCTGGCGGCAAAGCCGGCAAAGCCGATGAAGAGGCCGTACTGGGCAATCCCGCACGCGCTCGCCAGCATGGACGGGCTCCGCCCGGCCTTCCCCCATGCGGAGAGAAGGCCGCCCAGCGCACGCCGGTCTTCGCGGGAAAGGGCAGGATTGCTCATCGGCCTCGTTAATCACGCATATCGCTCAGCCGCGCCCTGCGGCGCAGCGTCTCAGGGGGCTTTGTCTAACGCAGGGCGCGCGAATTGCCAGAGGGGGTGTTAGTTGGAAACTGAAGGGCCGATAATTGACCGGTGCGCTGATGAGTATACTCGTGAAACGGGGTGGAGACGCCTGCCCTGTCGATCAAATCTGCCGCTTAATAAGAGACAAAAACATTCCAGGCAAAGTGTATCAAGCAAACCAGAATAAATGCGGGTTTACAGTTAAATCGATATGAAAAAGATATCAAAATAAATGACAATATAAAATGCAATATAAAACCAAATAAAAATTCAAATAACATCAAGAGTGCTATGTGCGCCTCTTGAGCTTCTACAGAACTATAGCGTTGGGGAAAAAATGCATTGGTTGTTTCGGCCAAGCCGAACAGCAATCCTATATATACTGACATCAATAATTTATTATTGAGCTTCTTTTTTAAATAAAAATATGCGAAAAGCCTAACAAGTTCTTCTACAGTTACAAATATCGCGGTGTATACAAAGATATTTTGACCTAAATATGCGGCAAAAATAATGCCGACTAAGGTAGTTATGATTAAAATACAAAAAAATAAGAAGAAAAATGGCATGGCTCTCAATGCATAAGAGGGGTGTGCCAGAGCCAAAGCTCTGGCACAAAATCAGTCAGAGCCACCTTGAGCCATAGCGTGGAAATGGGCGCGCGCGCCTATTTCCATCTGGACTTCCGCGATTGTGCGGCGAGCCATTCTCTTGATGCGGCGTCGATTCCTTCCGCGGCCCAGGCTCCAGCTTCATTCAGCCCTGCCTCCATCGCGCGCCCGACGGCGGTGTCGCGGGCAACACGAAACAGGTATTGGCCGATCCGAAGAATCCGTGAGCCTCCAGAAACCAAAGCTATTTCATTCGCAACCAACTCTCGTATAGTAACCTCCCTGATCGAAAACGATGCGAAATGCATGCTATCAAGGATTGTGCGCTCGCGCAAACTGGGCGGGCTTCGGCCCCGCAGGCTTGGCAAGCAGCCTGACCGGGTTTCTGCCTAATGCAGCCAGCGTTCTGGCCCGTAGGATACATCCCCTCCCCTCGTCATGCCAGAAGCGGCTTGAGCGGGGATCGCGAAGGGGAGAATTGCCCCGTTCCGGCGGGCTGCCCCTGGCCGGTGCGCGGATGCGTCGCGGCACCGCCGGAGCCCGGACCTATCCCGTTAAAAAAGACGAGACAGGGCAAGGATAATGCTGGCGGACGCCCGCCCGCGCGAGTAGCGCTTTCTGCGTCACCCGGCCCCTGCGTCACAATGCGCGCTATCCACAAAAAACCCGAACGGGCATAGGGATAAAAGTCCGCAAATCAGCTAGGGATATATCCCGGTGCAGGTTTGCCCGTTCCGCTGGGGAGTTTTTCCATGATCGACATGGAAGTTGCCGATCTATCACGCTGGCAGTTCGCACTGACAGCCATGTACCATTTCCTGTTTGTGCCGCTCACCCTCGGGCTGGCCTTCATGCTCGCCATCATGGAGAGCGTCTATGTGATGACGGGCCGTCAGGTCTGGCGTGACATGACGAAATTCTGGGGCGCGCTGTTCGGCATCAACTTCGCCCTCGGCGTCTCCACCGGCATCACGATGGAGTTCCAGTTCGGCATGAACTGGTCCTACTACTCCCATTATGTGGGCGACGTGTTCGGCGCGCCGCTGGCCATCGAGGGCCTGATGGCCTTCTTCCTCGAGGCCACGCTTGTGGGCCTGTTCTTCTTCGGCTGGGACCGGATGAGCAAGCACGCCCACCTTGCGGTGACCTGGTTCATGGCCATCGGCACCAATCTCTCCGCGCTGTGGATCCTCATCGCCAATGGCTGGATGCAGAACCCGGTGGGATCGGAGTTCAATCCGGAAACGATGCGCATGGAAGTCGTCGACTTCATGGCCGTGCTCTTCAATCCCGTGGCGCAGGCCAAATTCGTGCACACCGTGGCGGCCGGCTATGTCACCGGCGCCCTGTTCGTGCTGGCGGTATCGGCCTGGTTCCTCCTGCAGCGGCGCCATCGCGGCTTTGCCAAGCGCTCGATGACGGTCGCGGCCGCCTTCGGCCTTATGGGCTCGCTCTCGGTCGTGGTGCTGGGCGATGAGAGCGGCTACGCGCTCACCGACAACCAGCGCATGAAGCTCGCCGCGCTCGAAGCGATGTGGGAAACCCACGAGGCGCCCGCCCCGCTGACCCTTGTCGGCTTCCCCGACGTGGAAAACCACACCACGCATTTTGCCGTCGACGTGCCCTGGGTGCTGGGCCTGATCGCCACGCGCTCGCTTGATCAGGAGGTGCAGGGCATCCTGCCGCTGGTCGCCGTTGCCGAAACGCGCGTGGAGAACGGCATCCGGGCCTATGACGCCCTGCAGAGGCTGCGCGCCGACGAGAGCGATCTGGAGGCCCGCGCCCTGTTTGAGGAGACCAAGCTGGATCTCGGCTACGCCCTCCTCCTGCAACGCTATATGGAAGACCCGCGCGAGGCGACGCCCGAACAGATCCGCCAGGCCGCCTTCGACACCATACCCGACGTGCCGGTCATGTTCTGGTCGTTCCGCTTCATGGCGGGGATCGGCCTCTACATGATCCTGCTCTTTGGCACCGCCTTCGTGCTGTGCACGATGCGAAAGCACGAGACGCGCTGGTTCCTGTGGGTGGCCCTGTTCTCGCTGCCGCTGCCCTGGATCGCGGCGGAGCTGGGATGGCTGCTGGCTGAATATGGCCGCCAGCCCTGGATCGTGGAAGGCGCGCTGCCGACCTTCCTGGGCGTGTCCAGCCTCAACGCCACGCAGATCTGGATGACGATTGCAGGCTTCACCGCTCTCTATGGCGCGCTCGCCGTGGTCGAGGTGATGCTGATGCTGCACTTCATCCGCAAGGGGCCGTATGCGGGCAAGGGCGGTGACACCGCCGCCCGTCCGGTCCGCAAGCCCGCGATTGCCAATGACGGCATGACCCCCATTCCTGCCGAGTAGGAGTTACGCAAGATGGAAATCCCGATTTCTTATGAAGTCCTGCGCGTCCTCTGGTGGGGATTGCTGGGCGTCCTCCTGATCGGCTTTGCCGCCACGGACGGATTTGATTTTGGCGTGGCCGGCCTGTTGCCTTTCGTGGCTAAGACCGACGCTGAACGCCGCGTGGCCATCAACACGGTCGGCCCGACCTGGGAAGGCAACCAGGTGTGGTTCATCCTGGGCGGCGGGGCGATCTTTGCCGCCTGGCCGATGGTCTATGCGGTCTCGTTCTCGGGCCTCTACCTGGCGATGTTCGTGCTGCTGGCAGCCCTGATCCTGCGTCCGGTGGGCTTCAAGTACCGCTCCAAGCGGGAAGACCCGCGCTGGCGCGCGATGTGGGACTGGGCGCTTTTCACCGGCGGTTTCGTGCCGGCCCTGCTCTTCGGCGTGGCCGTCGGCAACGTGCTGGTCGGCCTGCCCTTCCGGCTGGACGAGAACCTGCGCGCGTTCTGGGACGGGTCGTTCTTCGACCTCCTGAACCCGTTCGCCATCCTGTGCGGACTGCTGTCGGTGACGATGATGGGCCTGCATGGCGCGGCCTGGCTGTCGATGAAGGCCGAGCGCGGCCCGGTGCGTGACCGCGCGCGCCGGTTCGCCCCGATCTTCGCGATCACGTCGATCGTGCTGTTTGCCGGTGGCGGGCTGGTCATGGCGTTCGGACCCTATGGCTTTGCACAAGTTGGCGATGTCGACCCGGCCGGCCCCTCCAACCCCTTGCGCACCGAGACGGTGGCGGCGGCGGGCGCGTGGCTGTCCAACTATGCCGCCCATCCGTGGATGATCCTGGCGCCGGTGCTGGGCTTTGGCGGGGCGTTTGCCGCTCTTGCCGGGCTGCGGATGAACTCCGAAAGCATCACCTTCATCGGCTCGAAGCTTTCCACCTTCGGGATCATTTCGACGGCGGGGCTGTCCATGTTCCCCTTCATCCTGCCGTCAAGCATTGCGCCCAATGCCAGCCTGACCGTGTGGAACAGCTCGTCGAGCCACGTCACCCTGTTCATCATGCTGATCACGACCGCGATCTTCCTGCCCATCGTCCTGGCCTACACTTCGTGGGCGTTCAAGGTGATGTGGGGCCGGGTGACGACCGAGGACGTGACCAGCGGCGGCGACTATTACTAGGCCCGGAAAGGAGCCGATCACGATGTGGTATTTTGCCTGGGTACTGGGCCTCGGCCTTGCCTGCTCCTTCGCCATCCTGAACGCCATGTGGCACGAGATGTCGCTGGGCGATGAGGGCGACCGCGGCACCAGCGAGGAAGCGGCCCGCTGGTAGGACCAGCGGCCGCATCCCGAGCCGGAAAGCCGGTTGGATTATGAAGAGACGGGGTGCATCGTGTCCCTGCGCGCGATAAGCCCCGTCTCGCGTATCCGCCTGGCCCGCTCCACCAGCCCGTCAGCGGTGATGTGGTCATAGTCCACATCGCGGCCTTCAGAGGCGGGCAGTGTCTCCTCGCGCAGGACCGCCACCGACCAGTCATGGAAACAGCGCTGGTCCACCTCGCCGCAGAACACGATCTCCAGCCCGCGATGGGCGGTATCTGCCGCGATGCGCCGGAAGGTGGTGGATACCGCGCGGCGCGATCCCTCCAGGACCTGCAGGAAACGGTCCCCGTCTACCGCCAGCACGCCGGTCAGCCCCCCTGGCGGATTGTTCTTCAGGCCGGCTGACAATATCCGGCCCATCTCGTCGGATGCGCTCCCCGGATTGGAGGCGAAGCTGGCGCAGCTATGATAGACGAGCCGGGTGAGGAACATGGGTTTCAATCCTTCTTGAGGGCTGTCAGGCGGCCCTGATCTTCTGCAGGAAATTCATGATCTGGGTGCTGATCGCACCGGAATGTTCACGGATCCCGGCCGACCCGTTAGCCACCGCCCGTGCTGCCTCGGCGGCCGCGCCGATCTGGGTTTCCACCGAGGCGATGGAAGCTGCCACAACCTGGTTGCCGGCCGCGGCCTGATCCGCATTGCGGGCGATTTCGCCCGTGGCAGCCGACTGCTCCTCCACGGCGGCGCCAATGGCCGCAGCCGCTTCGCTGACCTCGCCGATGACCCGGTGAATGTCGCGCACGGCATTCACCGCAGACCCGGTGGCGTTCTGGATGGCTTCAATGCGTCCGCTGATCTCGGCCGTGGCCTTGGCGGTCTGTTCGGCGAGCGACTTCACTTCCGAGGCAACGACGGCAAAGCCCTTGCCCGCTTCGCCGGCCCGCGCAGCCTCGATGGTGGCGTTGAGAGCCAGCAAATTGGTCTGCTCGGCGACATCGCGGATCAGCCCGACCACCCCACCAATCTGGCGGGCCGCCTCGTCCAGCTCCGTGATGCGAGCGGTGGCCTGCTCGGCTTTCTGCACGGCGTCGGACGAAATGCGGACCTGGCCTCCGGCCTGGTTGGCAATCTCCCCGGATGCCGCGCCGATCTGGCTGGACGCCGCGGCAACCGACTTCACGTTGGCCACGGCCTCTTCGGCGCCCGAGGCGGCGCTGGTGGCTTCGGCGCGCGTCCGCTCGACGGCCTTCAGTACGGTCTCTGCCGCGTGATCGAGTTCTGCGCTGGCGCCTGCCAGCTTGTCGGCTACCGCGGAGATGCCCGATTCCAGCTCATTGGCGAGCGCCTCGCGCGTGCGCCTGGCGTGCGCCTCGGTTTCCTCCAGATAGATCGAGATGACCAGCTCCAGATCGAGGAAGACCGCGCGCACCAGCGCGTCGATCTGGTCGTCGGCCCGCCCCCTGGCGAAGGGCAGACTGCCCATGGCGTTGTTCACGGCCGCCTTGATGAGGTCGGCGGCCAGATGGGCATAGCCGCCGATATAGTATTGCGGCGAAAGGCCAAGCTGGCTGTGGGCGAGACCGATCCGGCGAACGGCCTGCGTGTACCGGTCGTCGAAACGGGCCTCCAGTATGCCCGCCCAGTGCGCCATCTGCCGGTCGCGTGCGCTGGCCTGATGGGACTTGTCGCGAAAATGCCGGGCGGTTTCGGGATTGCCCGAAATGACCGTGTAGAACCGGTCCAGCGCCGCGGGCAGAGCCCGGTTCATGCCGGGCGCCATCTGGCGCAGGGTTTCCCGGCGTTCCTTGTCGAGCGCCAGAAAGTCCAGCCGCTTGTCGATAAAACCTGAGTCCATGATTGCCTCCCCGGCCTTCGCGATTTTTCGCGTTGAGGGGGAGGTTTGGGCGGCACGGTTAATCAGTGATAAATAATTACGGCTCGGCCGGGACATAAATAAATTCATGCGGTTGGCGGTCACGAACCGCCCTTCACAGTGCGGTGCCGGCCTAGAAATGGTGCACCTTTTCAGGGCCGCCGTTTTCGCGTGTGAAGCGTTCAAACGTGGTCTCGCTGATCAATGCCGTTGCAGAGTGGATCAACCATTCAGCGCCCGCGAAGACGGGCGTCTGGACCGACCGGAAATGACGCAGCTCGCCATCCTGCTCGGCCCGCCAGACCTGCTCCATGCAGGCGATCTCGCCGTCAAATGCGCCGCCTTCCAGCACGCTGCGTATGATCACGTCGATCTCACGCCCTACCGGATCGCTGATCTTCATGCCCGGGCGATAGCTGTCAAACGGCGGTTGGGCCTGACGGAAGCGTTCGCTGGCTTCGATCACACTGACACGTCCTTCGCGCCACGCCAGCAATGCCACGGCATGCGGCGCGTAGCGTACAATCGCGCGCAACTGCTCGAGCAATGGCCGTTGGACCGGGTTGTGCAGCAGTTCCTTCAGCCGGCCGATGACCTCCGCAGATGGCGCAATCACGCCGTTCTCCAGCCGCGATACATACGACTGGCTGACCTGGAGGCGGCTGGCGGCATCCTCCTGCTTCATGTTGGTCCGCAGGCGCAAGGCCCGCAACGCCACTCCCCACCGGTTGGACGCCCCCTCGCGTCCCGGCGCATCATGCTCCGTCAATCACCCACTCCCAGACATTCCCCCACCAATATTACGGATTAACGCGCTGGTGCGCCGATGCATGCATGTTTTTATGTCGCAGCAGTTGGCGGACCAGGAATTTGCTGCACTTGCTCTGGCCAGCGCGCCCTCTGCCGCAGACGCTCGTCTTGACCCGTCTCCCCCGCCATTTACTGTCACGCTTCCGCCCGCAAAGAGGCGGGCAGAGGGAGGCCGGTCCTATGGGTTTTTTCAGCGCGCTCGGGCGTGAGATTTTCTATACACGGGAGCTGATCCGGCTCCTCAAGACGCTGAAATCCATCACCCCGGATTCGGCCGATCTCACGGCAGATTTGCTTGAGCGCACTGTCGACGCACACAAGACCCGTCCGGCCTTCATCCTGGAAGACGGCTCGGCCGTCAGCTATGGCGCGTTTGATGCGTTCGCAAACCGGGTCGCCAACTGGGCCCTCGCCAGCGGCATGAAGCCCGGCGATACGGTTGCGCTCTACATGGGCAATCGCTGGGAATACATCGCCTTCTGGTTCGGCCTGTCGAAGGTGGGTGTGATTGCTGCGCTCCTGAACAATCAGGTTACGGGCAAGGCGCTGGCGCATGGCGTCAACATAGCCGGGGCCGGCCACGCCATCATCGAGGGTGAACTCAGCGCCGCCTATGCCGCCACCGCGGAGGCCATCGGCCCGCTCACACCCTGGGTGTTTGACGGCGAGGCCTCATCCGTGCCCGGCGGGCAGGACCTGTCCGGCGCCCTCCAGGCCGTCTCCGACGTCCGCCCCGGCCGCGAGCACCGCGCGCACCTGCGCGCGAAGGATCCGTGCCTGAAAATGTACACCTCCGGCACGACCGGCCTGCCCAAGGCTGCCATCGTCGCCCACACACGCTCGCTCTATTATCTGCGCGGCTTTGCGGTGGCCTCCAACGCCTCGCCCAAGGACCGCATGATGATGGTGCTGCCGCTCTATCATGCCACTGGCGGCCTGTGCGGGGTGGGCTGCGCGCTGTCGACGGGCGGCGCCCTGATCGTCCGGCGCAAGTTTTCCGCCAGCGCCTTCTGGAAGGACGCCGCCGAACACGGCGCGACCATGTTCATGTATGTCGGCGAACTGTGCCGCTTCCTCGTCGCCGCCGAGCCCGTGCCGGAAGAGAAAAAGCACAAGATCCGCATCGCCATCGGCAACGGGCTGCGCCCCGATGTGTGGCCGCGCTTCGTGGAACGCTCGGGCATCAAGCGCATCATGGAGTTCTATGGCGCGACGGAAGGCAATGTCAGCTTCCTGAACCTCGACTCCAAGCAGGGCGCGATCGGGCGTGTGCCGCCCTATCTCCGGAGCCGGTTCAACTCCGCGCTGGTGAAGTTTGATCTCGATTCAGAAGCGCCGGTGCGCGACGCCAGGGGCCGCTGCATCCCGTGCGGGCCGGACGAGGTGGGCGAGGCCATCGGCGAGATCCGCCCCGACGACGCCCGCTACCGCTTCGACGGCTATGGCGACAAGGAAGCCACCGAGAAGAAGCTCCTGCGCGACGTGTTCAAGAAGGGCGATCTGTATTTCCGTACCGGCGACCTGATGAAGCGTGACAAACAGGGCTATTTCTATTTCATCGACCGGGTCGGCGACACTTTCCGCTGGAAGTCTGAAAACGTCTCCACCTCGGAAGTCGCCGAGATCATGGGCATGGCCAAAGGCATCGTGCAGGCCAATATCTATGGCGTGCCGGTGGCCGACTATCCCGGCAAGGCCGGCATGGCCGCTCTGGTGGTGAACAAGGATTTCGATCTCGCCACCGTCCACGCCCATGTGACGAAGGAACTGCCGGCCTATGCCCGCCCGCTCTTTGTGCGCATCCACCAGGAAGACCCGTCAGAGCACACCACCGGCACCTTCAAGCTGAAGAAGACCGATCTGGTGGCAGAAGGCTGGGATCCGTCGAAAATCTCCGAGCCGCTCTACATCGATCATCCCGAACAGAAGGCCTATGTGCCCCTGACCGCGGAAATCCGCGCCGCCATCGAAAGCGGGGAGCTGCGGGTTTAGGGGGAGGGCTCAGCCTTCACTGAAACCCCGGAAGCCCGCAGGGCTATCCGGGGCCTCTCTCAGGATTATCCTGCACGAGGTCCCGGCTCTGCGCTGCGCTTGGCCGGGAATTCAGTATTGTGGCTGATCTATGCCTTGCCGCGTTCCTTGCGGGCGCTGGCAAGGTCGAGCTCCGGCGCGGCATGGTCCAGCGGCGCGCTGACCGGCAGATGGCAGGTCACTTTCGTGCCGCGTCCGGGCGTTGAGTCCAGCTCCACCCAGCCGCCATGCAGGCGTACGATCTCCTTGACGAGCGCAAGGCCGAGGCCGGCCCCGGCGCGGCTGGTGTGTCCGCGCTCGAAGCGTTCAAAGACGGATGCCTGCTTGTCCTTGTCGATCCCGGCGCCATTGTCCGACACCCACAGGCGCGCATCGGTCCCCTGTACCTCGGCGCCCACCTCGATCTTGCCGCCCTGGTCGACATGGTCGAGCGCATTGATGAGCAGGTTATAGAGCACCTGCTTGAGGCGTCCGCTATCGGCGCGGACCGGCTGGGCGGCCTTGTCCGACCGGACGGCGAGCTTGATGCCCGCATGCTCGGCGCGTGATGCCACCAGTTCGGCGGCCTCGCCGGCCAGCGTATCCAGCCGGGCATCGCCCAGATCCAGCTCCAGCTGGCCGGCATCTATGGCGGCGATGTCGAGAATGTCGTCGATCAGCTTGGCCAGCTGGGCCGAGGCGGTCTGGATCGCGGCAACAGGATCTTTCTGACGGTCGGAGAGCGGGCCGGCAAACCCGCCTGCCAGCAGGTCGGCATAGCCGCCAATCGTCGTCAGCGGCGTGCGCAGCTGGTAGCTGACATGGCCGACAAAGCCGGTCTTGATCTTTTCGGACGCTTCGAGCGCTTCGGCGCGGTCGCGCAAGGCCTCTTCCACCCGGCGCGTATCGGTGATGTCGTCCCAGGCGATCAGCGTGGCGCCATCGGGCAGGGGGCGGGTCAGCCAGGTCAGCACCGAGCCGTCCGAGCGTCGGATTTCACCGGTCTTGGCGGTGCGCGAATCCGGCGAAGTGTCGGTGATGCGCGCCTTCAGCGTATTCCACGCCTCCCGGTCGGGATGCAGGGTATGACAGGTCTCGGCAATGGTGCTGAAATCGGCCCCCTCCAGCGATTGCGGATCCAGCTTCCACAAGGTCTCGAAGGCCAGGTTGTGCAGCTGCAGCTCGCCCTCCGGACCGAACACCGCAACCGCCTCGTGCAGCCGGTCCAGGGTCGCGCGCTGCACCTTGATCAGCGTGTTGTAGCGCGCCTGCAGGGCGAGCTGGTCGGTCATGTCCTCAAAGATGAGCAGCACGCCGCCGAGCGGATGGCGCTGGCGGGCCACGCGCAAGGTCCGCCCGTCGGGCAGCGGCCACAGCTCGTCAGGCGTCTCGGTGCCGGGCGGGCGCTCGTAATGGGAAAGCTCGGCCGCTTTCCAGCTCTTGTAGTCGGCGCTGGCCGGGTTTGGCAGGATCTGGTCCTCGCGCAGCCGGTCCAGCAGCGCGCCGTGCGAGGGGCGGTCATTGAGGACGGCCTCCTCCAGCGAGAACAGGCGCGAGAAGGCGTGATTGTAGAAGATCAGCTGCTTGGAGCGGTCGAAGATCGCCACCGCTTCGGCCATGTGGTTGAGGGTCTGGTCGTGCGCCTCCCGGAAGCGCTTCAGCGCGGCGCGTGCCTCTTCCCCGCGCGTCACGTCGAAGGCGGCGCCCGCCACCCCGCCGGAGATCGGGAACACGACCACATCAAGGGCGCGGCGCTCGCCCTTGATGGCAGCGCCGCGTACATGGGCCACCGGCGCCCCGGCTTTCAGCGCCTCGCCGGCCTGGGCTGGCAGGCCCGGCTCCAGCAAGAGCTGGCGGTCGATCACGTCTGCGGCACTCTTGCCCTCGACCGCTTCCACATAGGCGCCGTTCACCCAGTGCAGACGGCCCGAAGCGCTGATGCGCCAGGCCGGGAAGGGGGCCTTGCCCAGCATGTCCAGAAAGGCAAGCGGGTCCTCGGCGACCACCGAGCGTGCCTCTTCCAGCCGCCCGCGCGCACCCGATTCCTCCAGCCCGCGAATGGTGGCATCGGCAATCCACAGCACGAGCTGGGATCCGGCGGGCCGGCCGTCGGCCTCGATGAAGCGCCCGGATGGACCCGATACGGTAAGCGAGAAGGGTTTGCCCTCGCGCATCAGATCGCCCATGCGCTGGCGCAGCGTGGTCTCGATGCCGCCTGCCGAGCGCGCCTCGTAGTCGGCAATGCCGTCCAGAAGGGCGGTGGCCGGATCGGGATCGTTCATCACGCCGGGGCCCAGATCGGCGAACTGGACCAGCGAGGCCAGCGCTGTCGGCGAGCCGTAGACACGCGGCGAGGACCAGCCTGCCGCCTCCGGATCAGGCGGGGTCTCCCAGACGAGGACGAGGCCCGGATGGGCGCCGAACACGCTGTCGGCGCGCGCCAGACGGTCTTCAAGCCAGGCCACACGCTTCTGCCAGTGGGAACGGGCGCTGCGCACACCCTCGGTCAGCCGCCAGGCCCAGAGCGCAGTTGCCACGGCAAAACCCACCGCTCCGCCGGTAACGATCAACGTTGCCAGCTGTGCCGGCTCGGTGGCCATCATGGCATGCCCCCTTCACTGCGCGGCCACGGCAAACAGACACGTGGCCATTGCGTGTCGGTGCGGCCGGACGAATCAGCAGTTTAACGGAAGGTGAATCCCGGCGCGAGAACAGGATATCAGCGTATGCGCACCTGTCCGAGCACAAACTCGAACATCACCGTGCAGCCGGTCAGGTGGGCACCTTCACCCAGCGCGGCGAATCGCCAGGCCTGCACCGCACGGCGGGCCTCCCGGTCGAAGAACCGGCCGGGCACACCTTGCGCGATGCGCACATTCTCCACCGCCCCGGACTGGGCGACGTCGAACTGGACGATGGACCAGCCCTGCTCGCCGCGCGCCCAGCCCCGCGCCGGATAGTCCGGCAGCGGTGCATGCACGGCGCTGAGTGGCTCGCCCTGACACCCCTCGCTGGGGGCAATGCGTGCAATATTGGGCATGAGCGGCATTTGCGATTGCGGCATGAACGGTCCGCGCGCCCGCGGATCGGCAACAGGTGCCGGCACGGACACGCAAGCCGGCAGAAGGGTTGCAAGAGCCGCAAGGGCAAGAAGCGGAGTGCTGCGCATGGCGGTCAGACTAGCCGGTCGGGGCCGTCCTGCCAGCGCCCTTGCGCAGTGCGCGACAACCCGCTTGACATCATATAAGGACATCTTTATGTCCTGATCTTGCGCCGATTTGAGCTTCAGCTTGCGGGCGCGGAACAAATGCAGCTAAAGCGAAGCAGGACAAGACATTCACCGCCCGACAGGGTGAAACCCGGTATCGTCCTGCATCCCTTTGCCATCGGCGCTGATGCATTTGCCTTTCCGCTCTCCCGCGTGACGGAAAGAAGAGTGGTACTGCCATGGCCCCCCTGGACAACGCCCCGAGCCTTTACATTCCTGCCGCCGTGCGCGGGCGGGCAATGCGCGCGGTTCTGCTGGGCTGCGGCACGGTAGGCAGCCAGCTCGCCGCCCGGCTGCCGCAGGGCGTGGCGATCGAGGCGATTGCCGTGCGCCGCTGGCGCGATCTCGGCAAGGGTGCCGTCCGGGTGCTGGACAGCCTGGACGCCGCTCTGGACCTTGCGCCTGACCTGGTGATCGATGCCCTGCCGGGCTGCACGGAAGCCGAGACGGCGCTGGAGCGGGCGGTTCACGCAGGCGCGCATGTGGTATCGGCCAACAAGGCGGTCATAGCGCGCCGCCCCGATCTGGAGCGCGCGGCCAGGGAGAAGGGCCGTGCCTTTCTCTACAGCGCAGCTGTCGGCGGCGGGGTGCCGGTGCTGGAAACGGTCGGCGCGCTGACCGCCCGTGGCCGCGAGATCACGACGGTGAAGGGGGTGGTCAACGGTACCTCCAATTTCGTGCTCGACCGGCTTTCGAAGGGAGAACGCCTTGAAAGCGCGGTCAGCGCAGCGCAGGCAGCAGGCTTTGCCGAGGCCGACCCGAGCGCCGATCTCGACGGCGATGATGCGGCGGCCAAGCTCGTGCTGGTGGCGCGCTCAGCCTGGGGCGTCGACATTGATCCGGATTCGATTGCCCGCCAGTCCATCCGTGATCTGGCCCCCGGTTTTGCCGCGAAGGCGGCCCGCGAGGGTCTGCGTATCCGCCAGGTCGGCCGCCTGGCCCGTGTCGGCGGGGGCGTCCACGCGGCGGTGCGGCTGGAAGCGGTCAGCGCTGACAGCGTGTTCTACCGGGTGGAGCGCGAGGGCAACGGTGTCGTCATTTCGCTGAAGGATGCGCCCGGCGTGATCCTCACCGGCAAGGGCGCAGGCGGCGTGCCGACAGCAGCCAGCATGGCCGGTGATCTGGTCCGGCTCGTTGCGGAACACGGCTGATGCGCGCGCCTGCCCTCGCCGCGGAGGAGGCGGACGGCGAGCCAGCCTGTCTGTTCCCCATCCATGACCACATCACCACGCTGGAGCTCAGCTCGGGCGCGTTTGTCTCAGCGAGGGGGCGCGTGTACGGCCCTGCCGGAGCCCCGGCTGTCATCGTGCTCGGCGGGATATCCGCGCACCGTTTCCTGCTGGGCGATCATGCCGAGCGGACAAGCTGGTGGCCAGGTATTGCCGGCCCGGGCCTGGCACTCGATCCGCTGCGCCATCAGCTTCTCGCATTTGATTTTCTGGCCGACGAGGTACGCCCCTTTCCGCGCGTCGAGGATCAGGCCGAGGCCTTGCTGGCGCTGGCAGATGCCGCCGGCTTTGATACCTTTCAGATCGTCGGCGCCTCCTATGGCGGCACGATTGCGCTGGCGCTGGCGGCGCTGGCACCGGATCGCGTGACAGGCCTGCATGTGCTGTGCGCGGCGCATCGCCCCCATACGATGACAACCGCGCTGCGCGCGATACAGCGCGATATTGTCGAGTTCGGCCTGGCGCGCGGGGATGGCGCTGGCGGGGTGGATCTGGCCCGGCGCCTGGCCATGACCACCTACCGCACGCCCGAAGAGTTCCAGTCGCGGTTCGCCGATCCGGCACCCGGATCACCCGATGCGGCCGGGGTAGAGGCCTATCTCGCCGCACGCGGGGGCGACTACGCCGCGCGGACAAGCCCGCAGCGCTTCCTGGCCCTGTCCCGTTCCATGGATGCAGCGCGGATTGACCCATCGGCCATCCGCGCTCCCTTGCGCCTGCTCGCCCTTAAGGAAGACCGGCTGGTTCCGCTTGCCGATATAGAGGCGCTGGCAGCCTGCGTGCCCGGTGCGCAGCTGGTGCGCGCGTCCAGCCTTTACGGACATGACGGATTTCTCAAGGAGCGCGAAGCCGTCAGCCGGTTTCTGGAGGGGCTATGAGCCGCAAGACCGTGAACGAGGCCTTTGCCACCCGTGCGGCACGGGCAGGGATCAACGCCGATCCCGGCCATGGCGGCATCACGGCGCCGATCAATGTGGCCGCCACCTATGTCCGCGCGGATCCGGCCATTGCCGGCCCGTTCGACTATGCGCGCACCAACGCGCCCTCACGTGCGGTTCTGGCAGACGCGATCGCGGGCCTGGAAGGGGCGGCGGGGGCCTGCCTGACGGCCTCGGGCATGGCGGCCATCGACCTGATCCTGAACCTCGTCCCCGCTGGCGCGCGCATCGTCGCCGCGCATGACTGCTATGGCGGCACGCAGCGCCTGTTCAATGCGCGCGCGCCCCAGCGCGGGTTCGAGATCGTCTATGCCGACGCCACGGACCTCGGCGCGCTGGAGACGGTGCTGGCGCCCGGCGCAGCCCTGCTCTTTCTGGAAACCCCGTCCAATCCGCGCCTGCGTATTACCGATATCGAGGCTGCCAGCGCTCTCGGTCACGCGGCCGGGGCAGTGGTGGCCGTGGACAACACGGTGCTCTCGCCCGCCATCCAGCGCCCGATTGCGCTGGGCGCCGACCTCGTCGTCAGCTCGCTGACCAAGATCATCAACGGCCATTCCGACATGGTGGGCGGTGTGGTGTGCGCCAGCGATACGGGCCTGGTGGAACAGCTTGCCTGGTGGCTCAATGCATCGGGAACGGGCCTGGGGCCCTTTGATGCCTTCCTGGCCACGCGGGGGCTTCGCACGCTGCCGCTGAGGGCGAAGGCACAGTCGGAGGCCGCGCTGGAGCTTGCCCGGCGCCTGACGGCCCACGGCAAGGTGGTCCGCGTCGATTATCCCGGTCTTGCCGCGCACCCCGGCCACGCGCTCGCCACGCGCCAGCAGCAGGGCCTGTTCGGCCCGCTGGTGAGCCTTGAGATCAAGGGCGATCCGCGCGCGTTCCTGACAGGGCTTGGCCTTTTCTCTCTCGCCCAGTCGCTGGGCGGGGTGGAGAGTCTGGTTTCGGTGCCGGCGCTCATGACCCACGCCTCGATGAGCGCTGCGGCGCGCGCCCATGCCGGCATCAGCGACTCGCTGATCCGCCTGTCGGTCGGGCTGGAGGATGTCGAGGATTTGTGGCGGGACCTGGATGCCGCCCTCGAGGGGGTCTAGCGCCGCCAGGTCAGCGAGAAGGCGGCGAAGTCCTCTGACGTGTCCCAGGACTGGGCTGGCAGGGACCAGCTCGTCTCGCGGCGCACATAGGCCAGCGACACATCAACGCCCTGGACGCGCATGGCAATGCCGGCCTGCTGGTCGCCGACCATCGCATAGGGCTGCAAGGTGAGCGTCTCGCGTATATTGCGGCGGTCGCCGGGACGGTAGACGAGCGCCTGACGGTCGGCGCCGGCAAAGAACCACCAGCCGGCACCGTTACTGTCATCATCGCTGACGAAATGGCCGACGCGCACCGTGGCGCCGAATTCGGTGGCGGAGCCTGCATCGCCCACGCTGAGGCCCGCGCGCGGACGCAGGCCCACATCAAGTCCGTCCATGCCGCCGGGGCTGTCGAAGCGGCCCTCATAGCGCAGCGCGACAGCGCGCCCGCGGGCCCGGCCGGCAGAATATCTCCAGGCCGGCATGTCGATCGCGGTGGGCGACAGCGCCGACACCACCCAGTCCGGCTCCTCGCTGTCAAACAGCGACACGCTCAGCTGGCCGCCCCGGTTCGTGCGCGCGATCACGGTTTCCGGCGCGTGGAACGCCCCGAAGCTTTCCGGGGCGATGCCGCTGGCTGACGCCGACAGGGCTGACTGGGCAATCGCTGACGCGCCGCCATGCTCGCCGTGCGTTTCTTCCGGCCCGCCGAGAGCCAGCCGCATGGAGGGCAGCGGGCCGGACGACATTTCCTCGAGCAGGGGCGCAATTATCAGCGTGCTGGGATTGGCCGAATCGGCAGACTGCGCCTGCACCGCGCCTTGCAGTGCCAGCGCCGAGGCCCCGGCACAGGCCGCAAGGCGCGCAATAGCTGCAGCAGAGCTGCAGGATGCGCGTGCGCAAGGCTGTGCAATGGTCGGCGGGGCGGTCACGATGATGCACTCCAGTGCCGGTTTCGTCACCCAATTACGCGTAGCTTTGTATCAGGTTCCGGGCCTGCTCCGCCAGAGGATTCGCGATAGCGTTTAATTGTACGTAAAGCCCGATGCAGCCGGGCAACGCCGGGAGGGGGTTCCGCCTCCCGGCGCGCGCATGCTGGCGGCGCCGTGTCTGCCTTATTGGCAGGCAAGACACTCTTCGTACTCGGTCTTGGCCGCGGACTTCATGGAGCTTTCCATGCCGTCCTTGTCCTCCGAGCCGGCAAAGGCGGTGCGCTGGACCGATTTCGAGCGGCAGTAATAGAGCGACTTGATGCCCCGCTCCCACGCCGTCCAGTGCAGCATGTGCAGGTCCCACTTATCGACATTGCCCGGCAGGAAGATGTTCAGCGACTGGGCCTGGCAGATATAGGGCGTGCGGTCGGCGGCATGCTCGATCACCCAGCGCTGGTCCAGCTCGAACGCTGTCTTGAACACGTCCTTCTCGTCCTGGGTGAGGGCGTCGAGATGCTGGACCGAGCCTTCATGCTCGATGATGGAGTTCCAGGTAGCCTGGGTGTTCAGTCCCTTGTCGTCGAGCAGTTTTTCCAGATACGGGTTCTTCACCGTGAAGGAGCCCGACAGCGTCTTGTGCGTGTAGACATTGGCCGGGATTGGTTCGATGCCGGCACTGGTGCCACCGCAAATGATCGAGATCGATGCGGTCGGCGCGATCGCAAGCTTGTGGGAGAAGCGTGCCTTGACGCCGCTCTCTGCCGCATCCGGGCAGGCACCGCGCTCTTCGGCAAGCTTGACCGAGGCGCGGTCCGCGCCCTGACGCAAATGCTTGAACAGCTTGCGGTTCCAGCTCGCCGCCATCGCGGACTCAAAGGGAATGTTGAGCGATTGCAGGAAGGAGTGGAAGCCCATAAGCCCCAGACCGACAGACCGCTCGCGCCAGGCCGAATAGGTGGCGCGGTCCATCTCGTCGGGCGCGCGGTCGATGAAGTCCTGCAGCACGTTGTCGAGGAAGCGGAACAGATCCTCGATGAAGAGCGGTTCGTCCTTCCACTCGAGGAATTTCTCTGCGTTGACCGAGGACAGGCAGCACACCGCCGTGCGGTCGCGGCCCAGATGGTCGACGCCCGTCGGCAGCATGATTTCCGAGCACAGGTTGGACTGGCGCACTTTCAGGCCCAGCTTCTTCTGGAATACCGGCAGCGCGTTGTTCACCGTGTCGGAGTAGATGATGTAGGGCTCGCCGGTCTGCAGGCGCAGCTCGAGGATTTTCTGCCACAGCTTGCGCGCGGAGATGGATTTCACCACTTCGCCGGATTTCGGCGAGATGAGCGGGAAGTCCGCATCTTCGCGCACGGCCACCATGAACTCGTCGGTGATGTTGAGGCCGTGATGGAGGTTGAGGCTCTTGCGGTTGAAATCGCCTGAGGGTTTGCGGATCTCGAGGAATTCCTCGATTTCCGGGTGGTGGATGTCGAGATAGACGGCGGCCGAACCGCGGCGCAGCGAACCTTGCGAAATCGCAAGGGTCAGCGAATCCATCACGCGGATGAAGGGAATGATGCCGGAGGTCTGCCCGTTCTGGCCGACCTTCTCGCCGATGGAGCGCACATGGCCCCAATAGGTGCCGATGCCGCCGCCATTGGA
>ERZ869909.336-NODE-336-length-62969-cov-10.747949_pt1 | contig 62969 bp, 52 predicted proteins | sample MGYA00520892_ERZ869909 | MGnify/ENA primary metagenome ERZ869909 (study PRJEB32215, sample SAMEA104723947) | bioreactor metagenome | biome: bioreactor; feature: anaerobic bioreactor; material: water | place: China | collected 2015-03-12 ...
AAAGAACAATTTGGCTGGATAGAAGTCATTTGCGGATCCATGTTTTCGGGTAAAACCGAAGAACTCATCCGCCGGCTAAAGCGTGCCCAGTTTGCCAAACAGCGGGTGGAAATTTTTAAACCCGCTATCGACAAGCGGTATGACGACGAAATGGTGGTTTCACACGACAGCAATGAAATTCGCTCTACACCCGTGCCGGCAGCTGCCAACATTCCTATTTTGGCCGACAATTGTGATGTGGTGGGTATTGATGAAGCCCAGTTTTTTGATGATGAAATCGTAAAAGTGTGCAACGACCTCGCCAATCGCGGTGTACGCGTTATCGTTGCCGGACTCGACATGGACTTTAAAGGCAACCCCTTTGGCCCCATGCCCGCACTAATGGCCACTGCCGAATATGTTACCAAAGTGCACGCCGTTTGCACCCGCACCGGAAATTTGGCGCAATACAGTTTTAGAAAAACCAACGACGATAACCTGGTAATGCTGGGCGAAACCCAAGAATATGAACCCTTGAGCCGTGCGGCATATTACAAAGCCATGCTAAACGAAAAGGTTAAAAAACTAAAAGTCAACGACCCAGAAATTGTACCCACAAAAAAATCATCTTGATGTATGCACAAAGCCGCCGAAACCACCCTCGAAATAAACCTGAACGCTTTAACGCATAATTTCAACCATATCAAATCCAGAATCAAGCCCGGTGTAAAATTGATGGGTGTTGTAAAAGCTTATGCCTATGGCAGCGACAGTTGTGTAATAGCCAAAAAACTGGAGCAGTTGGGGATAGATTATCTGGCGGTGGCCTATGCTTCAGAGGGTGTGGCTTTGAGAAATGCAGGCATTACCGCCTCAATTCTGGTTTTGCACCCGCAGACGGTCAATTTTGAATCGGTTGTGGAGCGTTGTCTGGAACCCAATATTTATTCGCCACTTATGCTGGAGCGTTTTATCGCTTTCGCGGAAAAAAATAAGTTGGTAGATTATCCCGTTCACCTAAAAATCAATACCGGAATGAACCGAGTGGGTTTTAAACCTGAAGAAGCATTAGAAATTCCAAAAAGTCTCAAAAACACCAAGGTGGTAAAAGTGAAGTCAATTTTTTCACATCTGGCTGCCAGTGAAGATAAACAAAGCAGGGCGTTTGCAGAAAAGCAGCTAAGCATCTTTCACCAAACCTCTGAGGCTATGATTCAAGCCCTGGGCTATCAGCCATTACGACACACTTTAAACACTTCGGGTATATTGAATTTTCCCGAAGCAAACTACGATATGGTGCGCAGCGGAATCGGACTGTACGGTTTTGGGAATGATGCACAAGAAAACAAAAACTTTCGACCCATCGCCACTTTGAAAACCATTATTTCACAGATTCATCACATAAAAAAAGGAGAAAGTGTGGGCTATAATTTTGGCTATGTAGCCGAAAAAGAGATCAAAACCGCTACCCTGCCTTTGGGCCATGCTGACGGAATCAGCAGAAGTTACGGAAAAGGGAAAGGGGTTGTTTTCATCAACGGAAAAAAAGCCCCTATGATTGGCAACATTTGCATGGACATGCTCATGGTTGACATAACAAACATTGATTGTGCAGAAGGCGATGAAGTAATTGTTTTTGGCGAAGAGCATACAGCAGAGGCATTTGCCGCCGGAATTAACTCTATTTCTTATGAAATTATCACAGCTATTTCACAAAGAGTCAAAAGAATAGTATTGGAGTAAAAGAAATTTATTAACTTTATGGTTAACTAACTTAAAAACCTTACACCTATGTTCAAAGAGTTTAAAGATTTTATCATGACCGGCAACGTAATTGACCTTGCTGTTGCGGTTATTCTTGCAGGAGCTGTTGGCCTTGTGGTCAACGGATTTGTAAACGATATTATGATGCCTATTGTGGGTCATTTCTCCGGTGGCATGGACTTTGCTGATTTAAGAATTGTACTTTCTGAGGCTGTGGTTGCTTCAGATGGCGCCATCTCAAAGCCTGAAAACGCCATTAGATATGGTGCCTGGATTAACGCTTTAATAAATTTAGTAATCGTTGGTTTTGTGTTGTTTATGATTGTTAAAGCATACAACAAGGCCCGAAAACCAAAAGTAGAAGCTCCGGCTGCGCCCAAAGGGCCTTCTCAGGAAGAGCTGTTAGCAGAAATCAGAGATTTATTGAAGAAATAATACCGCTCACTACATATTCTAACTTAAAGCCACTCGCAAACAACGAGTGGTTTTTTTTATTCAATTTTTAACCTATTTAAATGGGGTTCTTTTTAACTTTGCACTCCTCTTGTAAAAGTAGGTAGTTTAATAATAAAGTAGGATTTTAATAAATGAGATACCCGCCTACGCGGGTAATGATTATGAAAATAGCAGTGGTAGGTGCCACCGGAATGGTAGGCGAAGTAATGCTTCAAGTGCTTGAAGAAAGAAATTTTCCAATAACCGAATTACTTTTAGTAGCTTCAGAAAAATCTGTCGGGAAAAAGATGATTTTTAAAGGAAAAGAATATTCCGTTATTGGATTGCAAACTGCTGTTGAAGCCAAACCTGACATTGCGCTGTTTTCTGCCGGTGGTAATACTTCACTGGAATGGGCTCCAAAATTTGCTGAAGCAGGCACCACGGTAATTGACAACTCCTCTGCCTGGCGTATGGACCCAACAAAAAAACTGGTTGTTCCTGAAATCAATGCCCATTCACTTACAAAAGCCGATAAAATTATTGCCAACCCCAATTGCTCCACCATTCAAATGGTAATGGTACTAAACCCTTTACATAAAAAATATGGCGTAAAACGCGTTGTAATTTCAACCTATCAGTCCATCACGGGAACGGGAGTAAAAGCCGTTCAGCAGCTGGAAAACGAAATGAAAGGTGAAAAAGGGGAAATGGCTTACCACTACCCCATCCATCAAAATGCCATTCCGCAGTGTGATGTTTTTGAAGAAAATGGATACACCAAAGAAGAAATGAAGCTGGTTAGGGAAACCAAGAAAATATTAAACGACAATAACATTGCCGTTACCGCAACAGCCATCAGAATCCCGGTGGTGGGCGGTCACAGCGAATCGGTAAATATTGAAATGCACAATGACTTTTCAGTTTCAGACATTCAAAAAATGCTTCACGATACTCCCGGAATAACTCTTCAGGACAACACAGAAACCAACACCTACCCGATGCCTAAATATGCACAAGGCAAAGACGATGTTTTTGTGGGAAGAATCAGAAAAGATGAATCTCAACCCAACACTGTTAATATGTGGATTGTGAGTGATAACCTGAGAAAAGGGGCTGCTACAAATACCGTCCAAATTGCCGAATATATAGTAAATGCTGATTTGATTTAATTTTTGGCTGGTTTGGTTTTTTTCTGTTGTTTTTCTATCTTTAGATAATTCTAAAACAGCAAACTAAAACCCGCCAGATATGAACTCCACATTTACGAAGATTATCAGATTCCTTTTAGCATTGTTGCTGATTCTAATTGGGGCCAACAAGTTTTTTCAATTTATTCCATCGCCGGATATCCCTGAAGATGCTGCTCAATTTATGGGGTCTTTAAAAGCTACAGGATATATATTACCTGTCTTAGGATTTGTAGAAATATGCATAGGGTTGATGCTGTTATTTAATAAATGGGTTGCGTTTGCAGTACTGGCACTTATGCCAATTTCAATCAATGTAATGCTCTATCACCTGTTTTTAGATATCCCACATATTGGTGTGGCGGCCCTGGTTGCAACCATCAACTTTATCCTTGTCTATAAACTCTGGCCAAAATACAGGCCTTTATTTCATTAAATGTTACGCATAGATTTACTAAGTTTGTAACTTAACGTAAGAATTAAATTAAAATCTGATGAAAAAATCAATTTGTGTTGTTTTTTCTTTAGCTCTGCTATTGGGCTGTAAAGAAGAAAGTAAAAGAAAGATTATGGCTATAGACTATCCGGTAACTGAGCGTGGCAATACTGTCGACACTTATTTTGGAACAGAAGTTGAAGACCCATACAGGTGGTTGGAAGACGACATGTCTGACGAAACAGCCGCTTGGGTAAAAGCCCAAAATGAAGTGACATTTGGCTTTCTGAACCAAATTCCGTTTAGGAATGAAATTAACCAACGCCTTACCAATTTGTGGAATTTTGAAAGAGTGAGTGCCCCCTTTATTGAAGGAGACTATACCTATTATTACAAAAACGATGGTCTTCAAAACCATAGTGTCGTCTATCGCGAAAAAGATGGAAACGAGGAAATTTTTCTTGACCCCAACACTTTTTCTGATGACGGGACCACTTCTCTTGATGCTTTGAGTTTTTCGAAAAGCGGAAAACTAGCCGCATATTCCATTTCTGAAGGCGGTAGCGATTGGCGAAAAGTAATCGTTATTGATGCCGAAACTAAAGAACAAATTGGCGACACGTTGGTAGATCTAAAATTTACAGGAATTTCCTGGAAAGGTGAAGAAGGGTTTTACTACTCCACCTACGATAAACCCGAAGGAAGCCAACTGTCTGCTATGACAGACCAACACAGATTATATTATCATAAACTGGGCACAAAACAAAGTGACGACCAGGTTATTTTTGGCAAAAAAGAAAACGAAATTGCGAGATACATTTGGGCAAACGTGTCTGACGACCAGCGATTTTTGTTTATTGCAAGAGCCATCTCTACCAGTGGTAATGAGCTTTATTTAATCGACCTTGAAAAAAAAGACAACAAACCTATTGCTCTAATGAATGGGTTTGATTATAGCTCAACTGTATTAGACAACCAAGGAACTAAACTTTTTATTACCACAAACTTCAACGCTCCTAATGAGCGAATTGTTACAGTAGACGCCTCAAATCCTTCATCTGAAAATTGGACCGATTTAATTCCTGAAAAAAATGAAGTTCTAAATGCTTCAACCGGTGGCGGATATATTTTTGCCAGATATATGGTAGATGCTGTTTCTAATGTGCAACAATATGATTATGAAGGAAATTTGGTTCGTGAAATTAGACTCCCTGGTGTAGGTACAGCTTCCGGTTTTAGTGGAAAAAAAGATGCTGAATTGGTTTATTATTCATTTTCAAACTACAACACCCCCTCAAGCATCTACTCTTACGATCTGGACACCTACGAATCTACTCTATATTGGGAGCCGAATATTGAGTTCAATCCCAACGATTATGAGTCTAATCAGGTGTTTTACACCTCCAAAGACGGAACCCGTATCCCGATGATTATTACCCATAAAAAAGGACTTACACTTGACGGAAACAACCCAACCATTCTTTACGGTTATGGCGGATTTAATATAAATGTACTGCCTTCGTTTTCAATTATAAATGCTGTCTGGATGGAAATGGGCGGTGTTTATGCCGTGCCCAACATTCGAGGCGGTGGTGAATATGGAAGAGCCTGGCATGATGCCGGCACACAAATGAACAAGCAAAATGTTTTTGACGATTTTATAGCTGCCGCAGAATATTTGATTGATAGAAAATACACTTCCCCCGATTATCTGGCAATCAGGGGTGTGTCTAATGGCGGATTATTAGTGGGGGCTGTTGTCAATCAGCGTCCTGAACTTTTCAGAGCCGCCATTCCTCAGGTAGGTGTTCTTGATATGTTAAGATACCACACTTTTACAGCCGGAGCCGGTTGGGCTTATGACTATGGAACTGCTGAGCAAAGCGAAGAAATGTTTCACTATTTAAAGGCCTACTCGCCGCTTCACAATATCGCCGAAGGGAAAGACTACCCCGCAATAATGGTAACCACTGCCGACCACGATGACAGGGTTGTTCCTGCACACTCATTTAAATATGCAGCAGAATTACAGCATAAAAACACTGGCGATGCTCCAAAACTTATTCGCATTGACGTAGGAGCGGGTCATGGCGCCGGAATGTCCACCGAAAAAATTATCGATTTACATACAGACATTTTTGGATTTATACTTTATAATATGGGGTTTGATAATCTCCCAAATAAGTAATTTCTAAAATAATGTAACTAAAAAAAGCCTTGTTGAAAATTCAACAAGGCTTTTTTAATTGAATAACCACAGGTTATTTTTTTATAAATCTTATTACTTTTTCTTGTCCATTATGGTTTAAGTTTATAAAATAAACACCCGATCTTAAAGCCGATACATTCAGGGAGTTGCTTAATAGTTTTTCTGAAGTAATCATCCTTCCGGAAATATCGTATATGTTGATAAGTGTACCCGCCAAATTACCGTTGTGATTTATAAAAAGTTTATCAGATACGGGAACCGGTGAAACAGAAACTTCAAGATTTGTATATTCAGGGTTACTTAATGGATATTGCCCTTCGGTAATATGATGCGTAGTATTGATGTCAGGAAACTCTATCATATCAACTTTGCCCGATGGCCATCTAATAATTAATGACTCAATTTCTGTATCCTGACCAATTCCAAAGTGAGTGTTTAAGGTACTCATAAAAGCAAACCCTTCACCGCTTCTTACGTCACGTATTTGAGTGCCCAAAGAGCTTTTAATTTCTATTCTGGCTCCAATTCCGTTTCTATTGCTATCAACACCTTCGGTCGTTACTTTAATCCAATTATTGTTATTACCGTTGTTGTAATAAATATTTCCACCAGAAAAAGCGTCCAGAAACCCATTGTTGTTTAAGTCAGCTATTGCCGCCCACGTAAAAGGAACTGTATGAGGCGTAAAGGTCATATCACCGTTGTTAAGAAAAATAGTGTTTGTATTTCCAAATATATCAAGATACCCATCATTATTAAAATCGTATGTTGCATGTTCTCTACTGGTACCAGCAAATGATTCAAACCCTGAACCTGCCGTTACATCGGTAAATGTTCCGTCACCATTGTTTCTCATTAACTTGTGCCCACCGTCTGACATCGCATTTGCGCCAACAAATACATCCATATAGCCGTTGTTATTAAAATCGCCCCAGGCGGAAGACCAGGTTTGTAACGGGTCTCTTAAACCGGATTCCACACTCACGTCAGTAAATGTTCCGTCACCATTATTTCTGTGCAGTTCATTGTATTTTGCTGAAGCTCCTTGCCCGCCGCCGCTGCATTTTGCAATAAATAAATCAATATGCCCGTCATTATTATAGTCAATCCAAACAGAGCCATAATGGCCGCCTACCGGAACATCACCCAATCCGCCTTGATTATAAGTGAGGTTTCCGTTCCCATCATTGATGTAGTAAACATTGGGGGCAACATCATGACACGCAAATGCATCTAAGTGCCCATCATTATCTATATCAACAAAGTTTGTTCGCTGTACAAAGACATATTGCGGGAATGTCACTTGAGTATAACCGCTTCCATTGTTGTCTGCATACATAAATGTTACCCCGCTGCTGCTCCCATACATGAGATCATTGTATCCGTTTCCTGTTAAATCTCCTGCAGCCATACTCCAGGATGGCAAATTGGTTGCGGCTGTTGTTGGAAAGTTTTGCTGGGTAAAGGTGCCGTCTGGATTTTGAAAGAAAATTTGAATGTTTGTAGAACTTACAGAAACAATATCATCTAGGTAATCGCCATTCATGTCGACAGCGCAAATGCTATACTGGCCGCCGGTAGGTATGGATTGAGTTGTAAATCCTAATTGCGATACAGCAACGTTTTGCAACATTACTGCCAAAAAAATTAATATGTTGCTTTTTTTCATTTTTTCAAAATTATTAGAGATTAGTTACAAGTTCCTGTTAAAGAGTTAATCCACTCCACGAGCAAATCAACTGCTTCGTTATGAATTAAACTTCTGCCAATTAATGGCATTTTTATAGCATCTTCTGTTGTATTCATCCTATGGTACATTACAGAATTATTTATGTCGCCGGGCATTACAATATGTGAGGGGTTCTCATCAATCCAAAAACTTATATCCTCATCGGGCTCAACACATACACCAAGGCTCATAGGGTCTGAATACTTATTAAATGCTAATTCTATTGGTCTATAATCACAATGCCCACCTGTAGTATGGCAGTGTGCACAATTGGAGTCAAAATAGGACCTCATTCTTAACTCTAATGGCTGTGTGGGGTCGTCCCACTTGACAGTGGTGTTTATCGATCCAGGGTAATTACTGTGCAAATACCCCATTTCCTCCCATTTTGACAGTTGGTTTTGGCTCCCGTCAGGATAGTTGAACACTGAGTTGATGTTTTGAGGCTTAGGTCCAATGGGTATAGCTTGGCCGATTGTTTTGTGACACATCAAACACTCTGCCTGTGAAGGTATTCTATAGTTTACAGCCATTTGCTGTCCATTTTGTAACCACTGAATAGGGACATCCCTGCCCTCCATGTCATAGAATGCCTCTGTTTGTTGATCATTCCATATATATTGTGCGAAAATCCATTCGTTAGGCATCTTAATGATTAATCTGGTTTCAAGTACTTTGGTTTCGTTCCCGGGAAGTACATTGTCGTAATAAAAATTCTTTATGATAACTGTTCCAACCGGAAAGTTGAAGATTTCTCCATCACTCACATAACTGGCCTGCTCGCCGGTGGGCATCCAGATAAACCTTTTTTTGTGAGCATAGTCTGTAAATAACGGCGTAATCAATTCATAAGGTAACACTCCAAAAACCGGGTTTAATTCAACCATATTTCCCTGATAAAAATTGTATTCAGACAAGGTGGCATATGGCACATTGTTAATGTCAAAGTTTACCGGAGACGCCTCAAGAACATTTACTGTAACGGTTTCTGTAGCACAAATTGAGGCATCATTGCAAATGGTGTATTCAAAGGAGTCCTCTCCCACAAATATTCCATTGGGGGTATATAAGATAATGTCGTCACTAGGGTCGGCCGGTGTGTTGTTGGGATCAAGTACTTGAACTGTTCCATGAGCAGGGCTTGATGTGCTTAATGTTCCGGAATTTGGAACATTTTCATCGTTTTCCAAAACATTAATTTCGATTGTTTGATTTCTATACACTTGTGCATAATCAGGAGCTGTAATTATATTCAGGGGAATATATTTATCATCATCTGAGGAACAAGAAAAAAGAAAAAAAGTAACGATTAAAATCGTGATAGGACGCTTAATAAAACTCATGTCGGAAAATAGTTAAAAACTAAGGCACAATATAAATCATTTTTCTTGAAAAAAATCTTAACTCACTTATTTTAAACTAAATCTGCCAATTCTTTACCAACAATAGACCCGATAGCCACTCCCATGCCACCCATTCTGATGCCGCAAAAAACGTTTTCTGAAAGTGGTTTTAAAATAGGATTCTTTTGTGGGCCTACACCCATAGTGCCACTCCATCTTTGGTCAATTTCAAAAGATGTTTCCGGTAAAATAACCGTTTTTAAAAGTGCTTCCAAATGGAGTTGTATCCCAATGGTGGTTGATTGCTGTGTGGTTTCCTCTCCTTTAAAATCAAGATTCCTGCCTCCGCCCAATAAAATTCTACCGTCAATATTTCTAAAGTAATTGTACCCTCTGTCTAAATGAAAATTCCCTTTGATTTTTAGGTTTTTGATGGGCTTTGTAATCAAAACCTGTGCTCTGGCCGGTTGAACATTTTCTTTTAAAATCTCATTGGCAAACCCGTTTGTAGCGATTAGTAGTTTCCCCGTTTTGAAATCAAACCGGTCGTTAATCTGGATGTTTACCTGCGTTTTTAATTCTGAAAATCCGGTTACAGAGGCGCCGTTTAAAATTAAAATGTCCTTTTTTACGGTTTTTTTGATGAGTGCGGTCATCATTTTTCCGGTGTCTAATTGCCCTTCAAACGGGGTGAAAAAACTTGCGCTTAGCAAACTTTGAAAACCAAAATCCTGAGCCTTTAATTGAAACACTTTTTCAGAAAAAATGGGTACTAATAATTTGTTGATGAAATCTAACCGTTGTGTACATTCTTCATAAAGTGGCACGTCTTCACTTCTAAAAAGTTCATAGCCTCCCAGCCCTTGGTAACTTAATTTTTTATCGCCTAAATTTTGTCGCAACAGCTGTAAACCGTCCACTCTTTTTTTAACCAAATTGAAAACCTCTTCTTCTGTGTGGTTTTTCAAATCGTCCAGAATTTCTGAAACACTTCCAAAACAAGCAAAGCCGGCATTTTTGGTACTTGCACCACTGGGTAATAGTCCTCTTTCCAAGATCAGGATTTTGCTTTTGGGGTACTTTTTTTGCAAGCTCAATGCACAGTTTAACCCTACAATGCCGCTTCCCACTATGGTAAAGTCAACATCGGTAAACCAAGATTTTATTTCCCAATAACTCAATTGCATCTATACAAAAATTCTTTAAACATTGATATGGTTTTGTTTATATCGATTAAACCTGCCCATTCTTATTAAATGCCCATTATGGGCTTGCATACAAAAAAAGCCCCTTCACGGGGCTGTATAAATTTATTCTTCTTCGGGTTCTTCCATTTTGAAAGATTCCATAAATTTTGTGGTATAATTTCCTGCTAAATAATCAGGATGGTCCATCAACTGTCTGTGAAATGGAATAGTGGTTTTAATACCTTCAATCACAAACTCATCCAGCGCGCGTTTCATCTTGTTGATTGCCTCCTCGCGTGTTTGAGCTGTTGTGATTAACTTGGCTATCATTGAATCGTAGTTCGGTGGAATGGTATAGCCCGCATAAACGTGTGTATCCAATCTCACCCCGTGACCTCCCGGCGCATGTAATACGGTGATTTTACCCGGTGAAGGTCTAAAATCATTATAAGGGTCTTCGGCATTGATTCTACACTCGATTGAATGTAGCTGTGGCGTATAGTTTTTCCCGGAAATAGGCACCCCGGCTGCCACCAATATTTGCTCCCTGATTAAATCATAGTCAATTACCTGCTCTGTGATGGGATGTTCCACCTGAATACGAGTGTTCATCTCCATAAAATAGAAATTTCTGTGTTTGTCAACTAAAAACTCAACCGTTCCCGCACCTTCATATTTAATATATTCAGCAGCTTTTACAGCGGCATCACCCATAGCTTTTCTAAGCTTGGTGGTCATAAACGGAGAGGGGGTTTCTTCAGTTAGTTTTTGATGGCGGCGTTGTACAGAACAGTCTCTTTCTGAAAGGTGACAAGCTTTTCCGGTAGAATCGCCCACAATTTGAATTTCGATATGTCTGGGCTCTTCAATCAATTTTTCCATATACATACCGTCGTTGCCAAAGGCGGCACCTGCTTCTTGTCTGGCAGATTCCCAGGCGGCTTTCAGGTTTTCTTTTTTCCATACGGCACGCATCCCTTTTCCGCCTCCACCTGCTGTAGCTTTTAGCATAACGGGATAGCCCATTTTATCTGCCGTTTTTTCGGCATCTTCATAGTCTTTTAAAAGTCCGTCAGAGCCGGGAATACAGGGTACTCCTGCTGCAAGCATAGTTGCTCTTGCAGAGGCTTTATCGCCCATTTTATCAATCATTTCGGGTGATGCACCAATAAATTTAATACCATGATCCTTACAGATTGCAGAAAACTTTGCGTTTTCAGACAAGAACCCGTACCCGGGGTGGATGGCGTCTGCATTGGTAATTTCTGCAGCAGCAATAATATTGGACATTTTTAAATAGGACTGATTGCTGGGTGGCGGGCCTATACACACCGCTTCGTCTGCAAACTTTACGTGAAGGCTTTCAGCGTCGGCTGTAGAATATACCGCCACTGTTTTAATACCCATTTCACGACAGGTTCTGATGACCCTTAGGGCAATTTCGCCCCGGTTTGCAATTAATATCTTTTTAAACATAGTTTTACTGTTATTGATTAAAACTTAAAAAGTTTTATAGTTCTTTAAAACAAACTATATCTTTTATTAAGATGGGTCTACAAGGAATAGGGGTTGATCAAATTCAACCGGAGAAGAATCATCCACCAGTACCTTTACAATTTTACCTGAAACTTCGCTTTCAATTTCGTTAAATAGTTTCATAGCTTCAATAACACATAGCGGGTCGCCTGCTTTTACTGTGCTTCCTACCTCAACAAATGCCGGCTTATCCGGTGATGGTTTTCTGTAGAAAGTGCCTATCATAGGCGACTTTATAGTTACATATTTTGAATCTTCAGAAGCTGCAGAGTCCTGTGAAGCAGGTTTTGATTCTGTAGGTTGAACTGCCGGCACAACCGCTTGTTGAACAGGTTGTTGCATGGGAATGTGTTGAACATAGGCCATTTCACCTCTCGATTCTTCGCCACCTGTTTTAATGGTAATTTTTATGTCGCCCATTTCAAGCTTCACTTCGCTTGCACCTGATTTGGCTACAAACTTAATTAGGTTTTGAATTTCTTTGATATCCATAATATTGATTTTAGTTTTGGTATAATTAACTGTTATATGCCCATTTTAAATAAACAGAACCCCAGGTAAAGCCTCCTCCAAAGGAAGCAAAAACAAGATTGTCGCCTTTTTTAAGTTGCTTTTCATAATCGTGTAAAAGTAACGGAAGAGTTGCCGAGGTTGTATTGCCATACCTGTGAATATTCATCATCACTTTGGCCTCGTCCAGCTTCATCCGCCTTGCGGTGGCATCAATAATACGTTTATTGGCCTGATGAGGCACTAGCCAGTTTACATCTTCGTGTGATAAATTATTTCGAAGCATAATTTTTTCACTCACATCGGCCATATTAGATACTGCAAATTTGAATACGGTTTGGCCGTCTTGAAAAACATAGTGCTGTTTATTGGCAACTGTTTCAGCCGAAGCGGGCAGCAACGAGCCACCGGCGTCTATTTTTAGAGATTGTCTTCCTATGCCGTCTGTTCTGAGATATTCATCCATAAGTCCAAAGCCTTCTGTATTAGGTTCAAAAAGAACAGCTCCGCCACCGTCCCCAAAAATGATACAGGTGGTGCGGTCTTCATAGTCAATAATAGAAGACATTTTATCTGCGCCCACTAAGAGTACTTTTTTGTATTTACCGGACTCAATATAACGTGCAGCGGTTGACATACCAAAAAGAAAACTGGAGCAAGCTGCTATCAAATCATAAGAAAATGCATTAACGGCCCCAATTTCAGTGGCAACATAGGCAGAGGTAATAGCAACCGGCATATCCGGGGTTGCGGTTGCCATGATGACCATGTCTATTTCTTTTGGATCAAGATTTCGTTTTTGAATTAAATCTTTCGCGGCTTGTATGGCCAAAAAGGAGGTGCCTTTGTCTTTATCTTTTAGGATTCTGCGTTCTTTAATCCCTGTTCTGGTAGTAATCCATTCATCGTTTGTATCAACCATGCTTTCCAGCATTTTGTTGGTTAATACAAAATCGGGAACGTAAGCCCCTACAGCGGTTATGGCTGCTGTGATTTTGCTCATATTAAATTTTTAAATTCAGCGAAAATTGACAAAAACACGTGTAAAAAGAGTGAAAAATACGAATTTTTCGTCAAAATCGGCTGCAAAATAAGTTGTTTTTGAAATATAGAAAAGTTAAAAACAAAAAAACTCTCACATTTGAGTGAGAGTTACGTCGTTTTTAATAGAAATTGTGATTATGCTTCAACTTCTTCAACTGCATCGATTACAATTTGACCTCTGTAGTAAAGCTTTCCTTCATGCCAGTGTGCTCTGTGGTAAAGGTGTGCCTCTCCGGTTGTTGGATCGGTTGCTATTTGAGGGGCAGTTGCCTTATAGTGAGTTCTTCTTTTGTCTCTTCTGGTTTTTGAGGTTTTCCTTTTTGGATGTGCCATGGCTCAATTTATTTATCCGTTAATAGTTTTTTTAGTTCGTCCCACCTGGGGTCTGTTTCGTTTTCTGAAGAAATTTCTTCAATATCTTTAGGTGTTAATTCTTTTAATTTATCAAGTATGTCAGAGTTTAAAGTTCCATCTGAAACCCCGGGATGAATTCTTTTTGCAGGAAGTGATAAAATAATCAATTCATACAAATATTGTTGAATATTAATTTCATAGGTGCCGTGAGGAACAATTAGCAAGGCGTCATCTTCATCATTGAAGGCATCGCCAAAATTTACAACCAAATGATGGTCTCCTTCAACTGACTGATTGTAGGGTTCATTGCTCAAGTCGCAATTTACATTTACATAGCCTTCTATATTGAAAAAAAACTCCAGTCCATTTGATTTTTTAACCAAAGTTGCTTTGGCCGTAACCTCTGCATCATTGAACTCGTCATACTCAAAATTTGAAAAGAACGTATTATCAATTTTAAAATCAAAGTGATGCTCTCCTTGCTTCAACCCAACGAAAGGGATTGTAAACTCTTTCAATTGCTTCATTACATCAAACATTTCAGCTTCAAGTCATTTTGACTTAAGCGGGTGCAAAGATAGAAAAATATTTTAATGCCGCGCTAATTATCAACCCTTTTTTGTTGATAACTTTTTGGCCTGCGTCTTTAGTGGATTTTGATTTATTTCGTCGTAAAGCTTTCGGTTTTTGAAGATTTTAATAGCTTTAAAAACTGCCTCTTTGAAAGAGGTGAAATCTGCCATATTTTTTCCGGCTATATCATAAGCTGTTCCGTGATCGGGAGACGTTCTTACTTTACTTAAACCTGCCGTAAAGTTAACCCCATTACCAAATGCAAGGGTTTTAAATGGTATGAGCCCCTGATCGTGATAAGCTGCTACTATGGCGTCAAAATTCTTGTAATTTCCGGAGCCAAAAAAACTGTCGGCTGCGTAGGGGCCATACACCAGTTTGCCTGATTGATTGATTTTTTCCAAAGTCGGTCTTAAAATTTTATCGTCCTCTTCTCCTATCACTCCATTATCACCGGTATGCGGATTTATTCCTAGAACGGCTATCTTGGGCACGGCCACTGCAAAATCTTTTTTAAGGGCCTGGTAGATAGTTTCAATTTTCTTTTCAATGAGCTTTTCGGTAATGTGGTTGGCTACGTCTTTCACGGGAATGTGGTCGGTGAGTAAGCCCACCTTTAGGTCATCAGTTATCATAAACATGAGGCTTTCGCCTCCAAGTTCTTTGGCAAGAAAATCGGTATGTCCGGGAAATTTAAATTTTTCAGATTGGATATTGTGCTTGTTGATGGGCGCCGTAACCAACACATTGATTTGGTCATTTTTTAAAGCCCCGACTGCCGCACTTAGAGATTTAATAGCCAGTTCGCCCATTTTTTCGGTTTCGGCACCAAACTCGATATCGACATTTTCCTTCCAAACATTCAGTACATTTACTTTTCCGGGAACAAGTTGATTGATGTGGTCAATCCCGTGGAGATTGGTGTTGATTTCGAGCGCTTTTTTAACAAAAGACAAGGACTTTACAGAGGCAAAAATAAGTGGCGTGCAAAAATCCAACATCCGGGAGTCTTCAAAAGTTTTTAATACAACCTCGGGGCCTATTCCGTTTAGGTCGCCTATGGAAATGCCAACTACAATGTTTTCGTTTTTACTCATCACAATTTTTAGGTAAGCTTGTTCAATTGAATTAAATTTACAGGCTGAAACTTAAGTGCAAAGTTAACCAAATCATTTGAACATGTTTACAGGAATTATTGAAGAAATGGGTATAGTTGAACGTCTTGAAAATGAAGGGTCAAACCTCCATTTTTATATAAAAAGCCAAATGACCCCTGAATTAAAAATTGATCAAAGTGTAGCTCATAACGGGGTTTGTTTGACTGTAGTTGAAATTAACCATTTCACTTATAAGATAACCGCTATAAAAGAAACGCTTGACAAATCCAATCTTGGACAACTCAGGGTGGGAGATTTTGTAAATCTGGAGCGCGCCATGAAACTGGGCGACAGGCTGGATGGACACTTGGTTCAGGGTCATGTGGATCAAACGGCTATTTGTAAAGAAATCAAAGAAATGAATGGCAGCTGGTATTTTTCTTTCAATTATGACAACAGCTTAGGAAACATTACCATCGAGAAAGGTTCTGTTACGGTTAACGGTGTGAGTTTAACGGTTGTTAACTCAAAAGAAGGCTCATTTTCTGTTGCAATTATACCCTACACTTTTGAACACACCAATTTTAACCAAATAAAAGTAGGAGATACTGTAAACATTGAGTTTGATCTTGTGGGAAAATACTTGAAAAGACTATCAGGGCTTTAGCTTTTTGGTATTAATCTTAAAAAGATAAACCACTCCCAATAAAAGCCCGGCCATTAAAAGAAAAAACAGCCCATTATCTATATCTAGCCCCGGTGGAATTGGTGGAGTTCTTTCTGGGTTTGGTGGAGGTGGTTCTTTTTGTTGAGCAATTGAGTGCCCGTACACTAAAAAGTGAATTATAAGCACTGTTGTGTATTTCACGATTTGGGGTCGCATATATATAGGGTAATGCTCAAATTGTTAAAGATTACAGGCTAAACGGCAAACATAATAATAAATTGCAATAATTATGTTAAGCAAAAATCAATTTCCCAAATTCAAAAATTATAAAACTTAGCCTAATGTTGTGAGGAAGGTCAAATATAGAAAAATAAAGCTAATTTGCAATAAGAGGAAAAAAGTGGACCCCACTGTTCAAAACTCGAACCATTTACTAAGCGACTTGCAGTTATTAGGCAACCTGTGTTGCTCATATGATATGGCTTTATAATTTGACTTCGCCGGGGAACGACCAGCTATATTTCTATAACGGCATCACCTCTATAACCGGCATTTTCTCCATATCTGACATAACCCAGCTGATTGGTAACCAGTCTGGTATTGCCAATATTAAAATCAGCTATGTTGCAATGATGGTGCCCGTAAATCCAGTAATCAATGGAGCTGTCAGTTATGAAACCGGTTAAATCAACTGCGAAAGCTTCATTTATTTCACTGTCTCTGTATTTTTCGGGATAGTTGGTAAAAACAGGTACGTGGTGTGTTATCACAACAGTTTTGGAATGTTTAGATTTTTTAAGTGCATCTTTTAAAAACCCTGCGCTTTCTCTGTGGAGTGCGTTATAATCGTCTGTAGTAAACGAATGACTGTTATTTTTGATTACCCTGAAATCCGAAAGTGATTGTTGTATAAGAAGTTGTCTTTCCAGTGAAATATGTGACCACAAAGTAGAAAAAACAAGATGTGTCCCATCCATTTCTTTTACCATATTGTTCAGCAAAAATACATTGTCTCTTATTTTTTCCTCAAAACTTCCGGTTCTGTTATTGATGTTACTGTGATAATATTCGTGATTGCCCGGAATCCAGAACGTATATTTAAAATGTTCCGAGATATAATCGAAAAAATCCTGGTGCTTGTCCATTGTGGCAAAAAGCATAATATCTCCAGCTAAAACTAAAATTTCGGCTTCTGGTTTTATAGGATTGCTCAACAGGTATTTTTTGTTTTCTGGAAATTCCAGATGCAGGTCGGAGCAGTATTGAAGTTTCATAAGTTTACCTCTTTTTAAGCATCTGTCAAAGATATTGAAAATTAAAAGAGGCTTGAACGCAACTGTGTAATCATTTGATTACTTATCAGTTAGTTTATTGGTTGTTGTTTATTATTAGTGAATAACCAATAAGTATTTTTTTAACATTTGGAGCAAGAAAATCTATTCTTTTAATACAGATAATATCATTTCCATTAAGTTGAATGACTCCTCTTCAATCCACATTTGACTTTGGATTAAATCACTTATTAGAATTAGTTCTTTCTTTGAAAAAATTTCTATCGGCAATCCTGACAATGTTTTTGATGGGTCCCAATGACTATGATGATAATCTATATATGTGCTTATTTTTTTATGAGGTTCATTAGGATATAGTAGATGAATATCCTTATTCCTATTTCTGAGCTTTTCTTTTATTCTTAAATAAATTTGTAATCCTGCTAAATCCCAATCGCAAGAGTAATAAATTGGCTTAGAAAGTTCTATTTCATCAATATCGTCAATTATTTTGATATTGTTTCCTCCAACGTGCCATAACTTAACTTCAGCATTCTTAGCTATCCAAGGTTGTTTTAAAAAGGATTTGTTTTCACACAGTACAACTGCCTTAGGATTGGGATAATCAACAACTATTCTCCATTGATTCTCTTTCTTATCTAGTGGAAACTCTGTAATATCTAAAATTCTAAATACTGCATTTCTTACGCTTGACTTATTCTTCAGGTATTTTGAAGTATCAAAAAACTCATTGGAAAAATCTTCTATATTGGTTGGGTTATTTTTTAACTCCGTTTTATTCTCGGCAATAAGCATTAAGGTTTTAACATCTTCAAGTGTAAAACTCTTTTTAGCATTGGGTTCAATACCATTTTCAATCAGAAAGCTCTTAGCTTCATCATATGGTAATTTGAACGTCTCTTCATAGAATTTTTCAAAGTCATCTGTAGAAATAATAACCTTATTATTTCCCGGTTTTCTATCGAGAATACATTTGTCCTCCAGTAAATATTTGATATAAGGATGCTCTTGAATGCTTGCTTTTGTTTTTTTTAAACGGAACAAATCATCAAGTGCCTTTAACTCTTTCCAAGTAATATTTTTATTCATTGTCAGGCATTGTGTTTATGTAATCAGCTATATCCTCCACAATGATATCTGAAAAAATTCCCAAAGGTGGAACATACGTATCCATATCAGCTAAGTTATTTTCATTCATAATGTAGATGTATTGTCCATCATTCGTAATTTCTCCTGCTGTTTCAATAGCCATTGTAATAATTTGATATTTTTCCGTTTTTGCTAATTCGTGCAACATATCATAATTACTACCCAAACCTTCAGCTTCATCTATCGGCATTATTTTTAGCCCGCCTTTTCCTTCTTCCTCAATCAGAGATAATCTTGCTAAACATAATAAAGCATTAGCGGTATAAGTTTGGCCATTACTTCCGGAATTACTCTCATCGTTGTCAAGTTTTAAATCAAACTCTAAATCAAAATAAGATTTGGGGTTCATCAAATCTTCGGGATCAACTTTACCACTACCTCCAAATTGTTGAAACGCCTTTATCATCATTACATTAATATCTATTTCTTCTCGGAGATCACTAAATAATCCTACATAATTCATTTGATTATTTAATTGTTTTCTAAAATTGAAAAGCCAATTAGTGGGAAAATAAAGTGAAGGTTTAGATAACAAAGAGGCTCGATTACCTCCAGTAATCACTTTGTTTTTCTTTTTGAGATAGGAATCGATTTCACTAATTTTAGTAAGATAATTATTGTAGATTCTATATACCTCATTGAAAATGCTTCCCAATATCTCAACTTTTCTTGAACCAATTTCCTGAATGTCCTGCGTGAGTTTATTCAGTCTTTCGACGATATTATAAGTAATCAGATCTTCATCAATTGTGGAAGTGGGAAAAACTGTAGGTAGTAAATAATGAGCGAGTTTACCAACAGAAATTGATTCATCATAAGGTGTGTTTTCAGTAACGATTTTTAAATATTCATCGTAAGCAATTTTTGACTGTTCTGCTTTGGATTTTATAGAGTTTAAACTACCACTTTCAGGATTGGTTAGTTCTTCTGTATCTTCAGAAAACTTAATTTCTGATTTAAATAAGTCTTCGTTTAGCCTAATTGTTTCATTCAGTTCTTGATTTGCTCTACTATGGTTATCTTCTTTTTCCTTTTTATCATTTTGAAGTTTGCCTATTGTTTGTTTAAGTTCAAATTTTGTGCTTAATAATTTTGATTCATTATGAATCTCTTTAGCATATTTTTCCTGCAATAATTCTTCGTCAAAGTCATCTTTCAATTTAGACAAGCTACTTTTAAACTGCTCTATTTCATTTTCAACAAGATTGATGTCAATTACTGAATTCTCTTTAAAGAATTTTGATTCTAGTTCTTTGATTTTTTTGTTGTGCCCATCAATTATACCTTTTTGATTTAGAAAATCTTGATATTCCTTCTGAATTGAAGTAAACTTTACATTAATACTTTCTCTGTTATTATACAATTCAATGCTTTGGGCAAAAGTTTCTTCGGAAAATCCTATCAAACTTTCTTCAATATTGAAATTAACAAGCTCATCTTTCCGTTTATATAAATCAATATGTTCTTTTAAGTTACTATAGGCAAACAAAACCTCTTTAAGTTTTTGTGCTTTTTGTCTTTCAGTATTTAGTGCGGACAAACGCTTTTCAAAACCTTCTTTTAATTTTAAAAGAGGTTCAATGATTAACTTTGGATCGCTAACATTCAAAACTTGGTCGGGAGAATGTTCAATATATTCATAAACGCCATCAAGATTTAACCAGAAGCCTTGATCTGTTTCTTCTTTAATTTTAGCCTCTATGTTTTCAAATAAGTCCTCTGGAAAAGGAACATATCTCTCCGCACTTTTTTCAGACGGTTTTACTTTGCCATATTTTTGGAAGTAAATTAATGTACTCTCAATATTGTGAGAGATTGGGAATTTTAATTTTTCTATAGCCCAATTTAAAAGAGATTCCGGATTATTAACATCTGTAAATTTAGACACGGATTTTAGTTCCGTTATTTCTTTTTCAAGTTTTTCAATTCTCTTGGGAAATTCGGTGCTTTCTTTGTCAAAATCAATTAACCAATTAGAAGTTTCAAAATCACCTAATGCATTATTTGTTCTAAGGTGATTAATAAAACTTTGTAAGGCTGTTTTATTTTCATCTTCTTTCTTTTGAAAAGAAAACCATTCTTTGACGTTTTCTAATTGATTGTCATTTAATTTCAACCAATTTTCAACCTTTTCTATGGAAGCTTTGGACTGACTTATCTTTAAAAATTTGTCTTCAATATCAACTTTAGATTCTTTCTGGCTTTCAAGTTTAATCACGGCTTCTTTTAATTCTAAAAGTTCCTTTAACTCTTTTATTTGTAACGTGATTATTTGATTTTCGATGAATATTAATTCATTATTATGTTTGTCTAATTTGCTAAAAATCTCCTGCTGTTCTTGAAAAGTCTTTTTCTTTAGTGTATTCCAGTAGTTGTATCGTTTAATCAGATATTCAGAATACGTTAATTTATAAACCTTACTTTTTTCAAGTACATTTTTTAATAAAGTTTGTTTCTCGTTGATTAGTCTGATTTCATCTAAATATCTTTTATGTTCGTGAAAGTCATTTGTAATATTCCTTACTTCCTCATCATATTTTGCCTTAATAACATTTTTGTCATCGTCTCCAAAGAGAAATTTTTTAAGATTTTCAGATTCTTTTTTAAAACCTTTTCCTCTTGAGAATGACCTCAAAATACTCGCATAGGCTTTTAATGTTTCTTTTTTAGTCAAGTCTAAAGAGAGTATTTCATTGTCGTAAAGGATTTGATGATAGTTTTTTCTCTTAAATGATTTTATTCTCGCAAACTCAATCTTCTCACAAAGACTATTTAACGTCTCAACTTTATCATTTATAATTAAATCTTTGGTAAAAATAGGACTATTGAGTGGGGTTAATACTTCCCAATCATATCCATTTTGGACAATGAACATCTCGGCCACATTGCTCGTGCTTTCAATATAAGCACCTATTACAATATATTGTTTCGGCTTTATTTCGACGTTTAAAAAAATATAACCTCTGGAAGATGTTTTACCTTTGGTTCCCAAAAGCATTCCTTTGACATCTCTATCTTTATTGCCATCTGTAGCAGATTGAAATTCGCCTGATCCAACTAAAATCAATTGAATCATATCTGCAATCATACTTTTCCCACTACCACTTTCACCACTAAAATCTGTTCTGTAGGGATGAAATAAATAGTCTGCATTAAAATGTTGTTTAATGCCTATCGTAGATAAACTATATATACGTGGGAAATTATTCTGCATTTTTCACTTCTTTAATCAGATCGTCTATTGTTTCTATCTGTGGTTGATACGCTACTCTTAACCGTTCAAAAGATGGTAAAATTTTGAATTTATTTTTCTCGCTTTCATCATCCCACATTAACCAGCCTAATTCTCCAAACTTAACAAAGGATTTTCTTATAATATCTTCAAATCTTTGGTCGGTAGTATCGGTTCCTTTGTCCGAAGAGTTGTCATTTATTAATTTCCTCAGGGCATTCTTCTCATCCTCATATTCTTCATAAAGAAGGCTTATAAAATCAGAAATACTATCCAGTTCAATATTGCCGTCCAGTTTATACATTTTCAGAAAAAGCATTCCGATGATTATAAACTCGCTTTTTAAATAATCTCTGTAATCAGAAGATACATTGCTTTTTCCATCTTCATTTAGTTCCAGATAATAATATTGATTAAATTCATTTCCTTCTTTTCTAAGGTTGAGATTGAAAAAATCTTTATAATATTCTTTTAAGGATTCAAAATTGTCATTTTCATTCAAAAAGCGAAATAAATTCACATCTATAGGGTATTCTCTTTGGATATGAATACCACTTCTAAGTGTATAGTCCAGTTTAGCAAAAACATTCATTGCTTTCTTTCCATATAGAAAACTATATTTTACCGTATTTTCTGAATAGTCATCTGCCATAATGAAATACTTTTATTTGCTGTATGATTAACAGCTTTTCGGTTAATATCAATTTTATATTTTTGCTTGAATTTGGTGCTTCTTCTCAAAATATTGTGTGCTGCTTTAACTGCTATAGGCAATTCATCATTATCTATAATTTTAAAAAACAGTGGGGCAAAAACCAATATATCATTTTCTTCTAATTCCTTAAAAGCAATATTTGTCCAATACAATATTCTCTCTTTATCCTGCTTCCATTTATTCGTTTTGTCTAATAAAACTTGTCTTTTGGTAAAATCAATTTGTCTTTTGGAAACCTCCATAGGCAACTTATAGCTTATCTCTCTGGCCGGCACAATATTGAATATCGGAAGGTGGCGTGTTAATTTTACTTTTAGACCTAAGAGATTATCCGGCAGTTGAATTCTTTTTACGCTCCCTTCTTTTTTTGCAAAAGAATTTTCTAATAAATAATCAATGAATTTATTTGTTTTTCGGTCAAAGTCTTGTTTGTTGAAATCATAAATAAACTCTCGTATGCGAGGTTTTATCTTTTCAATTCTTTTGCTTACCTGTTCTAACTGACTTCGGGAATTGTCGTGGAATTTTTGAACCTTTTGAATGTTTTCAATATAGTCATAGCTGTCTGGTTTTTGGAGAATTCCGGTTAGAGCTTCGTCAATTTCATACGAAACCTGAAATGCATTTTTTAGCTCAAAAGCCTGCTCTTTAATTACCTCCAAATGAATTTCAATTTCTTTGAGAGTATCAACAATATTCTGATTTTCAGATTTAATGTTGATTTTGAAATCATTTACCGATTCATTTACTTGCTGATCAAGTATTTCAATTTGAGAAACAAGTTCGGGCATTCTTAGATTGAAATGATCTTCCATCCACTCATTAAAGTCTTTTTCTCCTTCAATATTTTCTGTCAGACTTTTATGTAATTCATCAAAAAACCGCTTTATCTTGGCAGGACTATATTTTTTTATAAGTCGTTTTTCAATATTCTGACAAAGTTCAAATCCATACTTTTTGAACTGGTAGGTTCTCTTCGTTTCATTACGCCATAAAAATGATTCTTGTAACCTTAGAATTATTGTATTGTTTCTATTATACTCAGTTCTCAAGTTTTCATTTCCCTGGTCTTTGAACACCTTATTGATAATTGTGATGATGTTTTCTTCAGTAAAATCTTTATCCTTATACTTGGCATAAAGAGACAAGAGAATCAATCCGTCATTTTTTTCGGGAATTAATTTCTCATACTGATCTTTTGCTTCGCGATATAGGTTAAAGCTTTCCATTTAACTATAATTCAATTTCTATGTTTCTATCTAATTTGTACCAATTCATATAGCTTTCCGGTATATATTCATCGGCTGACCGTTTCAATTTGACATTATAACAAAGGACTAAATTGTTTTTCTTCAAGTAATTTATCAAAATCTCTTTTTCTATCTTGAATGTTAATCCTTCAGATGATGGTTTATATCTTCTTCTATCCGTACCGGATGTGTAAGCGTTAATCCATCTAAAGGTTTTTAAAGGCATGCTGTCTTGGTTTATAATAATATCTAAAAGGGGTTTCTCTTCGATACCAAATTTTAAAAATGTATCAGAAAACAAATTAGTATTTACTAAATCCTGATTACCTCTAAAATTGTTATATGATATCTGAATCAAAGGAACTATCTGATTGATGGGAAAAGTAGATGAATTGTGTTCAGCTAAAGATAATTCATAAGCATATTGATTTTCTAATTGAATGAATGGTAAATTATTCATTTTTGTTAAATCAAAATCTCGTTTCTTTAGAAAAGCTCTGACTTCAAAATAACAAGTCCCATTAAGTTCCTTATATCTGTTCACTCGTTGGTTGCCATATTCTACCAATGTAATATAATCTCCTTCACGATTGATTAGATTGTTTACTAGACTATCAAAATCATTAAAACTTAAAAAATCTTCTTTAGAAATATTTTCGGGTATCCAATTGATATAATCAGGACGAGTTACGATAGAATATATTAGTTTAGAAGGATCATAAACTCTAAATTTAGACCTAATACTTTCAATAAATGATGGCTCAAAACAATTTCGTTTAATTTTAGAATGAAAAATTTTGTTTAAGCTACTCTTAATTTCATCATAATAAGGAGATTGTATTTCAATCGTATCAAAGTTAGTATTTATATTGTATCTCCGATGAACAGCACCTTCTATTTCGACATCATAATCTTCAAAACCTTTGGAAGTAATATCTGAGTAAACATTGTGAAAAAATGAATTACTTACCTCATTTTCATTTAACTCATAAAGTAAATCAGATTGAAATGAAGAGTAAATAAATTTTCCGGGTTTATTTCTACTTTTTAGATTATTGTCCATTAAAATGACTGGACTTACAGCATTCAAATGTTGCAAATTTTTTATTTCATCTTTTGATAAAAAAGAAGTATTATTCTGATTGATTAGGAGAAGTAATTCTTTTGTTGTTTCTAAGATGTTAAAATGTTCTTTCTTCAAGAGATTTGTAAACTTATCCTTAAATTGGATAAGTATTGTTGGGTTTTGTAGAGCAATTGCTTGAAGAACGACAATGCTATATTCAACTTCATTATCGTTACCATTTTCAATACCGAAATATATAAACGTCTGTATGTAATCTGAATTATCTTTAATCAAATCAAAAGCAGACTGTAAAGAGAGTTCTCTGATTTTTATAGCAGGGTAATTGAAAAGCCACACCAAATGTTTTATAGTGACTTCAGAAAATGACAGTACTTCAGAATGCTGTGAAATAAACTCATATTTGTTCTCTTTATCTGGCAGACCTAAAGCAAGTTCTTTATTGTATTGTAGGTTTGATTCGTAATATGCTTTGATGGATTCATCGTTAAAATAGTCTCGATATTTTATAAGCTTATCAAGGGAATTGGTTAAATCACCGCTATATTTTCCTTTTTGTGTATAATAGCTGTTTAAAAGGAATTTCTTTCCAAACTCAGTATCTATTTTCAGAATAGTTTCAATAATATCAAAATCTAACTTATCCGGATCATTATTTCTCTGAAATAATAAACTATCAAATTCAAATTGCGAAGCCGATAAAACAATTTCTTTTGCTTTATTGACATCTATATTTATTAATCTGTTTGCTATTTTTAGTAAAGAAGTAGATCTGATTCTATCTTTTGTCCATTTTTCAATGAAATTAAGTAAATTATCAATGCTCAATAATGAGCATTGATCTACCAAGCTAAGAACTTCTTTGTCTGATAGTACCTGATAAAAAAGAATATCTCTCTTCCAATTTACATTGTGCAGAATATTTTCAAAAAATTGTTCTATATCTAATTTTTCATTCACATAAACTCTGAAAGTGATATTGGAAAGGATCTCATCAACATTTGAAATGAATTCATCAAAAAGTTTTTCAAAATCTCTTAACTTGAAAGTAACATCAGAGTTGAAATGTACTATCTTGTTTTTTAGAACAATATACTCTCTAATGATTTTATACTTATTCTGTTCAATAATGAGTTTATTTTCAGGAGAAGTTTCATTATAAAAACTTTCAAACACTGATTTTGCTGAATGATATTCCTTCCTCAGCGATTGGTTTCGCCTATCTTGAGTTTGAATATCAAATTGAGATTGTATATGAGCTTCAAATCTTCCATAGCTATCTTCAAAAAGCTGAACCAACTCTTCGAACGATAATTTTGGACATTGAATAATGAATTTATCTTTTTTAATGTTTTCTTGCTCAGTAACATTATTCATTGATTTTTCATTATTGGGTATAACTGGTTCAGGCAAAGAATAAACAGTATAATCAATTCCTTTTTCAATCAGTATTTCTGAAAATTTGTTTAGTTCTTTTATATCTTCAAGTTCAACTAAAGTATTGAACTTTATAATATCGACTATTTTAGTAATGACCTCATTGTTATTAAAATGTATGGCTCGTAATAATAATTTTTTAGCAAGGTGTATAAAATGAGCCTCACTTGTTCCGCCGTTTTTCCATCGTGGCAAAGTCTTAATAACAGCTAAATACAGTTTCAAATTATCATTGGAACAATTTTCTATTAAAGGGTCAATTATTATATCTATTGCCTCATCTCGTGCAATATTTGGCTCCTCTTTTTCCATTAACCTAAAAGCTAATTCAGGATATTTATCCGCAGTAAATGCGATTAAATTAGTAATGCAAATATGTTGCATACGACCATTACCTGCTTCATTTAAAAGATCTTGAATATGAAATACTTCCGAAAGACGATGCAATGTATTATCAGGATCTGTTTTATGGATTAATTCCATTGGTTCTATAATATTAGAAGCCTGATAATCTTTTCTATAGCCTACACCAAAGGCAATATCTATAAGTTGATTATAAATTCTTTTGAAATCTTCTTTGAAATCACAAATTCCATAAGTTTCCGAAACCTCTCCCAAATAAGAGGCTAATGTATTAGTATCTTGCTCTAATCTTGCTATTTCTTCAGCGTGTGCAATGACTTTATAGGTTAGCTCTGTAAAATTTTTATGTTGACCGTTATAAATTTCATTTGCAATTGTCAATCCAACTGAATAATGTCTAAAGCCGTCTCTACTTTTATCAAGGGTTATCCAATAGTTTACTAATTTTTCAAGCTTTTCTTTTGAAAGTAACCGTACTGATAAGCTAAATATATTTTTAAATAAATGTTTGATACTGTTAGCTATAAACGTGATATCCGTATCCATATCGAACAATCCTTTTGCTCTTGTTTGAAATTCCTTTTCACGTTTAATATATAAACTATTTATACTCTCTTTAAGCAGGTCTATAATTTCATCTTCATTTACTTCGGTAACTCTATTTTTGTTCCATAAATCTGATAGAATAAAAATAGAATCATAGATCCCTCTTGCTGGGTTTGACAAATAGCGTAATTCTTGTGTTATTGTTTGAATTGATTCAGGTTTGAAAATCCAAACAGGTTTTAAATCATCATATAAATTGATGATTTCTTTTCGTAAATTATAACTCATTCTTTCTTCCTCTATTACTTTTTCAAATAGTTCAGGTTCGGAAACATCTCTTTTCGGAAATAGTTTTATAATTTCTTCATTACTTAAAAAATCAGAACAAAAAGATATAAGTTTAAAATATGTTTTGTCAGAAAGATTTGTGAAATCTATATCTTTAATAATTTTAATTGCTAAGCTCTTTTCTGTTGCTATAGGCAAGAAACATTTTATTAAGGCTATCTGAATTTTTGGAAATAATTTTTGGTTTGTATTAAATTCTTTTGACAGCTGAAATAGCTTATTGTATTGTCTGCATTCTATTAAGTGATTAATTACCTCAAATTTTATTTTAAGATTAATTCGAGCATTTTGTTCGTCCGAACGACTTTTCTTAAGATAGCTTCTATTATGCTTGTTTGATTCCTGCCATTTAATACTATCTATTTCATTGAATAATTCAACTATATCATCATATATGAGAGCTTCTGCTTTCAATTCCTGAGTTATACTTTTACTATCTCGATCTTTTAACGATTTAGAAAATCCTTGATTAATAACATTTTGATGAAGTAGTTTACCAGTTTTTTGATAATACTTTCCTAAATAATAACAGAAGTACTCTTTGTTTACTAGTACAAAATCACCATCCCAAATAGTTCGTAAACTATTTGCTGTCTCTCCTACATTTAAGAAAAGAACTGTAAAATCAATCTCTGTACCACTAAAATTCCATTTTAACTTTTCAAATTGATCTTTTAAAAAAGCCATCCTTATAAATTCAGAAAGAGAATTTTTCTCTATGGCTGCTTTTAATGCTATTTCGAGATTTTCTTTAATTTCTTCAAGAGATCTGTAATTGCCCCAAGCAGATTTCATCCATTCCAATGTTGTAGTAGAAATTATCTTATCATATTCTCCAACCTCATATAGATGCGAAAAGTAATTTCTATACGCTTCATCCGTAAACGGATTTTGTTCATAAAATAGAATTAATGCTTTATTGAACATGTCTTTTAAATCCTCAGTTTTTGATATGACAAATTCACGGAAACTATTATGAAATATCGAATATGCTCTTCCGTCTATTTGCTTCAGGAGATGAGAAAATACATTAATTACATTTTCGACTTCTGTAAGAGTTCTATTTTCACCTGTGATTTTTAATATTTCTTGTATGGTTGCAATAGAAGTATTTTCTTTTCTATATGCCAACACCGCTAAAACCCACTTTGCAAAAACATTATTCTCTATCTTTTGGAACAAATATTCGTGATAGGAATTAATTTTTCCGTCAATAAGATTGGGTAAATCCTCTAACGTTTTTTCATAATCTCTTTTATCAATTTTTATGAGAAGTTCAGAAATGTAATGAAGATAAATCGGAATTCCTCCGGATACTCTTTCAATTGCATCAAGGATGTTACTCGTATCAATACCTTTGTTAACAAGATATTGTTTTATTTCCATTTGAGTAAAGGGTGAAACTTTAATATACCTTCTTGCGTCAGAATCTATTTGAAGCTTTACAGATGGAGATAAAACAGTATCATACTGTGAACTTAATATAAAGTAAATATTGTCTGGTAATTTACCTTTGATATAGTTAAGCAAAGACTCTTCTCCAAGTGTCGTATCTCGATGTACGTGATCTAATCCGTCAATTATGAATATGATTTTCTTTTTTAACTTGCTTAATTTTTCGATATAAGAGCTAAGTTTTTCTTCATATCTTTCAGAATATTTATTTGGTAAATCAACTTCTGGGAAATTTTTCTCAATGGCTATACATAATGATTTCAAAAAATAATAAGATTGGTGTCTTAATTCTCCGAAACTGTTTTTTGCATCAGGAATGAAACAATAATAGGCTAATGTTATATCATTATGCTGTTCTTTAAATTTTGTTAAAGCGGTGGATTTACCTATACCAGGAAGTCCCTCAATAAAAATATAACCTCCAGGAAGTTCACTTAATCCTTTTTCAAGTTGATCAAAAAAAGGTTGATTAGGCACATAAAATTCATCATCAACGACTTTAAAATAATGTGATAATTTATCTTCGAATCTATCTAAAATACCTAGTTCATTTAATACTAAGTCTTTTGTAATACTTTCTCCTGAAATACTCCATTTTACAGTAGCATTTAAAAGTCGTTCAAACAAACTTGTTTCAAGACCAATCATTTCCAATTTAGATTTAAGAACATTCTGGACTTGTTCAATTGGTTCCTGACTAAATTTAAACTCTAAACTTTTGATAAATTCATTGAAAGAATCTTCGTCTAGCGAACATTCCTGTCTTATTTTTTCTATTGTTTCTTTGTAATTCTCATAATTGGGCAAAGAATCATATCTGACATCAAATTGTTTTAAGGGTTCAAATATATTGGTTCTTATTTCGGAAAGACTATGATTTAGACCTTCACTTGGGCGTTTTTGATTGCTTTCCTTTTTAGTGGTAAATAGCGTTATCGAAAAATTTTCGCTATTTCGTTTTGCACTTAAATATCCTTCTGCTAATTGCTTTAATATTGATTTTTTGGGAGATTGAGCGATCAATAAATTATATAACTTGTATGAGTTATCTTCATCTTCAGACCATTTTACTTGATAATAATCAATCTTATCTTCTCGGTAAATGATAATGTCATCTATATGATTGCCTTTCTCATAATTCTCCAATCTAATCTGGCGTATATCTGAATTGAAAAATAAACACTCAATAATTTTAAGTGCTGCAATATTATTCTGATAATAAAATCCTGCTTGTGATGCTGAGCCTTCCATTAGTATAAGTTATCTTCTAAAACTTTTATCAAAAACATTTTTAATGAAATCTATATTTCTTTTCTCTCATAATAAATGCATCTTTACCGCCTTCAACAATATCAGCGATGTGTTGTCTAATACCCATTGATTTTAATAAATCGGTTTCGGCTGGAAGTTTATCAAATGAGTTTTCAATAGAACCGTTAATGTAGTCAAATTTGAATAGGCTGGATGTCTTATCATCATTTTGTCCTTTCTGATTAGCAACAATAACATTCTCTGCATCTGCATTCACGACAATATTAGCATTATGAGTAACAACGATTATTTGTCTTTCAAGTTTTTTATTTCTTAAATAATTCACCAAATCTGCCGTAATAGACCTATTATCAAGGTTATCTTCAGGCTGATCAATTAATATTGGAGCTTTGGACTTACTTAGACCTATAATCAACATCAAAATAACGAAGCTTGCTTTACCTGTTGACATTTCTCCCAGCTTATCATTTTTATAAGTAATTTCCCAATAATCAAAGAAATAATCATCCATTAGAATTTTAATGGTATTAGGAATTGAAGCTCTGCTATTCAAAACATATTCTCCATTAACAATATTTTCAAATAATGTCTTTATTTCTTGAAATATCTCTGTAAAAATAGCTTCATCTGTTGATTTCTTATTGTCTTCAAGAATATTGTATTGTCGATAAGAAGCACTTCTCCCATCACTTACGTCTAAAAGTCCTTTTCTTAACTTATTATAATGAAATTGTGCTTTCCCTAAAATTTTCAATCCATCCTTTTCTAGTTCAACAGTTCTATTCTTCAGAGCATCAATTACGTCAATATATTCCTGATAACTATTTTCGTAAATTTTGAAGATTTCTTCTTTCGAATCATTTAGCTGTTTCTTTTTATCCTGTATTTTTTTATTTAAGTTTTCTATATCCAACAAGGCTTTTTTATCACTTGATATAGATTGGTTAAGTGCCTCAATAGCTTTTTTTATTTGGTCATCTTTTAAAAATGGCTGAATAGTATCTCTTAATTTTTTCCCTTCATCACTTATTACTGTTAAAACTTCTTGAAACTTGCCTTTTTCTTCTTTAAAAACTCTTTTCCCTTCTTCATTAGTTTCTACTTCTAATGATTTTTCAATTTCTACTACTTCCTCAAGTAAAGAATCAATTGGGGTATAAATACTTTGATAATAGTCTTTAATCTCTTGAAGTTGTAAATTTTCAACTAATGAATTTTTCTTCTGTTTCAGATTCTTAAGAACCTGTGCCAAATCTTGATTGAAATTTTCAACCGCAGAAAAATCTTCTCTGAATTTTTGTAATTGACCTTTATTCTCTTCTTGTTTAGCTTGTAAAGCTTTATATTCTTCTACTTGTTCAAGAGTTAATCCGCTACTTTTATTAAGCTCTTCAAGTTTTTCTGTATTAGTTTTAATATTTTTCTCTAAAACAGACTTATTAGATTTCGTTTTTAGTTCCTCCTCTAAGTTTTGTATTTCTTTCTGAGCTTCAAAATATGAATCAATTCGATTATTTCTGAGCTTGTCATTTTGCGTTACTTTATTTAAAAAGGATTGATATAGTTCCTTGGATTCATCATCTTCAATAATAAGATCTCTGACGATTTTATTTAAAGACTTACCTTTTTTATTCAATTCTGGTTCGGCTAACTTTACTAAGTAATTCTGTGGAATATACTTTATTTCTGGTAGAATTGAATTCTCATCAGCATTGCGATTTAATTTCTGACTGAAACCTCCTTTTGTTGTAATCTCAAAATCGAAACCATCTTCAATTTCATTTAAATCATATTTATATGAACCGTTTTCATTTTTCAAAACAGTTTCATCTGCTGATAGTGTTTTAGCGATTGAAAATAACAAAATTGATTTTCCCGAAGATTTCCCGCCAATAATAACATTCAAATTTGGGTTTAGATAAATAGGAGCTGTTGAAAATATATTATTGGGTGATATGAATTTCACTTTTTCAATTAGTAATTTTTCTTCTTTAAAATCAGGTTTATCCTCCTGAATTTTGACACGCTGTTCAGGTTCAAAACAAATTTGGCGTAACCCCTCGAAATTTAAGTCTGCTTTAATCCAAGTGAACTTTGAAAATAAGTCATCTTCTTTATGAGCATCACAACCAATTATGCAAGGTTTTAACGAACCTCTATTTAATAAAACTTCTTCAACTTCGATTTTATAAACTTCATCATTATATCCATCTGTACCTTTTGATTTTTTCCCAACAAAATACTTTATATCTTTCGGGTTTCCAGAAAAAATAGCATCAGAAATGAAGTAAATTGATTTCCTAAGTCCATCTAAGTTCCCTTGCTCGTTTTCAAATAAATCATAATGTTTTTGTGTTCCTGAAGCACCATCATTGTTTGAATTGCTAACTACAAGCAAAGTATTATCTTTAAACTTTTTATTTGTTGATAATAATGACTTAAGAGATTTTAAATCTATTACAAAATTTTCAATTCCTTTTTCGTACTGTTTTTTATCATCGGTAATAGAGGCATCTAATGATTTTCCATAGTTTGTAATACCATAACGATTCATTTTGATTTGATCCTGATTTTCTATATGAGAAAAAAAATCATTTTCTAAATCGGCAACATAGTCAGGATTAAAAATACAATGAATATTGATTAACCTTCCTTTATCAGTGGATGGTAGCATCCGTAATTCTACATTAGGAAATATGAATATATCTTTTATGAATTCAATTTCATCACTATTGAATATCTGGTTGCCTTCAGTATCTAATTTAGAATCAATATTTTTTCTGTATTCAATTGCATCTAAATACCTGTCTATTGAAAAGTAATCAGTTACCCCTATCGCTAATACTTGATTCTCGTAAGCTTTCTTATAAAAAGTATAAAAAAAGTCATCTATTGTAGAGGAAGAAAATTGGTCATTTTTATTTGTACCCTTTGTATGAGCGTGGAAATTCCATTTTCTCCACTGTGAACCTATATTAGTTTTCATATTTGATATGATTTATAAAATCCTATAAATTTTAGATTAATACACTAAAAATATTTACGGTTTTCCGTAATCTCAAAAATTATATTTTTTCAATCTTTCTGCCAATTCTTTTAACCTTTGAATCACCTCATCAAACTCTAAAGAATCTCCGTAAAACATATTCTCTCGCATTGTTTTATAATCTTGTTCCCAAAGTTCTATGACTTCTTGGGGCGGAATAAATTTCAATGTTTTTGGCGAATGCCACTCATAAGATATTCCTCTTACGGGTGTGTACTTCTCTCGGTGCACTACTATTGTTTGAAATAGTTCTTTATCAGCTAAAGCCTCTTTACCAAAAGAATGATCCATCAATCTTTCTAAATCATATAGGTGGCGAGTCATTCTCAAGTGTCTTATTTTTTCTTTTGGCTTCAGAAATTCTTCGTGCAAGAGAAATATTTTTTCTAAAAATGTTCTTGTAGGTACTACTACCGCTACTTGAAATGGTTCTGCAACAAATTTTTGATCAGGAAAAACACTTCCAACAATAGATTCAATTTGTTTTGATTCCGAAGGTTCCATTAGTGAGCGGGAACCAATTTCTATCAATACTCTTTGTGGCAGATAATCTCCAGACTCTACAATGGATTGATACTGCAATTCAATCGTGTGTGGATCGCTAGTATCATCTATCTCGTTATCGGTTACCAGATAATATTCTTCATCAGGAATACCTAATTTTTGCAATTGTACTTTTAGTTCATTAAATAAGTCTGAAACAATAAAAGTCCCGGAAGCTTTTCTGAGTTTCTTGATTTGTGTTTTAGATAATTCTCCTTCAAATCCTAAAAAAGTTCTGTCAATGGCTAAATCAATATCTTCGGAAAACCTATCAATTAAATGGTATGCTTTGCTTAATGAAGTTCCTCCCTTAAACACAAAATGTTCTGCATACTTTGAAGAAAATATAGCTTTGAGAACTATGGTAACCCACCAATCTTTTTCGATTGCCTGTATAGGTAATCCTGATTGGTTGTTGACTTGTTCTAAAATCTCAATTCTTCTTTTTTTAGATAATTTCAGCCATTCATTCATATTGCTTCGTTTTGTAGTATTGAGATTTCATTTCTTACCCAAACAGGGGCATTTACAATTTCTTCCTTTAGTGTTTCGACCGGAATTTTTTCCAGTGCTATTTTTATCTTTTCCCTGACACTATAATCAATATTATCTTTTCCTAATTCTTTTAATCCCTGTACAACATTTGATAACAGTTTGTTTTTTATCGCCAAATTTTTCGGGGCTGTTTTCTTGAAAGTAATCGTTCTTTTTCCCACTGTGATTTTTCTTGCAGCACCATCTGTAAGATATACTACGTTCATCGGTATCTGTGTAGAAATTCCTAACTGCTGTAAAGCAAAAACTCCTGTTGGGATAATTCTTGTTTTATCTCTTTTGGCTATTGCTTCAGCTATGCTTTCTGTTGAAGGAAATAACACACCCAAGTCTTTATCAATTTTTGGATATAAATATATACCGTGTGCCAATCGAACTAAAATTTGTTTTTTCTCCAAACGCAACAGTACTTTCTTTACGTTCTCTACTGTTCCAAAATCAGCAAAATCAGCAATAAACAGTATTGTACCTTTTTTTAGATTTGATATTTTATTTTCTATTTGATTGTGAATTGATTGCATCTCTTTTTAAAAACTTATTTTGTCCCAAATTTAGCAAATATTTGGGACAAATACATCTTTGTTTTTTTATTTAGTGAGATTGTCAAGTCTTACAATAGTTTTCTACTTCCTCTTTACACCTACTTCTTCAAATTTATTAAACTCTTTTTACCCTAAATTTAATAACCATTTGAGACAAAATGGTTCGTGTTTCGTTTTTGATTTGCTACCGAAGGTGTAGTGTTCTACAAACAAAATATTTTATATAAGATTGGCAAAAAATAATATTTTTTGCCAATCTTATATTTTTTATGTCATTACCTTTTGATTACCTATAAACCCTAGAAATCGGGGTTTATCTCAATACAAAAGGTAAAAATTTTAAGTCAGTTCATTTTCTTTTATCCACAACTTCCTTATCAAAAACCATTAAGTTCATCATCTACTTTAACCTACTCCTAACTCTATTCCATAATACTTTTTGATTAAAATTTAAATGATTGTTATCTTTTTCATTTTCAAAAATTTTTGAGTTTAAACGGAATATCTTTACGCTAACTAAAACATTGGAAACCAGTATATAATTTTGATAATTATTCTTGAAATAACTATGTTCATATCAATGTATCTTGAATTATGTCAACTGCAACATTATACATCAGGGTCAGTACAGACGAACAGGCTGTCAAGGGTTATTCACAAAGAAGCCAGACCGACCGATTGGTAAAGTATTGCGAATTGAATAATATCACTATACACAATACCTTTTTCGAAGATCATTCTGCAAAAACTTTCAACAGGCCTGCCTGGACAAAACTCTTTGAAATTCTCAAAACCAGAAAGACAGGTGTTGATCTTTTGCTGTTTACCAGCTGGGACAGGTTCAGCCGAAATATAACCGATGCCTATTATATGATCCAGAAGCTTAAAAGACTTGGAGTGGCTCCTCAGGCTATTGATCAGCCTATTGATCTGGATATTAAAGAGAGTAAAATAACACTGGCTGTCTATCTTGCCGTATCAGAAGTAGAGAATGACCGGAGGAGTGAAAGTGTACGATTGGGAATACGCAAGGCTAAACAGGAAGGAAAATGGACAGGTAAAGCCCCATTGGGCTACCAAAACAGGCAATCAAGAAACGGAAATAAATACATAGCATTATATGAGCCCGAAGCATCGCTGTTGCGGAATGCTTTTGAAACAATAGCCGGAGGGGAATACAGTATAAGTTATATATACAAACAGGCTGTCTCAACCGGTTTAAAATGCAGCAAAAGCAATTTCTGTGCGTTATTGAGAAATCCTGTTTATTGCGGAAAGATAGCCATTTCCGAACCTGAAACAGGAAAAAAATATCTTGTTGACGGTGTTCACGAACGGCTTATTTCTCCTTTATTATTCGGGCAGGTACAGGAGGTTTTAGACAGAAAAAGAAAAAAAGCACCCAAAAAAACCGTTATAAATGAGCAGCTTATTTTAAGGGGCTTTCTCGTTTGTCCTGATTGCGGAAAAACACTAACGGGAAGTGCTTCCAAAGGAAGATCGCGAAAGTACTACTATTATCATTGTTCATCAGGGTGCAAATTCCGTAAGCGGGCTGATATGGTAAACCGGCAATTTTCGGATTTTCTGAAAACACTCAGGGCACGGGAGCCTTTTCTTGAATTATCAGAAGTCCTTTTAAAAGATATCCGGCAGGAATCACATAGCAAAAACCTGGCAGACCGCTCACGTATAGATCAAAAAATAGCAAAACTATCGGACAGGATGGTCAATGCTCACGACCTGTTCACCAAAGGAGACATAGACTATGATGATTATATGACAATAAGATCAAGCTGCCGGGATCAGATAAAAGACGGTGTCAATGAACTGCAACAACTCGCCATAGACTCCGTGTTTACAAACAATACACAGGCTACTGTTCTGAACGGAATATATGAATTTTACACAAAGTCGGATATTTTATCTAAAAGGCAGTTTATCCGCCTTATTTTTCCTGAGAAAGTTATTTTAGAGAACGATGATTTCGGGACGATGGTCAACCGGTCAATGAGGATAATTTTTAACTTAAAGACTAATTCGGGAGGTGTAAGTATTTATGGTACAAAACCTACCCCGGAAGCTAAAGAAAAGTATTTAAAGATCATTAGCAAGGTCTCTGTTAATAATGAAATTATTTCCCCTGAGGTTGCTTTTGAGGCTGTCTTTTTTCTAAAAAGAGTGATTTTTACCCTGATAAAGGGAAAATGACAGGTAGAAATATTTATTAATTCCTGAATTACAGTTAATTACAACGATTCGATACCAGTAGGGGCAACCCGACCAGGCAACGAACCAAATTGAGAAAAAAATGCGGATTTTAAAATTCAAATGGTTGATTATCAGTAGATTAAAATAAAGTAAAGTGCTAAATCTTTAAATAAAGAAGAAAGTGGTATGTTGCCTGTGTGAATAATTAATTATTTCAAAGCCAACACATAAATTGTTGATTATCAGAATATCAATTAAAAGAAAACAGGCAGGGTATTAAGTTTAATACCCTGCCTGTTATGTGTCCCTACTGTTCAAAACTCGAACCATTTACTAAGCGACTTGCAACTATTAACTGACCTGATAGCCTCATAATTATTGATTTAAAATGTATTGATAAAAGAAAAAAATATGTCCTATTTTTGGTTCTTTAAAATTTAAATCCACATTTAAGATGAAAGAACTAATTGAAAAAATCAATGCAGAATTTGAAACATTTAAAACAGATGCTAATTTGCAAATTGAAAAAGGAAACAAGGCTGCTGGAACCAGAGCCCGCAAGTCAGCCTTAGAATTAAGCAAATTATTTAAGGAGTTTAGAAAAATTTCTGTGGAAGAATCCAAAAAATAACCCTTTACCCCCGCCATAAGACGGGGGTCTTTTATATCCATTCCGCTACTTTTTACAAGGTTTAGCTTTGCTCTCAAATTCAAAATAAGTCTCTTTTTTTTTGTTAAGTACAATATGAGCATTAAATCTTTTTCCTGAACGGCTTTTCATTCCTTTAATCAAGGAAGTTTTTCCATTGGTAACCAGTTTTTTCAAATCCTCTATACTTATTTGCACTCCACACACGTTTCGAAACTGTACCCAATTACAAACCTCATCAGGGCATTTCACGATTTTATCCCGAAGAATCAGTTGTTGGCTTTTACATTTCGGACAAACCAATTTGGGCAGATTGTCCTTTGAAATAGATATTTGCAACAGCTCGTTAGTAATAGCCGCTGAATAAGTTTCCATATCCTTTAAAAATGCCCTGGCATCACTTTCGTTATTTTCAATCTTCTGTAAAACCAGTTCCCATTCTGCGGTCATTGCTACATCGGAAATTTTCTTGTCTTTGATCAGATTGTATACCTGTAATCCTTTTTCGGTCGGGATTAAAGATTTCTTTTCCCTTTGGATATAATTCCGTGTAAACAACGTTTCAATAATCGCTGCTCTTGTAGCAGGTGTACCGATGCCAATGTTTTGCAATGCTTTCCGTTCTACTTCGTTCTTAATCTCCTTTCCGGCAGTTTCCATAGCTGATAAAAGTCCTGCTTCAGTATAAAGTACGGGCGGTTTTGTTTCCTTTTCAAGAACAGAGACCTCTTTTATTTTGAGTTCATCGTCTTTTTTCAGTTCAGGAAGGCCCTGAACCGGTTCAGTATCATCGGAGAAACTACCTTTAATGGAACGCCAACCGGGTTCCAGTATCTTACAACCTTTTGCAGTAAAATCATAATGCAATATCTGTAAAGTAACATCGGTTATTTCTTTGATACAGGCTTGTGAAATGGCTTCCAATAATCGAAAAGCAATCATATCATAAACAGCATTTTCTTTAGCTGATAATGCCGATGGGATTTTATCCGTAATCAGGAGTCCGTGATGATCAGTAACCCGCAGGTCGTTTACGATGCGTCTATTGAAACGCCCCCATTTCAGTTTGGATATGGCTTGCCTACATATCTCCCTGTCCTGCAAAGCCCTCACTAAATTGGGGATTTCAGCCCACATATCCTCTGGAATGTGTTTGCTTCCGGTACGTGGATAAGTAATAAACTTTTTCTCATAAAGGCTTTGGGCAATGTTCAATGTTTCTTCGGCAGAAAGATTCAGTTTTTTGTTGGCTTCTTTTTGCAACCCTGTCAAATCAAACAATAAGGGCGGTTGCTCAGTAACGCCTCTGGTTTCCACGGATGTAACTGTAACATTGCCGTTCCGTTCAATAGACCTCAAAGTATCTTCCGTCAACTTTTGGTATTCCCATTTGGTTTTGGAAAAACTCTTAAAATCAATAAATCCTTTGTTATGCAACAACTGAATCTGCCTGTATTTCTGTATTGAGAAATTCTTGTTTTCCAAATAACGCCTGCATATCAAAGTCAGTGTAGGTGTCTGTACCCTTCCGAGCGAGTAAATACCGTTTCCTGCGGCAATGCTCAATGCCTGTGTAGCATTGATGCCCACCAGCCAGTCGGCCCGGCTCCGCCCTTGTCCGGCAAGATAAAGACCGTCAAAATCGTTTCCGGGCTTCAGGTTGTCAAAGCCTTGTCTTATCGCTTTTGCAGTCAGTGAACTTATCCATAATCGTTGAAAGGGTTTGCTACATTTAAGATATTCATAGATATACCTAAAAATGAGCTCCCCCTCACGTCCGGCATCGGTAGCCACAATAATACTATTGCTCAAGTTAAAAAGCTGATCGATAACTTTCAGTTGCTTTAATGCCCCAGTATCTGCTGTATAACCTTTGTCCTTTTTTACTTTGCGGACAGTCAGTAAAAACGGGTTGGGAAGTATCGGTAATGATGTCTTTTCAAATCCAGTAATCCCGTAATCTTCGGGCATTCCCAATCCCACCAAATGTCCAAAAGCCCAGGTAACGTAATACCCATTGCCCGTCAGGTAGCCGTCCTTTTTTTCGGATGCTCCCAATAAGCCGGCTATTTCCCTTGCTACGCTTGGTTTTTCTGCAATTACTGTTTTCATACTTTACTACATTTTTCTACCTTTGGATTTGACAGGTGCTGTTGGGTTTCCTTGCTGCTCCTGCTGTTTTTTATCTTTTGGCGATTGTTGCCCGGATTTTAAAGGCTCATTGATGTTCTTGGTCCCCTCATTGGTTTTACCCTCCGAATTGACCGCAATTTGCGTTTTGTTGGCTTCGGCAGGTTTTGCTTGCTCTTTGAGCTTATTTGGATTTTGGAAAGAAAACTCTGTCCTACCGGCTTCCTTATTGAATGTGATGTAACCCTGATACTTTTGTCCTTTCTTATCTACAAGGCCGTCAACATAAATGGTTTGACCTGCTTTGAATTTATTGTATTGTTCGTCATCCAATTCCTTGCCTCTGAAGGTCTTTGGAGCTTCCAGAGATTGGTTTCCCTGGATTTTACGGGAAAGATTGTTATTGAAAAGGAATTCCACATACCGTTTATCGGCATTGAACTGGATAGTAGCATTGAATGGGTCTCCTTTTTTGGAGATCATTCCTTCCAGATACAAAGGCTTGCCCTCCTGCAAAGTTTGTTTTTGCTCATCATTAAGTGTTACTCCTTTTATTTCGTCAGGTATTTTGATCCTATCCGTCCGGAGAGCGATGAGTTCGTTGGTCAATCGATCCACACTAATAATGGAAGGTATCGTTTCTCCTGTTTTGGGATTGGTCAGATTGACCACTCGTCCCATATTGCCCGTTTGAAGTAGATTACTCTTGTCCTCCTCACTGAACTTATGCCCGAAAAATTCAAAGTTCAGGTTAGGTTCTTTTCGGATTCCGTGAATAGCCACCACAACCTTTCCATCATCATTGGATTGAAGTGATAGGCGGGCATCCATTCGGGTAACGGTAGTACCGAGATTGAGACTTACAGATACAAGTCCATTGGTCTTATAGCCTTTCAGCAAAGGTTCAAGGAGATTCATTTTTTCGAGTTTTTCTTTACTTAACCCAAGATTGGACATCGTTTCCCAATCAATCTGTTCCGATTGGTAGCGGTATTCATTGGTTTCCGGTGTTGTCTGTGTTGTTTCCATATCATTTTTGTTTTCTTGTTTTTGCTCTTGTTGTGGTTGTGCTCTTAGCTCGCTTTTTTTCAAAAGTTCTTCACTCTTCGGTGTTGGATTATCCACCAGCTTTTGTAATTCCTCTGCTATTGCAACGGCGAAGTTTACAGGTGCGTTGAAAAACGAGAAACTGGTAGGGTTCTTTAACTGGCTGACGAAGTTGGAGAAGAAATTACTCAAAAAATCACCGCCGGGATTCACCCGTATGAACTGGTTTTGATTTTTCCTAGTCGTATCCACGGTTTCAAGGTTGCCATCCTTGTCAATACCTTTTACCGCCTGAACTTTCTTTTTTTCCTTGTCTACTACCAACAAGGTCTCTGATGGTTGTTCTTGCTCCCGGAACTCCTGTTGATTTATATTTTGGTCATTCACGGTTTACTGTTTTATTCTGTGTTCAAAAGTAAATGAAGTGCTGTCCTACCTGTGTTTATTGATACTCAAAGACATCTTTTGTCACCTACTGTCTTTCTTTTCTTCGAACTGGTGCAGAGAAACTTTCACGGATAAACTGGTGAACATCTGACAGCTTGTAATATAACTTACCGCTGATGGTATAATAAGGAAGCCTGCCGGACGATCTATACCGTTGCAAGGAACGCGTGCTCACTTTGAGCATCTGAAGTAAATCCTGGTTATCCAGAAGCTCTTCGCCATCAATACTGTGCTTACTCCTTTGGTTTTTTTCCAATTGTTCACCAAGTATGTCGAAACGATTTATAATGCGTTCCATCCACACGATAAATTCGATCTTGTCTATATTCATCTTATTTCATGTTTTAATGTTGAATATTTGATACTGTTTGGTTACAGAACAAAATTGGGTATAGTAAAGGTGTTTTTTTGCCAAGGCAAACCCATTGAAGATGAGTTTTTTTGAAATTTAACATCTTTTTACAAACAACTGAAAATCAAACAACGATAATCAACACCAAGAAGTTACGGCTAATAAGTACAGATACATTTGGTATTGTACCCATTGGTGGCTATTGGCAAAGGCTTAAAAGACAGGAGAAAATTTTACAGGTCTTTATTCATATATTGCTCTATTGCTGATTTGAGCTGGTCTAAAAAAGCTGTCCGGTTCCCTGAGCGGTCTTTCATACGATGGAAGGCATGATGGACATCTCCCAACTGAATGTTGAACAATGCCTGAAAGACCCTGCTTATTTGCCGGATACCAATTCTACCATTAGAAATGGCTCCTGATACATAAAGGGCATATATCAATTCTATCAATGCATTTTTACTTTCTGTCCAGAAAAGGTCATTATTCCCTTGTGCTGACAGGAACTCTCCCTCTGAATCATCAGAAGCCAGCTTCGAAAGAAGATAGCTATACAATAGCTCGTTAGCAATAATACGGGAGACCTTATAATCATAATAAGTGGAAAACTGTGCGTCTGTTTCAAAAACAAAACTGTTCAAGCCTATATGAAGATTGATTTTTCCTAATTGAAAGAAATTGTGATCATGATCTGTGCGACCGGCACGATAGTAACGGTAAAATTCGGAATTATATATGTGTTCTTTATATTCTTGTTTTAATTCATGAAGCTCGTCTGAAAAATATTTGTAGTACATCTTGCCTACACTTACAGGACAGGAAGTTTCAATCCTGAAAACTTTATTATAATAGATGAGCTTTCCAAGTATTTGCGGTTTTATTGTTTTAAAGAATTCGATTTCTTCGTTTTCATCTGCAAAACCATTTTCTAAAACATGCTTTTTCATATTCGACAATAAATTTCTAAGGAAAATTGTCATATGATAGGACTCTTCGATCACATGTTTTGATTCCAAACTGATTGTCTGTTCCTCTTTTCGAATGCTGAACAATGCATCTCTGTAAATAGATTGTATCATATTTTACTGAAATTAAGTGAAACAACTATTCCTTTTGAAAAAGCACTCAACCATTGGTATAAATTAATAAGAACAACGATTCACGATTGAACTTTTACGGACTATGTTTGCCGTTTAAATAGCCTTCAATCAATCCCCTTTAAAAATTCAGTCCTAAACGGTACTCGGTTGGGGACATAGAAGTGTGTCTTTTAAAAAATTTACTGAAAAATGACGGATCACTGAATTCCAGTTCTTCAATTATTTCAGAAATGGTCAGGTTGTCATTTTGAAGAAGGATTTTTGCTTCCATAACAATAGCTTCTTCGATGAATTGCTTTGCAGTTTTCCCTGTAACCTCTTTCACTGTTCTGCCAAGGTGATGCCTGGTAACAAATAATGCATCCGCATAGAATGCCGTTTGGTGTTGTTTCCGACAATTTGCTTCCAAAAGTTTAAAAAACCGTATTACAAGCTTTTCTTTCTTGGTATGGCTTATAACACCGGTATGTCGAGAATACCTGAAATACATCGCGGCTATCTCATATACTAATAAGTTGAAGCTAAAGAGTAATTTTTCTCTTTGAAATAAATACCTTGATTTCCTGTTGTTATCCAAAAGCTCAAACAGATTGATTATAAGGGATGCTTCTTTATTTTTGAGATAAATTTTAGGAGGAAACTTTGTTATGAAAAATTCAAAATATCCTATATGTGATTTCCTGATACTGTTTTTAAAAGCAAACTCTGAAGTAAATGATACTATAAAAACCTGTAATTTATCCCTTATACTCAGAACTTTGCAAAAGGCTTTCGCCGAAATCACGATAAGTTCATAGGCTCTAAGCTGTTTTGTCATTCCGTTTAACTGAATATTCAAAGTACCTGAATTTACCAGCACTATAGAGAAATATCCGGTATTAAAAAGGTTACCGGATAAGGTGTCCAAAGTACATTTTCTAAAAAAAGAAACCTTAAGCTCCTGGCTCTGATGATATTTAGAATCTCTATGTGCCAACGTTGTACCCTTTATTTTTTGCTAACAGTGTTACGGTTAGTATTACTTTGAGTTTTTGTCAAATAATAATCGTGACATTAATACCCCTGAGATAAACAGTAAATTGGATATTCCGGTAATGAAAAAAAGAAGTGCAAGATCTCGGGGATCACAACTTTTTTCCTTTCCATTCGACAGATAGCCAATTATTTCATCATAGCTTAATAATCCTATGATGAAATAAAGGCTTATCAGGTTTAGAATTATAAGAAGCATTGATAAAACAGCTACCAGCTTCATTTCAATCATTATAATCCTGTACATTTATTACTCTGTAAAAAGTACACTCAGGCTTATTCCGGTTACAAGCGTCATATGGATTGCTACTGAAGAATTGTCTAGAGCTCCACTAACCGCTGCGGTGATATTCCCAACCGAAGTTTCCCAATCCTTATCTTCTCGGTCTTTTCCGTAATAGAGGGAATACCTTATAAGCGATGACGTGGTAAGAATAACCCGTTTATCTTCATTATTCAGCAAAGTATCTGCAATGACCGAAGATTCGTATGAGATTATAAACTGCTGCTTGTCCTCATATGCTTCATCCTGCAAGAGTAATAAGGAACTGATAAAATCCGTAAGGTTTATTTTTGCTTCATTTGTCAGGTGTGATTCCAAAATGATTGAGCTAAGGCTACTCTCCGGCGAGTCTATAATGTCCATTATCTGGCTGACAGGTGAATTTATGGAATTTACGCCCAAGGCCAAGGGGACTACACCACTAAAACCATAAACAAGCTGTTGTATTTCATCATTAACTTCTTCAATTGTGGTATGGTTGTGATTTGCCGATAAGTAGATATCGAGGATATGATTATGCAATACCCCAGTGTTATCGTATCCATTCTCAATATTTTGAGGGGTTGGCAAAGACTTCTTTAAAACGGTTTCACTTAATTCTGCGGTGTGTTCAGTTTCACCTGTAAATTCATCCGTACTGCAAGAGGTTAATAAAACCGGAAAAGATAGTATAATAACCCATAATGATATTTTTTTCATGATCTAACTGTGTTAAAATGTTACTGATTACTTTTTTTCGTCAGTTCATTTTACCCGGGCAAGCAGAACTATAGTTTAGCACAAGACTAAACTTTTTTGCTTTTGAATTCGGGACAAAGCTATATGCCTATATGTTAGAAAACAACGCATTAGCTGTGGGTTTCCAGTATTTCTATTATGGATTTACGTGAAATCCATACCGTATTTTTTGTTAAATTTTAACCCTTTATAAATTGTTTACTTAAATTTGAGCGAACTATAAAATTTCAATACTCTCAGTAAAAACCACATCCCCAGTGAGAGTCTAAACATTAGCCCCTATTTTACTTTGATAATGATTAAAATGTGTTTGTTAATAGTCTCCTTGTCTTTGGGGCAACTACCTACAGAAAAGACCTTACATAAAGTTCCTGACACACTCCTGCATAAAAATTACGATCAACTATTTGACAGAATTGAAAAGCTTCAAAACGATTCTGTCAAGCAATCGATATACTTACGTGCATTTCTTAAAAAAGCTAAGGATGAAGGAAATTGGGAGGAAATTGTATATGGCTATAAAAACTACCTTCATCATTCTCCCGATCACCAGAAATTGGTATATGCCGACAGTATGATTTATACTGCGAAGATTTCAAAAGATACAGCTTTAATTGGCGCTTCCTATCTCTCAAAAGGCATTGCATACTATGGGCAGAAAAAGTATATTGAGGCATTGGACAATTACCTCATCGCCCACGATTTTATTTCCCGGACCAATGATCACTATCAAAAATATAAGGCGCAATACAACATTGCTCATATTAAGTATTATTTAGGGTTTTATGATGAGGCTATTGTATTATTTGAAGAGTGTTTAGATTACTTCGGAAAAAAAAACACCAGGGCTTATCTGAATACCATTCATTCCCTTTCACTATGTCATAACAGGGCTGGCAACTTCGGATTGAGCACTGAAATGAATGAATTGGGATTAGCAGAAGGTCAAAGATTGTCAAACCTCTCTATGGAATCTTACTTTATTCATTTGGAAGGCATCAATCATTATTTTAAAAGTAACTTTGCTTTAGCAATAGAAAAAATAACATATTCACTGCCGGCCATACGAAAGAACAAGGATTTTGCGAATGAAGCTGTGGGGTATTTTTATATCGGAAAAAGCTATTGGGCACTTAACAAACCGGAAGAGGCCGTTGCTTATTTTAAAAAAGTAGATCAAATATTTGAGGATAAAGACTATACCCGCCCTGACCTCCGGGAGAATTTTGAGTTGCTAATAAACCATTACAAAACCAAAGATAGCCCCCAAAAAAAACTTCGTTACATAAGAAAGCTCCTTAAAGCAGATAGTATTTTAAATGTCAACTATAAGAATCTATCAGGAAAAATCCACAAAGAATATGATACCAAGGAACTACTTAATGAAAAAGACCGCATTCAAACTCTTCTCGAAAAAAGAAAAAGAAACGATATTTTACTTTTCTCAGTTATAGTTCTTTTATTCATTTTATTATTGTTTTTAATTTATCGGTATCAACGAAACAAAAAGATTTACAGGCAAAGATTCGAGGAACTGATGAAAAAAAATGGGAAGGTCGAAACTCCCATGGGGGTCAAAAATACAGGCAAGACAAATTTAGATATAAATCCTGATGCGGTCGCAACAGTAATAAAACAACTTGAAAAATTTGAGCGTGATAAAAAATTCCTTGAAAAAGACTGGACTCTGGTGAAATTATCAGCGGCTTTTAATTCTAACACAAACTACCTGTCAAAGATTGTTTTTCACCATAGAGGGAAAAAATTTGTAGAATACCTGAATGACCTCAAGATTGACTACATCATTGAACTTTTAAAGAACGATAGAAAGATTAGAAATTATACCAATAAAGCCTTAGCAGAGGAAGCCGGTTTTAGCAGTACACAACGCTTTACCAATGCATTCATTTCACGAACCGGTATTTCGCCTTCCTATTTTATTCAGGAGCTTAAAAATAAATACGAATAATTGAAAATGGAGGTCAATCCTGACCTCCACATAATTTTGAGAAATTTAATTATAGTCATTCCTATACTTTTTGTAGTTATCATTATCATTCCAAAATGCATAGCACTCTTTCATACGTTCCAGTTCAAAATTTGGGTCAGCTTTTAAATCTTCCCAATCTTTCCCATATATTTCACCACAAAGCTTATAAAAACCATCCCCCTGCTCCCTGTCACTGGATTTATGAATAATTAGAGAGCTTAATAAAGGTCTTCCTTTTTTATACTCATACAAAGAAATTTCTCCCAACCATTCACCAATTAAATCCCGGTCATAACCATTGGAAAAATTTAACCCTAACAATAATTGTTCATTTAATTGCGAATAACTCCAAGGGGTTTTGAGCCTTGCCAGTTCAATCAATTTAGACCTTATTTCTTTAATCATAATTACTTAATCTATTAATCATTCATAGATGCACCTGTTTTAAAATGCCATTTTGAGTCTAATTATTAATACTGGCTGATGATTCCCCAAGATTCAATCCCCAATTGATTCCAAATATTGCCAGAAGATTGTTTTCTATTTGAAAGTCCTTACCAAAGCCCCCTGTAATACTGATATTTTTATCCAGTGCATAGGTTATATTACCTACAGATCTTTCACTTGCTATAGTTCCGTGGCGCTTAATATATTCATAACCCAAAGTGAACTTTCCAAGTTCAAAGTTTATTTTGCCTCCAAAATCCCGGTAATAATTCGTTGTGAAGGAGTCTGTGCTTTCTGCATTAAACCCATCTTCAACATAGCGGGCAATAAACAAAAGGTTGACATAATTATTTGTGGTACTTTCTTCATCACCTTCATTTAGAATCAAACTAAACTCCCCTGTCAACCAGGAACCAAAACGATTTACAGTGTTTCCATCAATGGTATTATCAACAAAAAGATTGCTATAGGCGACAGCTCCATCCAACTTAAAAATGGGTTTAATGGTTTTTTGAAACGGTTTGAAGCGTTCGTCAATTTTTTGTTGTTCTAGGTAAAACTTTTTCAAGGCTTCTACTTTTTCGGGACCTTCCGGCATCCTCATAATACTATTTGGAGGGGAGTCCAAACTCATCAATGTTATCGCAATGTTCTCTGCATTCTCATATACCTTCGCCTTATCATAAAAACGTAATATGGTAGTTCTTGCTCCAATGGAAAAGGTTTTATACTCATTATCACTGGCAATGGTTTCAAAACCCTTTTTTAAATAAGCAAAAGACAAAGTGGTTGTATTGAGTCCACTAAACGGGTTCTGTTTTAAAACATCATTCTCTTTTGTAACACCAATATATTTGTAATAGGTTCGGTTTTTGCTTTTAGTGTTGATGAAAAAGTAAGGCGCAATTTCTATAGCCATTGATTCCCCAAAATTATTTTGCACATGAAAAGCCAGGGCTTTTACATTTTCAGGGGTATATACATCCGTCACTGTCTCTTCCAGCAACTGAAAGGCAGGGCTTGTATTGTTAGACATTTGAAATTTACTTAGGTCAATATCCTGCTGTGCATAGAAGTTCCACGTGTTAACCATAAGAAATGTCATTATGAAGTAATACTTTTTCATATGTTTATGATTTTGAAAGCTCCACATAAGCATACACAATAAAAAAGGTGTTGGACATTTTTTGCTTTTGGACAGCAATGGTATGGCTTTCATCATTAAATAACACCGTAAAAATGGCTTGGGTAGCATTTATTATCTGATTGATATTACCTGTGGACACAAAAAAGGAAGAGACAATGGAGAGGCCATTATTATCCAGTTCATTGGCAACACCTAATTCCATATTAAACTTGTATTGTGCGCTTTTTTTAACGATTATATCGTTAAGGCTTACATTGGTTGCGACAACAGCATCAGAGCTGATGGCCACTTGTAACTTAACCTGAGCACCTTCGGGAATTCTTATAGTTTCCATAATAAATTTTAGTTGGTTATCCCGATAAAGCTACTATATATATAAGTAATTGTCAATGCGGGTTTTCCCGTATTTTTTGTGTATAGGAAATAATTTTATGGTAAACCACGTTACGTTGTAGATGAACAAATGATTTTTTGTTTAAAAAAGCTACCTTTGTATAGAAAATGGCACAGTTAGATTACATAAAAGAAATAGCAAAATATGGTCTTGAAAACGACCAAGAACGCTTATTAACTGTACTGAACGAATTGATTGAACATTCAAAAAAAACTAAAAAACTTAACTTTGCCATTCAACTTCAATCCATCTTGAAAGATGCTTTAAGGTTTCAAAAAACGAACGGATTAACTAAAGTTGGCTCAGAAGCTTATCTCAATAGAATTGAAGACAAAGAAATCTCCGAATTAATTTTAGAGAAAATCACTTCTGACTATACCTTAGATAATATCATTGCAAATGAAAAGATATATAATGAACTAAAGTTTTTCATCGAAGAACATCAAAAAATAGATGTGCTACAACAATTCAGTTTACCTGTTTCCAATAAGTTGTTATTATACGGTCCGTCAGGTTGTGGAAAAACTTTAGCATCTTATGTTATAGCAGGTGAATTGAAAAAGATGATGGTTGTTATAAATTTAGGTGCAATTGTATCTTCTAAGTTGGGTGAAACAAGCAAAAATCTTTCCAAAATATTCAAAAAAGCAGCTATTGAAGATTGTATTATCTTCTTGGATGAATTTGATAGTCTAGGTAAAGTCAGAGATTACAGCCAAGACCACGGAGAAATGAAACGTGTTGTCAATACTATTCTCCAACTTTTTGACTATCTTCCTCAAAGTAGTATTGTTATTGCAGCTACCAATCAAAAAGATATGTTGGATGATGCATTGTTAAGAAGGTTTGACAATATCATAGCGTTTCAATTACCCAATGAAATCGAAATCAAGAAGCTAATTGATTTGGTATTGCAAAATGGTAATTTCAAGTTTGATAATAAAGCTGCTGCAAACAGAATTATAAAGCAATGTATAGGTTTATCCTATTACAGCATCCAAAAAACACTAATTACCGCAATCAAGCGTACTCTGTTTGCAACCAAAGAGCCACAAAAAATATTAACTGCCAAAATAGATACTTCCATTTGGCAGAAACTTGTTGAAACAGAAAAACAGTCATTAAACGTCTAATGCTTCTGCTTCTAATCCTGCATCAAGGTTAAGGTCTTGGATTGCTTCAACTTCATTTACCAACAGAATTTCATCGTATAGTTTTCCCGTATTATTTTTGATAGTTTCTTCTATTGTTAATACTATTGAAAACGGAAATTCTGTAGGATAATTTTCAGGTAGGCCACCAACAATTTGTTCAGATAATTTAGCGTGTAGAGCCAATTTGAATGTATTGGTTTCATTATTCAAATCGTCTACACTAACATTTAAAGTTATTTTCTGGGTGTTAGAATATGGCAATGGCTTTGAAACATATCTACCATTTTCTGACCAAGACAAAGTTGATTTCAATTTGGATTTCAGTTCTTCATCAGGCTTCATAATATCGTCCGCAGTATGATTTTTGAAGATACTGAAAGCCATATGAATTGGGTTGTACGATAGCTGATTATTTTTAATTGGTAAGAATTTAAAACACAGAGTAGCCGTAACCTTTAAAATACCACGTTTTTTACCCAAGTCATCTTCTACCAAATATTTTGGAAAGTTAATAGGATATATCTTGATTTTTCCACTTTCAATAGTATCTTCCAATATAAGCGTTGCAGAATTTTCATCTGAATACAAACTTTTAAAATCATCCACTAATCCATTCCCTGCTACTCTATTTCTTAATTTAGAAACATTAGAAGCAAATGGTATCAGATTTAACGATGCTCCGTTTATAATCAGAGCCTTAACACTTTCATTTGATAGGGCAGGATAATTCTTTATAATTTTTACTGCAAGATTAGCTACCAAAGGAGTTGCAAAACTTGTCCCAACTTCTTGCATAATCCCGATTTCTGAGCGAGCTGATAATATTGTAAGTGCAGGTTCATCCATCCAATCCAAAGCATTTTCATTATAATATCCTACATCTCCACCACTTTCTATTACATCTGGCTTGAAATAGTTTTTATTTGTTTTCTTGGCATTGTATATTGTAGACAAATCGATATGCCCTTTTCTTGTGTATAATGCAGGAAATTCTCTACCGTTGGCAATACCCAAGAAAGCACCATTTTTTAGGTTGTCGGCAGCAGCTCCAACGGTAAGATTATTTAGACTATCCGCTGGTGTCGATAAATTGGTATGGTCGCTATGAAAATAAGAAAGGTCGTAGCTTGTATTTTCATTAATACAGTTGAGGTTATTTCCTGTGCAAATAAAGATAAGACTGTTTGTCTCATAGGCAAATTTATCCAAAGCGTAAGTGTAGTCGGAAAAAGCCTCATTTTTGTACATAAAATTACCATAACAAGTGGTTAATGTAAACAATCTGATTTCAGGATATCTAGCCTTAACGGCATATAGCATTTTTAGCAAATCGACCTCTGAAATATAACCGTTGCCATTATTACTGATTTTGATTGAAAGTAATTTTGCGTCCGCTATTACGTCGTCCTCAAAGTTGTTTCTATGGTTATGTTTACCTAAAGCCACTAATCCCGCTACTGCTGTACCGTGTCCTAACCCATTTCTTCCTGCTTGATCTATCAATGGGTTTCCGGCAAGAGTAAAAGTAGTATCATTTATGATTAGAGGAGCTAAAGCTGTTTGTTGGCTAATTCCAGTATCAATAATTCCAACAATTGGCAAATCTTCATCGGCATTCTTAATATCGAAACCAAACTGGCGTTGAACAATATTAAATTCACTTGGCCTAACGGTAGTAAATGCTGAACAGGTAGCACTTTCGATTATATCAAAGTTTTGGACAATTTTTTGAATTTGTTCTGGGGTTGGATTTTGTAATTCTATCCTATCATTTTCAGTATCATGTTTATATACAATACCGCTAGCTTCTAAATAATCTATCAATGATTGAACAATCTGCTGTTTAACAGCATCATCCAAAGGCAAATCTATTAACGATAGATACACAATATCTCCAATGTTTTCTAACCTAAATTTTAAAATATCATTTGCTCTTAACAGTTTGAAACTAGATATATATTTAACATAGTTGGAGTACTTTAAGTCTTGATTTCCATCTAATTCGTGTTCAATAAAGTTATTTACATTAGTAATAAATGTTTGGAATTTATCATGGTCGGCAACAGCAAACAATCCTTTTTTAGCAAAATCATAAAAGGCGGTTGCCTCTAAACCAAAATCATTGTAATAATCTTGGAAATACTTGTTTATAACAAATTGGTCTTGAAAAGTGATTTGTACATAATCTATATCATACGGTATTTCCAGAGTACGATCTTTCGCACTGTATTTTGCGTCTAAATCATTATCAAATTTTTCTAAATCTGCTTTAAATGAAGTTGCTAACCTAATATAATTTTTAGGAGTATTGTCTTCGTCGTCTTTATTGTTGTCAAAGCCATAATTATACTTAAAATTCTTAATTTCAGACAATTGCTTTTCGCTTAAAAATTTTAGATGAGATTTATTTGCCATTTTTTTACGTCTGATTTTTACTCTTTAAACAACCCCTAAATATTATAGGGCAAATTACCCAATGTATGTTCTATCAGATTATCAATCTGATTTTCATACCAATTTAAGGCTGTATTAAAATTTCTTCCTCTTCTTGTTATCTTAGCCAATGGTATCTCTAAAATGAAATTTTCAGGAGTGTTAATACTCATTATATTAAAAAACTCATTTCGGGGATAAAAACCATTATCCCTGACTGAAGAAATGAGAATTTCATAAGGTTCGTTACTGTCATAAAAGCTTTTGAAATCCTGTATTAAAGTAACAGTGTCACTAGGAGAGTTAATAATAATCCTTATAGTTTTTTTATTTTTGTCAATCCCTTCTAACACACAATTAAAGTCATCAAATACAGGAGGGATATTTCCGGCAACTACCATAAACCCTCTTGATGTCAGGTTATTAGCTAAACGGTAAATACTCTCACTTTTACCAACAGTTTGCGCTCCTCCAATTAATAAACAATTCATAAATTAATAGTTTTTTGTTAATTGTAAATCTACTATTTATAAAGACGACTGTCAATGCGGGTTTTCCCGTATTTTGATTGTCTGGAATAGACTGTACTTCTAATCTAAAGTGACATTTTGATAAGTCTAAAATTAATAAAATGATTGTTTTATCTTTATTTTCAGGTTAATATCAGTTCGGCAATTTCTTTTAGATCAGAATCTTGATGAGGTTTGTTTTTTAAAAATGCATCTTTTTTTTTCTGAAAGGTTTTATTTTTTACGTCCAAATTGTAAATGAGATCTTTGTATTTAGACTTATCAATTGTCTCTAATATTAATTCACCACAGTCTTGATAATTTGATAATCCGTTTATAGCTACTTTCAACAAGTCTGGAAAATTAAATATTAAATGCTTGTTAGTTTTTATCGATAATAAAGTCAGCATTTTATTCATATTTAAATATGCTTTATAAAGCTTTTGTCCGTCATTTAATTTTACTGCGAACCTTAAGAACGCCCACTTCTCGAACTCTTGCAGATTAGCACTTGAGTTGTAAAGCCCATTTATGTATTTAATGTCTTCTTGTTTAATATTGTATCCCTTTATGAACAGATTACAAATATGTGATTGAAAAAATATTTCATGATTAAAGAAAAATTTCATTGCCAATTTTATAAATACTGTAGAATTAAGCCTGTCATAACTATTTACTTCATAATCTAGTTGTGGGTTTCTTAAAAGGTAAAAAGTTAGATTATCATTTTTAGGGTTTTGCAGTAATTCGTGTATTAAATCTTTTTTGGGGTAGCCACAAATTTTATGAATTTCTAGTATTTTATTAAGATAGATAATTTCTTCTTGATTCAAAGTACTAGGCAAAGTCAAACCTGGAAAAGTGTTAGCAGAACAGTCTATTGAAAATTTGGTAAATTCATTAATGAAGTCATTAATTTTTTGCTTTCGATTTTCAGTCATTCCCTATTTGTTATGAAAGTAATGTTTCTTCTAGGTTTTTAATTATAATTATTTTAGAACTTAATATTCTAAGAATTAAAATTTCAGCTTTCCCTGTCGCATAAGCAATACAATAAGATGAATCAAGGTGTGTGCCCCATGTTTTTTTCTTAATTTTAAAAGTTCTTTTTCAACCATACTTAAACTGTTGGGGGTAATCTCTCTTTTTTTTAAATATTGGGCAACCTCCGGTTGCGTGTATCCATCGGCCATTTTCTTGATGATGATTTTTTGAATTTTGTTCATAATACAAAAGTATAATATTTTTGTATAGTTTACAGAATACCATATTGTTGTGAAGGTTATTTGAATAGTTAATTAGTGGTTAAACAATGTGGGGTTTTTCAGATTTTTTTAAATTCTGGTATGTCATAATTCTATTTGATACTCATACGAATGTAAAAACTACCTTTTCTTTATCGCCTTTCTGGGGCGACAAATTTACTTTTGCATATGTTTCATAAAACTGCACCAACTTGTAAAATTCAGCCTAGGTAAAACCTTTGTATTCAGGATTAATGTTTTGAATACAAGCCACCTAATGTTGGTCTTATCACAAAAAAACAATGGAATTTACCAGCTGTCATTGTGTTGGCCATTATAAAATTTCTTTTCGATCAATCTTAAATTGGAAAGGAACCTTTACCGCTTGATAAATTTTAATTCCCTTCTTTTTTGCTTTTTCAACGATCTCTTTTTTATGGTCATCAGGAACCATAATTCCTAAAACTATTTCAGCAAAAAAGTCATTTGGAATTCTTTTAATTCTATCACCCTTAGAAGGGACATCTGGAAAAAATAGTTTGAATAATCGATATTCATTCTCATAATTCCATTCGTTAGCTTTATTGTGAGTTTCTATAAAGCCTTTGATCATTTTGTTTTCCTCAAAAGGATTAATGAAAGGAAAAGTATTGTCCGGATCATAACCCACAGGTCCACCTTTTCCAAATAAATCTGATTCTCGAAGTTTTACTTCCCAAAAACCATAACAAACGCCTCTATGTAAATCAGCATAATGTGTCCACATTAAAATGTTGTTCCATTTCGTACTCATTGAAAGGACACCATAATGTATGTCTTGCATAGAGAATAACTGATTTTCATGTTTTGTTTGAAAAGCTTCAAAATCATTTGTTAGGTCATACACTAATTTGTCAAACTCCTCCTTATGACTAAAGCCATTATCAGCAATATAATCTTGGTGTCTGTCTATAAAACCATGAGCAAATCTTTCAATTTTTTCTTTTGTATTCAAATGCCGATAGTCGATTGGAATTCTACAATCAAAAGGGTCATTAAATAGACTTGGAGATGATAAATATAATTGGTTTTCTATCAAAACATTTTTATGGTGAATGTCTTTCCAATCTCTGTATTTGTAAATAATTTCCGGATATAAGTCAGGCTTGCTCATAAATTCATTTTGCAAATCTTTATTGGCATTTTTGTTATTTTTAATCAATTAATGATAACAGAAATTCGAATTGTACTTCCTGACTACAAAAACTTATGTTCATTCCGTCATTTATATTCGGCTTAGTAAGTAAATGACTTTGTACTTCATCCCCATTTGAAATCTCCACCCATTTTTCGTTCATCGTTTCGAGTTCTTTTAAATCATTCATTATAGTTTCCGGAAAATTATTGCCAACTGGTATTTTTATAATGTATCCACAAGTCTCAACGAAAGGCATTGCAACTTTCTTTTCCATTGCATTCTCAATTGATTTTATGTTATTCTCCTTGAGATAATTTAAAATTAGTTTTAAGGTAACATTATTCTCTTTTCGATATTCAGCAAGGAATTCTTGAAATATATCATTCGTTCCACCTCGCCTTGTTTGAAAATCCAGATATTCAATGATTTTTCTTTCGGATTTTGATGAAGGAAAGTTTTCGTCTCCTAAAATGTCATTTGCTAAATCTCCAATCGGACTATCTATAGAAGAGCAGTCCTTAATGAATTCGTTTATTGTCATACTATGTTCGAGTTTTTTTATAATAAATGCTGATTCGTAAATATACGCTACTCCCTAATAAAAATACAAAACATTTATAATCGTTTGTAGTTTTTTAAAAGCTGCTATTAAATTACAAAATAAAAACCTCTTAAGTCGTTAATATGGGGAACTTCTAGACATACCCCCGAAGAACCTTAATCTAATTGCAGGCCAGCTAAAGCCTTTATTCCTAAAAATTATGATGTAACTGCGTCGTACTAGTCAAACAGGATAGCAAATGTGTCAGTTTTTTGTACTTTCAATTATGTTAACAGAGGTATCAATTTTTTTGAGAGAAAAGTTAACAAAATTGTCATTTTAGGATTTTTGGGCTGTTTATCGGAATTGTCCCGGAAGAAGAATAGGGTGCGTCGTGGTTTAAAAAACTGGAATAGAGAGAGAAAGAGAAATTATTTGGAGATTTTTATTGAGGAAAGGGGTATATTTGGGATTATAGAACAAGTTGATATTACTTAGAAAATGACCGAACAAGAAAAAGCATTAAATGAATTAATTTCTTATCGAGATAGACTTGAGGAGATTGAATATGAAGATATTAAAACATTGATTCGAGAATCAATTCGATTAATTCCCGTTACTACTGCAAAACTTCATAAAGGGGAATCTATAGACAGAGTTCGGTTAAATGGAAAAACTGACTTTTTCAAATCACAAGGGGAGATTTCATATATAAAAGATCCATTCGTAATTGACAATTATTTAAAGGAGTTTGGTAGGGCTAATAAACCTCATGAGCCCCTATTTTATGGTGCGCTTCGCAGTTCACAAATTCAGCACAATAGACTAACAGCCTATTTCGAAACTTCCGAGATGATTCACGATACAGAATTTGTTAATTTAGAAGGAGAGTTATTTACTGTGAGTAGGTGGGAAGTGCAAAAAGAGTTAATTATAGCAGAAATAGTGTTTAGTGATGACGCATTAAAGAATAATCCTGACACAAGACATTCTTTTAAAAATCAATTCAAACAATTAAATGAAAGTGAGCATAGAGAAATGGCTCTTCGGCAACTTCAGCTTTTTAGTAATGAATATTCCAGAAAGGCAAAATCGCATCATGATTATAAAATTTCTGTGGCTTATTCCGATTTACTTTTAAACGAATACGGAGTTGATGCAATTACTTTTCCAAGTGTAAAATCGGGTTATCAGGGACAAAATATTGTTTTCAAACCAGAAGCAGTTGATAAGTACCTTGTATTGAAAATTGCTTCAACCCATAGAATGCATAAAAATAAAATGCAATCATTAATGAGCAATTATCATCACACAACAGAATTTGGAAAGGACAATTCTGAATTTGTTTGGGATTTGAAAAAAATTGATGAAAAGCAAATAATTGCAGACAGTATCAAAAGAATAACTGAAAAATAATTGGCAAACATGAAAAAAGACTACAAACAAAACGATGAAAAGTAGCAGTGAAACACATCATTTGATTCGGAATGATATTGTAACTGAGGTTGAGAAATTTAAAACTCATTCTCATCCAGAGAATCGTTATACATCTTTTGATTACTGCTATAATTACTTTTTGACGACGGTTGACTTGACAAAGGACATTGAAAAAAGCTGCTTGGCATTAGGTTTTTATCTAGCAAGTTGGGGAATGTTGAGAGGTTCAAGCTTTTTACTTCAAAAAAGCACTAAACATTTTGAGCAGACAGTACGCTATATTTCAGACTTGGACAGATCAGTATGGAAAATTGACGTGGATAATTATAACGATCATACCATCCAGACCATACTAACCATTTATAAAGAAATTAAGGAGTGTTTAATTCACAATGGCAATGCTGATTTGACGCTTACAACAAAAGTTTTGCTTGGTGTTTTTGGTTTTCTTCCAGCATTTGATAATAACTTCTGTAATACTTTTAGAGTAATAGCTTGTGGTCAATGTGGCTTTAGAAGAGTGAATGAAAAATCGTTGACTATTATACAAAAATTTTATGAGGCCAACATGAATGTCATTGACAACATGGCGAAGCAGACCTTCACAACTGACTTTATAACGGGACGGAAGACAAAGATTAATTATCCAAAGGCCAAAATAATTGACATGTATGGCTTTACGGTTGGACGATGAAAGCACGGGGTACCAACAGAGGTTATGAAAGAATTTGCGTGGAGAGACTAAAATGAGATTTAGAACACTCAGTAAAACCTGATTTTAGGTTAATTGAAGCCTGTTCCACAACCTTCACGTATAAAAACAAGGGCTGTTGGCCGGCGTGCAAAAAAGAGATAATGACAAAATTATATTCATACATATTACGATTTGATGACGGAGCGGCGCCTAATCCATTTTGGGGAACATGTACATTGACAATATGTAAGCCAGCAATTAGAAGGACTGCAAGTATTGGCGACTGGGTAATTGGGACAGGCTCAAAAAACTCCAAAATCAATGATGGAAATACTTATGATCTCTCAGGCAATATTGTTTATGCCATGAAAATCACTGAGAAAATGAGTCTTGAGTATTACGACAAATTCTGTATAGAAAATCTTCCAAATAAAATTCCCAAATGGTTTGACAGGAATTGGACTAAAAGAATGGGTGATTGTATTTATGATTTTAGAGATGGTGCTAAGCCGACAATGAGGAAAGGAGTTCACAACGAAATAAATAGAGAAAGAGATATAGGTGGTGAAAATGCCTTACTTTCAAACCACTTTTACTATTTTGGAGAAGAACCCCGTCTGCTTCCTGAGCATCTTAAACCAATAATCAAGAAAAACCAAGGACACTTAAAAATTGAGCAACACGAAATTATTGATAGCTTTGAAAAATGGATTATCCAATTCGACAAGAATAAAATATATGCAGACCCTCAATTAAGACATGAGTTCGATAGAACACCGTCTGATGAACAAATATTAAAATGTTCCTCCAGGCATAAAGAGGAAGACAATGAGGAAATAGAAGAAACACTATGCTGAAAAACTAAAAAATATGACTGCACGGCCAGCCCAAGAGGATATATGAGAATTTATACTTTTCGTAATTTGCTAAGTTCTATGTGTCTTTTAGATTTGTATCTTCGAGAGAATAATTTAAAATCTAAGGCATAACAGTACATAATGCTTTATTGGCCTAAATTGCAAATGATAAACATATCAATTTGAATAGTTGGAGAACATATACTTCAGAAAGGCCATACCTAAAAACAGAAGGGGCTACTCAACAATATATTTTAGATAGGTTGGGAGCTTGTATAGATCAATTTTTCAGCTTTGAAAAACCTATACGACCTCAAAGAACTCGACTAATAAAAGAAACCTTAACCTTACTTGGTCACCAGAAATTACCGGAAAAGAAGCAATATAAAGTTTATTCTCACGGACTTTCACAGGAACTCTGTCAAGAGCATGGGGGGGAATTTAAAAATGTGGAATGGCTTTACGACCTACATTGGTATACAGAAGTACCTGGTGAAGACTTCATGACAAATGAACTTCCATTGGTTGTTGAATGCGAATGGAATCCGAGGTTTAGAAATGATCCGAGAATTCCATACGGCGGAATCAAATATGATTTTCAAAAATTGTTAGTTACAAATGCTGAACTCAGGCTCATGATCTTTATTATCAAGAAGGATTGTGATTTGGAACGGCTCGACGATTACTTCGAGAAAGCAATTGACAACTATCAACATCTTCGAAAAGATGCCAAATTCTTATTTGTTGCTTATGATGAACAAATAAAGGGTTTTCATTATACAGAAAAAAGAAAAAGGCCACACCCTAATGACACTTAAGAAAATATGGGAATGGGGGGTGGTTTTCATAAGGTTCCGTTTTTTGTACCTTGTAGTGCTATTATTATATAATTCTTAAATCCTGAAAAGGTATATTTGTGATGAGATAACGGATTATCCATAAGTTGAAAAAATGAAGAGCTTTAACAACACATCTGAATTAAAAGAATTTGTAAAGGATAAAAACTTGTCTGACAAAAATTCCAATATTTTTTTTAATGCTAAAATAGAATTATCAACAGCCGAAAATTTTGCTGAAATCGAAAGTGAAGTGATGATTAGATTTGACGGATACAACAGTTCCGGAAAATTAACCATAACAAATAGCGGACTTAATCCATATAAATTCCCTGAAGAATTTGAGGCTAATTGGCAAACTTTTGAATACAAGAATAGAGAGTATTTAAATATCATTGGAGTACATCCAAAACAAGAAATTGGTAAATACTTAATCAAAATAATTCCATTAAGAGAGCAATATGGAGCATAATATCAATCAACGTGTTTTTAATAACTTTTAGAGAAGCTTACAAAATATTATGGAAGAAGATAAAATAGTAATTGATTTAAAAAAATTTGAAGGAAAAACAATTTTAGATTTGAAACAAGAGATTCAAAATCAACTGAGTAAAATCAAGATAACTTATTCAGCATCAAATTCTGTTAGTCCAAATAGAACATTTGATTATCAGCCTTATGCAGATTGGAATCTTCAAGACAATAAGAATTCAGAAACCATAAAAGAAATAAAATTAGAATAAAATAGCTGTTGCTAACAACTAAGCATTCGTGTGGCTGGTTTTGCCTAACTTGAATTCAGTTTTGACTGAACAAGTTCTTTACTGATTAACTGTAATGCTCCCCTTGATTCCATAATTTATCCGTTTTTTAGATTCATCTTTTCGATTTGCACCTCAGACTGTTGCTTTATTAGCATATGATCGGAAAAGAAATCAAAAAGTACCATTATCCCGCAATTTTATATGAAAAAGGTATATTTGGGATTATATTGGCACATTAAAAAACTCTGGAAAAAACGCTAAAAAAAAACGGAATAAATCCTTTTGATTTTTGATCATTCACTAGGGAGGTTGAAAAAACACATAAGTCGTGAGTAGCTTGTTGCGAATGAAGTAAGGAAGTCAAAGCTTTTAGTTAACTTTATTTTAAATCAAAAAATCTCGTTGTTTAAACCATAACGAGCCATACCAGAAAACCGTTAGGCAATATATGGAAACACGAAATGAAAAATTAATCTACTTGGTTAAAAAAGCAGTTGCGGAATATGGGGCTGATAATAATATCGTCGCTATTCCAGGGTTTCTATCTAAAAGTTTTATTGCTTATTGTGCAATGCGTGAGGATCTTATGTTATCACTAAAATACATTGAACATTTAAGAACAATTCCATCTGATGCAGTTATTAGGTCAGCTCTATATTACACTCTCATTTCAAATTATGGAAAGTGCTTTACTGATGCAAAAAAAAGCAAATCACCGAAACTGGAACCATTAGAAATTTTTAAAAATAGTGAAAACCTATTAAAAATACACGAATTTATGATGGGGTTGAGACACGAATTTATTGCTCATCGTGGAGAAACGGATAGCGAAGTTGGAATTGCATTTATGGTTTTTCCTGTCAGACGGCCTGACGAAAATGCTCAAATTAGGTTTAAACAATTAAAAGATATCTCCCTTAAAGAAAATAAAATAATGGAGATTGAAAAACTATTAAACTTTATTCTTTCTATACTTGAACAAAAAATTGAAAAGTGCTCAAATAAAATCTATAAAAGTTTTTTTGAATTGTTTACAGAAAAAGAAATTGAAGTAATGATAATGAACGGAATTAAATAAAAATATAATTACTCTTTCTTTTTAACCTTCCCCGGCGTCATACCAAACTTTTTCTTGAATGCCTCATTAAAGCCCGATTTGGTATTATAGCCAATGGAATAAGCTACTTCTTCAATACTCATATGCGAGGTTTTGAGCAGTTCCATAGCCCGGTCCAGTTTCTTGTCTATATAAAAGGCATAAGGAGTCTGGTTAAAGTACTTTTTAAAAGACTGCTTAAATTTTTTTTCATTGATGCCAAAATACCTGGTAATGGTTTTCATATCTGGTAAGGAGCCGTCCAGGTGTTGCTCAAAGTACAGGATAATTTCGAGCATCAGGACTTTGATTCTATCTTCTTCTGATAAATGGGGTATAGGCTTCCCCTTTTCCCGGTGTTCCTGATTTGGTGGTGCTATCCCCAATCGTCCCATAACAGCCTTCAGGGTATGTGTTTTAGCCTTGTGTGTTGAGATGTATATGCTGTTATCGGGTAGCCTCGAAAAATAACAGAAGCAATCATAATGTATGGAAGAATTTACTTTAAAGAAAATCCTGCAACCGGAACTAGGCATATTGTAGTAAGTAAGATTACGCTTTATATTGGACCAGGCTTTTAGAGATTCTAGGGTAATCAGTTTTTCAAAGGGCTTGCCTTTAAGTTCTTCCGGGGTTTTATTCAGGATAGTGGACAGGCTTTCGCTATTGGATTTAACCGTGAAATTTTGATCGAGATGGAGATTTATTTCTGCAAAAACTTCTATCTCCTCGTTATGGGACAATAATTCAGAGAGGTACAGCATTCCCATTTCTCCAATAAGGTTGAGATAGGTGACCAGCATTTCATAATCATCGCCTTCGTCTGTATATTCCAACCGGTAATTCAGGTTGCCCAGGGAGAGTTCGTTTAGCACCCGGCATATGTTGGTAAATTGTTCGTCGGTGAAACAGTGCATAACAAAAATAACAAGCTAAAGACTTAAATGATAAATCTTTGAATCATAAATATACAAAATTGTTTACAAAACACACAAAAGGTTTATTCTCATAACTATTTTGTTGCGGTAAGGGACTGTAAGTGTCTTTATGAATTCCAATTGAGCGGACTCCGTTCCCGATTTCGGATTGAGAATGAAGAGTTCCTTCCCAGGGCATCGGGAAGGGTTAACGAAATGGAAAGGAGAAATAGGGAATGGTGTCCAAGACTTTATAGGGAAGCTCTTTGCCCGGAATGCAGCTTTTTTGCGAAATGGAGGGGAATGTGCTGAACCCCTAAAACAGATTAGCTAAATCGAAGCCTGAAATTATTGTTTATTAATTCCGAATCCATTAAAATCTTTTTGAATATCCGTTAAGTATCATAATCCTGTAATGTTAGCAATAACAACTCTTTCGAAGATTTTTTCTCCAAAATACC
>ERZ869909.337-NODE-337-length-62937-cov-12.045609_pt1 | contig 62937 bp, 59 predicted proteins | sample MGYA00520892_ERZ869909 | MGnify/ENA primary metagenome ERZ869909 (study PRJEB32215, sample SAMEA104723947) | bioreactor metagenome | biome: bioreactor; feature: anaerobic bioreactor; material: water | place: China | collected 2015-03-12 ...
AAAAAGACCCGGACTAGCTGGCAAGTTAGACTCCGGGTCTCTCTCATCGCGTTCTAGAGAAACGGGGGTCGGGCGAAAGCTCGATCCCCACTCCCTCAATCTATCCCATCCCCAGCCATTTGTGAACCCGCTCGCACGGGCGCGCCGCCATGCGCGCACCCGCAGCGATGCTTCACCAGCAACAAGGAGTCCCGTCATGGACCAGTCCGTCACCATTCCCGTATCGTCCCTCGATCACGTCAAGCTCGAATATGGCCCGCGCTTTGAATACGCGCCGGCCGAAGGCGAAACCAGAGGCCGTATCGGCCTGCCACCTGACGGCATCCCGCCCCATTTCTGGGGCATCTATATGCGCAGCTCTGATGGCCATGCTGTCCATATCGACGACGTGGCCGATGAAGACATCGCCCGCGCCTATGGTGCGATCTCCGAAGAGCTCCTGACCGACTCTGCCATGAGCCTCTGGGAAGCGGTCTGCACGGCCGAACCTGCCTCCCGTCTCGCCAACCACGCCGATCCAGTCCGCTCCATCAATGGCACCGCCTATCTTCGCGATCGGGTAGGGGCCATTGCCCGCGCCTGCCATATCGGCTGGATCGCCGCCCATAAGGGCGGCAATGGATATGATGACGCGTTCGACTGGGAGTTCTGCCCCTGGTTCCTCCGCGAATGCTGCAGCTGGGACGACAACGCCCTCTCACTCAAACCCGACTGGCTGGATACCTGTCTCGCCCTTGGCCGCTCTGGCTGAGCGCGACAACGCACAACGCCTCCATACTCTTCGAGGATGTATCTCTTTTCTGTTTTTCGGGCCGGGATGGTAATTCTCGCAATGGCTACGCCCATTCGAGACCGTCCGGCGGCAAGCCGGGAGCGGAGAGGAAGGGCAGGGGGCGCAGTCATCACCGAAGGCGGATCGATACCCCGCGCACCCTCTGAAGTGACCAGTAGTGCGAGGCCCCCTAATTTGCCCTTGGAGAGCCATGCCGGCTCCGGGTGGTCCAAGCAGCATCAATCGCGCATACAGCGTCTGGCGGGCTTTATACGGGCCTTCCAGACCGGCTGGGATTCTCTTCTGCCCTGGCGGGCTCCATCATCCCTGCCTCTGCCGTCTCGATCAGACATTCCCCATTGGGGCAGCTCTCGGGCTTTCCAGCTCTCTCAGCCCTCATCCGCTGAGGCGGATAACGACAGCCATGGTCCCCCGATCGGCCCGATCATACGTCTAGTCTCATGGCACCTCCCTCATCCCTTTCGATACCAGCACGCGTGCATCGCGTCGTAGATCCGGAGCCTGCAGCTTCGCGTTCCGGCCGGTGGCGTGCCCGCCAGTCTGTTCGATCTTGTCCTGTCCCGCGTAGGCTCTGTCTATTGCCCTCGATCGGCGGTCCCATCATCGCCCGATCGCACTGGTCAGATCTCTGGCATGGTTGAAGGTCATCCCCGGCCTGCAGCTCTATGCTGCGCGCGTCTATGTCACCCATCCCGCGCGCGCCTCTTGGAAAGCGGGCATTTCCTTACAGCGCCCGCTTCAAACGCTGGCCGGCCTTTTCCAGGTCCGCTCCTCTGGCGGCGGCCAGGTGCGTAATCGCAGCTTCGCGAGCTGGCGGGTTTCCTCTCAATCCCTCTCGAAACGTCATGCGGTGACGCAAGGGCTGCCGGACTTTGGCTTGCCTTTTTCGATGCAGAACCGAACGGCCTCGAATGGGAAAAGGTCTGCCCGAAGGACGGCTTCGCCTCGACCGGCTAAGGCGCAACAGCGCCGGGCCGATTTTTTCCCCTGCCAGCGCTACGCGCTGTCATTCCTCGCGAGGCAAAAAATAGTCCCTCTGCTGTCAAGCCGCTGCGCGGTGCGCCGCCGATCGCCTCCGGCCTGCGACCACCCATCGAGGCCGCACGGTGCGCCTCAGACAGAAAAAGGAAAGAAGCCATGTACGACGCTCATGACACCATCACCGCCAATGACGGCTACTCACTCGTATCTGAAACCCGCGACATTCCCACCGAAGACGCCATCGAAACGACCTTCACCGCTGTCGCCAACGAGCTGGCTGATCTGGGTGCCGGCAATGCGCTCGAACCCGTCATCGCCGAACTGCTGGCCCGCTTCACCGGCGCCCTGTACGGCACGGCCGAGAATTACTCCCGGCGCCATGGCGAGCTGCAATCGAAAATCGTCGAACTCATCCAGTGCCAGGACGGTTCTGAAGTGAAGTCGGTCGAACTGGAAGAGGCCCGCACTGAAGCTGAACGTCTCGACGAGCTCATCGACGCCGTGAACAACGGACAGGAGATCATGGCACAGGGCTATGCCGCCCTGACCGGGGAACGCTGGAAGCCCGCACGCGGCTCCATCTACTCCAAGCGCAAGCACGCCAATGCCGCCGTCATCGAGGGCCGCGAATATCTCGCCAATCGGGAGAAAGCCGAAGCGCTGCGCGCCGTGCCGGAGGGGACAAAAGTGGCCGTCGTCGGCACCGCCAACTACACCGATCACGAGCAGGCCTTCGAGAAGCTCGACGCCATGCACGAAAAGGCCCCCGATATGGTCCTGATCACCGGCGGACAGAAGACCGGCATCGACAAGATCGCCGCCATCTGGGCTGGAAATCGCAATGTCCCGGTTCTGGTAGTGCGTCCCGACTTCAAGCGCCACGGCAAAGCCGCTGCCTTCAAGCGCGTCGATCACGTGCTCGATACCTTCAAGCCCGCCGCCGTCTTCGCCTTCCAGAAGCAGGGCGATCCCGCAGGTCTCGCGCTCAACATGGTCCAGAAATCCGAAGAGCATGGCGTCTTCACCCGCCGATTCGGTCAGAAAGCCGACTAGAACCCCAAAGCCTTCCATCCGCCGCCCGGCTTGGCCGGGCGGCTTTTCTTTTGGCTCGCGTGCGGACGAAGACGGAGACCGGCCAGCGCAGCTGGCCGGTCACTCTTCTGCTTTTATCCCGGCCCGGAACCCTGATCCTTTTCCTGTGGTAGCCGCCCCTCGCGCATCCTGCATGAGTTCCGCTTATGGCCGTGCTTCCGGTTCCAGCCTTTACGTGGCAACCCGAGTGATCCCGGCTGGCTATTTTCCGCGTCGTCGTCAGCGACGGGGCAGGGGAGTTTGAAGCGCCTGTAAATCCGCTTTCCTCACTGCTGGCTCGCATTGATCTCGTATGCCGGTGCAGCGCCATCGGAGCTTGTGTGCGCAGATTATCGCCTGTCGCTTACGGCTTACGGTGTCGGAATCCGGCTAGCATGATGGATCTCTTGCCGACCGATTGCGAGCACGTTCCGATGCCGGTTGAGCCGTATGGCTTGCTGAAATCCGGTGTGATGGATTTACAGATGAAGGATGATCTGAGCGAACCGGCCTAATGGCCGGCCAGGCTCTATTCCGCTACGCTCCACCAAGCCCAGGCCGCGCCGGGTCTTGGCCCATACGGGTGACGATCCTTTTCGCGCCGTGCGCACCCGCTTCCACACCAAACCTGCCACCGCTCTGATGGCTTCTTCCCGCATCGCTGAGAGCAAGAAATGAGACAGATAGGATGACTGGTCTTGGCGAAGATCAGTCGGCTCCTTTCCCCAAACTCCCGACCGCCCGTGGCTGACCCGCTCCGGGCGGTTTTTTTGCCATCGGGGCGAGCGTCCCCGTGTCCCGCTTTCACGGTCTTTTCCGCCCCCTTTTCCTCCATCCAAACATCGCGCAAGCCCGGCCATGCCGGGCTATTTTTTTTGCGATATGACCGAGCGCTTTCGCCACTACGTTTCTCGCGCGCAGCGAGGGGCTTTCTGGTGCCGGTTCCGGCCCACTTTTCCTGTCACGGGTTTTCGGTTTGTCGAACGCGACAACGCAGCCACTTCCGGCTCCCTATCACCTTCCCGTCACGTCCGGTCATTTCGAGCTGGCGCATTCACATCCCGTAAGCGGGGTGTGATCCTCTCCCGTCCAGGCGGAGAGGTTGGTCGCTATGCGTACCGATCCAGTCTTCGCAACTGGCAGTATCGCGGCAACGGCTCAGACGATGTGGCCCTGTTCCCCTTTGCGACTGTTAGCCGGTACGGGCGGCTGCGCCGCCCGCGCATCAGCGCATTGGTTTTTTATCACACAGTATGCACACCGTGCCGTCTTGCTGCGCAAGACGAATTACCGTCAATATACCAATGACTTAGGCGCTGGGGACCATCTGGACCAAGGCGACAACGCCCTAAGGTCCGAATTGGACGTAATTCTGTATCGCCGTAATATCAATAACTTAGGATGGGCCGCGTGCGGCCCACATATGGGCCGGCCCCGGCCACCCCCAGGGCCGGTTGCGGCCCTCCCCATATCAGCGGCGGTGTGTTGCCGCTAGACGAGTTGCGTCCCGGCAATCCTTATGCTTGAATGAAACCGTCTCAAGTTCCGCTGTCCTTACATAACCAGTAAGGGTGGCAATATGACTAATCTCCCCGACCTTGATAGCGCGCCCAGAGTGCGCTTCCGTATCGATCCGGATCTTCTTCAGCAGCTTGATTATGGGGTTCTGTCAGGGCTGGCCGCTTCCCGGCCAGAGCTGATCCGAACCGCTATTCGAGAGCATCTAAACGGCGCGTCCGAACGCCGGGAAATGCTCAAAACCTTGCGCTGGCTGAGCTTCGCACTTATCGCCGCCCAGGTCGAAAACTGGCCCGATTCTCACAAGAAAGATGTGGTCCAGGCGGCCGTGAGAATGGGCGCCGATAACGTCCTCACGCCGCTCGAATTGTGTACCGCGATCAGCGCCCTCAATCCTGAAAAATGGATCGACGGGGAGGGCGCATAATGAGCCGTCACGACACCTCACTTGGCAGCAATGCCGCTCATTCCTCGTTCCTGCGAGGCGGTCAGGTCTTCATCCATACGGCGCGCATGTCGCTCCAGATTCTGCGCCTAATGGCAGTGCTCTGCGTGATCACCACCATGGGCACCGCCTTCTACCTGATCACCCAGCGCGCAGATCCGGTCGACCAGCAAAACTGGATCACCGTAAACATGGCGCGCGTGAATACCGCCCTCGGTTCCAATCGCGAATATGCCGTCGCCCGTCATGACAGAACCCATGTGCGCATGCCCGCAGACCGCATCCTGGCCGACCCCTATACGCGCCAGTCCGCCGGCCGATTTGCCGCCTTCGCCAAGAGCTATATCTACAACGCCCTGGGCATAGGCGGTGCGCTCTTCCTCATAATGGCCGCCATCTTCATCGCGCACGGCCGGCGCCTCGGTTCCGATCGCACCATCCGCGGCGCGCTGCTCATTACCGCCAGGGAGCTCACCCGGCGCATCAAGGCCTTCAATCGCCAGCAAGCCAGGCTCTACAAGGTCCGCAAATACAAGCCCTACGAGATTGCCGGAGTGCCTTATCCCTTCCGGGCTGAGACCACCCATACGCTTCTGGCGGGCACTACCGGCTCGGGTAAAAGCCAGGTCATGCTTCGCCTGATGGAACAGATCCGCGAACGCGGAGACCGCGCCATCGTCTACGACAAAATGCGCACCTATGTGCCGCCATTCTACGATCCCGAACGCGGTGACCAGATCCTCAATCCGCTCGATCAACGCTGCGCCGGCTGGTCGCCCTTCGCAGACGCCCGCTCACATGCCGACTTCCGCCAGATGGCCGCTGCCCTGATCCAGTCCAGAGGCAATGATTCCGATCCTGTCTGGGCTGAATGGGCGCGCCTCTTTTTCACCGAAACCGCCTACAAGTTCCATCGCATGAACAAGCGCTCAGTGAGCGATCTCATGTACCTCCTGCTGCGTGCGCCCTTACGCGACGTGGCAGATTTTCTGGCCGATACCAATGCCGCCGCCACCATGGGGGCCGATACCCCCAAACAATCCCAGGGCATCCGCGCAACGCTGCTCGCCAGCATGGCATCCATGCAGGCTCTGGCCGACAGCGAAGGCGATAAACCCGTCTTCTCCATCCGCAAATGGGTCGATGAAGACTCCCCCTCCTGCCTGTTCCTGACCTCACGTTCCGACCAGCACGAAACGATCCGGCCGCTCATCACCACCTGGATGGAAGTCGCCCTGTCCGCCATCATGGCGCAGACCCGTGATCCTGACCGGACTATCTGGATCCTGCTCGATGAATTACCGAGCCTCAACCAGCTGCCCTCACTCCAGAGTGGCCTTGCCGAAGGCCGGCAGTTCGGAGCCGCTTTCGTGCTGGGCATTCAGCAGCTCTCACAGCTGAAAAGCATCTACAAGGATGACATCGCCCATACGATCATGGGCCTTGCCCGCACCAAGATAATCCTGAACCTCCCGGACCCCGACACCGCCGAATACGCAGCCAGAACAATCGGCAAAACCGAAGTGCAACGCGCCCAACGCGGCGTTTCCTTTGGTGCGTCCAACGTGCGTGACGGGGCCTCCTATACCTTGCAGGACAAGCTCGACTTTCTGGTCCTGCCCGACCAGCTCATGCGCCTGCCCAACCTCTCTGGCTATATCGTCCCGGCCGCAGACCTGCCCTCCGCTACGCTCTCGATCAAATACAGGGCCGCAAAGGAAAAACATCCCGGCTTCATTGAACGCCACGACGACACAAGCGAAATCGACTGGTCCACGGTGTTCATCAAGCGCCGCGCCAATGCCACGCCCGGGGCTGGGGAGGATTCCAACAGTACGGAGCCAAAATCTGCCGACGCATCCGCTTCAGGCTCAAGTTCGGCGGTCGCCTCGGCTCTGCTATCAGAAGGTTCCCATCCACCCGGTTCCACCGCTCAATCCAGCGACCATCAGGCTGGTTCAGACGAATCCGAGGGCCGCGAAGCACGTCAGGAATCTGCCCCGGCCGCGCAGCACGACGCGCAATATGCGAGCGCTTCAGCGGTCCTCGGGCAGGATATGGAAGGAGCAGAACTCAACTCCCATTCCGAGTCCGATGCCCTGATCTATCAGCAGACGGCCGACCCGCTCGCCATGGTCATCCAGTCCGATGAGCCGGAGCGCTGATCCATGCTGTCCGGTTCCAAAGATGGGGGCGGGCTGTCTGCCGAATACTACAGCGCTGACAACTATTATGCGGCCGATGAGGGCACAGGCGAAAGCTCGCAATGGTCGGGCAAAGGCGCCGATCGCCTCGGCCTGACCGGCAAAGTCGATAACGCCGCTTTCAATGGTCTGCGACAAGGCCAGCTTCCCGATGGAACACCCCTCGATCCGTCCAGCAAGCAGAACTCTGTGGAACACTCCCAGCAAGCTGAAAAAGACGGCCCGGCCGGAAAGGAGCGCACCCCTGGCTGGGACATGACGTTCTCAGTACCCAAGTCGGTCTCCCTCATGGCGCTCGTCGGTAAGGATGAGCGCCTGATAAAAGCCGCTGAAAAGGCCGCCGCTACGGCCATGGCCTATATGGAGTCCAACGCCACAACCCGCGTGCGCGAGGGCAGGGTGGTGCGTGAAGTGAAGACCGCCAATCTGGTGACATCACGCTTCACCCAGCACACATCTCGCAAAGGCGATCCCCAGCTCCACCTTCACAACTACATCCACAATCTCACCTGGAACCAGAACAAAGGCCAATGGCAGGCCGTTCATTCCCCGTCCCTGTTCGCGTCCAAAGAAGCGACCGACCGCATATTCATGGCCAGTCTGCGCGAGGAAGCCCGCAAAGCCGGTTATGACGTCACACCCGTAGATCCACATGGCAACTGGGAAATCAAAGGCGTGCCCACGCAGGTCATGGAAGACTTTTCCAAGAGGCGCGCCGATATCGAACAGGCCGCAAAAGCCACGAACGCCCCCCTGAACCGCGCGACCATGGAACGCCTTGCTCTGATCACCCGCCCCACGAAGGATCAGAGCAAAATGCCCGGCAATAATACCGAGCGCTGGCGCGCCGAAGCCGGAGAGCGCAATACCCGCACCCTCGACGCGCTGGCCGGGCAGGCCCGGTTAAAAGCCACCACCATCAACCCGCTGCTCAATTCCAGAGCCCTTCAGAACACCGGCAAGGCCGTCCGCTCCATCATCAATCTGCTCGATCCGCGCCCGGCCTGGCAGAAACCCGCCCAGGGCATTGACGGCAAAACAGCCCTCCAGCGCGCCATATCCCACACGACCGAAAACTCGGCCGTCATGCACAATAGCGATCTGATCACACGCGCCATCACCTTCTCCCATGGTGACACCTCACCCACCGAGATCCTGCAGGCCTATAGCGACGCCCTGAAATCCGGAGAGCTGGTCGAAGCGGAGAAATACAAGCCCGGCCACGTCACGACGTCTGACATCCTCAAGGCCGAACGCGACCTCATCAGTACCGTCAAGGACGCCTCGCCCAGCTGGACAGCACTGGCGGGTCACGACGTGGCCGCACACGCTGAAGACCACGCACTGAGTAAAGACCAGAAGCAGGGCTTTCGCGCGATGCTGGACGGCACACAGCGCTATGCGCTCGTTCAGGGGTTTGCCGGCACCGGCAAGAGCTACATGGTCCAGGCCGCCCATGCCACGCTCCAGAAGCTAAGCCCGGATACCAGGCTTCTCGTCCTGGCACCCCTTCACCGCCAGGTGGAAGAGCTTCGCGACAAGGCCCTCACCACATTGTCACAGGATGGCAAACCACCCGCCAATTTCGAGGCGGCCACCATTGCCCGCTTCGTCACCGACATGCAGGCGCTCCAATCTGTCGGCAAAGAGCTACCCGACATGTCCAACACCCATGTCGTCATCGATGAGGCCGGCCTCATGGGTAATAAAGACGCCCAGGCACTCGTCTCCATTCTCGAAAATGCCAATGCCGGCCGCGTCGTCATGATGGGCGACCCCAAGCAGAAATCCGCACCCTCTGCGGGCGCGCCCTTTATCGCCATGCTCAAATCGGGCCTCAAATCAGCCCGGCTGGATTTTATCCAGCGCCAGAAAAGCGCCAATTACCTACAGGCCGCACGCCTCGCCGCTACGGGAAAACCCGGACAGGCCCTCAAAGCTATCGGCTCGACTCTGCTGGAAACCGGCAAGGACAGCATGGAGGCGCGCGCCGTGGCCGAGTGGAAGTCCTTACCCGGCGCGCTGCGCTCCAACGCCCTCATGGTCACCACGACCCGCGCCCGACGTGACGAGATCAACGGGCTCATCCATGAAGCCCGCCTGAAAGACATCTCCCTGACACCAGACGAACGCCTGAAAGGGGAGGGAACCACCCACACCACACTCGTCTCGCTCAATCTCTCAGAAACCCAGCGCCGCCACGGGCTGGGGGTCCGCGAAAACCACGTCCTCATCTTCAACCGCAATCTGCGCGCCATAGGCGTCACCAAAGGCGACCAGCTCAAAGTGCTCAAGGCAGATCCCCGGACCGGCCGGATGATCCTTCTCAAGGCCGATGGCACCAAGGTCCAGTATCAGGCGCCAGGCGATAAACACGCCCGTCCGCACTACGACGCCTTTCAGGAAAAATCCCTGTCCCTGCACGAAGGAGAAAAGCTCGTCTGGACGAAATCCTTTCCCAAGCATGGCGACATCAAAGCCAATACCGACACCACCATAGTGCGCATCGACCGCAGCCACATCACGCTCCGCGACGATAAGGGCATCGAGCAGACCTTCGAGCGTACTGATCCGCGCCTGGCCCACCTCAATTACGGCTATGCGCACACGTCAGTGGCCGCGCAGGGTACGACCGCCAATCCCGTCATTGCCGTGACCGGCGCAGCCGATCGATATGCCGGCGACCAGGCCCACAACTATGTCGCTCTGACCCGCGTTGGCGGCCCGGACGCCAAAAACGAACACCTCGTCTATGTCACCGACGACAAGGCAAAGCTCACCCAACGCCTCAATATGAACCGGCCAAAACCGGATTCCGCGCTCGCGCACGTCAAAGCCGAACCTGCCAAGGAGCCGCCCGCTGAAGCAAAGCAGCCAGAACCGGCCCTGCAGCCTTCTCTCGATATCTCCCGGGGCCGTTGATCCATGGCCGTCCCGCCCGTCCTCGCGGCGTCCAACCAGCTCATCAAGGCGGCCGATCAGGCCGCCCACAGCCATGCAGCCATCAATCCTGATCAGCTGATGCAGCTGGCAGCCCGTGAAACCCGCGCGGCAGGCATTAATGACATCCACCTGGAATCCGCGCTCCATACCCTCATAGAGCGCGGCTATCTGCAACATTCCGCAGAAGAGCCGGGCCAGCTCGTCACCGACCGGACGCAGCGCTGGACAGACAGCTTTGCGCGAGCCCTGACCCATCCTGCCCACACCAATACGCAGATCCCTGCTCACATCGTCCGGTCAGGGCAGTTCAACCGTGCAGACCCGCTCAGCCAGCCTCAACGCTACACCATTATCGACGTTACCCGTTCCGGAGGAATGGACGCCACCTTGCGCGCCCTGACAGAGCCGAGGGTGAAAAGCACCCTCATCGAGCCCGATCACACTCACCAGTCCACACATCACCCTCGCATCGAAAGCCAGACCATGACCGGCTGGCTGCGCAATGCCGTCCAGTCCATCCATCGCATCGATCGCAACGCCCTTCCCACGTCGCAAGCCGTTCTGTTCGTTCGCGCCGACGCCCTGCAAAGCGCGCACCGTGCGCTGGCACTCACCAACGCGGCCGACAAGCTCCACATTCCAAAAGTCATCATTCTGGCAGACCCTGCGCGCGACCACCCGGCAGATATACCCGCCCTTATGGCCGCCATTCGCGCCGGCGCCGTTTCAAGCCTGGCAGCGCCCACGCGATTCAACGAGCCTCGCAATAGCGAAAACCTCTCCTCTCGCCTTCTCAATGCTGGCCCCAGACTGATCGACGCGAGAGGGGAGACTGCGTTCATGGCAGCGGCACGCCTTGCTCTTACAGAGTCCCGGCAGCTCTACGCGGCGACGCCCGATCACGCCCGCCAGCTCGACCTTGCCGCCGCGCATTCAGGGCAGACCTTCAGATCCGGCGCGGCCTCCCTTACCCAGCTCTACCCCATCAAGAGTCATCTGGCCGATACCAGAACCGGCGCAGGTTTGCGCGCGGACGATGTTCTAAGGCTCGATACAGGCCGTGACGGTGACCGGCCCACCCAGTTCACATTGAAAAGCCTCGATCCGCTCACCGGCCATCTCGTTGCCCAGGACCGTGACGGAAAACTGGCCACCTTCAATCTCAACACTCTCCACGATCAGGGTGTACGCATTCAGGCTTTCTCAGCGGAAAAGCTCCCCATCAAACCAGGTGATCCGGCCCGCTACCATCAGTCCGGCTCACAGATCCCAGCGCTCATCAAATCTGTCTCGTCCGAAGGCATCGCTATTAGCGCGGCCAATGGCCGGGAGCAGATACTTTCAAGCGCGCAGGCCCATCAGTCCCTGACCCTCGACCACACCACCTCGCGCATCGATCCGGGTAAGCCCAGCGTATCGGCCGCACTCAGCCATGACAGAGATCCGGCCGGACATTTCAGCCCTGGCGCCGCTGCCATGGCCGGAGCCAGATCCGGTCCATTCGCGGAAATGAAGGTGGCCACCGATAATGCCACCGCCATCACCCGCCAGTCTGCCAGCCTTCCCAAGGGCACAGAAAAGGCCATGGAAGAGACGATGAACCATTCCCTGCAAGCCTCTCGCGACATGAATACTCCCTCGCGAGAACTCGATATGGGACGGGAGAAATAGCTATGACCGGTTTTCCAGAACCCCTCACCATCATCGCGCTTGTCGCGCTGTTCCTGCTGGCACTGGCCGGTGTCTGGCTCGTACTTCCGCCCGCATGGCGCTTCCCACGGCCATCCAGACCCGCTCCCGACCCGCAAAAGCCCTCACCTCTGCCTGACCGGGAGATTGAGCCGGCTCACATATGGACAGAGAACGCCGCCCCGCTCGTCGCGCAGCTCATGGAATTACGCCCCGACCTCGCCTATCTCTGGGGGCCCCGCCTGGCCGATTTCCTTGGCGTCGAAGCACGCTATCGCGGCACCGGCAAAGCCATAGCGACAGATCTGCGCCTGCGTCAGACGCGTGTAGGCCTCGTGCTTATGGAGATCCCCACCATAGCGCCCCTCGGAGTGCTCCTGATCGCCGGGCAGAATAACGAGGTTGCCATCTCACTCTTCGAGCATCTCAAGCTGCCCTATGCCGAGGTTCACCCGCGCGACCCGAATGCCGTTGCCAAGGCTTTATCACTCTTCGGTCTCGAAGCGCCCATCACGCCTGCCACCTTACGAACTGCGCAGCCCACCAAACCGATATCTTCACAGGCTATGCCCGCAAGTGCCGACAGCCATGTTTCAGAGACCAGAAAACCTGCACGGCCGAAATCGACACGAAAGAGCAAGCAAGGGGACTCTTCCCAGCCCGAGGCGGCTTCTCAAAAGCCAGCTTCAAAACCGAAAGCAGAAAAGTCTGAGAGTCCCGCTCCCGAAACCATTCCCCTGCCACTGCACACGCGAGGGGAGGAACCTGAAGACATGTTCGCTGCACGGTCCGACGAGCCGGTGCCGCCAGATCCAACGTCCAAGCGCCCCTCATTACCGGCAGCCGCCAATCGACCCGACATCGTTTAATCTTGCCATTTGGCGTCCTTTAGGCTAGTTTGCGCCAAAGGGAGATTTCGATGCTTGAAGAACTACGGCGCACCGAGGCGGCACCAGATCACCGGCGCATCACGGAAGACGAAGCAGGCGCACTCGCACGCGCGGCCGTCAATCTGTTCCGCAAATGGGAGCTGAACGACGCTGAGGCCCGCGAAATTCTCGGCGGCATGTCGCCACGTACCTATTCCCGCTGGAAGCAGGGGGACACAGGCCGTATCGACCGCGATCTGGCTACGCGGCTCTCATTGCTCATGGGTATCCACAAGGGCTTGCGATACCTCTTTACCGACCCCGCACGAGGCTATGCCTGGGTGAAAAAGCCCAATCAGGTCTTCGCAGGGCGCGCACCTGTCGAGATCATGGCGCAAGGCGATATCTTCTCACTCGCGCGCGTACGCGAGTATCTGGATGCCGAGCGCAGCGGCTGGTGATGGTGACGCTCGCCGAGGTGCCAGTGCATTGGCAGCACTCATACCGCATCATCCGCTCGATCTACCCTCCAATCGACCTCTTCGAAGATATTGCCGACCCGGCAGACTGGGAGGCGCTAGCTTCAGCAGAATCCAAGACCAATCCCCGCATCTGGGAGCATATCGGCCGGCTGCAGCTGGTTCCGGCCAACCGCAGGGTAGGGGGGAACGGAGCCAGCTACCTCATGGCACCCTTCGTCCATGTCAGCACGGACCGGCCGGGACGCTTTACGGACGGCACCTATGGTGTCTACAGCGCGGCCAGCAGCGAGGAAGCGGCTATCCGGGAAGTCGCTCATCATCACGCTTTGACAATGGCCAGCAGCGCGCAAGAGCCCGGCTGGGCATCACAGTTTCGCGCCCTGACAACCCCCCTCAATGTCGATTTGCATGATGCCCGCCCGCACCCCCAATTCCATGATCCGGACGATTATCTGCCATCACAGGCACTCGCGCAGACACTTCGCGCCAACGGCTCCAACGGAATCCTCTACAACAGCGTAAGATCCCCTGGCAGCGAGTGTGCAGCAATCTTCTGGCCTGATCTGATGACCGTTCCCGTTCAAGCCGATCATTACGATTATCACTGGGACGGTACGCGCGTCGACAAGGTGCGTAATTGCAGAACCAAACAGATTTTCGCCCTATGAGGCCCAATGACCTCATAGCTGTCGAAAAACGACATTCTTGAGAACAGTACAAGAACTGCCTAGCATCGACCGCTTCTCCCGAGCGTCCTACCCGCCGCCTCCGTGTGACGAATTACGGTCCCTCGGAAAATTCCTCCACATAGGAATAGAGGGTCTGCCGGCAGATTCCCATGATCTGGCAGATCTCCTTCACCGTATGGCGCTTCGCCTTGTAGAGCTCCACCGCATGCTGGCGCTGGCTCTTGCCAAGTGCTTTCGGACGCCCGCCCTGACGTCCTCGAGCTCGCGCGGCGCTCAGGCCTGCTTGGGTTCGTTCCCGGATGAGGCTCCGTTCGAACTCCGCCAACGCGCCGAATATGTGAAAGATCAACTTGCCGCCGCTGGATGTCGTGTCGATCGATTCCTGCAGACTTTTCAGGCCGACACCTGCATCCTTGAGGGATTCCGTCCGCACGATGAGGTCCTTGAGCGAGCGACCCAATCGATCCAGGCGCCAGACGACCAGCGTATCGCCCCTGCGGACTTGTTCGAGCGCCGACTTGAGACCGGGACGATCGGCAACGGCCCCGCCTGCCCGGTCTTCGAATATGCGCTCACACCCGGCCGCAGCGAGCGCGTCGCGTTGCAGGTCGAGATTCTGATCGTCTGTCGAAACGCGGGCATATCCGATCATCATGGTATCGGCGTCCAGGAAGGCGTCAACGAGGCGAAAAACCATACATTGATTTCTGGACCTTGTATATGGACGTTGAAAATCGTGCTGCGCCGCGCGAATTGATGACCCGGAGCACACGTCCAGAAAACGTCCGTTTTCCTGACATTGCGGATGGTAACCTCAGTCAGGTCTTTTCTGAAATCCCGGGAGCATGCGTAATCGGGCCGACTGAACGAAGGTCGAGCTCCCAGTAGACTGCAGGTCGGTATCTGCAAGAAACGGGAGACGGATATGAGCTATTTTGCGGGACTGGATGTATCGCTGCGCTCGGTCGCGATTTGCCTGATCGATCATGACGGGCGGGTTGTCCGGGAACGAACGGTCGCCTTCGAGATGGACGCGGTGGTCGCCGGCCTGCGCAGCGCGGATCAGCCGATCGAGCCATTATGACCGCGCGCTGCTGACGAGCCGCAAGACGGTTTTGCGCAAGTGCATCGATCTGGAGCTGGAGATCCGGGGCCTGCTCCGGGTCTTTGGTATCCGGTTGCCTCCGACGCTCAGCCATCGCCGCTTCGAAGCGGACGTACGCGTCATCGTTGAGGCGGATGAAGGCCTGGTCCACGCGCTCCTGCCCATGCTCGAAGCCCGGCGCCACCTCTACGCGACCTTCCTGGAACTCGATCGCCGCGTGAAGGCGGCCGCCCGCATGGATCCGGTCTGTCTCCTGCTCATGACGGCGCACACTTCGGGCTCACGCCGCGGCGCTTCCAGTCGGGCGAAACGGACAATGGCGGCCGCATCTCGCGCGCCGGCGATGGCGATGTTCGCGCCGCGCTCTACTCGGCCGCACACTCCCTGCTGACCCGGGCGAAAGGGTCGTGCGCGCTGAAATCCTGGGGGCTCCGCCTGATGCGGACCAAAGGTCGGCGCCGGGCCACAGTCGCTCTGGCACGCAAGCTTGCCGTCATCCTGCACCGCATGTGGGCTGAACGGAGCGGAGGTCGCACGATGAAATAAGACCTTCGCTCCGTTCAGCCGGGATCGTCCATGCCTGGACGCGGTCCGTGGATGACGCCGATAATGTCCCCTGTGCTCACAGCACGCCCGAGAGCAAGGCGCTCCACGATCCATCCGACACATGCGTGCAGCGGACCGCCAACCACCAGGCGCCGTTCGACTGCGAAGAGAAGCGTGACCCAGGCAGACGAAAAACAGACCCGGCCATCATCAATCCGGAGCTTGACTGGAGGACCCGATTAGAGAAGCGGACGTCAGCGTCCACACCATTTTCCTCCATTTGAACGCAGCGGCTGATGTCAGCCGGCTGTCTACCTAGCGATGACGGGGCGCTTTCGGGCGAGCCGGGCGGATCGTTTGCGCATCCAGATGAGCACGCCGGTCACCGAGAGCGCGGTCACGATCAGGCCGAGCAGGCTGACCGCGATCCGCCAGGGCAGTCCCCAGACGGCGGCCATGTGAAGGCCTCCGAGCCATTCGGTGAACGTATTGGCCGCATTCTGTCCCTGCGGGAGGACGAGTTTCAGTTTCTGTCCGGTCGTGCCGTCGAAGAGAAGGAGCGAGCGTCCGCCCTGGCGCCGGAAATCCGCCGTCGAGGTGAAAATGTAGGAGTAAATCCCCGGGCCGGGCAGGAAATAGAGGCCGGATTCGCGCGCCGGGTCCGGGTCGATCGCCAGACCGAGCCGCTCCATCTCTTGCCGGACCAGCGTCTCGCCCGTCTGCCGGGCCTCCGGGAAATCGAGCACGGGCGCACCGGCCGGCCGTTCCGGCAGCGCGATGCCCTCGGCGATACGTTCGTAACCGAAGACCCGCATCACCGGATCATGGACCTCGGTCAGCGAAAACGAGACGCCCGACCAGGCAAAGACCAGCAGGAGCGGCCACACCCAGAGCCCGCCTGCCCGATGCAGATCGAAGGTCAGCTTGTGCCGGCCCGCACCCCACCGCACCTGCCAGCTCGGCTTCCAGCCGGCGGCCCAGTTCCGGCGCTGTGGCTTGGCGGGAGACTTTCGCGTTTTGGAGCGAAGGGGAAAGGTCAGATAGAGACCGACGAAGCAGTCCAGCGTCCAGACCAGCGCTGCCATCCCGAAGGCCAGCTCGCCGATATCGCCGAGAGCGAGCGTATAGTGCAGCCGGTAGAGGAAGGGCATGATATTGACCAGGCCCTGGCCGATATTGCCCCATTGTCGGTGTCCGAGGGTTTCGCCGGTATAGGGATCGAGATAGAGCTCGTCCCAATCCCCGGACCAGGGCCGTAATTCCCCCGTCTCGGGATCGGCGCGCTCGACATTGAAGAGCAGGCTTCGGCCGGGCTCGACATGGAAGGGGACGTAGTTGACGACCCCGCCCGGATGCGCCGCGAGAACCGCCTCGCGCAGGGCCAGCGGATCCAGCATGGCCGCCCCGGCCTGCGGCGGGGCGGTCCTGTGCAGACGCGATGCGAACATCGCGTCGAGTTCGTCGTAGAAGGCGAGGACCGTCCCCGTTACGCCCGAGACCGCCAGAAACAGGGCCAGCGTCAGCCCCGCCCAGCGATGCAGAATGACCCAGAACTGGCGGCCCACGGACATGACGGCTACATCCGCATCTTCAGCGATACGCGCCAGGTGCGCGGCGCGCCGGGCCAGACCTCGAACAGGCTGAAGGCGTGCGTGTAATAACGCTCATCCGTCAAATTCTCGACGTTCAGCGCCACCTCCACGGTCTCGCTCACGGCATAGCCGGCCCGGGCATCGAGACGCCAATAGGCGGGCAGTTCGAACGTGTCCTCGATATCGGCCGCGCGGTCTCCGGTATAGGTGGCCGAACCGCCCAGGGAGAGGCCGGCGAGCGGGCCGGCCCGCCATTCATGGTCGGCGCGGAAGACGGCGCTGTGCGCCGGCACATTGCGGATGCGGGCACCGAGAAGCGCGGTATCCGTGTCTTCGGTCGTCTCGGCATCCGTATAGGCATAGCCCGCCTGCAGGGTCAGCCCGTCCGACGGCATGAATGCGGCCGAAACCTCCAGACCTTTGGCGACCTGTTCGCCGATCGACAGGTCGAAGCCCGGATTGTCGCGGTCGGAGACGACGACATCGCCGCGGGTGAGATGGAACAGCGCGGCGTCGAGACGCAGCCGGCCGCCGGCAAGCTCCGCCCGGGCGCCGAGCTCGTACTGCGTTCCGGTTTCCGGCTCGAGCGCCGAGCCGTCGGCCGCAATCCCCTCGACCGGCAGGAAGGAGGTCGTGCGGTTGGCAAACAGGGCGACATTGTCGGCCGGCGAATAGACGAGGCCCAGCTGGCTGGTCCAGGCGGTCTGGGTCTGCTGCGTCGTGCCGGTCGCACCGGAGAGGTGACGGACCGTCCGATCGTCCTGCTCGTAATGCGACCAGCGCACGCCGACGACCGCCCTCAGCCGGTCGCCCAGTTCGATGCGGTCCTGCGCGAACAGGCCGCCCGTCCGCGTCGATTCCGTAGTCGTGCGGGCATAGCTGGCGACTTCGACGAGGTCCGGCGCCGCGGCGGTTTCGTAGACCGGATTGTAGACGTCGAGGCTGGGCGCGAAGAAGAGCGCCCTCTCGCCTTCCCGGTCGAACCAGGTGTGATCGCCGCCCATAACCAGTGCATGCGGGATGTCGCCGGTTTCGAAGTCCAGCGCAAAATCGCTGTGCGCCGTCCAGGTATCGCCTTCGGCCTCGGCCGCCAGGAGCAGGCGTGTCAGCGTCCGGAATTCTTCGTCCCAGCCGAACAGGCCGAACATGCCGGCTTCGTCGGTCTCTTCCCGGGTCCAGGACAGGGCGGCGCGCCATTGCGCCCGGTCGTTGATGCGATGATCGAGACGGACGGCGATATCGCTGTTCTCGCGAATGGAGGGATCGACCGTCGGATCGGTCAGTCCGAGCGAGCGCGGCAGGGGGCCGTTGGGATTGGCCAGGACCGTGCCTTCGGCGGGCAGGCCGTTGAGGAAGCCGTCGAGTTCGTTGCGCATATAGAAGCTCTCGACCGTCAGCGTCGTCGCCTCGCCGAGATCGAAGGCCAGGACCGGAGCGATGAAGACATGGTCGCGATGCCAGTGATCGACAAAGCCGTCGGCATTGTCCCAGGCGCCCGTCAGGCGGAACCGGACATCGCCGTTTGCGGCGAGCGGGCCGGTCAGGTCGAGCGTGCCGCGCCAATCGTCATAGCGGCCGTAGGCGAGGCTCGCCTCACCGGAAAATTCCCGTTCGGGCTGTTTGGTCACGATATTGACGACGGCGCCGGGCTGGAGCTGGCCGTACAGGACCGAAGCCGGCCCCTTGAGCACTTCGACGCGCTCGACCGCCACGCTGTCGCGGGCCTGGCGCAGGCTGTTGGCATAGATGCCGTTGAGCGTCTGATTGGCTTCGAAACCGCGGATCAGATAGGTGTCGCCGAAGGCGTCGAGCGCCGACCCGTCGCGCGACGCGCCGGGCACGAAACGCAGCGCGTCGCCGACCGTTTCCGCCGCGCTCTCTTCGATCAGTGCCCGGTCGAGCACCGCGACCGACTGGGGCACGGAGAAGGCGCGGTCCTCGGGCATGCGGCCATAGACCAGAATGACGTCTTCCGGCGTCTGTTCCGGCTGAACCGGCGCGGACCCGCTTTCCTGGGCCAGAACCGGAGTCGCTGCCAGCCAGGCGCAAGCCAGGGCCAGGTGTGAAATTCTCGGTGTCATGACGTCCCCCATGAACAAAACCGCAAGCCCTTCAATAGGCTTGCGGACATACAAATGCCGCCAGTGCGGCGCCGAACGAGCGGCGCCTCCTAGCAAGAATGCAAATCATTATCAATATCAAATGCCGCGCGGCGACAGACGTTGGGCTGGGCCGCTCACTCCAACGTCCCCTCCTGCGCCGGCCGGGAGTATCCCGGGACGAAACGGGCACGGCTGATGGAGGTGCAGCTGGAGATTTCGCCCTCCATGCTCGCCATCCCTCCATACGCGCTATTCCTGATCAGTCCTGCTCCACGACCATGCCGTCACAGCTCGTTCGGGCATCAAAGGCGGGGGACGCGCTACGCTCGGCGGCTTTTGCCCGATTGTGCATTGGTGCGCTTCAGCCCGGTCCCAACGCCTCGATAATCGCGCAATCCGGTGTGTCGCCGCGGTGGCACTGCCTTGTGATGTCGGACAGCGAGCGTTCGAGCCGTTTCAGGTCATCGATTTTCCGGCGGATGCTTGTGAGGTGATCTTCGGCAATGCCCGCGATCTGCGCACAGGTGTAGTCGCCGGTGGTTACCATGGCGAGCAGGCTTCGGACTTCGTCGAGGGTAAAGCCGAGCTCGCGCAGGCGCAGGGCGAAGCGCAGCCGGTCGATCTCGCCCTGCGGATAGAGCCGATGCCCGCTCGCCGACCGCTCCGCCGGGCTGATGATGCCGATATTCTCGTAATAGCGAACCGTTTCGATATTGCAGTTGAGGAGGCGGGCCACGGCTCCGCGCTTGAGAGGCGCTCTCATCTTTGTGATCCAGTGCATGGGATTCGAACTTGAACCTGTACTTACTACAGAGCTTAGCCTCGAGTCATGTCAAACGCGCGTGATCATCAAAACTGGCTTTCGCACCTCCTGTCCGGAAGCGGTGCGGCCGGCGGTCTTGCAGCCTTTATCGGCGCGTCCTGCTGTGTCGTCCCGATCCTTCTGGTGCATTTCGGGGTCGCAGCCGGTCTGGTCGCCAGGCTCGGCTGGTTTGTCCGTTGGCAGCCTTATTTCTTCTGGGCGGCAGCGGGGGTTCTCGCCCTGGCCGCATCCCTGGCGCTCTGGCGGGGCAGCCCCTCGCGGACGTTCTGGATCTGGTGGGGCGCCGGCGCCGTCTTTCTGACCGCCGCTTTCATCCTGCCGCACTACGAACTCCGGCTGCAGAGCTGGCTGCTCGACTGGACAAGGAGCTGACATGAACAAACCCCGAAATACCCTCCCGCTTGAAGAGACAAACGCGATCAGCCCGCCCGGCAAACCGCGCAGCCTGGCCATGCTCGGCGTGCTTGGAGCTTTGCTCGCCTCCTCCTGCTGCATTCTGCCGCTGGTGCTCGTGCTTGCCGGGGTGAGCGGGGCCTGGATCGGTTCGCTGACCGCCCTGGAAGCCTATAAGCCGCTCTTCATTGCCGTGACGGCGGTCTTTCTCGGCCTCGGCTTCTGGCACGTCTATTTCCGGCGGCAAGCGGAATGCGAGCCGGGCAGTTATTGCGAGCGGCCGCAGGCTTCGATCATCACCCAGGCGGCGCTCTGGCTCGGCGCCATTCTCATCCTTCTCGCTGCCACCATCGATTGGTGGGCACCGTTTTTCTACTGATGGAGACTCATATGAATTCCCGTTTTTCCCTCGTTCTCGCCCTTGCCGCGGCCAGCCTCATCGGCGCCGGACACGCTCTGGCCGTGCCGCATGCAACGGATGGCCGGGATACCGCCCAGGCTCATGCCGCTCATCACGAGACGGCAAGCTTCGATATCGACAACATGACCTGCGCGACCTGTCCGATCACCGTGCGCACGGCGATGAGCCGGGTCGATGGTGTCCAGCATGTCGAAATCGATTTCGACGCCAAGACGGCCACGGTCGAATTCGATCCCTCAGCGACGACCGCCGAGGAGATCGCGGCCGCCTCGACCAATGCCGGCTATCCCGCCCATCGACAAGACCAGGATGACGAGTGATGCACGATTGTTGCCCGTCTGATGGTCTCTCCTACGACCTGATTGTCGTCGGCGCCGGCTCGGCCGGTTTTTCCGCCGCCATTACCGCTGCGGAGGCCGGCGCCCGCGTCCTGATCGCGGGACACGGCACGATCGGCGGGACGTGTGTCAATACCGGCTGCGTGCCGTCGAAAAACCTCATCCGGGCGGCCGAGGCGGTGCACGGCGCCGGTGCGGCCGATCGCTTTCCCGGTCTTGCTGGCCGTGTGCATCTGACCGACTGGCACGCGCTGAAGGCCTCGAAGGACGCCCTGGTCGGAGACCTTCGCGAGAAGAAGTATCTCGACCTTCTGCCGCAATACGACAATGTCACTTATGTCGAGGGCAAAGCCAGCCTGATCGAGGGCGGCATCCGGGTAGACGATCAGATCTACCGGGCCGTGCGCACCCTCATCGCCACGGGGGCGTCGCCCGTCTTTCCGGACATGCCGGGAATCGCGCAGGTGAGCGTGCTCACCAGTACCGAGGCGCTGGACCTGGACGCGTTGCCGTCCAGCCTGCTCGTACTCGGCGGCGGCTATATCGGCTGCGAACTCGCGCAGATGTTCTCCCGTCTGGGCAGCGCGGTGACCCTGGTCACGCGCTCGCGCCTGTTACCGTATGCCGAGCCGGAGATTTCCGAGAGGCTGGCCGGCGTCTTCCTCGCCGAAGGCATCAAGGTCGTGACCGGCGTGACCTATCGTTCGGTGACATCCACACCGGACGGGGTGCGCCTGGACGTGGCGTGCGGCGGATTGCGTTCCCTGCTGGATGCGCGGCATCTGCTCGTCACGGCCGGCCGGAAGCCCAATAGCGACGGGCTCGGTCTCGGCGCTGTCGGGGTCGAACGCGACGAACGGGGCGGGATCGTTGTCGACGAAACGATGCGTACTGCAAATCCCTCCGTTTACGCTGCCGGGGATGTCACCGGACGCGACCAATTCGTCTACATGGCCGCCTATGGTGCCAAGATCGCGGCGCGAAACGCGCTGGGCATCAACACCTCGCACTATGACAATGCCGCCATGCCCTGGGTCGTGTTTTCCGACCCGCAAATCGCCGGCGTCGGCCTGTCCGAGCGTGAGGCAAAAGCGAAGGGACTGGAGGTGAAGACCTCCGTCGCACCCCTGGACCAGGTTCCGCGCGCGCTGGCTGCACGCGACACGCGCGGGCTGATCAAACTCGTCGCCGATGCCGGGACCGACAGGCTCCTCGGCGCCCAGATCATGGCACCGGAAGGCGCCGACAGCATCCAGACGATGGCGCTGGCATTGAAATTCGGCATGACTGCGCGCGAGCTGGGCGAGACGATCTTCCCCTATCTGACCACGGTCGAGGGGCTCAAACTCGCCGCCCAGGGGTTCGATAAGGACGTCGCGAAACTGTCCTGCTGTGCGGGATAGACGGGGCAGGGCTGAGCTGGCGGCCGGACAGGCTGCCGCTGCGCACAATGACCCGCTCAGCCGGTCGTCCGGTTCACACCAGCAGGTCCCGACAAAGGCGAAGACTCGCTTGACCTGGAGCCGACTCCAACAATTACGCTGGTGCGAAATCGATCAACCAGACGCATCGCTGACGTCTGGCAAACGGAGGTCATTGCGACATGACGAAACATGACCGCCGGAAAAGAAAGGGATTGCGGACCGCCAGCCTCCAAAGCCGCAGTGTTGTTTGCACCCTTGCCTTGCCCTTCGCCCTAGCCGCCGCAACGACCGGCGTATCGGCGGCACCCATCACGACCAACACGGCACTGCCTGTCAGCGAAGATGAAATCATCCTGCGGGAACAATTGATCTTTACCAGGGCATCGGATGAATTCGAAGCCTTGTCGCGCGAGCAGACGACAAAGCGGGCGGTCTCGGTTGCGGGCTACGGGGTGACCTCGCGTCTGGCCGTCTTTGGCGTTGTGCCGGTCATCGACCGGGCGTTTCGCATGGGCGAGATTTCGACCGATGTTTCCGGTCTTGGCGATGCCAAGGCCTTCATGCGTTATGAGCTTTTCCGCCGCGACGGGCCGGGCCGCACACTGCGTACCGCCGCTTTTGCCGGGGTGACGCTTCCAACCGGCCGGTCGGGCGAGACCGGAGACGGTTCGACCGATTTCTTCGGCGGATTCATCTTTACCGCAGCGCAAACCGGCTGGAATTTCGATGGCCAGATCAGTTTCGCCTTGAACGGCGAAGCGGACGGTTTCGAACGCGGCGACAGCGTCCGTGCCGACGCCTCCGTCCAATACCGGCTTTCGCCGCAGCAGATCACGACCGATACGCGCGGCTTCCTCTATGGCGTGCTCGAAGCGGGTCTCACCTACGCGGAGGAAAACAGGATCGTGAACGTTATTGATCCCAATTCAGGCGGCACCACCCTATGGATCACACCGGGCCTGCAATATGCTGCCACGCGCTGGATCGCCGAGGCTGCCGTGCGCATTCCCGTTGCGACGCAATTGAACGGCACGGCGATCGAGCCGGATTACGAACTGATCACCAGCGTGCGGCTGAATGTTTGACAGAAGGATTGATAACCATGGTGTTTACGGCCCTTTTTGCCGCGCTGTCCCTGGTGCAGACCGCGCCCGATACGGCGCAAATCCAGTATGATATTCGGGTCGACGGCATTACCTGCCCCTTCTGTTTCGCGACGTCGAAGAACGCGCTTGAAGAGATCGAGGGCGTCCATCAGGTGGTCGGCGATCTCGATAGCGGAATTATCAGTCTTTGCGCCGAGGAATCCGTCACGCTGAGTGACGACCGCCTGCGCGATCTCTTCCGCTCCAAAGGCTTTACCTATCGCAGCGCCACCCGTTCGGACGAATGCACAATCGATGGGGCGGAGCGCGAATGATGCCGCCCCTTGTTGGCCCGCGATTGTGGGGATGGATGGTCCTGTTCGCGTCGACCTCGACGCTGTTGTGCTGCGCCCTTCCGATTCTTCTCGTGACGATCGGGCTGGGCGCGGTATCGGCGTCGTTGTTCGCCAATCTGCCATTCCTGGTCACCCTGTCTCACTACAAGGCTTGGCTGTTCGCCGGCAGCGCGGTTCTGCTCGCCGCGGCGGCGTGGGCAACCTTGCGACCGGGGCGGACCTGTCCGACCGATTCCGAGCTGGCCGCCCGGTGCGCGGCTGCAGACCGATGGAACCGCCGCCTTCTGATCGTATCCAGCGTTCTCTGGGTCCTTGGCTTCGTCGCGGCCTATCTGTCATTGCCGATGCTCAATGCGTTCGAATCGACATTCGGCCAATAAAGTCGACATCATAGACAATCGTAAGGTCATACCGAAACGCGATGAGCCCGGCTCATCGCGTATGGGTCAAGCCCGCGCGGCGCTTGAGCGCATTCAGGGCGAGGATGCGTCAGCATCTTCGAGCCCTTATATGAGGCGGATCAAGAGGAAGGGTGTGTCAGTGGGGCATTTTCGGTCTGCGTCGGTGATTTCGGTCCAGGTCTGAGCCCTTTGCTTGACGCGGTCCGGGGTATCGTTCCGGACCCTGTCCACCTTATATACGGTCGCCGCGCGGGGCGGCTGCACCAACATCCCGCGTGCGGCGGGCACGGGCTCGGGCGGACGGAACCCTTCTGGTATTCGGCGTTTCAAGCCATGGGCACGGTCGGTTCGTCCACCTGGATCCGCCGGGACTGATCGGGTCCCGGGGGAGGCGTGTTTGCGGTTTTGCGCGTCGATCAGGCGCGCGTCATGACGGCGCCCTTGATGACGACGCCGGCGGTAACGTATTTCCACAGCGCCACGAGCAGCTTGCGGGCCAGGGCGACGATGGCGGTCTTCTTGTATCGGCCGCCCGTGGCTTGCATCCGTTCTTGGAACCAGCGGCTGAGCGCCGAGCCGGGCTGGTGGCGCAGCCAGAGCCAGGCCTGCTGGACGAGCGTCGTGCGCAGGCGTGCATTGCCGGCCTTGGAGACCCCTTGTTCGCGGTCTATCGATCCGCTGCGCCAGGGCGTCGGGGTGAGCCCGGCATAGGCGGCGACCTGGCGGCGGTTGTCGAAGTGGCGGTAAAAGCATTCCGACCAGAGGATGGCGGCGGTCTCCGGCCCGATGCCCTTGATGGCGAGCAACATCGTCGCCGGGGCCGGCCGGTCGGCCCCCGTCTGTTGCGCCGCGAGCAGCGCATCGCGTTCGGTTTCCACCGCCTTGATCTGCGCGTCCAGCAGGTCCAGCCGGTCGAGTTCGCGCCCGATCTGCGCCTTGAGGTGCGCAGGCAGGGCGCGGCCGTCGCCGGTCTGCAATGGCTCCAGCCGTTCGCGCCGGTCTCGGCGCAGCGGCTGATAGCCATATAGGCCTTGGGCGAACAGAAGGCCTTTGATGCGATTGACATGCCGGGTCCGCTCGCCGACCAGCACCTTGCGCTCGCGGCCCACACGACGGCGGTCCTCCTCCTGCGGGCTGGGCGCGCGCACCATCGCGCAGACCCGCGGTTCGCCGCGCGTGTAGGCCAGAAGCGTGCGCACCAGCGCCTCGCCGTCGAGCCTGTCGGTTTTCGCCCGGCGGGCGCGGCGCGAGGTCGTCACCGAGGCCGGATCGACGACATGGCTCTCAATCCCCTCGGCCTTGAGCACGCGGTGGATCCAGAACCCGTCCAGCCCGGCCTCCTGGATCACAACGAGGCCGAAGCGCCGCCCGGTGCGCGCCTGCGCCTTCTTCTCCAGCGCGTCGAAACGCGCCAGAAGCGCGGCAATGTCCCCGGCTGGAACCGAATGCCGCGACATCGTCTCGCCGCCGCCCGGCGACAAGGACGTCACCAGCCATTGCGACCGGCTCAGTTCCAACGAGATGAAAATCGCACCAAGATCGGCGCGGATGGCACTGGACGTGATTGTGGGTCGATCGGTCTTTACCGGCATGGTCGCCTCCAAGCTGAGTAGTTAAGCAACCGCACTTTGCCAGTGCGCCAATCGCCATCCACAGCCTCATAGGATCTGGTATCAGCCGAGGCACGCGGTACGGGATCCGGCATGCGAAGGCGTTCGCTTGCGTCTCCGTTCGGCCCCGCCTCGCGCGTCAAGGGCAAGACTACCCCACGCGCTCGCACAGGATCATGCGCATTGCCACACGGCGGCCATGACGGTGATTAAACGCCTTGATCTGGAGTCGGCTCCAACTTGTAGGCTCTGAGGAGATGGGCGTTTCACAGACGTCGGTGAAACCCGATGCGACGGAGCACGCTATGAAATTTCCATGCCTTATACCCCTTATACCCCTTGCCTGGAGCCTGTCCGTATTGTTCGCCGGCGCCGGGGCGGCTGATGAAGAAGTGGTTCTGGACGACCATCAGGTCATTGTTCAGGTGCGCGGGGTGGTGTGCTCCTTCTGCGCCCACGGAACGGAGAAGAACCTCGCGGAGCTCTCCTTTCTGGATCCGGCTCATTTCGGCGGCGATGGCGTGCTCATGGATATTCACACGCAGCGTATCACCCTGGCGCTCGACCCGGATACGCCGGTCGATTACGGCGCCATCCACCAAGCCATCACGGACGGCGGTTACGATGCGGAACGGGCCTATGTCCGGGTCCGTGGCGTGGTCGAGCAGGGTGACGGTCGGGTCCTGCTGACCAGTGCGAGCAATGGTCAGGCCTATCGCCTTGACGGGGTCGAGACCGGCCTGCCCGCTCCGGCGGGTCCGGTGACCGTCGAAGGGGAGGTGTCAGCCAACGATATGGCAAGGCTTGCAGACGGCGAGCCGGTTCCGCTCCGCGTCACCGCGATAGAAGGCGCCCAATGATGCCGGCAGTCCGCGCCCGCTCCGTTCTTTTTGGCGCCGCCCCCGTTCTGGTTTCGGCCATGCTGGCCGCTCCGGCCCTGGCGCACCAACCGGTCATGGATATGGCACCGCGCTGGAAAGGCGGGTACGGCTTCCAGATTCGTCAAACGCATTATGGTTCCTCGTCATTGCTGAACGGCACGTCCGAGATTGCAAATCCGTTCGGTCTGGACAAATCGGTTTCGACGACATGGCTCGAGGGGATCTACACCTTCCGCCGGGAAGTCCGGCTGACGGTAAAAATTCCCTATATCGATCAGAGCCGCACCGGCCTGCAGGGCGGCGCGCCGGTTTCGGCCAGCGGCCGCGGGCTGGGCGATGTCGTTATCGGCCTGCCCCTCAAACGCTATGAGAACCGCGAAACGGCGACCTCGAACATTGCGATCACACCCAGTATCCGCCTGCCGACCGGCGATACCGACGGCGGATTTCCGGTCGGCGATGGCAGCACGGATTTCGGGGTGAGTTTTTCCGCCAGTTTCGAAAGCGCCGGCATTTATCAATACTATGATCTTTGGTTCTGGGAAAACGGCAGCGGCGAGAACGGTATCGACCAAGGCGACGAGATCGGGTTCGACGCCAATATCGGCTGGCATCCCTATCACGACAATCTGACGAATACCGGCATCTTCCTGATGTGGGATCTGGCGGCCCGCTATGAGGGCGACGGCCGGGACCTTTTCGGGCCGACGGGAGGTCAGCGCATCTCCACGGGGCTGGCGGCCGTCTACTATACCGGTGGAATCATGCTGCGCGGCGAGTACCGGACCCCGGTTCATGAGAACGTGACCGGCACGCAATTATCCCGCGGCGACGAGATCGGCATCGGCATCGGGTTCGTGTTTTAGGCGCCGAGTGAAGGATATAGACCGTGGAGCGGATAAAAACGGATACGAGCATCGCTGGCAGCGCCGGCCTCGCTCTTTTGGGAACGACGTGCTGTGCCTTGCCGATCCTTCTGGTCGCGCTCGGCATGGGCGGTACGGTGGCGTCGATGGTGTCGGCCTTGCCGTGGCTGGCAACCCTTTCGAAATACAAATTCGCAACCTTCGGCCTGACGGCCCTCGTGCTGGTCTACAGCTGGTTTCGGGTATGGCGCGCATCCTCCTGTGACCTGAAAGCGGCCCAGAGGCTCAAGATGCAGCGCGGCATCCTTTGGGCGAGCACAGCGGTATTCATCCTGGCGATGTTCGCCGCCTACGCGCTTTTGCCGATCACGCTCTGGCTTGAGCGCCTGTGACGGCCGGGCGTCTTACCGGGACGCCGTTACGCATGCATGGCGGAGGATGCGAGACGCATTGACAGACATGGAAGGCGCCGGTCATGACGTCCCAGCTCGAGATTGAGGTGCTGACTGCAGGCGGTTGTGCGGCATGCGGCGAGACCATCGCCCGGGTCAAACAGGTGATCGCCGAATATCCGCCCGGCTGCATCGCGTTTCGCGAGGCGAACGTTCTCGAGGAGCTGGATCACGCCGTCGAGCTCGGCGTCCTCAGCGTCCCGGCCGTGGCCATCAATGGCGAGCTGGTCCTTGCAGGACCAGCCACGGCGAAGAAGATCCGCCAGGCGATCGCATCGCAGATGGCAATACTCGACGCCGGTAGTTAGCGCGATGGAGAGTGAATTCGTCATGGAAACCGGAGGGATTGCAGGACTTGCAGCGGCCTTTGCGGCCGGCCTTTTGTTCAGCTTCGGCCCGGTTTCCTTCGCCTCGATCCCGATGATCATCGCCTATGTGACCAAGGCCCGGTCCGTCAGGGAGGCGGTCTTGTTCAGCGGCGCCTTCATTCTCGCCATGATCCTCACCCACATCGTCCTTGGAATTGGCGCCGCCTTGAGCGGGTATCAGGTCGAAAAACTGCTCGGACGGCATTGGGGGCTGGTGCTGGGACCGGCTTTGATTTTGCTGGGCCTGGCTTGGCCGGGCTGGATCCGATTGCCGCTTCCCTGGATCCCCCTGCGGGGCCAGAAGGTGATGACCGCAAGCGGTGCATTCCTGCTCGGTATTCCGTTTACCGTCGGTATTTGCCCCGTGTGCTCGCCCGGCCTCTGGATTGCCTTGAGTGCGAGTGCGGCGATAGGCTCACCCGCCTACGGTGCGCTCCTGCTGGCGGCCTTCGCCATGGGACGCATTCTGCCGCTCGCTATCGGCGCGGTCAGCACGGGCTGGCTGCAGTCTCTGCGCGCGCTCTCCTCCTGGCGGAAGGGGTTTGAAACTGCCGGCGGCATGATCCTGATCGCGATCGGGATCTATATGCTGCGGGAATATCTCTGGATTCACTGAGGGGGCCATGTATCGAATCGGCATCGTTGCAAAGCAATTGGCTCTCAGCGCCGATACGCTCAGATATTACGAAAAGCTCGGCCTACTGAAACAGGTCTACCGCGAACCCTCCGGCCTGCGGCTTTATAGCGACAAGGATGTTTCCCGTTTGAAATTCATCAAACGGGCCCAGCGGATGGGCTTCTCTCTGGAGGAAATCGGCTGGCTTCTGGAATTCCGGGAAGACCCGCAAAGGGCGCGCCCCCGGGTTCGCGAGATGGCCCGGCGCAAACTGGAAGAGATCGAAAAACACATCACCGACGTCACGACGCTCAGGAACGAGCTGACCCTCCTCATCAATTTGTGCGAGAGCGACGAGGAGGGATGCCCGATTCTCGACGGATTGTGAGCCGAACCCGGAACCGCACGCGTTCGAACCACGGATCGTCAATGCGCGAGATTTGGCCGGCGATCGCGACCAGCATCTCGTTCGACAGGGCGGCAAGCATCTCCTCAGGCATGGCAAACAGCACGTAGGGTCCGGCGCCTTTCTCGCGTGCATCTCGCGGCATCTGCATGAGCTGGCCGTTAAGATCGACAGACGCCAACGCGCTGGGCGGCGTGGCGTCCAGGTCGATTTTCAGATCGTCCGACACCGCCAGTTCGGCTTGTCGAAAATGACGGGCGAACTCCAGGAGGTGTTGCTGTTTGAAGGCGCCGGCGGCCAAGCCGGACCGGATCGCACATTCGACATGATCTAGAAAGGTGCGACCGAAGGCACCGTCATTCTCATCACCCATGTGCGACCAGCCGGTTCGAGACAGAACAGTTTTGCTCGGGCGGGCCGCCGCTCAAGCGGCCTGGCATTGGCCAAAATCCATCCGCCGCTCCATATCGATCCTGAACTCGCCATAGGGGTTGACGTTGGCATAGCCCAGCGGCGAGAGCGCGCGATGATCGGCCGGAGACAAGCGATCCTGCCAATGCGGCTCGCCCAGCACGCTCTGCATCATGCGTGTATTGACGTAGACGAGACAGTTCTGCAGCAGGTGCAGGGCCAAGACGGACATCTCCTGGGCGTCCAGCCGGTTGGTCGCAAATTCGTGCCCCTTGCCGAAGAAGACAAAGCTGTTGGCGCTGTTCCAGTTCTCGACCACATTCAGGCTTTCATGGATTTCGCGCCGGAAGGCGGGGTCGCGCAGATAGCGGCACAGGAAAACCGTCTTGACCGCTTTGCCGAGTTCCATGAGCGCCTTGTAGGTCGGATGGAGCGATGCGGTCCGGTTGAAGCGTCGCAGAATCGCCTCGGCCCCGGCGGTCCGGGTCTTCAAGGCCGCGGCGTATTTGACCATCTCGTCGTATTGCCGCTCGATCAGCTCCCAGTCGATGACATGGGCGAGTACCGGCGCGAGATTCGGCAAGGCGGACTTGAGCGACGTGTCCGGCAGGGCGAGTTTCTGCCGCGCGATCGCTTTAAGACGTGGCGCCAGATCGAAACCCAGAAGGTGGCAGAATGCGAAGGCGACCTCGCTCTGCCCATGACTGTCGACATACTGGCGCTGAATGTCCAGGTCGGTGCAGTGGCGCAGCACACCTTCGATCATTGCCGCGACCTCGGAGGACGAGCACCGTTTCAGTTGCGAATAGATGCAGGTCGACCGCCGCTCGACATGCCAATAGATCATGATGCCTGGGCCGCGATAGCGCACATGCCATTCGGTCATCAGATTGCGATCCCAGGCGCCGAACTTCTTCGAATCCGAGGCACAGGCCGTGCCCGCTTCGCCCCAGATCGCCGGATCGCGGATTGCCAGCGTGGCATTGGCCACCCGGCGCGCAGCCTCGCGCAGCGCGTTGGCGTCGATAAACCGCCTGTGAACGTGCAGGAGTTCCTTGTAGCTCACATCGGGAACGCCGGCGCTGACGCGTTTCAGCCCGGCATTGGTGCCAAGGCCGTAAAGACACAGCAAAAGCCGGTGTTGCAGTGTGGTCCTGGGCAGGACAACGCGGTCCCCCGACGTCTTGAACACGTCGAGAAACCCGGTATCGAGGGCGGCTTCCTTCAACAAATCGATCAGCGCCAGCATCGGCCAGCGCTGGCCGATCTCGGTTTTCAGCGCAATCAGGCCTTCCGGCTCGGGCTGCGGGGCCATTGGCGACAGGCAGATCCGGTTCGGTCCGTGCGTCCGCAGCCGAACGGTCTCGTTGCCGGGCAAGGCGGCATTGAGCCGGCGCAATTCGTCTTCCATGCCGGCCTGGACGCGCGCCGTGAACGCCGATGCCTGTACCGGCAAGCCGAGCTCCTGGTAATAGCGCTCGCGCCGCCCGGCAAAATCCTGTGGAAGGTCGGCGTCCGGATTGCGATGACGCTCGGCACCTACGATCCAGATTTCCTTCGACCGGATCCGGTCGCGCAAGGCGATCAGCGTGCACAGCTCATAGTCGACCAGGTTGATCCGACCTTCGGATCCCACAACAAAACGCTTTTGCTTCTCCGACATCACGCCGTCCAGGGGCAGGCCGTCGGCCGGGTCCAGAACGCGCCGGTTGTTGTCCCGCGCGTCGGCGATGGTCTCGAGCGCTTCCAGGACAGGCCTGTGCGACGCGTTGTTCGAACGAAAGTCCAGCACGTCGAGAAGTTGGGGGACCATACGGCGATAATGGCCGGCATAGGAACTGCGCATTGTCTCGTGAACCCGGCGGTCTATCCCGTGCCGCGCATGATAATCCGCCTGGATGGCCCGCAATTTGTCCTCACTGGCGATCGGGAAAATGACATCGCGAATGCGACCGTCGGGACGGGCGATGGCCGCCTCGGCGATCCGGGCCAGGATGCGCTCCTTGCCGTAAATCCGGTCGATATCGTCAAGGATGGCGGCGGAGACGCGGCGCTCGGCCCGGCCGGCCATCTTGTGAACGGTGTCGACCAGCAAATCCACGAGACCATCCGTGAGCCGGCCCTGACGCTGCATCAGGAAAATGGCATAAAGCCCCATTCGCCGCGTCCTCTTGTGGCGGCGCATCTCCCAGGCCGTTTCCTGTGATACGCGCCGAGTCCAACGATCGACGAGCTTCGCATGGACATTGCATAGAAGGTGCCGGGGCAGATCGAGGCGGCGAATAAAGGCCAGTCGGTCGGCAACCGACATCACGCTGGCCAGGGCCACGCGGCCGGGATCGGCCTTGAGGTTGTTGAACCCGCCGCTATCGTCGGGATGTTCGAGAGAGGCCTCCATCTGTCTTACCGTGTCGTCCGGCAAGGCATCGGCAAGCCGGCTTAGAAACTGTGCCTCGAACGTGGCCCGCGCGGAATGGATCAGGCGTTTCGCTGCAGACGGGCTCGGCGCTCTCATCTTGCGCGTCAAACACCACCGGCAGATCAGAGCCATCGCCTCGTCGGTGGGCTTGCCCTGCGCCGAAATATCGTCGCGCAGCCATGCTTCAAGAGCGGCGAGATCCGATCCGGTCGGCTCGCGGATGCCCAGATGCGAAAGGATCTCGGCCCGATCCCGTTGGCCCTTCCGATCGGACAATGCGCATGCGGTCTTGTCAACCGCCTGGAGGCCGAGCTGACCGCCGATCTCGATCACAGCCGATTCCGGGATTTCATCGGGAGAAGCGGGAAACCGGCCGAACAGGCTGTAGAATTTCAGCGGAACGGCCAGACTGAACCAGGTCTTCGCCGGCTTGGTGTGGAGCCACTCGATTTCGCTCGCGCTAAGAGCCCAGGATTCAATCGGATGGAGTTCGAGACTGCTGGTGCGCATCGTATCCTCCCATTTGGCTGTGCGCACCGTAGCTGAGCTCAGAGGGATCATGAACACTTGAGCCGTCCGTTCGCTTTATGTTCTCCAAAATGTCGTTTTTCGACAGCTATGAGGTCATTGGGCCTATGAGCCATTCCAGGTTGGGATGATTGCTCGAAGTCCCTTACGGCCACTAGGATGGCCTGATTGGTTCAATCATATAGGCGGTTTCTGACGATGAATTATTAGGACTCATGTCACTGGACCGGTCCGCCCGGAAGCCTCTGATCTGCTCAAGCGGAACATCCGTGCCATTGGCGGCTATCTGAGTCCCGCTTGCGTACGTGCCGTCGGGACTTGGTAAGGGTATACACCGCTAACTCTTCGCGACCTTTAACGCCACAACGTTGCAGGCGAAGCGTTCGCCGGCATTTCGAGCTGCGTAAGCAGTCACGACGTAGGCACTTGCCGCTAGCGCGCAAAGCGTTGCCGCTCCCCACCAATTGTGTGGCGCAATGAAAGCCAAAAGCGGGCTCATGGCGGTCAAGGACGCGAGTAGGACGGTCGACTCTCTTAGTGCCAAGTATCGCCGGTGGCTTTCCGCGATTGCGTTGTTGTCCTCGCATTCTTTAAGCCATCGATACCAGAGAGCGTTTTCCTCGGACGGCAACATCACAGAGTTCGGAAGGTGCACGGCCAGCCTGGCGTGATCTATACGTGTGTCGCGTAGAGCGAGGACCGAGAATGCTCGGCAACCGGGAAGTCGATCTTTGAAGCGCCAGAACACCAGCGCCTCCTTCACGGCCCGTGGAAACACCTCTTGGAGGATCAATAAAAAAATGCCAGCCAGACCGGCGACAGCACCATGCTTTAAGAAGGCGTCAAGGAAGCTCGCCTCATGCACACCTAATAACGTCGCACCCCCGACATACGCGGCGAGGATCGGAAGTTGATACTTGGTGCCGATGCCCTTCTTGAGAGTCTCTGCCATTTTAGATTTTCAGGTGTGCTTGTACATCGTCGTCAGCCACGATGACAATTAGAGTCGGCCGTTTGTTTTCCACGTCAACTGCGTGGTGTCTCTCCATCGCCTTGTAATCTTTCCCCGACATCGCGGCCGATTCACCGGGGTGGCTATGCCAGGTGCCGCACAAAAATAGTCTTTCGCGCGTTTTTCTCAGAAATCTGCGCTCCTCCTGCAGCTGCCCGGCTGGCCCGAGTTCAAGGGTTGTTGACGTGAAAGTCGAACCCGGAGGGAGTGCGCTTGCGGAAAGTATGGTGATGGTCTGCCGGGCCGCATCCCAACTCCCATAGAGATAACCGCCGGTCTCCGAAGGGAGCGCATCAGTGCGAAGGGAGGTCATCCGTTTCAGCGCGGAAGCGGAAACGATCACGCGCCACTCTACCTCTGTAAGCGGTGTGAACGATGTGAAAGGCATGATCGGGTGCCAACGCCAACCAAGCGGCCGATAGTGTTCGTCTAACGGGTTAAGGCCGATGCCCGATTCTGACCGGTCTCCGATGATTGTTGGCAAAGTGGCGGAAGCGTGCTGCTCCACCACGTAGTTCGGCAGGTGGACCGTCTGCGAGCCGCACCCGAAACCGTACATGAAAGGGTCGAGACCGAACGGGTGCCGCGCTTCGTGATCAAGCCAGCAAGCGACAGCGGGCTCGTCGACCGCCAAGGCGATCATCGATAACATCAGTTCGGCGAGGCCCGGCCCGCCGGGAAGCGACACAAAGGTGGCGCCTAGCCGACCATCGTTGAAGATTTCTGACCGAACCGTCGTCGTTGGATGGATGCTCCGCAATTCGTCGATACGTGTACGAACGCGCTCGTCAGCAGTCGCGTCCACGATGAGCCGGTCTCGAGTGCGAGCGACAAATTCGTCGTTGGAGAGAGCGAGAATGTCACCCTTGTGAGGGACTATCGTTGTCTCAACGCCCTCGATCACCATGCCCGATGCCAGAGCCGCGCTGTGCGTAACCTTTGGCTTGTAGATGTCTGAGGTGAGCGCGGTGTGCCGGGCCAGGTTATGCGGCATGATGGTATCGGAATCCTGCACAATCACATCGTTTGCACCGGCACGAACAAGATTGTTGAAAATGGCACTGCCGAGCGCACCAGCACCGAAGAGTGTGATTGGAGGCAGTTCGCCCAGTCCTGACACCCACCGAAAGAGATCGGGGGTGGGCGGATGATTTGCAATGATTGCGTCAACCGTGGCGTCGTCGTCGATCACCTGTCCAGCTAGCTTCTGAGAGACGAAATATGCGCGCAGCTCGAGCTTGCGGGCTTCGATGTGTTCTGAGTAGCCGAAATAATTGGGCAGCAACGGCGACGGACGCCAAACACCCAACACGACAACCAATCCCTTTCGTCCTTTAGAATGACAAAATTTGAAGTCACATTCCGCTTGAAACAATGCACCCACAGCCGCATCGAAAGCAGTATCGACTCCGATTCGCCCCAGCCCTATCCGGAACTCTCGGATTGTAGGCCAGTCTTCGTAGACCGGATCGTGTTCTACTTTCTTAGCATCGGGCCACAAGAATATCGTCGGGACACCAAGTCGCTTATCACCTTCCGTCCGACACCCGATTGCCCTCCGCATGTCGTCCGGTTCAAAGAATTGAGGCACCAAGGCAACATGGATCACTTCGTCGAGTTCGTTGACCACAGCGACACCCAAGGCACTTCGCTTGTCTGGATGTTCCATGGCATAGTCTTGGTAGAAACTCGGCGTGACCTGCCCATATGCATAGGTCTGGTGTACTCCGAAGGGGACCGCTTCCCACCCTTCGGCCATTAAAGACCCTGTCTTGGCGTCGCGCATGAAGCCGCGTAGCCGCTCCATCAAAGCTTCTATGCCGCCGCGCTCATAGACGGGTTGAATGCCACCGATCGCTAGGCACGGCGCAGCCGGACAACCCGGTGGGCCGGAACAGAGATGGCCAATGTTACGCGGAAAATCTGGCCTCGGCACAATGACGTTTCGGGGCGCGGTACGCCCGAACTCATATCCGTCGTGATAGTGGAACTCCACCGCCTCGATATCGCGGATATCTGCCTTACGTTCCCCGGCAACTTGCTCCGTCTCAAGGTCGAACCGCAGAACCTTGTGGCCGTCGCTTTCACTAAGGGTGACGGACTCTGGAACGACGCCGGCAGAGCGGCGAACCCGGAGGAGTTCCAGTTCTTCGGAGTAAGAGGGCTGCGCTGGCGCCGCTTTGTTCATCTTAGCCGTACGATCCACCGCCACCGACCGAACCCGAACCACCGCCAAGGCCTACTGTCGCAGGAGATGCGGTCGCAGCCAGGCTTGGGCCGCTCACCGTCAGATTGAAAATGACGTGCGCGGGTTTCTCCGTCGCATCGTTGCCGCCGGTGCATTTGAAGCGATCGCGGACCGATTGGTCAATTTCGCTCCCGTTCGCTAGAATACGCAGATATTGTTGCTTGGCGTGGAAGGAAGGCGGCGTGTCGCCGCCGCGGACTACGCGACGGCTGCTAGATACAACGAAACCCTTTCCACGCTGTTCGCTGAGTGCCGCCAACGCCCCGGTCGACTCGTCAAATTCCTCATCTGTAGAGCCACCGTTACGCACCCGACCGATCGAGCGCCTCGAGCAGTGATGCGGTGCGATCAGGATGTGCCAGGCGATGTACTCGGGGCTCTTCTTCTGGACGTCTTTCTCCAAGCGTTCGAGAACCTCAACCGACGTATCTCCGAGGATGAGGATTTTGTTTTCGCCCCAGCTGCGTGTAATCGTCCATTGGAGCACGAGACTCGTCGGGTTCGATGACGTAGGCGGGTCGGTGTTCGGGATATCCCATTCAGCCGGCGTTGGCGCTAGAAGGCGCCAGCCGAAATTGTCGACGATCTTGCCGCTCGTGTGCGTAGTGGTATCCATGATTATGAGACGATTGCCGTCTCGACGGCCTTCCGGTTTATCAATCAGTGCCTTCCGGCGCTTGATCTCCTCAACCAGGGGCTTCGCCTGTTCTGTGGTGTAGTGGGGGTCCGCGCCATAAGGAGAGCACCAGATTTCATCGACGATGATCTTCGGTTCGCCCTCGTCAGGATCGCTGTCCCATGTTTCGGGGGAGCCGCAGTGGAAAATTTCGCAAAAGCCGGCCACATGGTCCTTGTCAGGGTGGGTTGACACGAAGACGTCGAGGTGATCATCGGCGCATGCCTTACGGATGGCCGGCGCAAAATCCGGCACTTGATCGTTCTCTTCGTCTTCGGCTTGGCTTTTTCGATAATGGATATCGGTGAGCACAACCTTGTTGTGCGCCTCGATCATTATGCTATCTCCGCACCCAGCGGCGAACACTGTGACCTTGTAATCACCCCGCATTTTCTTGTTCTCCGCCTCCCGCTTGAGCGTTTTCCGATTTCGATATGGTTAAGCCGCCATCACATTGCAAGATGTTGTGGTCGAAACTGTTGACTATACCCAATTTAGAACCAGATGAATCCGAATCGGGAACATTCGCGCAACATGATGCGGTGTATGCAAGTAGCCGCAAGCGGGGTGACGTCGAAAGTTGTGAATTGCTACATCGAGCAAGAGGCGCCAAGAGCGAGCGTAGACAAAGTGAGGCTTTCTCTCAGGTGGTATGCCTCGTCCGTGGTGTCGAGTAAGTCATGGAATGGACTGCTGTACGGCCTCAAACGGGCATGATGAGCCACCGCCGGTGCCTAAGGGGTATGCGCGGTTTGGCGCTCAAGGCCTGCAATTGGGGATAAGACAAGTTTCATGCTATTGCTGGATCATCAACGCCGCGTCGCGAGGCTTCTGCGTGGAGCAAGACACGTAGACGACCTCAACCGGCTGTTCGCCGATTTGCGCTTAATGAAACCCGGACGCGCCAGCGTGCAGGAGATTGGCAACTTCGCGGCACATCGTGAAGAGCGAAACAGTGGCATCACCCTGCAGCGCGTCAATGACATTCAAACCAGCGCTAGACTGTGGCACTCTCAGTTCCAGAAGGGCACTCCAAGCGCGGATGATATCAAGAGGGCTGGTAGGGCCAACTTAAACATCATGCCAGAGGAGTCTATCCGCGAAAGGTTTGGAATCTCGCGACAGACAGCCCAGCAGGTGTTCAACAAGGGACTCAGGAAGTTTCAGGAACGGCGGCCGCTTAAGGCGCGTGAATTGGAAGTCGTAACCACCCTTGGCCTTAGCATGATGTGGGAAGTAGCGTTTACTGGGAGCATACTATTCTCGGACTTCACTGACCTACTTATAGAGGAAGGAGCCCTTGAAAGTTCGGCAAAGGATAACTTCGAAAGCGTTACCCACTTTGTCAACCTTTACGCTCTTTTGATCATGCATGGTACGCGCCTTAAACTGCCCGATGGCGACATCGCGCAATTGCGCTTGGCTGCTTCGAATTCAAATACTCTGCGCGTTGTTGCGCATATTCCAATAGCCCATATTCCCAAACCGATCACCATCAGTGTTCCGCTTTTCGAAACATCACTGCCCAGCCAGACCTATTGTGACCCCACAGTCTTGACTATGCTGGAGGCTCCAATACCAGTGGACATTGACGGGGACCGCTTGGTTGCGCTGTGAACCGCTGGCCCTCCCGGGACAGCGGTACTGGAAGCAGTCTTTATAAAGGCGAGCGCTCATCTGGCGGCGAATGTGTAGCGATGTTCTGCCCGATTTGTTGAACCTGCTGACCTGCTTCCCGTATCCCGGCCCGGAAAAATCTAGCCCAGAACTCCAGTTTCAGACGATTCAGTTTTCAGGGGGCAGAGCACGTCGCTCAAAAGGTGAGGCTCTCCTGGAGGATCGAGCCAAATTCCCAATACACTCGGCGGCATTGACGCTTTTGACGATTTTGCTTATTTTGTGTGCCTGCAAGCCGTCCGTGAGGGCTAATCGATATGGTAGATCATAACCACCAATCAGACTCCCTGCCTCGCCACGATGTGTCGTTGTATATTGATGGTTTTACGGCTCAGGAGATCGAACATCTTCGTAAAAATGACGAGTTGGTTGAGCAAGAGATGCGCGCCGCACTCCACCGAGTTCTGCAATCCCGGCGCTATGGAAAATCTGCCGCTCTCCCCAGACTTCCCCCGGTTGGGAAAAAAGAAGGCAAGAAGGCTAGGAAGGCCTTTCATTTCGTGCGTCGTTTCCGCTTCAAGACAGCCAGCGGCCAGAATCAGGACCAAGACAAAGCGGAACGCGGTAGGAGCGAAAATGATCGTGCTATTCCCCCGGCTCTTGCTCGCTTTGTAAAAACAATCGAGCCCAGCTTCGAAACGCTCACGATCAAAGATGCTGCAGCTATGTTGGCGGTCGCCCCAAACACTTTGAAAACGCGGATACGTCAGGGAAAAGTGCTAGCTTGGAAAGGAGTAAAATCCGGCTACATCATCCCGGCAGAGCAGTTTACTGATCGTCGCACCGTGCTTCCGGGTATTGAAGAGGTCATCGGACTCCTTGGAGATCCCGAGATCGCATGGACCTTTTTGACGCGCCAGCAACCGTTTGGGGACGAAGTGGACCGTCCTCTCAACCGGCTAAAAGGCGGGCATGTCGCCGATGTCATTAGCACGGCCAAAGGCTATGGCACCGATTTTACATGAGCGCTCGGTATCCCGATGAGGTCATTGAGCTTCGTTTGAAGCGCCGCCGCCTTGGCGGTACGGTAAGAATCCTCCCGGCACGATATTCCGAGGCGCCGCTGAAGGCCGTTCGCTCGAACTCCAGATTCTCGAAAGATGACCCCAGTTACCCCGCAGTGCTTTACCTTGCGCACGATTTCCAGACAGCCTTTCTGGAAACGCTCGTTCGTGACCGGTTCGTCTCACAGATGAACAACTGCGAAATACCCCTGAAAGAAGTTCTCGATCGAACCGTCGTAACCATTTCGAAAAGCCCTATTCGTCTGTTAAATCTGATCGACCTAACGGGCGATGGCTGCGCAATTATCCGTGCGCCGACAGATGCCGTTCAAGCGGCGAACCATCATGAAGGACGAGAACTGGCTCGGGCTCTCCACGACCAGCACGAATCCCTTGACGGCATCATTTACGAGTCTCGCTTAGATTCGAAGCGCTGTTACGCCATTTTCGAGCGAGCCACGGATCGGCTGCATCATGAACCGTTGATTCCTCTTAAGGACCATGCCGACATTGAAGCTGTTCTGGACAAGTATCGAGTCGAGCTGACTCAGCATCGATAGCGTGACGAATAGACAGATCCGCCTGTAGCATCTCCAATTCGAGCTTGTACGGATGGGAGTATCACAATGAATTATTGGGGCGAGGGCAATCACCAACAGCCGCGACCTACCGGAAAGGAAATGCCCCCATGGCTACCGGGTGCGTTGTTATATGGTTTAGCGGCCATCGCGATCATCGTGGCGCTAGTAGTCCGATGGCTTCGGTAACAAAGTTGGCCCATTGTCCTGGACCAAGTATAAAAACCGTGTTTCAAAAGTAATAGGCCCTTGCTTCTGACAGCATCGCTAAATCCACTTTTATACAACGCTTTCTAGCAGCGCGATTTCGTCAGGGGTTAGACTGAACAGGTCGTAAACGATGCTGTCTATCTGGGCTTCGGCCTTGGTGATCTCGGCAGACAGGCGGGCGATTTCGGCGCGGTCGCGGGTGATCCAGTCATCCCAGGCGGAACGCTCGGCTAGGGGAATATCGGCCTTGAACACCTTCTTCACCTCGGCCCGGAAGGCGGCGAAGTCGGGCAGGGTCCACCATTCCTGAAGCCGGGTTGTCAGCTTGGGGTCACGGCCAGGTGGGCAGAGATCGGGAATGCGGCGGGTCATGGCGGCTTGCAGGGTCAGGCGTTCCTGTGCAGCCTTGCTAGCATGTTCGGCCAGCCGTCCCAGTTCTGATTTCGCTGTGTCTGTGATGAAAGGAATCGGCAGTGGTTCAATATGCTGCGCAGTAGCTTCACGCCACCCACCACGAACGGCAGTTGTTCGGGAGCAAAAGTCGAACCAGATCAATTTTGAATTTAGGACGGCCAGCAAATCCCAACCGCCATTCGGGATAAAATAGGTCTTGTTGTTCGAGTATGCCCCAGAAGTTTCCATAGAGTATATCGGTTGATCTTGGAAATGCCCGTACACAATTTTGGGGGGCTGGAAGTGGGGTGAATATGCTTCCTGCGCCTGTTGAAGCTCGAACCACTCTTGTTTGGTTGCACGGGCTTCCAACTTAGCCTTGAAGGGTAATAGCCAATCCCGGATAGCCGGGTAGTCGTCAATTTTGACCCGACGTTGCGGAATATAGATCAGCCAAAGGCCACGCGGTTCCGCCCGCCAGCGCTTCAGGTCTTTGCCTTCGAGAAAGGGCTTCAGCAACTCGGCAGACCGGGGGTCTTGGGCGCAGAGGCGTTCCTTGGTAGCATTGTCGATAACAAAGGCCGCATTCAGCCCCGTCTTGATGCCGTAGAGGGGAGATCCGTAGACGTCCTTCAGGGTTCTTCGGCCTGTCCTGATCTTGTCGCGCAGCGAGCGCAGAGCGGGGTTTTCCAGTTCCCATGACCCGGCCCCAAGGGCGGCTTGCGGATACGGTCCTGCGGCAGTTTCCCAGGTGGCTTGAAAGTTGGTTTCGGGCAGGGCTTCCACCTTCCAGAAGCGCAGCTCATGCCCCTTGGGCGCTGCCCCGCGGGTCATGGTCAGGATGGCCGGATAGGTTGTTACGCCTTCGAAGATTTGCAGATCGCCAAAATCAACCACGCCTTCGAGTGTCGCTTCGCGCAGCAGGTATTTGCGCAGGGGCTTGCCCGATCCGGTCTTGAAGAAGGTGTTCGAGGAAATAAACCCCAGACGCCCGCCCGGTTTCAGCAGGCGCAGGCCGCGTTCGAAGAAGTAGCAGTAAAGATCGGCCCTGTCTGAAACTACCTCATACCGCTTTTCCAGATAGGGCTTCAGCGCCTTCAGATGTTCCATGCGCACATAGGGCGGATTGCCTAGAACAACGTCGAAACCGCCCTCCGCGAAGACGTGCGGGAAGGCGGATTCCCAACGAAAAGCGTGATCAAGATAGGCGAAGTTGCTGTCTTCGATCAGGCTGTCTCCCACGCGCAGATTGCCCGACAGGCTGTCCAGAACCTTGCCGCGACGGGCGGTCTTGATCCAGAGCGACAGCTTGGCGATTTCGATACTTTCCGAGTTTACATCCACGCCAAACAGGTTGTTCGTCAGAATTTCGCTGTCGGGGTCGATCAGGTCCTGGATGTGCTGGTCCCGGCCTTGCAGAGCGGCAATCTTGTCGTTCACTCGGGTCAGTTCGGCCTTCAGGAAGTCAAAGGCCATTATGAGGAACACGCCCGATCCGCAGGCAGGATCGACAATGCGCAGGGTTTTCAGTCGGTCGCGGTAGGCTTGCCACGCTTCCAGCTCGGCCGATTTTCTGCGCCACTGGATGGCGGCATAGTCGGACAGATCGGCCCCGGCCTTGGCATGGGCGCGCAAGATTTCGGTGAAGGCTTCTTCGAGATGCGCGCCCAAGGTTTCGGCCACGATAAACCGGGCGATGTAGTCTGGGGTGTAAACTACCCCGTCACGCTTACGCCGCCCGGTGGTGCCGGTTGCCCGCTCCTCTTCGGTTTCCTCGCCCCGCGCCTGCGCCTGAAGGCGTTCCACGTCAGCGATAGACTGTTCGAAGATGTGGCCTAGAACGGTGACAGACACTTCGGACGCGAAGTCATAGTCGCCAAGAGTCTTGAACCCCTCGCAGACGTCATCGGGCAAAGCCAAGGCGTTGATCGTGTCGTCGTGGCGGAACAGTCCCCCGTTGTAGCGGGGGATTTTCAGGGCATCACTGCCGTTGTCGATGGCGTTAAACAAGCCCCGGAAATTCTCCCAGACCGGGCGGGGGTTGTAGGGGTCACGGGTGACAAAGGCTTGTGATAGGGTGTGGTCGGGCAGCAGCCCGGTGTCTTCGGCAAAGGCGATGAACAGCACTCGGTCGAGAATCTTCTGTGCGACGGCGATTGCGTCCAGAGGGGCGATAGCCGGGTCTGACCCTTGAACCGCACCGATCAGCTTCAGGCGCAGTGCCTTATAGTCCTGATAGAGACTGTCAGTTATGTCCCGGTCTTCGGCGCGGCTTTGCTTGAGGAGATCGAGGGTGCGGCCCGAAAGCAGGTTGTCGGCTGACAACAGCAGCGTGAACCGCGCGTATTCTGCGGGGTCTGTCAACCGGTCGAGTTGGAAGGCTTCATAGGCGGAGGTGCCTTCGCCAAAGCCGTAGAGGCGCAGCTCGATCATGTTCGAGACAAGCACCCATTTTACGCCCCGCGAGTTCATGGCGTATTCCCACGCCTGTTGAACGGGTGTCTTATTTCGCCCCGGCATGATCGCATCGAGGTCGCGGGTATCTGCCCCCTTCAGCTCAAACGGCGCTAGGATTTCAGGTGTCTTGCCACCAAACCGTCCAAGGGCCAGATCGACACTACCTCTCAAAATCGCCTGTTCGGCGGCAACAGTGTATTCGGCCCCGCTCGTAGGCCCGTGATAGCCCAGTACCCCTTCAATGATTTTTGAGGTTATCTCGCCATGAAGAGCGGATTCAGACAACGTGTAGACTCTGCCAGAACGGATCATCTCCGACCACGCATCAAGTGCGGCCAAATGATCCGCTGGGATCGGACCCAACTGTATGTGGCGCTTAAGAGTTTTAACGTTAAACAGATTCATTCTTGACCTTAAATAGGTTCGCCACAGAATTGAGCGGACACTAGTAGTTTAAATGCTATGCGGCTCAAATGTCCCAAGGGTAATCAACTCACTTTATAAGAGTCTGCCGCCGCCAACTCTCGACTGCTTTATCAAGCTTCGCAGTGGCAGCCGCATCTGCCCATCGATCCCAGAAGTCAATAGTCCCACTGAGAGGCTCATTGTCTGGTTTCGCAATACGGATCCGTGTGGGTAGCAGGATGGCGTCGCCAACAACCAGTGCCTCGCCGGTGTCTAGTACTGGTAGTAAATCGCCGAACCCTCCCAAGCTGTCGGGCAACAAACGACGCACGACGCTCTGATCGTCGCCGTTGGTAAGGCGCATCGCAACCAGATTGTTGCATTGGCTAACAACTGTGCGGTTCACTTCCGCTGGGCGCTGGCTGATCACTACCAAGCCGACGCCATACTTCCTGCCTTCCTTCGCGATGCGCTCGAAGGTCGCAATCGCATTCTCCGCCGCTCCAGAGGCCGCGTCCTTGGGTATGTAAAGATGCGCTTCATCGCAGAATAGTGCGACCGGATGCCGAGCGCCTTGCGCACTCCATTGCTGGATGTGGAAAGCCATGCGCGCGACCATACCGACGATCAACGGCAAGATGTCTGAAGGGACTTCCGAGAAATCAATGATTTTCACACCACCCATTCCGCCCTTCGCAGCCCGCCCACCGAGCAAAAGGGTGACGACTTCATCAAGCCAACTGTAGCTCTCGGCGACGCCAGTTGCCGGAAACAGGAATCCCAGCCGACGATCAGTTCGCTTACCTTCAAGGCGCTGTATTAGGCGGCTGAGTTTGCCGTGGAAGTCACCTTGCTTATCGCCTCTGGCGCCCGGGACCATTTCTGTGTTGAGCCGTTCTAACTCGGCGAGAACAGACTCAATCGCAAAAGGAACCGGACTGTCGATCGTAAAATTGGCTAGTACGTCGGTATGACCATCCTCCCTTAGGAAGCTGGTTTTGGCTTCTACGATGGTACGGGACATTACCATCGCCTGATTGGGCGCGTTTTGGTCACTGCGATCAACGAACATCGATACCAGCGCTTCGTAGCTCATTAGCCAGTAGGGCAAATGAAGCACGCCTTCCGACAGTCCCCTGCCCGCCTCAATATCGCTTGGCCCTGCGACGCGTAGATGCACGAAACCGTCGCCCGACATCGACGCATACTCACCGTGCATATCGAAGACAATTGCATTCGCGCTCTGCAGATCAGCGACCTGTTCCAGCAGCCGAGCGGTCGTCCATGATTTGCCAGAACCCGTACTGCCAACAACGAGTGCATGGCGTTGGAAAAGCTTATTGCCATTAACATAGGCTTCGGCGTTGGGATCTAGCGTATATGCGCCTAGTGAAAGAGGTTGAGCGCCACCTGCTACGTCCGAAATTACGCCCATGAATCGGGTCAGACGTTCACCTTCTAGAGCAAAGCAACAAGCGTCGATCTCCGGAACGGTTTCCAGGGTGCGGCGAAAGATGTTCGCGCGGCTCCCTTCACGATCAATCAATGTGCCGATCAGCGTGATCCGGACTAGGTTGACCTCAGGATGGGCTTCATCGCCTCGTTCCACCTCAGCCACCTTAGCCTCTTCGAGCGCCGTTCGGGTGATCTTGTGAATGATGCCGATAAGCTTGTGGCCAGCGAGGCTGCTCTGTAGCGCTACCAACCGGTTGACCTGGAGAGCCCGCAGCTCCTCGACATCATCGACGCGCACGATAACCGTGGCAGTGTCGACTGATTGTACACGTCCAAGCGCTTCGTTATCGGCGAAATCAAGGATGCTCATGCCGTAGCCCCTGTTATATGATCGAGGAATTGGTCTAGCCGCCACAGTGGCTTGTCGAGATCAAATCCTGCAGGGACGTCGTGCATGTACGCTCGCGCGCCGATCGGCCCTTCTTCGATGGCGAGATAACGCCGACACCGCCCACTTGTCAGAAACCCCTTGGCAGCCTGCGTCAGCTCCTTGGTTATGACGACGAGCGGTGAGGAGTTGCGGTCACAGCGCTCGATTAGTTTGGTTTGTACATGCTCATCATTGAAGCCATAGCCTACGCAAAAATAAGCGCGGGCATTCTCGAGCGCGTTATCAACGCACGAAAGAATCGTCCGGAAGGGTTCACCGTGGGTTAAGCGGTATTTCTCAATTCCTGGCGTGATCATGAGCGGTGCATGATTCTCCGGGATAGTATGCGCGCTGGGCATTCCAATAATCTGGTGGGAATCGTCATGGAACCAATCCAATGAGCCATGTACCTTCCAGACGGCGACCGTGCGCGTCTCACGTCCCTTGATCGTAATCCGCGTTCTCGGATCGCTCGCACGCGACTGAAGATAGCCGTAATTGAAACCAGTGAAGGCACTGACGTCCGCGGCGTCTGCCGCATATTCGGCCAGGCGATCATAATTCGGTGTGACCACGTGGAGAGTCGTGTGGGTACTGTCGAAGAGATGCCTATAAAGCCTAGATAGGGGTAAGTGATGACGGTCCACTAGCAACGCCGACAGCACGGCCAAGTCTGAGGGCAGCAGGAAGTCCCGCGTCACGCTAGTGATGAATTGCGTTTGACGGAGAGTGGGACGTACTGCTTGCAAGGCACTTTCGAGATCGGTTCCAGCCTTCAGATGAGAGAGAAAATGGCCCCACTCCTTAATCTCGTCACGTGCCCAATCTACTGGTACTGGCGCACCAATCAGATGCGCCGCGAGCTCGCCCATCCCAGGTACGCCATGGGCGGCTGAAGCGCCGCTCCCAAGGATTATCACTGGGGTCGCACTCAGTGCGCCTTGAGCAAATTCCTGTGCGACTTCGGCCGCACTTTTGGCCACCATACCTTTGCCCCCTCAACTTTACTTTAGCATATCAATCTGAGGCAGAAAGGCGAGTAATCAGGCGAGCGAGTTGAGCGAGTACATATGATCGAGAGAACCCGCTTCCAAAGCAATAGCCGAGGGTGGATAGAGTGAGCCCTATCGGGTAGAGTCAGTTCGAACGAAGGAGGCAGGCATGCTGAGAGACCCAGACGGTGCTAGAAACTCGGTAACAAACATGCTGCCGGAGGAAATTGATGATTTCTTCGGAAAACCTGATCCCAAAGACCAACGGGCCTTACCTTTCATCCTTGTCGGCTTTGGCCTGATCGCTGCCTGGGCGGCGTACCTCTTTTTCTTTCAATAAACTATCACGCTCAAGCAGCATCAGTAACCCCCGGTGACCTCCACCGGGGGTTACTGATGTCAGGGCCTTTTCCTAGTTTCTTGGTACACGCATTGTCGGTGGTAGCGTAAAACGCTCGTCATCCACATCGACGCTGCCTGGAGGCGCGCGGTTATCGGCTGGAGTCGCTTGCGTGGCCCCTCCACCTGAACCTCCCCAGTTAACCCCAGACCGACGGCCAGCCTGAGCATCAATCAGATCACCTGGACTGCTACCTCCGCCCAATCCCGCGTCACCCGAACCTGCCGTCAAATTCACTGCTTCTCGACGCTCCCTCTCGGCATAAAGCTCCTGTAGATTCGCGTCACCATATCGGTGCTGTGGATCCCAACTGTCGCTGCCGGCATGGCCAAGCTCGTGGATACGGATCCCATAATTCAGCTCTTGGTCACTCCACCCGCCATAAGGCGATCCCGACCCGGTTCTCTGATCATCGTTTTCCCAACCGCCCCTTTCACGCGCACCTGCGGGATCAGACCGGATATGCTCGGGCATATTCGGCCCTTCAGAACTTCCCGTCAGTCCGGTTTCGTGGGCCGTTGATACAACATCTCCCGGATTTGCACCGCTCCAACTAACGCCCCCGTCAGGCACTAATGGAAGGTTCTGATAGCCGGCACTCTCCCAGTGTGGGTCGATCCGTTCCGGATTGATCCCCTCATTGATGGCACCTTCTATGCGATCCCGGCCGCCCTCGATCGCTCCCATACCCCCAAAGCCGGAATCCATCATCTGAGTGGCCCGGGCCATATCGCCCCCGATACCCAGCTCTTGCGGTGCTAATCCGGCCTCCTGGGCCACCTGCTCCCGCATAAAAGCATCTGCGTAGTTCCCAAAAGCCGCCCGGTCCTGATGGAACAAGGCCATCACATCGTCATGCGATCCTATTGCTCGACCGTTGACACCTTCGCGCCCATTCATCCAGTTCAGGAACACATCATCTGATGGCATTGAGTAGCTGTGCTCGCTGCTCTCCATCTGTTCGGCCATACGCTCAAAGCGCTGGCTTAATTCGCTCATGCGGCCTGCCTGCTCGTTCTGCGTATGCGCCATGCGGAAGGCTTCATTGATCGAGTGACCTTCGCTCGTCTGCTCAGCTTGTGAAAAGCTGATATCGCCTCGCCGGTGCGCTTCGCTAACCCGGCTGAATATCTGCGACAGCTCCTGTCTTTCGCTCTGAGAGAGCTCGTTGAAGACGGCCCGCTCTTGCGAGTTCATTTCGCTCCATTCAGCACCAGCGGTACCTCTGACAAGGGCCGTCATGAACGCTCCGCCACCGTTGCCAAGAAGCTTGAACCCGGCACTTCCTCGAACACCTGCTTCACCCAATGCAGTGACGCCCCTCGACGCACTACTTGCGTCCTGAGCACTGACGCCAGCGCGCTCGGCCGCCTGCGTGATGATCGAATTACCCCGCGACAGATCTTCTACCGTCCGTGCGCCTTGCGCGCGGTTCACATTGATCGCTCCGGACAGATCGTTCGAGCTGTTGGCCGCGCGCGAGTAGATCGCATCCAGCGCCTGGGCGGTATTGACCGCCGCTGATTGTGAGTAGCTCTCGCTCTGGCTTTGCGCGTCAGAGGCCATCGTCCGCGCCGTCTGGCCCCAAGCCTGCCGGTTCTGGAACCCGAACGGCGTGCGGGATACCCCGCCGCTCATATCGCTGTAGACGCCGCCATCCTCGTGGTGTGCCGTGCGCACACCACCCCGGCCGACCACATTCCAGTGGCCCATATTCACATCGCCGCTGGTGCCGTGCTGATTGCCGAAGGTCTGGTTGAAGCGGTGTGTATCGAACGCCGTCGTCGCCAGGTTCATGTTGCCTACGGTCTGATCAGCCGCCGCCTGTTGAGCAGCGCCCGACACCGAGTTCAGGAGCGAATTGCTCTGCATCGCCAGCCGATCGACACCGAAGGCCAGCATGGTGGCCATCACCGGGATCATCATGGTCATCCAGCCCGCGATAGAGGCCAGATCTCCGTTGATCCCCGCAACTCCATCCATTGAAGCGAGGGTCACGCCGGCATAGCCCTCATTCGCGTCATAACCGGCCGCACGGCTCGCTTCGGCGATATGGTGCATCATAATCCCGTTCAAGATCACGAAGAGCGGCCCCCAGGCCTGCAGGATCAGGAAGCCGGAGAAATATTTCTTGAGCAGCTGTGGCCCGAATTTCGGCAACAGGAAGAAAGGCGCCATCAACGGGAACATCGAGTAGAAGATGATCTCCAGCACCACCCGCAAAAGCGGAATCCATTTATGGGCCATCTCGGCCGACATGAAGTTCTGCGTTCGGGACTGCTGCTCCGCTCGCGTCATCGAGTACGCTGAAATATCCACGCCAGACTCCGCCGCCGCCGATAGCTGCGCATCGCGCACCGAGTTGATCGTCATGGCCTGAATGAACACATCAGCGGCCGTGCGCGACTGGTCCATGATGAAGGCGTGAGCACCCTCGACATTTACCCGGATCGTCGTTTCCGCCAGCGGACCGGCAAGATCAGGATGGACTACCCGGCCGAAGCGGTTCGCGGCCTGATCAGCCATGGCTTCGCGGCCAGCTCTGAGCTGATTGGCGGCCTGAATACACCCTATCGTCTCGCGCGTCCCGTCAGGATTGATCCATTGCGTCGCAAGCCCGCCATGCGGTGACACCGTGATGAAATCGAACAGATCCGGAGCCGTTCCCAGATCGTGCATGGAATAGTGGTGCGTGTGCAGATCGTGCATGACGCAGCGCACGACATAGGAATCCATGTTGGCCGCGAAATACTGGTCCGGCCAGCGCAGCATCGTCGTTTCGCGAAGCACCCGGCTGCCATAGATCAGGCCGGTTTGCGAATACTGCGCCGCTTCCGGGTGAGGGAAGACCGTTTCGGTGAGCTGGGTGGCCGCATCCCCGATCGTGCTCGATAACGAGAACACCAGACCAACAGCCATGGGCACGTTATCGACAGCAACTGGCGCGCCCACACTCAGCCGGTCATGGATAATCACCGTCGTCCGCGGGACGAGGATCACCGCCATAATCAACAGCGCGCCAGCGAACCACATGAACGTTTCCTTGAGATTCAAGGAAAAGGCCGCCGACACAATCACCATCGCCAGGCCGATCAACATGACCAGCCGGATCAGGCTGTCGATAACCGAATTGCCCATCATCATGGCAATCGCATTGAACGCGTTCACATAATGATCAAGCCCACCATAAACGAAGCCCTCCATAGCCCTTACCAGCCTCCCCGAGTTGCCATGGCCTGGCGCATGAACCGGGTCTGCAGCCGGTTCGAGAGGATCTGGTCCATGCGGACATAATGGTCGATGAAGGCTTCATCGCGGCCCGTTTCGCTCGCCAGCTCGATCCTGCGCTGATGGATGAACTGGCGGACACGGCGTACCTCGTCGCGCCATTCGCGATACTCGTTTTCACCAGAAGCCAGCTCCATGCGCGAGCGCGACCGCTGCGTTTCTGCGAGCGCCGCGTCGACGAACATATGCACCATGTCCACAGCAATCAGATCGATCAGCCGTTCATCGACCTCAACAATGCCGAAGCTTCCAGCCTGGACCTCATGGGCATGCTGTACCGACATCATCCTGTAAATCGGGATGCTCGTCGTATTGAGAAAAGCCAGCTCAGAGGCTGTCAGCGGCTCACGCGTCAGCAATTTCGCCGCCATTGAGTCGACCACGTTGCGCACACGCGCGCGCAAGCTCTGGCTCTCCGGAATCGTCACCTGCTGGGTCTGGACCACCAGGCAGTTTTCATGTCCGTCCGCGCAGCGGTAATAATCAAACTCCCCGCCCTGCATGAGCGCGGTCAGCGCCCTGTCGGTATCACCGGCCGGAGGAAACCAATGGTATTCCGGTTGCGCGTTAGAACCCGTTCCCATCGTGATGACAGCAGTGCCGGTCATCGACATCAGAAACTCGGCCGTCTGATTGTCCTGTGCCGTTCCCATCATCCACGGCAACTCAGTCAGGGCCGCCCAAGCAAGGTTCACATTCGTGAAGGTCCGCCCCTCAGCCTCGGGGTGATTGAGGACATTGCCGGTCTGCCCGCCAAGCCCGCACCCATGACGGGCCGACACAAAATCGGAGAAAATACCCGTATGAGAACCGGCCATCTGGCAGACCGCGCGTGATCCGCTCTCATGGCGCGGCCACACCGACCCCATAAGCTGCTGCGCCGCCTGGCAGGAATTGAAATTCTGCGAGTTAATCTCTTGCGCGAGATTATTCATCTCGCTGATCACATCCGAACACATCGGGCAGACCGTGCCCAAGGCCAGCTGGAACGCCACCCCCGTTGCGTTAGCGCCCAGCGCCTGAAGCATCGCCACCAGCTGATCAGAATCGATGAAGCTGAAGCCGCCCGTATAAATATCGATCCCGCCGCAACCTGCCCTGATCGACGGGCCGGTCATGCTCAAGGGCTGAATATTGCGTTGAGGCGCACGCATCACCAGCGATCCACCAGTGAAATACCCACCAGCCTGACCCATGCCAGCGCGTGGGCTGGTCACATTGACGTTCACACCGTCCCAGAACTCATCCAGCTCGCGCCCGACATTCTGGCCACTGGCAGCCGATACGCTCATCATGGCCGCGCACGCGGCCGCGCCAGCCATGCCGGCGATATTTCTGATCAGTTTCAGCATTAGTAGTCCTCTCCGGGCTCGCGTGACATCGTGACAAAGATCCGTTGCGCCAGCTCCTGACCGGAGATCGCGCCGAAACTCACCCAATGCGTGGTGTTGGTTTCAGTGTTGAGCAGCATGACGGCCGGAACGACCGCTTCGCGACCGCCAAGCAAAAGCTCGAACTGGCCGGTATCCAGCCGGGCGTCTGGAAACTCAGGGGAGGGGCCTCCATCGACTGAGACCGCCCTGACCTCTACGCCATGGCTATCGGCGAAATAGCGCAAGACGGGGGAGAACCGCGCGCAATAGGCGCAATCGCTCCGGTAGAAGTAAAAGAGGCCATAGCGCTCGCTCAAACCCGCAAGATCAGCCGTCATTTCCATCGACCGCTGATCGATCCACTCGCTACGCGCATACTGAGCGACCGGCCTGCGAACCGAATAATCCAGTGCGGGATCTGACCAGACATTGCGGCGCCAAAAGTCAGAAAACAGTGCCGCGCCTTCCATGGCCCGCCATTGCATGGCCTGATACTCGCGCACACGCTCCTCTGTCGGCGCATACGCTGCCATCAACCGCAATTCATCCAGCCTGCGCTGGAAGGCTTCTGCTTCTGCCAGTAGCGCCGCTTCCGCGCTCATGGGCGGGGCAGGGGGCGCCGCCTCACCTTGCTCCTGGTCCTCCGGCTCTGGCTCCGGCCGTGAGCAGTAAAACCAGTGTCCGAGACCGCGCTCTGCGCAGTAGAGATCATCCCTATCAACCGTTCCGGCCAACACAGGGGCCAGGCCAGAGAACGCCAGAACGCACGCGCAGAGCGCACGTGTCGCAAACTCAATCATCACCGTCTCCTGGAGGAATGTCGGTATTGACGCCCGACGAGTAGAAATCACTCACGCGCTGCTGGATGCGCGCGCTGACAGAGCCTTCGCCTTCAGGCGCAAAGCCCTCCATCATTTCCGCCATCATCGGCGTGAAATCCATCAAAGAGAGATCAAGCTGCGCGAATTGCTCCGGCGTCAGCCCGTCACAGTCTGCATCCGCCGGTTCCCCGAAATCGAGCCCCAGCTGGGCGCGGCCCTCTTCATTGATGATCCGGGCCAGCACCGATCCAAAGCAGCACGATGTCCGGCGTTGCTGCCGGCATCCAAACCAGCCGCGCCTATGGCAGTACCAGCCAACATCGACACACAGATCGGCCTCGCGCGCCTGTGCCAGACGCTGCTCTTCCTCGTTACAGGATCCGTTGAGCCAGTTGATGGCGATGCCGCCACCGCTGCAGCAATTCTTCCAGATCCCGGTCTTGTGACATTGCAGGGCTTCGCCCGCCATCAATGTCATTTCATCGAAATTGTGCGCTTCAAAGAGCGCGGCCAGCTGCGCCAGGGCCCACGGAGCCTGCGCCGCCGCGTTATCGCGTTCAACTTCAATGCATACACCGTTCGTGCAGCTTACCGTGCGGCACTGATCCACTTCCTGGACATATTCGCCCGGCTCCACGCACTCGTAGACCATGGTGCGCGACCGGCAATCGTCGTCCATGCACTCTTCAGACTGAAGCACACAGCTCGGATCAGGGTTACAATCGGTGACCGTTTCTCCCACGCCAGGGCAGATGTAATCGGTGCGCTCATGCCAGCACTCCGAATAGACCTCGACATCATCGATAAGCTTCGTGCCAGGCCCATCCAGACAGACGGTATCCTGCTCTTCGCACTCCCACTCCGGATCAAGCTGAGGACAGCCAATCTCACGCCATTCCGGCTCGCCAATATGGTCGATATAGCCGTCAGGTGGAGGGCCGGCAGGGTTGTCGCAGACATAGGTCCGTTCCCGGCCCACACAGCCCGCAGGATCACCCCAGCAATCATAGACGTGCTCAACCCTGTCACACTGGCCATTCGCATTAAACGCAATGCACCGCTGCGTCGGACTTGAGCAGTACGGAGGCGGGTCACAATCGGAATCGGGCACCCGCGTGACGCATTCATATCGCCGCTCCCGGCGTACACACCCATGTGGCGTGTTCTGCACGCAGGTCGTTTGGACGATCCCGCAGTCAGGATTGCCGCGTGAGGAACACCCCGCTTCCCACTGCCAGTTTCCGAGACTTACATGCTCAATCACGTCAATAGGGGTGGCGCCTGACACTGGAGCATTACATCGGTAATCCTGACGCTCCCGGCTGCAATAGCTTCCTATTTCGCACCGATACTCACGCAGCCATACCGCGCACTGATGGAAAGGGGCTCCCGAATTCACATTGCCGTTCAGGTCAGTCCCGCAATATTCGACAATCTCACAGTGAGAAACATCCTCGCTAGGAAATGAGCCCGGCAAGCATCCTGCACCGACGCAAGTCATCCCTCCGTTACATAGATTGCCATGCGTTGAATACCCGTAGTGACTTCCTCCGGTCTGCCCCACAATGAAATGGCAATTTGTGTCTTCGTAGATCCGCGTTGTCGCTGTACAAACCGACCCGCCCTGCGGAACACATCCCCCGGTGTTTTCTGCTCCGCACGAGCTGTTCTGGCTTATGACATTGCCATCCTCGTCGAGCGTGCGCACGCAGCGATAGACATACTCCTCTTCCACTTCTAGATCGCGCGACTGGTAGCAAAGCTCCTGGCTGACTTCCTCATCGTGCCAGTCATAACAGGTGTAGCTATCCGGAAGAGCGGCCACTTCCTGCGTGCATTCTTCCTCTTCGAGCGTGCAATCCGCGTTGCTATCGAAGCCAGAACACTGCGTTGACCAGCTCGACACCGTGCGGGGCCGGTTTTCCTCGCAGCGATACACATAGTCCCGATCAACCGGATAATGGACGACACGCTCGCAAGCCGGCTGGTCGATGCCTTCGCCATTATCGATCGAGCAGTGATAGGTGGTCCGGGTCTCGTAATCGCGCACCACGGTCTCGGTGGTGCATTCCTCGAATCTGCCACCAGGATCAGTGATCCATTCATCGAAATTTTCGGCCTGGTCCAGCATGCCGGCAACCATGTCGTCAAACTGGCCACCGCCTTCGTACCGGTTCCCCAAAATGGCTTCATACTCAGGCTTCGTGATCGGCTCCAGATGCCGACCCATCACGTCATTACCCATCTGAGCAGGATTGTTCCCATAATCCAGAAGATGCGCGGGCGGCTCAGCTGCCCCGCCAAGGTCAGACGGTCTGAACGCACCGAAATCTACATCCGGTGGCGGAACGGACCTCGCTGCCTGCGCCGCGTCCTGATTTCTCTGAGAAGGGAAATTGAACTGCGGGCCATCGGCCATGGCCACGCCGGGAGAAAACGCCATAACACAAGCGCTTACGCCAACTACAAAACGTATGAATAACGGGCTCATGGGCTCTTTTCCGCCTGTCATAGCGCAGCACAGCCCCTATGGGGCTGCGCATACAAGAAACTGGCGGCCGAGATTTTGCCCATACGGCCGAGAGTGAGAATGCAGGGAATATAAGGTGAAGTCAACAGGTTAGCGGTTCGTTATGGTCTCTCATCCGTTAACCTGGGGGCTTCTTCACGGCTAACGCCCTGAGATTGCTCTGCTTGCGCTTGAGGGTGGCAGCTACAAAACGTATAAGGCTCCCGATTTGCGGGGGCACATCACAGAAAGGCTTATCTGATGAAATCCATGACCATTACGGTCGCCGCAGTCGCGGCGCTCGCAGCAGCCGCGTGCTCGACAAAGAGCTATCCGATTGAAGCGCAGCTTTCCGAGGCTGAGATCGAGCTAATGGACTGCCGTGAACTCGCGCGCGAATCTCTGCGCGCAGAAAACGTCCGTGCCCAGATCAATGACACGGCCAATCTCAACTGGCGTTCCGCCGCCGGCTTCCTCGGTGATTTCGGGATCGGCAATGCCATGGCCCGTAACGACGCCGAACGCGCCCTTGACGCTCGCATCGCTACCATCCGCCAAGCCCAGGTCGCCAAGGGCTGCCCTACGACGTAGATTGCCAATCCCGGCAATGCCAAAGCGTCGCCCGGGAGGGCGGCGCATTCTTTTCCGCCCACGCCTTTACCGGAGTCTTGTTAATGGCGCTCATCGACCGTTTGCCGATCTACGATTTACGCACCGACCTCGTGACGGATCTCCAGCGCTCCAACTGTGAGCCTTCTCTGATCGAGCTTTGTTCAAGCATCGATCGCTACCAAGGCGCCGAGCTGTCCGATATGGGCGTGCATATCGCGATGCAATCCTTTCCCGCCCAGCCAGCCCAATCACGCGCCTTTCCGAGCATTGGCGCCACACTTCCGCTTCGCGCCTTCGCCATCACGCGAAACAAGAACACAATCTTCGTGGGCATTGTCTGCTGGGACGACCAATTTCTCCACGACGCCTGGACGCTCATCTGTCTGCAGGGCCTGCACCAGGGTCTCACCGCTCACACCACAGAGAACCCCTTCGCCCACCATTATGGTCCGGCCGGCTTCATTTTCAGGACAGCCGAATGGGACGAACTACAAGCGCCTTTGGGCGGTGAGCTGAATAACTACCTCAATCACCTCGTCTTCGCACTTGCTGAGAGGCCGAGTCGCGTGACGGAAGGACGAGTCTGACCAAATCCGCGACCGCTGGGTTAGCTGGACGTCTCGCCTTGGTGACATGTACGCCGTCACTTGACACCGTACACTTACGGGATTAGGAACTGCCATGAAGATCAGAAACGTGATCCACAAGGGATTGCGACGGTTCATTGAGGATGATGATGAAAGCGGGCTTCAGCCCGCTGTTGTCGCCAAGGTCCGGCGTATCGTCACTTTCCTTCAGGACATGGAGCGCGAGGATGAGCTGCGCGCCGTGCCAAGTTGGAAAGCCCATAAGCTGACAGGTGACCGGAAAGGGACGTGGAGCCTGTTCGTGACCAGGAACTGGCGGATGACGTTTCGGATCGACCGTGACGAGATTGAGATTATCGACCTCGATTATGAGGATTACCACTAGGAGGTAACCATGGCCGCGATTGGAGGCATCCGCTTGAAGAACCCGGCCCATCCGGGCGGTTTCATCAAGCATGAGATCATCGAGCCGCTGGGTCTGTCCGTCACGGCGGCGGCGGAAGTTCTGGGCGTGACGCGCGCGACACTTTCCACCTTGCTCAACGAGCGCGCGCACCTGTCACCGGAAATGGCGTTGCGTATCGAGAAGGCGTTCGGTGTGTCGATGGACACTCTCATGCGGATGCAGAACAGCTACGACATCGCGCAGACCCGAAAGCGCGAAGGCGAAATCCATGTCGCGCCTTTCAAGGCTAGCGCTGACGGGGCACCGGCGTCAGTTTGATAAATGTTCGACGCTTTCCAGACTTGATTCTGCCGTATCTTCATTATCAGCGCCGTACTAGCTGCTCCCCTTCTCCTATTATCGGACCCTTAACCGGGTAGATATCCAGCAATCCCATGAACGGGACACATATCTCCGTAGGTGCCGCGCCGCTCATCCATGCCTCGCGCTGGCTCTCGCTCAGGATCGCTGGCATGCGGTCGTGAACCGGCTCGACCTGCTCATTGGCCGGGCATGTCACGATGGTGAAGCTCATCACCGGCTCGCCATCCTTCATGGCACTTGCCCATAAACCCGCAAACACCAGAAGCGGTTCGCTGGGATGGCGGATGAAATGAGGCTGGCGCTTACCCTTCGGGCCAGTCCACTCATAGAAGCCCATTGCGGGTACGAGACAGCGCCCCTTGTCCAGCAAGGGCGCATAGAGGCGCGAACTTTCCAGTCCCTCTGCACGAGCATTGAAGGTGGAAAGGCGCTTGCCTTCCATCCATGGCTGCCAGATACCCCAGCGCCCGAATGTGAGCTTGCGCACCCCGTCCGCCTCCATGGCGAACGGGGCCTGCACTGCTGGAGCGATATTGAAGCGCGGCTCCAGGTTCGAGCGTGGGGGCTCACCTGTCAGATTGAGCCAGGCCCGATACTCTTCCCAAGTCGTATCTCCAGTGGCGTAGCGTCCGCACATAGCGCGACGCTAGCGATTCTCCGAAGCGGCGGGAAGGGCGCGAGGGCAGGGGGATCAGGACGCTTTTAGCCCGCAAATGGCCGCGTCCAGCTTTTCCACATCGGCACTGGCCGCTGCGGCGAGCAGCTTCTTAAGTACCTGCGGGCCGAGCTGGTAAGCTCCCGTTTCCATAACAATTCCAGCCGCTTCCGCACTCGCTTCAGCTTTGAGTTTTTCCAGCTGTTCGGCCTGCTTGGCGAGCTTGGTCATCGGTGAAGCCATGAATCTTTCCTTCCGTAATTAACGCCCCGTTAAGGCCCAGATGGTGCTCTGGCCATCAGTTACAAATCATATAAGCACCTAAGAAAGAGTGAATGTGCGGGGGCGAGCTGGTGAACAGCTCGAAGGAGGCATGTTATGTCGCTGATTTTGCAGCAAATTGTATCCAGTATCGGCGGTGAACTGCACGACGGCGCGACGCGCGCCCTGTGTCCAGGACCAGGCCACAGCCAGAATGACCGCTCCATGTCCCTGATGATCGGGCGGGACGGCCGTGTACTCATCAACTCGTTTTCGTCGCGCACCAACTGGCGCGATTGCCAGCGCTGGCTTGAAGATTTGAAGCTGATCGAACCCTTCGATCCGAAGAGGCCCCCCTCCAAAGTGCTCCCGGAACAGCGCATACAAAATGTAACTGAGCGAGAGCGGCAGAAACTTGATCGCGCCAAGCGCCTCTGGGCGCAGTCCAAGCCACTCGCCGGCACCCTTGGCGCGCGCTACGCCGCCCTTCGCGGCCTGCGTCTCTATGAGCTTCCCTCAACAGAGATCCGCTTCCACCCGAGTGTGCGCCGATCGCGCGGCGGATATCCCGCTATTCTCCAGAGAATCACGTCCTCAACCGGCCGGATGATGGGCGTCCAATGCACCTATCTCGATCCAGTCACGGCGAACCGTCTGCCTGAACGTGACGGCCGGCGCATAATCGGCCGCTTCAAATCTGGCGCCGTTCGCCTGGCACCGGCCGGTCAGGTTCTTGGAGTAGGAGAGGGGATGGAATCCACCGCCTCCGCAGCGCGGCGCTTTGCCGTTCCTGGCTGGGCGCTGCTCGGATCTGAAAACCTCAAAGCCTTCACACCGCCTGCCGGCGTCGAACTGTTGCTCATCTTCGCAGACCATGGCGAGGGCGGGTTGATCGCAGCCGAAACGCTCAAAACCCGCGCGCTCGATACAGGAATCGATGCACGCATACTTCCGCCGCCCAAGTCGGCCGGGGACTGGAATGACCTCGATAAACCAGCCTTTCCAACAGCCGATTTCGAGAAGGTTTGACTCGTTAAACGCGAATCCCGCCATGGTGGCCAGAATCTGTGACTGATCGGATGAGAGATATGGCAGATACGGACGATAGAACGTCAACCCAGCAACGCTGGCGCAAGAAGCGGATCGAGGAAGGCCACGCTGATGTGCGCGTCCTGCTGACACCCGACGAGCTGGATGTCGTCGACCATATCTCCCAATACACCGACCGCAAATCGCGCGCGGCCGCCTTGCGCGTGCTGATCGCGAACGCGGACAAGATCATTCCGTTGAAGGAGAGGGGCGCATGATGTGAAGAAGCCGCCCCTTTTGCCGAAGGGGCGGCTCCTGAAGCTCAAGCTGTAGGGCTAGAGAGCAATGCCAAGAACGCTTTTAGCCCGACATCGCGAAGAATGCAAGCGCAGACTGGTCTGCGAGCGATACCGGCTTGCCTGACGGCTCACATCGCCGAATCACGATGGCCCACACCTTGATCTCCACACAGAGCACCCGCCAGGCGCGAGAAGTCGCGCCGGCGCCCGTGCGTGCGTGTTCATCAATCAGCAAAGGAGGGGCGATCAGCCAAAAATAAACCCGGCCAGAGGCCGGGCTTTCAAGGCGGTATCAGGAACCAACGAGACCAATAAAGGCCACGAGCCGGTCCGTAAAGCTAACTCCCGAATACCACCTCCATCGCAGCCGTCAAGCAAAATGTGCGATTCGCACAGCCTGAAGGCATGCGCTGATTTTTGGCTGATCGATCCTTGATGGAGGATCGAAACGATGGCTTACGGCCAACAGGCAACGGCGCTTTCCTTGTCCGAGAAGACGGGCTTTCGCCGCAAATTCCCCGAGGATCTTGTCAACGAGGACCTCGTCACCCGCTATGACGCCAAACCGGCCCGGATCTCCCGGCTGGAAATGCGCAATGAGGTGAAATGGTTCAGGAGCGCTCTGAATCGGAAACTCAACCTGGCACCGCTCGCCTGGGAATTACTTCTTGAGCTGATCGATCTCTCCCATGATTGCGACTGGCAGGGCGGACCCATCACCGTATGGCCGTCCAACGAGTACCTCATGGAGCGCCTCGACTGTTCCGAGCGGGCCTTGCAATACCAGCTGCGAGCGCTCTCACGTGCGAACCTGATCACGCATATCGATCATTCGTCGCGTAAGCGCTTCGGACATCGCGGCCTCGATGGGCGCATCGTGATGGCTTTCGGCATCGATCTTCGCCCGCTGGCCGCACGCGCCGACGAGCTCGTCGAAATGGCCCGAAACGCACGTGATGAACGTAAAGAGCGCGGCCGGCTTCGCCGGACGCTCAAGGTGACGATCGCGCACCTGACAGAATATCTGCGCACGGCGGCCAGCCAGAACAGCGCTGCAGCGGACTGGAACACGCTCTATGACGAGCTTCGGACCATCTCAGAGACCATTTCCCTGAAGCGTATCGCCCTCGATGTCCTCCGGCTCGCCAAGCAAGCCTTGCAAGCCCTGGAAGCGAAAATCCGCAAGGTTCTGGTCAAAGCGCTCCGCCCCAAGGCCCATAGCGACAACAAGCCCGATAATACTGCGCCCAAGGGTGCAGCCGATTGCACCCTAGAAACAACAACTACCCTTCAATCTTCAAATGAAGATACTGTGATGCCACCAGAAAGTGGCGTTGCCGGAACTGACGAGCCCAGACAGGCTCCCGCAGAGCGAGCGGAGAGGGCGAGGGAAGGGGATTCTGGCCATTCATTCGGAATAACACCCTTTGGCGCGCACCAGCATCTCGAAAAATATAAAATCACGGCCCAGCTCGTCGCTTCAGCCTGCCCCAGCTTCTGCTCGGGCCTGCAGGCCGATCCTGAATGGGACGATCTGATCGACCATTGCGACCAGTATCGCTCGCTCTACGGCCTCAGCCCGTCTGCCTGGTCCATGATGATCACGACGCTTGGCGAACGCCCGGCCGCCGTCGCACTGGCCGTGATCGGTGAGAAATTCCTCCGCGGAGCACGTGGCGGCGGAAATATTGTGGAATCACCGGCCGGATATTGCGTCTGGCTTACGCGTCAGGCCAAAAATCGCGGCGTTCTCGATCTCGGACCGAAAATCCACGCCCTGCTGACCAAGGACCAGCGACCCGGTTAGTCAATCTTCACGTTTTTACCGCAACTTACAAATCGTACACGCAATCGGAGCAGAGACGATGATCGAGAAATGCACAGTGTCGCAAGCGTCCGCCGGCGTTAGTGTCGAACTCTCGGCCGAACTGGCCGACAGTCTCGGAATCCGGCCCGGAGATACGCTGACCGGTATTCGCCTGAATGAGAGCCAGCTCCTGCTTACCGCCTCCGATCCCGATTTCAATGCCCAGGTGGAAGCGGCCCGGCGGTCCGGCACCGAGTTTCGCAACGCCATAAGGGCTCTGGGAACATGAGCACGCTGCCTCTCTCTCGAACGGCCATGACTGCTAGCATGCTCCAGATCGCAGGTCAGACCGGCCAAACCTGTGGCTGGTCCGATATGCAGGCCCTCAAGGCTATTGCCGACAGGCACGCTCACCATCCTGGGCAACCGCACAAGGCCGCTTCCTTGCTGATGATTGACGTACTGGCCTCTCCGCTGGCTCCCCAGCTGGCGGCGCCACTCGCTCTAGTGCTCGCCGCAAGCTTCTTGCGCGTGAACCGGCAAGGATGGGACATCAGTGAAACCGAGGCCGTACTTCTGGTCGAGAATGCTCGAAATGGCGCGTTGGGCGTCGATCAGATCGCACGATTTATCGACACGCGACTGCACAATGACCGTCTGGCGCACGCCAGCTGACCAAACTCTTCGCGCATCACTACCAGATTTAAGTGGGATCGGGGCGAGGGGGCACGATCCACGGGCCTTCGCGCAGATCTTCCGGCCGTACCGATTTCAGATCGTCGTCAGGCGCCAGAAAACGGACCTCTTCCCAACTCTCGCGTAGCTTCGAGTACGTCATATTGTGGATGTAATTGCGGGCGCTGACTTCCGGATAACCCCTGTAATTATATAGATATACGAACTGAGCGATGATCAGATTGCCGGTATTTTCCACCACCTTTCCATCCGGCGTGTCGATGACCGCACAGGCGCGTGCCTCCACATAATCAAGCCAGCTCTTCACCCGAGTGTAAAAAGCATAGGCTTCCTCCGGATGGGAGATCGCCCGCTCAAAGACTTCATTGTAAGCCCAGACCCGGATTTCCCAGCCTTTTTCGGCTTCCGGATCCACACGCCACTGATATTCGTAGTCACCGAAATATCCGGCCCTGAGAACGTCATGCGTTTCATCGCTAATGAACTGGACGGGGAAGTGCTCGAAGCCTTTGCCCTGCCAGATCAGGCCTTCCGCGTGTTTGAGATAATACTCGCAATCAAACCCTTCATCAGCGAAGGGGAGCATGCTCGCGATATTCCAGTCGAGCTTCTTCGTACCCAGCACGTCTTCAATTCCTCCCGCCACGCCGGTGCGCTCCTGGATCAATGATTTCGTCGGCCGACCAGATTCCGACACCGGCACGCCGGGCTTCAGCCTCGACCGCTACAAGCTCAGGCGCCGTCGGCCTTCCGCGAAACCGGTAGACTACAGCCAGACCTTCAGCCACCAGCTGACGGCCGAGATCCAGCTCTCCAACAAAGCATCGTGCGACCCTTCGGCCATACACGTCGCGGCGTTCGCAATCACACCGGACCGCACTCGATCCAATCAGTTGGACCATGCGGATCCGGCCGGCTTCGCCACAATCCCATTGGCGGCCGTCCAAGATCATCGTCTGACCCAGCTCGCAGGCGTCCATGCCTACGATCCGGATCCTTTCACCATCGAGTACGATCGTGTCGCCATCGATCACCCGGACATTGATGCTCGCTGGTCCACCACCATTCGCGTCTGTCGCCTCCAGCCCCATCATGCCGGCCAGTAGTGGGGGTCTGATGCCGGAGAGTGCAGAATCCTACGCTAAGGCCGTTTGGTCATCTTTTGGGCCACCTGTATTCACCGGTGAGAAGGATGTGCGCCCACCCGAGGGGTGAAATATGCGCCAGAAGGTTTGCTGAGCAGTCCAAACCATCACTGCGGCGACTATCGACAGCGTGACCGAGATGTCTGGTGTTCCAGTAAATGATGATGGCGGCGAGGAGGTTCAGCCCGGCCATTCGGAAGTGCTGGCCTTGGGCTGTTCGATCACGGATTTCACCTTGGCGCCCTATGCGCAGGGCGTTTTTCAGCGCATGATGCGCTTCGCCCTTATTCAGGCCGATTTGGGCACGGCGTTGCATGTCGGC